>Ga0137373_10007797_pt1 | contig 11353 bp, 15 predicted proteins | sample SagtaG_5_FD_104912 | JGI IMG/M metagenome (GOLD analysis project Ga0137373, IMG submission 104912) | Vadose zone soil microbial communities from Sagehorn Ranch, Mendocino, California, USA - Sage1_R_80_16 metaG | ecosystem: Environmental > Terrestrial > Soil > Vadose zone | place: USA...
CACCAAGGGCGAGGCCGGCACCGGCGACGTTGTCGAGGCGGTGCGCCACGCCCGTACGGTCTACGGCGAGATCCGCCGCCTCCAGCGAATGGATGAGGACGAGCGGTTCAGCGCCGCCAAGGAGTTGCAGGCGCCCTATGAGTTGGTCCGTCAGGTCGCCGAAACCGGTCGGCTGCCGGTGGTCAACTTCGCAGCAGGGGGTGTCGCGACCCCAGCCGATGCGGCGCTCATGATGCAACTCGGTGTCGATGGCATTTTCGTCGGCTCGGGGATCTTCAAGTCCGGCAACCCGGCCAAGCGCGCGCGCGCGATCGTCGAGGCCACCACCCACTACAACGACCCCGAGGTGATCGCCGAGGTCAGTAAGGGCCTGGGCGAGCCGATGGCCGGCATCAACGTCGCCTCGCTCTCAGAAGGGCAGTTGATGGCCGAGCGCGGCTGGTAGATTAGTAATGAGTAACCAGTAACGAGTTGTGTTTCATCTACTCGTCACTCGTCACTCGCCACTCGTAGCTATGACTGTAGGTATCTTAGCGTTACAAGGCGATTTCCGCGAGCATGAAGAAACCTTACGATGGATCGGTGCGCCAACGCAGCAGGTGCGGCTGCCAAAAGATCTGGCACAGACCGATCGTCTGATCATCCCAGGCGGGGAAAGCACGACGATCGGCAAGTTGATGGTGTTGTACAACCTGCTCGACCCGATTCGCGAGCGCGTGCGGCGGGGCATGCCGATGTGGGGCACCTGCGCCGGTGCGATTCTGATGGCCAAGCACATCGCCGACGGTCGGCCCGAAGGGCAGCCAGCGCTGGCGCTGATGAACATCACGGCTCGCCGCAATGCGTTTGGACGCCAGCTCGATAGCTTCGAGGTCGACCTGTCGATTCTCCCGATCGGCGAAGAGCCACTCAGGGCGGTCTTCATCCGCGCGCCGCTCCTGGAGGCGCCAGGAGCTGAGGTGGCTGTGCTGGCGACGCTGGAGGATGGGCGGATCGTCGCCGCACAGCAGGGGCACCTGCTTGCGACCTGCTTCCATCCTGAGCTGACCGGCGACGAACGATTTCACCGCTACTTCTTGGAGTTATAAGTATGAGGCTCTTGTTCGTCTCTTCGCAAGCAGTGAAGACATCAGTTACGGCATACGCTGGGCCATGTTGGTACAAAGCGCCGTCGCGTTAGAGCAAGCTGGAGCGCAGTTGCTGGTATTGGAACTGGTGCTTGAGCCGCTCGCCAAGCTGATCACCGAGCGCCTTCGTATTCCAACCATCGGCATTGGTGCGGGCCGGTTTTGCAACGGGCGGGTGCTGATTGTCAAGGATGTGTTAGGGATCACGCCCTTTCAGCTCCGATTTGCCAAACAGTACCAGCACTATCATGACCAGACCCTTCAGGCTATCGAACAGTATCAGCGCGAGGTCGAGCACGGTGACTTCCCGAGTGAGGCCAATGTCTTTGGGATGGAGGAGTACACGTTCGCGGAGGTGGCAGTTTGGGCACGCACGGTGTAGCCGGTCGGTCGCTCCGTGTGGGCGCACACCTGCCAGCACGGCAGCGCCGTGATCATGCTGATCCGCGCCGCTGGGAAGATGCCGTACATCGTTGGATAAGGAGGACGTGATGTTCAAAAAGAACCGAGCTGAGGTGCGGCAGCGGGAGTATGATGGCCTGCGCTCGCATATTTTTCTGCAGCAGGGAGATATCCCGCAGACCAACCTTTCCATCACTTGGGTGGATGTCGCGCTGGGGGCTTCTCAAATGCTTCACCGGCATGGGCCTGAACAGGTGTATGTCATTATTGACGGAACGGGACGCTTGTGTGTGGGCGAAGAGGAAGAAGAGGTTGTCAAAGGGGATCTCGTCTACATCCCATCCAATGTAGTGCATGCCATTGAAAACCGTTCATCAGAGATGTTGAGCTATATTTCGGCCGCCACTCCACCCTTCGACATCGCTGCCTATTATGATCTGCCAACCGATGCGGAAAGGGGGAGCGAGGACCCTTGATGTGTGAGAGCGGCCACTCTCCTGGCTCATCCGCACAAGCGGCCGTGCAATGACCCCCTTGGACTGGACAGATCCCAACGTGTGGTAGCTCTGTTCAGTTCAAGGAGGTGCCACCATACCTCTCGGCTGACTGACAACGTCGTGCTGGGTGATCCAGCCTGAGTGTATAAACGTGGAGCGAGGTGTCTCGTGCATGCGATCAGCGTGACCTTCCTCGGCAGCGGGGACGCCTTCGGGAGCGGTGGACGCGATCAGACGTGTATCTATGCCGAGGCTGGTACCGTCCGGTTCCTCCTCGACTGCGGCGCGTCCTCACTCAGCGCGATGAAACGCTGGGGAGTCGACCCGGCCACCATCGACGTTATCCTGATCACCCATATGCATGGCGATCATTTCGGCGGGCTGCCCTTTGTTCTGCTGGAAGCGCAGCTAGTCTCCAAACGCACCCGACCGTTGCTCCTGGCTGGCCCGCCTGGCCTGGAGACTCGTGTGCGGGAGGCTATGCAGGTGTTCTTTCCCGGGTCCGAGCGGCTGCAGCCGCGATTCGCCCTCACGTTTCGCGAACTGGCCGCAGCCGTGCCTACCGACCTTGGGTCGCTCTCTGTCACGCCGCAGGAAGTCATCCACGCCAGCGGTGCTCCCGCGTATGCGCTTCGCGTCGACTGTGCGGGGAAGACGATCGCCTGTTCGGGTGACACGGAATGGACCGATGCGCTGCGCACGATTGCGGACGGCGCGGACCTCTTCATTTGCGAAGCCTATTTCTTCGACAAGCCGGTCAAATACCACCTCGACTACCAGACCCTGGCGAGCCATCGGGCTGAGCTACGATGCAAACGACTCGTTGTGACCCACATGAGCGAGGACATGCTTGCCCGCGTGCAGAGCCTCGACATAGAGTACGCCGAGGATGGCAAGCAGATCGCGATCTGAGCGTGGTCCGATCATCGTTATCCAGGAGGTGCACCCTTCGCACATCGAGCGACTCGACCATCTCGTGCTGACCATTACCGACATCCCAGCTACCTGTACCTTCTACATCCGGATACTGGGGATGCAGGGGGTGGCCGTCGGCGATGGGCGGAAAGCGTTGGCCTTCGGCGATCAGAACATCAACCTGCATCAGGTGGGCCACGAATTCGAGCCAAAAGCGCTCCGCCGATTACCGGGTTGGGCCGCCACCGCCCACAGCTGTACCAGGGACAAACCCGCGACGATGGTATACGATCGCGAGGGGCACATGCCCCAACATATCTGCACGCTGTGATGTGAGCAGGTGTATGCCAACAGTGGTAGTGGCTTCTACCAGTCCAGTCAAGGTGCAGACGGCCAGTAATGGCTTCCGTCGAATGATTCTGCCCAGTGTCATCGCCTCCTACAGCGTCGTGGGCGAAAAGAGCAACCGGACTCTCGAGCCGCTGTTGGCGACGCCGCTCAAGACCTGGGAGCTACTGGCCGGCAAGATGCTGGCCGCGCTCATTCCGGCGATGGCGCTGACCTGGATCTGCGGCGCGCTGTATATTGCTGGCGTCTGGGCCGGCGCGGTCAGCCCGCGGGTGTTCGCCGCGGTCGTCAGCCCGGGCTGGCTGACGGTGTTCCTGCTCTGCACGCCGCTGCTGGCGCTGATCGCGATTGCCGCGATGGTGGCTATCTCGGCGCGCGTGAACGACCCGCGCACCGCGCAGCAGTTTTCGGTGGTGGTCGTGCCGTTTCTCGGGGTCTTTTTCGGCCAACTCACGGGAGTGCTGGTGCTCAGCCCGCTGATCGCCGCTCTGGCCGTGTGGGGCGCGACGTTGCTGTTCCAGCGCAAGGTGATCCTGACACGCTGGGCCTAGCACATCGGCCAAGTATGCGGCTTTCTTGATCCACGAAGGGCACCAAGATCACTATCACACGGCATATTCCAAGCTTCGTGAACGTTGTGAGCTTCGTGAATTCGGAATACTTGACCGATGCTCTAGAGGAGTTCCTCAATGGCGGCTTGGTCATATGACGCGCGGCATCGCTCTCCCTATACCAGCTTCTCGCGCGCGGCATGGGCGCAGCTGCGTGCTGCGGTCCCGCTCCCGCTCGCCGAGGCCGACCTCGACCAACTCCAGGGGATCACTGAGCATGTGTCCTTGGCGGAGGTCGCGGACATCTATCTGCCGCTCGCACGCCTCATCCAGCTCTATGTGATCGCGACACACCAGCTGTATCAGGTCACCGATATGTTTCTCGGCAACCCGACGGCCAAGGTCCCGTACGTGATCGGGATCGCTGGCAGCGTCGCGGTGGGCAAGAGCACGACCGCCCGGATCCTCCAGGCGCTGCTCGCGCGCGGGCCCGACCACCCTAGGGTCGATCTGGTGACGACCGACGGATTCCTGTACCCGAACTGGATCCTCGAGCAGCGGGGTTTGCTGCACCGCAAAGGCTTCCCCGCGAGCTACGACCTGCGGCGGCTGGTGCAGTTCGTCGCCGACGTGAAATGTGGCTATTCCACCCTCGCCGTCCCGCGGTATTCGCACGTCAGCTATGACATCGTCCCCGGCGCCATGCAGGTGGTGGACCAGCTGGATATCCTGATCCTGGAGGGCCTGAACATTCTTCAGAGCTATGCCGATTATCCTGAGGCACGACCACACGTGTTCGTTTCTGACTTTCTGGACTTCTCGATCTATCTCGACGCCGCGGAGCACAATCTCGAGCAATGGTACGTCGAACGCTTCCTGCAGTTACGGGAGACCACCTTTCAGGACCCCCGATCGTACTTCTACCGCTACGCCAACCTGTCGAGCGCGGAAGCCACCGGCGTCGCGACGCGGATCTGGAACGAGATCAACGCCGTCAACCTGAAAGAGAACATTGCACCCACCCGCGGCGGAACGTGCACATGGTTCGGGTTCCCTTGGACTGGCTGAGGCGGCAGCCGGGTCCATCAGGCTATCCGGCACCATTCGTCGACGAACGTTTTGTTCAAGACATCGCGAGGATGAAACACGACTTGCAGATCGAATGTACGCCGTTGGGGGTCTGGCTCAAAGAAACGGTCCGGTGGTTTGCGCACGAGTACCGGGGTCCAGCCTCAGCGCATTACGCCGATCGAGCGCAGGAGATCGCAGCCGCGCAAGGGTGGATGAGGGAAACGCCAGCGACAGTCTCGGCACAGTGTCCTGGTTCTGGCATACCTTCCAGGTGACGGAAGTCTCCTGTGGTCGTCTTGCTCGTCATTGATATGCAGGTGGGCGTGTTCGATGGGCAGCCACCACAGTTGGCGTACTGGCATGCCGACCCGAGCTATGCCCCGCCCGGTGGCGAGTCGCTGGCGGTGGTGCAGGCGCGCAGTCTGAACCTGGTTGAGGAGTTGGTCGCTGCCTACTCTGGCGCGTGGCTGGTCCTGGTCACGCGCGTCGGCCCGATCAAGGGGTTGCTGTGTGCCGCACTGCAGGCGCCGCTGACTGTGGCGCGCCACCTGTTGCTCGACGAAGATACCAGAGCTCGGAGGCTCGCTACTCATCATGAGAGTCCACGCGATCAAAACGCACAAAATCACGACCAAGGATCAGAACTTGTTTGCGATCTTGGATGCCTATGTTGATTCGTTTGACGAGCACACAGTCTTGGCTATCACCTCCAAGATCGTGTCGATCTGTCAGGGCCGCGTGGTCAAGATCGGCACGGTCGACAAACCCGCGTTGATCGCCCAAGAAGCGGACTACTTTTTACCCCCTACCGCCAGTAAGTACAACATCACCCTGACGATCAAGAATGGCCTGCTCGTTCCCACCGCCGGGATTGATGAGTCGAACGGTGATGGCTACTATGTCTTATGGCCCCACGAGCCACAACGCATAGCCAATCAGGTGCGTGCCTATTTGCAGCGGCGCTTCGGCTATACACACGTTGGGGTCCTGATTACCGACAGCAAAACCATGCCGCTCCGCCTGGGGGTCACGGGGGTCGCCCTCGCCTACAGCAGAGAACGGGCCCTCAATGATTATGTCGGCAGCGCTGATCTGTTCGGACGCCCCCTGCGCGTGACCAAAGTGAATGTCGTGGATGCGCTCGCTACTGCTGCCGTCTTGGTAATGGGCGAGGGCAGTGAACAGACACCGCTGGCGATCATCAGCGACCTGCCATTTGTCACGTTCCACGACCGCGATCCATCGCTGGAGGAGTTGCAGCAGTTACGGATCGCCATCGACGACGATCTCTATGGGCCGCTGCTGACGAGTGTCCAATGGCGCAAAGGCCGGTGACAGCGGTCGCTAGGGGTGCTCTATTGGCAGATCCAGTTGTAGCACGCCGCAAAGAACCGTCGAGCGTGGGCCTTCTTATCTCGGGTGGACGTTGGGTTGGACTCCTTATGCCTTCTCGGAATTTCGGCCGGACAAGCACTCACGGCTTCGGCACCGTCGCCTGGCCAGTGGCCTGCGCCAAGAAGCTGGCCAACGCCGCGGTATCGAACTAGAACATCGACCTGAGCCGATCAGAAGTGTCATGAGCGCGGGCATGGGTGCCGCCCTTTATGGCTGCGGTGGCGCGAGCAGGTACCCGGATTCCTGCCAGCCGCGGCAGCCGCCATCAATAATCCAGACATCCGTGAACCCCATCTCTTGCAGCGCCTTCGCGCAGAGCGTCGCCTTGCCGCCCGCACCGCATGTGAGGATGATCTTCTGACTGCGGTCCTGGAGGGCGGGGTCGCGCCGCGGGAGTTCCGTATCGGCCTTAATCTCGAGCTCACCGCGGGTGATGTTGCGCGCGCCCGGAATCGTGCCCGTCTGGGCAATCTCCCAAGATTCACGCACATCGATGACCATCACGCCGCCTTGGTCGATGATCCGCTTCGCTTCCTGCGGGCTAAGCACGTGGATGTGCTCACGCGCTTCCCGCACCAGCTGCCGAAAGGTCTTCCCCACGGGTGTTCTCCCTTCTTGAGGATCGGCCCTCAACCATGGAGCATTATCGGGGCAAGCTCGATATTTAGTGCTCATCCTCTTCCGCTGCTATCTCTGCTTCACGTCGTGGGTTGCCGTATGTCGGGCGCTGCTCGTGTTGCAACGCTTCCCAATCGCGCCCGCGATAGCTGCGGAGCGTGAACGCGATCTGTTCGTCGAAGGCGGCGGGCCTACGTGAGAAAATCAGCGGGCGCAGCTCAACCTGCCAGCCCTGCAAGTGGGAGGCCCTCTCAAGGGTCTCCCATTCTGGCGAGCTCTCGACGAAGAAGATCGCAATACCACCGGGTTGACCGATAAAGTGATCATGGAAGAGCACGAGTGGCAGCGCTGGATCTGCCACGAAAGCATTCAATTCACGATTGGCTGCGGCGGCGCTCGTTCCATCCGGGGCCAACGCATAGACAAGGACACAGCGCGGCTTGCTGATGCGTACCATTAGACGCCTCCCTCCGTTGGTGACTATCTGGGTTTAGTATCGCCGACATTGGTGGATAGCACAACATCCAACCGATTGATCAGCTTCTGTCCTTTTGGACAGGGCTGGGGCAGTGCGACCTTCTGTTGAGTGCAATACCGTGAGACGCGTATGCCAAAGGCACGTTTGGTGCAGGCTGCAAGTGTACCTTGGCGAATGGCCTGGCGACAAGCGCCATTTTGTGCTATAGTCATGGTGCCAATCCTGTATATACCGAGGCGCGCCATGACCAAGTATGCGACCGCCACCATGCTCCCCCTGATCACGATCGACCCTTCAGCTCGCGTCCCACTGTATCAGCAGCTCTACGACGAGCTGCGGACTGCTATTGTGACCGGGCGGCTGGCGCCTGGGGCGCGGTTGCCCGCTACCCGTGAACTGGCGACCACGCTGGGGGTCGCCCGCAATACGGTGCTGAATGCCTTTGATCAGCTCCTGGCGGAGGGCTATCTGGAAGGCCGTGTGGGAGATGGCACGTACGTGACGCGGGTGTTGCCGGACGATCTGTTGTATGCCCGCGCCGGCCTCCAGCCTGCGCCGCGCCTGAACCCGAAGGGGCACCGGCTCTCGCACCAGGGCGCCCTGCTGGCCGCCGCTCCCGCCAATCCGGTGCTGCACGAGGGGCCGCCGCGCGTGTTCCGCCCATTCGTGCCCGCGCTGGACTCCTTCCCCATCGCGCTGTGGGCGCAGCTCATCGCCCGGCGCTACCGCCGATCGGGCCATAGCCTGCTGAACGCCAGCTCCTCGGTGGGGTACCCGCCGTTACGGGCGGCGATCGCCAGCTATCTAGGCGCCGCCCGTGCTGTGCGGTGTGATCCCGATCAAGTCATGATTGTCGCGGGCGCGCAGCAGGCGCTTGATCTGACGGCCCGGGTGCTGCTTGACCCTGGCGATTCCGTGTGGGTCGAGGAGCCCGGCTATTGGGGCGCCCGCGGCGCGTTCCGCGGAGTGGGGGCGCGGCTGGTGCATGTCCCGGTGGACGCAGAAGGGCTGGATGTAGCTGCCGGGCGAGCCTGCTGCGCCACGGCGCGCCTAGCCTATGTCACCCCCTCGCACCAGTTTCCACTCGGGATGACCATGAGCCTGGCGCGGCGGTTGGCGTTGCTGCACTGGGCCAGCCAGGCCGGGTCCTGGGTGCTCGAGGACGACTACGACAGCGAGTACCGCTATGTAGGGCGGCCGCTCGCGGCCCTGCAGGGGCTGGACAGCGCAGGGCGCGTGATCTACCTGGGCTCGTTCAGCAAAGTGCTCTTTATGGGCCTGCGCCTGGGGTATCTGGTGGTGCCGCCCGATCTGGTCGACACGTTCGTACGTGCGCGGATGCTCATGGATCTGCGGCCGCCGACACTGGAGCAGGCAGTGCTGACCGACTTCATCGTCGAGGGGCACTTTGGGCGCCACATCCGGCGGATGCGCAACCTGTACGCCGAGCGGCAGGCCATACTGGTGGACGCGGTGCAGCAAGAATTGGCGGGGCTGCTGAGCATGACCGCTGCGGAGTCGGGAATGCACCTGGTCGGCTGGCTCCCTGCCGGGGTGGACGACCAGGTCGCCGCACACCAGGCCGCTGCCTGCGATGTAGTCGCTCCGCCGCTCTCGGCCTATTACCGCACGGCTCCGCCGCGTGGGGGGGTGCTTCTTGGGTACGCCGCATTCAGCGAGTCCGAGATCTGGGCCGGCGTGCAGCGCCTGGCGCGCGTCTGGACGGCGGGCGCTGCAGCGCTCAAGCCGAGCCGACGATCGTGATGATCGGGTGTAGTCAGCCGGCGCAACGTGGCGAATATGCATCAGCCACGCACCTTCTGGAGCTGCAGCGCAGGGGCCAACCGCATGCTGCCGGCCATGCACCAGGTCGAACGTGTTGTTGGGCCGGACGCCGCGAGCACTCTTGTCGCTACCCAGGGCAAGACCTTCCAGCGCACTGTATGGGCTACCCAAAAAGATGGCCTTGAAGGTACTTCAATCAATCGTCGGGAGATCGATCACTGTAGCCATTCGCTTGTGCAGCTTTTTGCTTCGTCTCCGCATCAATAATGCTGCGTAACTCAGCGGCCAAGGGAACCGCATCCGTAAACTTCCTCCCATACTGGAGGTTGAATGCGTAGTCAAAATCTGGCGGATTGGCTCCTTGGTTATGTTGCAGCAGCGTCTCTAGTTTATCCAAGGCTTTGGCGATCCGTGCTTCTGGTGATGCCGCGGCTTCGTACTCATCCCAGAGCGCAATGAGCTCGTGCTTGATAACGACTGGGAGCGGCTCCAAGAGCACAAGTAGGTCTTTGCGCTCTTGGTCAGCTTTCGGCGCGTTGCTCTGCTGATAGATTGCAGGGATATCGCCCCCTATCGCTTCACCAAGATCATGCACAATGCAAATCTTCAGCAGCCGCCCGATGTCGACATCCGGAAAGTTCCGCTCAAAGACGAGCGCCATGAGACACAACCGCCAAGTGTGGGAGGCGACGCTCTCTTGTTGCCCCCCGGAGGTCCAGGACGTGCGATACACATTCTTCAGACGTTCCGCCTGATAGAGAAACCGCAAAATGTCGCGGGCTTCGTTCATATCCATAATAGTTTGCCCAACCTCCACAGAAATGACCCGGTCATCCTAGCATACGTTGATAATATACATTTCAGACCGTGGCGGCGCTGAGGTTCAGTACCGCCCACTACGCTACACTCATGCCTCCGCTCAGCGCCCGCCGAACGCTCGCCATAACCGGCAGCCAAGAGCAATGCGACGAAAGAGCGTTGCACCTGGCTGTCCGTGTTGATGGCGTTGTTAGGCCACGGCAAAGATAAGCGCTAGCAGCCTGTCGGAGAGAAGCCATCGTCCGTTCGGCCAATCTGTGCTATCCTGGCACCTATGAGTAGAAGCTTCAAAACCGCGGATTATGACGCGACCCTCGACGTGACGGTGCGGTTGGGCGACTGTCTTCCGCCCGACCATCTGGCACGCTTTGTCGTGGACACGATCGCGCAACTCGACGTGGCGGCCATCTATGCGCGGTATGGCCCACGCGGTGGGCAACCCTACGCGCCCGAAATCTTGCTGGCCGTGCTGTTCTACGGCTATGCCACCGGTGTGTTCAGTACGCGCAAGCTGGAACGGGCAACCTACGAGACCGTGCCGTTTCGCTTTATCGCGGGCAATCTGCATCCCGACCACGATACCTTGGCCGCCTTTCGCAAGACCTTCCTGCCCGACCTGAAGGATCTGTTTGTCCAAGTCTTGCTGTTGGCCCATATGGCGGGGGCGCTGAAGCTCGGGAACAGTAGTCTCGATGGCACGAAGATCCATGCTGATGCGTCCAAAAGCAAGGCCGTGAGTTATCAGCACCTCCTGACGCTGGAAACGCACTTGCGCGCGGAAGTCGAGGAACTGTTCGTCCTGAGTGAGCGCGTCGATCAGGGCGACTTGCCGGATGGCTTGGTGGTAAGCGATGAAATCGCTATTCGGCAAGCCCGTTTGGCGCGCTTGGCGGAAGCCAAAGCGGTGCTGCAAGCGCGGGCCAACGCACGAACGGCGTCGGAGCAGGCAGACTATGATGCCAAGATGCAGGAGCGGGCCGAGAAAACGCAGCAAACCGGACGGACGCCACGTGGGCGTGCCCCAAACCGCCGATCCCTGGTGCTCGCGACAAGGATCAATACAACTTCACCGATCCTGAATCGCGGATCATGAAACACCGCAGCACCGAGGGCTTCGACCAGGACTATAACGTGCAACTCGCGGTCGATCAGGGTAGCTTGCTGATTGTAGGCGCGTCGCTCTCGAACCACCCGACTGATCAGCACGAGGTCGAACCGACCTTGGATACAATTCCACCGGAGGTCGGCTCGCCAGCTGCCGGAGCGATGGATACTGGCTACTTTAGCGCCGCGAATATTGCGGCGTGTGAGCAGCGCGGGATTGACCCGTACATTGCCACCGGACGC
>Ga0137373_10007803_pt1 | contig 11350 bp, 9 predicted proteins | sample SagtaG_5_FD_104912 | JGI IMG/M metagenome (GOLD analysis project Ga0137373, IMG submission 104912) | Vadose zone soil microbial communities from Sagehorn Ranch, Mendocino, California, USA - Sage1_R_80_16 metaG | ecosystem: Environmental > Terrestrial > Soil > Vadose zone | place: USA: California...
ACGCCAACGGAAGCGTGGCGGGAGAGGGTTACCACCATCGCCCCGGCAGGCCCCACGCGGAGCAGGTCGCATTGGATGCTGCCGGGGACAGGGCCCGTGGCGGGACGCTGTACGTAAACCTCGAGCCGTGCACTCACGCGCACCGGAAGCCATCCTGCGCGCAAGCCGTGATCGAGGCCGGCCTCCGCCGCGTGGTGATCTCGATGGCCGATCCTGACGAGCGCATTCGTGGCGCCGGCATCCAGGCGCTGAAAGAGGCCCGCGTCGAGACCATCGTCGGGGTGAAGGAAGACGAGGCGCAACGCCTGAACGAGTTCTACGTCAAGCATCGCCTGACTGCTCGCCCGTTCGTGAGCGCCAAGTTCGCCATGAGCCTGGACGGCAAGATCGCGACGTCCTCTGGCGAGTCGCGCTGGATCAGCGGCGCCGAGGCGCGGATGCACGGCCACCAGCTTCGACACGCCCACGACGCCATCCTGGTCGGGGTCGACACGGTGATCGCCGACGACCCCGAGCTGACCACGCGGCTCGATGGGGTTGATGCCCGCCAGCCGCTGCGGGTGATCCTGGATTCGCACCTGCGAACTCCGCACGCGGCCGCTGTCGTCGGACCCAACACCTTGATCGCCACCACCCGGGCCGGCGAGGTCGGTGATGCTGAAACGATGCAGTTCGCCGCGACCCCGGAAGGCCGCGTTGACCTCGAGCGTCTTCTCGATGAGCTGGGGCGCCGCGGTGTGTTGAGCGTCCTCGTCGAGGGCGGGGGCGAGGTGCACGCGTCGTTCTTCAGCTCGGGATTGGTGGACAAGGTCTTCGCGTATGTCGCCCCCATGGTGATAGGCGGCCGCGCCAGCCCCGGACCCGTCGGCGGTGTGGGCATCGAGCACCTCGACGAGGCGGTGCGGATGCACGATGTCGACACGTCTCGCCTCGGCGGCGACCTCTTGATCACGGGATACGTGGATGTTCACCGGGATAGTTAGCGCGGTCTCCAAAGTCGTCGAGGCCGACCGCGGCCGCCTCGGCATCGACCATGCCTGGGTCGCCCGCCGTCTCAAGGTCGGGGGCAGCGTGGCGGTGAACGGCTGCTGTCTGACTGTGGTCAAGAAGCGGGGTCCTGTCTTTTTCGCCGACGTGGTGCCCGAAACGCTTCGCAGAACGAACCTGGGCGCGCTCACGCCTGGGATCGAGGTCAACCTAGAGCTGCCGCTCACCGCTGCCTCGCTGTTGGACGGTCATCTCGTATCGGGTCACATCGACGCTACCGCCGAAGTCAGATCTGTGCTGAGGGTTGCGTCAGGAAAGGAGGTGGTCATCGATCTGCCGGCGGCCCTGTCCAGGTTCGTCGCCGCCAAGGGTTCGATCGCGGTGGACGGCGTCAGTCTCACTGTGGCGGAGGTGGAAAAGCCTCCCGGCACGTTCAAGGTAGCCCTGATCCCGCATACGCTCAAGGCGACCATCGCCGGCGGCTACCGCAAGGGCACCGTCGTCAACCTCGAGGCGGACGTCATCGCCCGCTACGTGGCCCGCAACCTCCGCCGGTAATATCTAGCCACCGTGGGGCTGGCCACCGTTCCCGAGGCGATCGCCGACTTCGAGGCCGGCAAGTTCGTCATCGTGGTCGACGACGAGGATCGCGAGAACGAGGGCGACCTCGTCGTGGCGGCCCAGCTGATCACGCCCGAACACATCAGCTTCATGACTCGCCACGGCTCAGGCCTGGTCTGCATGCCCGTCATCGCCAGGCGCCTCAATGAGCTGGGCATCGCGCCAATGGTGGAGCACAACACGAGCCGCCTGGGAACCGCGTTCAGCGTGAGCATCGACGCCAAGGAGGATGTGACGACCGGCGCCTCCGCCTATGACCGCGCGGCCACGATCCGAAAGGTTCTTGACCCGGCGGCAAGGGCCTCTGACTTCTCGATGCCAGGTCACACGTTCCCGCTTCGCGCCGCCGAAGGCGGCGTGCTCACGAGGGCCGGGCAGACGGAGGCCGCCGTCGACCTGGCCATCCTGGCGGGCCTTTATCCAGCGGGTGTGATCACCGAGCTGATGAAGTCGGATGGGACCATGGCGCGCATGCCGGACCTGGAGCGGTTCGCTGACGAGCACGACATCAAGATCATCACCGTCGAGCAGATGATCGCCTACCGTCGGCGCAACGAGAAGCTCGTCGCGCGTCGCGTGGAGGCCATCATCCCGATCGGCGGCGACGACCCGAGGCCGTGGAAGCTGTTCGCTTACGAGGACGTGCTGCGCAATGAGAATCATCTGGCTCTGGTGCTCGGAGACATCGACCCTCAGCAGCCGGTTCTGCTGAGAGCGCACTCCGAATGCCTGACTGGCGACATCTTCGGCAGCCTCCGCTGTGATTGCGGAGCCCAGCTCCACGTGGCGATGGCGATGATCGCCGCGGAGGGCGTGGGCGTGATCCTTTACATACGGCATCAAGAGGGGCGCGGCATCGGGCTTCTGGACAAGCTGCACGCCTACAACCTGCAGGACAACGGGATGGACACGGTGGAAGCCAACGAAGCCCTTGGACATCCCGCGGACAAGCGCGACTACGGCATTGGCAGCCAGATCCTGTACGACCTCGGTGTCCGGAAGATTCGGTTGCTCACTAACAACCCCAAGAAGATCTACGGCCTCGAAGGGTTCGGCCTCGAGGTGGTGGAGCGGGTGCCCATCGCGATCCCGTCGAATCCACACAACGAGCGCTACCTGCAGACAAAGAAAGACAAGCTCGGTCACCTGCTGTAGCGCAGAGCTGTGGGGGAGCGAGGCGCCAAGCCCGACCTGAGCGGAGCCGACCTGCACATGGCCGTGGTCGTGTCTCGCTTCAACGAGGACGTGACCAGGCGTCTGCTGCGGGGAGCGATAGCCGCGCTTGAGGAGCACGGGGTGGAGGACCCGGACGTCTATTGGGTCCCGGGTTCGCTCGAGCTTCCGATCACAGCGCTCGCCCTGGCAGAGAAGGGCCAGCACGATGCGATCGTGTGCCTCGGCTGCGTGATCCGCGGCGAGACCTACCACTTCGAGGTGGTCGCTAACCAGGCGGCGGCAGGCATCATGCAGGTCCAGCTCGACACCGGCGTCCCCGTTGCGTTCGGGGTGCTGACCACCGAAGACAAGGAGCAGGCGCTCGCGCGGTCAGGCCCGAAGAACAACAAGGGAGCGGAGGCGGCGGAGGCGGCCATCGAGATGGCGAACCTGCTGCGCGGCATCCAGGGTTAAGGCCTTAACGGGCAGGGTTGCGGTGTTGCCGTCTCGCAGGTACGTTCGCAGCCTGGTGCGCCGGTGGGGGAGGGCCCGGCAGGGAGGTGGGGAGGGCCCGCAGAAGGGCGTTTTAGGGGGGTCGCGCTACCCCGCCGTCGAGATGGCGATCACGTGGGTGCCGGCAGGGGCGACCACGAAGCCCTCCGTCGCCGCCGGCGTGCTGAACTGGCGCGCCGACCCTAGGCTCGTCGAGTAGACCACCGCCCCCGAGGCGGGATTCAGCGCGAACAGCGTCCCCGAGCCCGGCTCGATCGCCCACAACACGCCGGCCGCGACGATCGGTGAGCCGAGGCTTGGGCGGGAGGCGCGCCACGCCACCGCGATCGAGCTTGCGGTCACCGACAGCGCGATCAATCCGTCATTGCACGGCACCCAGACCATCGACTCCGTCTCTGACCGAGCCGTTCCGCCAAGCGCGCCCGAACACACTCTGCGGCTGGCCCGCTGGCCCCCGATGCCGCCCAGCTGGTCGGCTCTGAGCACGTAAGCCACACCCTCTTTCCCAATCGCGACCACGACCCCAAGCGATGGCAGCAGAGTCGCCCCCACCGAGCCCAGGTCGACGTCGCCCGCGTCGAGCTCCTTCCAGTTGGTCGGCGCAAAAAACGACTGCACACGCAGATCGGGCGACAGCTTGATGACGGCATTGCCGTACCCAAATGTCTCGGTGGGCTCGCCGTTTCCAGTGACCACATACACCGAGCCCGAGGCGGATATGGTCGCGCCGGCCGGACTCCAGATCCCGGCCTCGCGTGCGACGGGTGTCCGGTACGTGAGGGTCGGGCCGCCCGCCAGCGGGACCGCCTGCACGTATCCGTGGTAGTCGCCACAGTCGCCGAAGAGGCCACCGAAGGTCACGTAGACGTAGCCGGAGCCGATGGCGAGCGCGCCTCGCTGCTGCTGGGCTGCCGGCACGGAGCCGGCAGGATCTATTGCCCGCTGCGCGATCACAGAGCCGTCGACCAGCTTGAGCGTGAAAAGGACGTGGCGCACACCACTCAAGAGAGCGACCACATAGAGCCTGCCCGAGCTCGTGTCCACGGCGGGCGTGCCGGTGATCCCGGTGACGGGAGTGATGTTGCCGCACGGGAGGGCGGAGGCGGCCACGGGCTCGCCGAGGTGGGTCTTCCACACGGTCGCCCCGCTGAAGAGGTCCAGCGAGTAGACGGTGTTGTTCTCGGTGGCAACCAGGACATGGCCGCCGACGATCAGCGGGGAAGCATAGACAGCCCCGTCGACAGCTGAATCCCACGCCCTGCGCGGATTGTCGAGCGCAGGCGAGGAAGGCCCCAGACCGCTCCGCCCAGGGCCGCCGTGATACTCAGTCCAGTCCGCGGCCAGGGTCGAGGTAGGCGCAGCCGAAGCTCGCGGCGTCGTCGAGCCGGTCGGACCCGCCCCGCCTCCGCAGCCCGCAACCATCAGCGCCGCCACCAGTGCGCAAACGGCTGGACGCGTGCGGCTCACAGCCCCCAGCTGAACGTGCGAGCGGGTACCAGCTTTGCTCGCTCCGGCCCGATGAGCTCAACCTGCCCCTGGATCGCCACTCCGCGCTTGGGCGTGCCGTCGAAGACCAGCGCCGCGCGTGGCTCCGCCTTGAGGTTTCGCAGCTTGACGCCGTCGACGTCGAACTCGAAGGTCCCCGAATCATTGATGGTCGCCATCACGGGCACGACGTGCGGCCAGCCCGATGGCCCCACGGTGGCGAGGCGGCCGATCCGCTGCGAGCGTAAGAACTCGAGCTCGCTCGGCGTGAACACCTGACCATCGTAGTCGCGACGGCCGCCCGCGCCGGACAACCGCGCGCTCGTAGACTTTTCAAGCTCGAAGAGCAAACAAGAAAACTGGCGCCGGCACCGGCGCCGCGAAGAGGGGACTGCTGGATGGATCGCCGGCGCACGGGCGCAGCCGAATCGATTGGCGGCTACACGATCTTGCGTCGCGAGCCGCTTGAGCGGCTCGACGGCGCCTATCTCGAGCTGGTCCACGAGCGAACCGGTGCCCGGCATCTCCACATCGAGTGCTCAGATGACAACAACGCCTTCGCGGTCTTCTTTCCGACCGTCCCGAAGGATTCCACCGGCGTCGCTCATATCCTCGAGCACGTCGTCCTGGCCGGCTCGCAGCGGTTCCCAGTCCGAGATCCTTTCTTCAGCATGACGCGCCGCTCGCTGGCCACGTTCATGAACGCTCTCACGAGCTCGGACTGGACGATGTATCCGTTCAGCAGCCGCAACACGAAGGACTTCATGAATCTTCTGTCCGTATACCTCGACGCGACTTTCTTTCCGCAGCTGTCGGAGGACTCCTTCAAGCAGGAAGGAATTCGATACGAGTTCGAGGATCCGGCGGATCCGCGCAGCGGCCTGCGCTACAAGGGTGTCGTCTTCAACGAGATGAAGGGCGCGCTCGCTTCTCCACATGCGGCGATGCAGCGAGCAATTGGGAGCTCACTGTTTCCAGGTCTCACTTACGCGAACGTGTCCGGTGGTGACCCCGAGCACATCCCTGACCTCACCTGGGAGGCCCTCCGTCACTTCCACGCCGTCCATTACCACCCCAGCAATGCCTACTTCTATTCGTATGGCGATCAGCCCCTGGAGCGCACGCTCGCCCAGGTCGAGGAGCTCGCGCTGTCACGCTTCGACAGGATCGGGATCGACACGTCGATTCCGAACGTCGAGCGCTTCCACAAACCGATTCAGGCGTTCGAGCAATACCCTGCGACGCCGGGAGAGGACCACTCTCGCAAGTCCCAGGCCCTCGTCGCTTGGGTTTCCGTTCCGGCCGGGGACTCTGGTCGCCTGCTTGCGATGCGAATCCTGTCCGACGTCCTGCTCGGCAACGCGGGCGCGCCCCTCCGCAAGGCCCTGATCGACTCCAAGCTCGGAACTGCCATGGCCGATGGGAGCGGGCTGCAGGATGACTTCCGCGAGACCGTCTTCGGCGCCGGCCTCAAGGACATCGCGTCAGAGGACGCGCCCAAGGTAGAGCGAGTCGTGCTCGACACCCTGGAGAAGCTGGCCGGCGGCGGGCTTGATCTGGCGCAGGTCAACGCGGCTATTCACCGCCTCGAGTTCGAGAAGCGCGAGCGCTCCAATGCCGGACTTCCATATGCGCTCAAGGTTCTCTTCAACTGCCTTTCCGCGTACTACTACAGCGGCGACCCGTACAGCGCACTGAACTTCGACACCGACCTCGACCAGCTCGAGCGGGCCCGCAAGGACGGCCGATTCTTTGAAAACCTCATCAGGGCTGAGCTCCTTGAGAACGCACACCGGGTGCTGGTGACGCTCGAGCCCGACCCCGGACTCGAAGATCGCAAGCGTCGGGCAGAGCTCGACCGCCTGGCCGCAATCGAGACCAGACTCAGCGAATCGGATCGAGCTCGGATTGTCGAAGACGGGCTTCGCCTGAAGGCTGCGCAAGACGCCAAGCAAGACCTGGGTGTTCTGCCCACGCTTGAGCTGACCGACATCCCGATGAAGTTCGAGGAAGTCGTCGACCAGCCTGCTGTCGTGGGGCCGGCGAGGCTCGATTTCTTTCCGCTGCCCACCAACGGGATCACGTACATCGACATCCGTTCGGATTTCTCGGCATTGACGACCGAGATGAAGGACCTGCTCCCGCTGTTCGGCCGCGTGCTGACGCAAAGTGGGGCCGCGGGCCAGGATTACGTCGAGATCGCCACCCGCATCGCCGCCCACACCGGTGGCATCGGCGCGGCGGCCCAGGTGCAGTCGCTGGCCGCCCGCGAGGACTACCTGCAGTCGTTCGTGGTGTCCGGCAGGGCGCTGGATCGAAATGTCGGACCTTTCATCGAGCTTCTGACGGATCTTGTGGCCCGGCTTGAGATCGAGCCTCGCCGTCTCAGGGAGATCATCGCTGAGAGCGCCACGCGCCTTGAAAGTTCGCTCGCAAACCTCGGCTATCAATTCGCTCTGCTCCGCGCGCAGTCGATGCTGAGCTCGGAAGGCGCAGTCAATGACGCTCTCCAGGGAATCGGCATGCTGCACGTGATTCGGCGGCTTGCCCAGCTCGGTGAATCTGAGCTTGGAGACGTGATCGCCCGCCTCGACTCGATCCGCACCAGCCTTTTCCGCAAGAGCTCGATCCAGGTCGTGGTCACCTGCGAAGAGTCGATGGTGCCAACCATCACTCGGCTCATGGGCCGCCTGGTCGACACCCTGCCCGATGGGGTGGCTGGAGGCCACGCGGAGCAGCCCAAACCGCTGGCCGTTCTCGCAGAGGCGCGCACCGCCCCAGTGCCGATCGCGTTCAACGTTCGCGGTTTCAAGACAGTTCGCTACACGCACCCCGATGCACCAGGGCTCCTCGTGCTCGCGAACTACCTGCGCGACACATTCCTGCACCGCGAGCTACGTGAGAAGGGCGGAGCGTACGGAGGCTCAGCGCAGGCCAGCACCGGCGGGGGAACGTTCTACATGGGCTCGTACCGCGATCCCAACATCACTAGGACATACAACGACTTCGACCAGGCGGCGGGCTGGGTGATCGACGGTGAGATCAGCGACGAGGCTCTGAAGGAGGCCATCCTGGGCGCATGTGGCGATGTCGATCCGCTCGAGTCCCCCGACATCAAGGGCCGGCGCGAGGCCATCAACAGGCTCACCGGTTTCACTCGCGAAGAGCGCGAGAGATTCAAGCAGCGTCTCCTTCACGTGACCGCGGACGACCTGCGCCGCATCGCGCGCATCTACCTGGCCGAAGGCCGCCCGGTTTCGGCGACGGTTGCAGGACCGGAGCTCATCGAGGCGGCGCGGAAGGAACGCCCGGAACTGTTCGAGATCGTGGCTCCGGTTTGACCGTGCTCGTCCTGTCACAATCCACGCCATGAACCTTTGGCGGCGGGAGTACTTCTGGCCGATGGTGTTGATCGCGATCGGCGTGTATCTCCTGCTGAGCAACATGAATCTGCTCGGCTGGCTGCACCCCGAGATTGTCTGGCCCGTGCTGCTGATCGCGCTGGGCGCGTGGCTGATCGTCCGCCGCTCACACACCTGAACGGTGTGACGGGACAGCCCAGCTGATGCCAGGCCGCTACCGCAGCTTCGTATGGCCGGGGGTCCTGATCGTGGTCGGCGTCTTCGCCTTGCTCGTCAACGCCGGCCTCGTCCCGACCGACCGACTCTACCGTCTGGTCGACCTCTGGCCGTTGATCCTGGTCGTCATCGGCCTCGAGCTTCTCGTCCGCAGGGGCATGCAGGGAACAGCAGCTGATGTCGCGGCCGTCCTCATCGTGTTGCTGGCCGCAGGCGGCGCTGTCGCGTACGTGGCGGTGGGACCTGCGATCTCGACCGGCACGCTGCAGGCGTCAGCGCCGCTCGAGGGGCTGGACCACATGACACTGAGGATCGACCTCGGTGCGGCAAACATCACCGTGAGAGGTGACAACTCGGTCGGGTCAAACCTGTACCAGGCGCGCATGGAGTATTCAGGCCCTAAGCCCTCAGTCAAGCTGGATCGCTCCAGTCGCAACCTCAGCATCTCGCAGTCAGGCGCGTTCGGCATTTTCCAGAACCGGCGGTTCACGCTCGACCTTCAGATCAACACGAAGGTGCTGTGGAGGATCTTCGCCAACTCCGGAGCCTCGACTGACACCTACAACCTCACCGGCGTGAACATTGAATCGATTGAGCTGAACACCGGCGCCAGCCGCAACGTGATCACGCTCGGGGAGCCCACCGGCACCGTGCCCGTCTCCCTCAACGGCGGTGCGCTCACGGTGAACATCCATCGCCCCAAAGGCACCGCGGCGTCGGTGGAGGTTTCGGGCGGCGCGGTCAGCCTCGATGCCGACGGCAAGCGGCAGCGCGGCATCGGCAACCAGAGCTGGCACTCGGACGGTTTCGACAGTGCCGCGAACCGCTACCAGATCGAAATCAACGGCGGCGCGTGCACGGTGACCATCGACGCCGCGGCTTCGTTAGGCTAGACCGGGTTCAAATCGATCGCGGTCAGCCGGCTCTCGAGCGCGGCCAGGCGAGCCGCCCGCCCGGCGCGAGTCTGGGGACTGATCGCGTCGCGCAGGCCGCGTGCGGCGACCCCGAGAATGGAGGCGAGCTCGCTGTCGAGTGCTTGTGCCGCACGCAGCACCGGCGCCAAAGCGGCGGCGCGTTCTGCTCCCGCCAGAAGCTCCGTCTGGTCGATCCCGAGGCGAGCGAGGTCATCCCCTTCACGTTCCAGTCGGGCGGCAAGGCGCGTGTGCTCGGTGTCGTGTATTCGGGCACACAGGCGCGCGCCGGCGCGGGCGGCCGCGGCAGCCAGGCGTCCTTCAAGAAGTTTTCCTGCCGCAGCCACGTTGGCCGCTGCCGCAGGGCACAGGCCGACGATCTGCTGCTCGCCGATCTGCACGCCGCGTCGCTCCAGCTCGGCGATCACCGCGGCGGGGGATGCCTCGCTGAGGCGAAAGAGGTTCATCGAGAGCTGAACGCGCCCGCCCGGAAGCTCGAACACCAGTGACTGGACGCCCGGCATGCCGCCGTCTGACTCCCGCAGAGAGCGTGCCAGCGGGCGAGCCTCGGTCATGCTCATTGCGGGCAGCATCACGTTGAAAGCGACGAGCTTGTCGCGCACGCCGATGCAGGTCGCGCCAGCGCTGGGATGCAGGTCCGGGCCGCCCAGGTCCGGTCGTGCACGCGCCGCCCGGATGTCAGCCAGCCGGCGGCTGGTTCCGTAACCATAGAAATAGACGGGGACGGCGAGCTCGCTCCAGACGCGCTCACCGAGCGCCCGTGAAAGCTCCACGGCGCCGGCGAGCGTTGAAGATCCAAGCGGCACGATCGGGATGACGTCCGCCGCGCCGACACGAGGATGGGCCCCTTCGTGACCGAGCAGGTCGATGCGATCGACGGCGACCCTTACGGAGCCCATCAAAGCCTCGATCAGCTCGGAGGGGCGCGCGGCGATCGAGATCACGACGCGGTTGTGGTCTGGATCGGCATCTGTGTCGAGGACGTGTGCCTTGTCGGCGGCGCCGGCCAGCGCCTCGATGACATCGGCGCGCCGGCCCTCGGAGAAGTTGGGCACCGACTCGAACAGATTGTCCGCCTCCATGGCGCTGCTAGCGTAAGTGGCCATGTCTGGCCCGGTTGCGCTCGTCTATGGAGAGGAGCTGATGAAGCACCGGCTGTCGGACGAACATCCGCTGCAGCCGATTCGAGTCAAGCTGGCCGTGGAGCTGATCAAGAGCACAGGCCTGATCGAGCACTGCCACCTGCTTCCTCCCCGAAGGGCGACCATCGCGGAGCTCGAGCTCGTTCATGCGCCCGACTACGTGGACCTCGTGCAAAGGCTGAGCGATCCCGAGCAGCGCCGTGGGGTGCCTCGCGAGCTTGTGGAGGCGGCCGGTTTTGCATCCGCCGACAACCCCATCTCCGACGAGCTCCATGACGGAACATCGTTGGTGGTCGGCGCGAGCCTCATCGGTGCGGAGGCTGTAGAGAGTGGCGCCGCGCTGCACGCCTTCAGCCCATCGGGAGGCCTGCATCACGCGCATCGCGACCGGGCTTCCGGCTTCTGCACGTATGACGACCCTGCAATCGCGTGCCGCTGGCTCAAGGACCATGGACATCGCGTCGCCTATGTCGACGTGGACGTCCATCACGGCGACGGGGTGGAGGACATCTTCTACTCCGACCCCGATGTGCTGACCATCAGCCTGCACGAGAGCGGCCGGTACCTGTTTCCGGGCACGGGCTTTCCAGAAGACTGTGGTGTGGGGGCGGGGCGAGGGGCCGCCGCCAACCTCCCGTTCATCCCGTTTACGTGGGACGAGCCGTGGCTGCAGGCGTTCGAGAAGGTCGTGCCGGCGCTCCTGCGGCGCTTCAAGCCGACCGTGCTCGTCACCCAGGATGGATGCGACACCCACTACCTCGACCCACTTGCGCACCTGGCGGCGACGACTCGCATCTGGCCGCGGGTGGGGAGGAGGTTCCACGAGCTTGCGCATGAGCTCTGCGAGGGACGGTGGCTGGCGTTGGGCGGCGGGGGCTACGCGATCCGCGAGGTGGTGCCGCGCGCGTGGACGTTGTTCTTTGCCGAGATGGTCGAG
>Ga0137373_10007811_pt1 | contig 11345 bp, 14 predicted proteins | sample SagtaG_5_FD_104912 | JGI IMG/M metagenome (GOLD analysis project Ga0137373, IMG submission 104912) | Vadose zone soil microbial communities from Sagehorn Ranch, Mendocino, California, USA - Sage1_R_80_16 metaG | ecosystem: Environmental > Terrestrial > Soil > Vadose zone | place: USA...
TATTGATCACTTAGTGCGTCTAGCTTTTCTTTTATTTCGGATATAGCTTGTGGAACTTCTTCAAAACTTAATTTGGGAGGATTAGCCATTTACTACCTCCTTTATCTCAAAAAAGTTATTTTTCAGTCCCGCAGACAGCCATCTATCAATTTCTGATTTCAAAAAATAAAGTCTTTTACCTCGTTTATAAAAAGGAATAGAGGAGCTGTTAACCCAATTATATACTGTTGATTTCGCCGGTTTTTCGGGTAAATAGCTGCAGAGTTCTGAAAGGCTATACCAAGGATCTAACTTATTATCACAATCGCTTTGTTTTTGAAGTTCACAGAGAATAGGAGATAATTCTTGTTTAAATAGATCTCTAACTTCAGGAATAGTGAGCGATGTTAAGAAAACATTTTCCATCTGCCATTTATTAATGGCATAAAAATGATAAATAACAATAAAGTAAAAAAGGAATAGTGGCTACGTAGTACGACTACGAATTTTTGTTATAATCATTTATTGCAGCTTTTTGAGCGGTCGGAGAATCAGCTAACAAATCAATTGCCACTTTCCACTCATGCTGCTTCGGAGGGCTATATACTTTTTTACTTATTTCATTTCAACTATCAAACGCCTGTTCTCTGTTTTTCCCTCCCAATTGTCTTTGTTGTTGCCTTGTTAATGGCTCTGCCAGATTTGCCTTCACCTTATACATGTAAGCGAGAGCATACATTCTATGCGTGATTTTATTCTTATTATCCGGCGTTTTATATTTCTTCAAATAAGCAACGAATAGCCCGCGACAGTAGCCCTCTGCCAATTCTCTAAAAATCCCTTCGAATCGATATGGTAATAAGATTAAATCTACCCAACGGCCAGTTTCCGGGTCTCGAATGGCTTTAGCGCTAGTAAGGGCCACGGCGATATTACCTATAAGTTCTTTATTACCGTTGCCATTTTCAGCTATTTTAAATCCAATTTTTTGTATCTCCGTTAATTCGCACTTGATATCCTCGAAAGGTTCAGCTTCATCATATTTTGCTATAATTCTCTTTCGCAATTTTTGTGGATTCGTCGCAGATTTTATCTGTTCCTTATATTCTTCTATTAAGTTTTCATAGAATCCCGAATCTCGGGCATACTCTTCTATCATAATTGGAGATAATTTTTCAAACTTCTGTTTCTTTTTTTTGTTCTCAATATCTTCTCTAATAGCTGCAGCATGATATTTTTTGTCTGTTTCTATTGACCTATTTTTCATTTCTTCATCAGCAAGGACTTCGGCAGTTGGATATATTCTTTTAAATTGATAATTTTTAGAGCCTTCATTTTCAAAAGGCGATTTTTTGTTATCTTTATTCATAACACTTTATATTTCTTAAAAGCCCGGTTCACCTCGAAGTTTCCGGGCTTTTTGCTTTTCTAGGATTAATCAATTGTCGAGCAAATTTAATTCGCCCTTTCTTTACGAAACAAAAAATCTGCATCTCCCGTATGAGCTCCAAATCTTCATCGTCATCATCAATAATGATAATTGGATTTTCGGTCATTTCATACGTAGTTTGGTTTGAGAATAAACCTGCAAAAAAGCGTCAAATTGAAGACGCACTTGGAAAGGCAGTGTAGAAATCGCTCGACTGGCCTATTAATATACCTTGACGCGCGTTAATGCAAAAGGGTAAATAGCATTGGAAAGACTAACCCAGCCTCTTTCACACGCATTTTTTACAGGGGCCACCCAACGAATGTCTTCAATTTTGATCTCTTTGTTATTAAAGTAATCTTGTAAGGCATTCCTTACTCGCTCTTTGATGTTTGGGGCGCCTACTATACCGATTATTTCTCCGCCGTCTTCTTGTTATTTTTCCGCTATCTTCTTGAAGTGTAAGCTTCCCTAAAGTTCGGCCATTTAAAAGTTGAATGATTTACTAATTTTAAATGGTCAATTATGAAAAAAACAAGAAAATAAGGTTTTAAAAATAGTAGTAGAAAAACAGGAAATTCAAGCATCTGATCTTAAAACAATTTATGTAAACAAAGACCCTTCTATTATATCTCGGCACTTAAACGACTTACAGAAAAACAAATGCTTACGCCTATTGGGGAAAAGAAAAGGAAATATACATTACGATTTGATAATAATTATTTGATTAGAGGTATTGTCAATGCATTAGACAACAACGATTTCTTGCCTGATAAAAAAATGAAAGGAGAATTCTAAAATAAACAAAATGCTTGACCATTGCACTAAAGATGTAAAAGATTATGAGAGTTGAAGACATTAGTAAAATTCCCTGACAGAGCATATTAAAACGTATTAGTAATGTCAAAGGAAATTTCTATACTATCTTTAGACGGAGAAATTTTTACAAATAACAATGGAATTTCGAAGATAATCGCATTATACGAGCAAGCATCTCAACATTATAACGAGACCATAAGTATTAATTTTTATGAAATGGATTGGATCGATGCAAATTTGTCTGCCCTACTCCGTTCAGTAATCTATAAATCCAATTCCTAAATCAATCATAGTTAGAATTAAATCCTTTCTCATTGGATAATATTGTCCGCAGACAAAAAAGGGGTCTGTAGTTTGTGCATGTAGCTTAATGTTTAGAAGAACCTCTATCAAATCATGTTGAATTTTAATTCTCATATTCTTAGGAAGACTTGTCATCCTTTGTGCTTCATTAGCTTGTCTTCTATGTAACACAGAAAATCGTTTTCTTGAGAAGTATTAAATGAGGTTGAAGGAAGGGTTGTCCCGTAAGCATCGGTTGCAGTAATACCATGAAATTTTAACCAACCATTTTTAAACAAAATGTTGAACTTATCATATAGAAAATTAAAATCAGCTGATAGTCTAATATTATTTTCTTGTCTTAACTTTCTTCCAAAGATTAAAGATTTTACAAGGGGAAAAATAAATACAGACAAGGAAGCTATCAGATGGGCACTACAAGGTAACAGTACTAAAATTATAGATCCCACAACTGAAATCGGAGGCTTCGTATTAGAAGGGATTTATCTTTTGAAGGAGTAGAAAATTGTTCTTCTTTATTTCTCAATAATCTTTTAGGTAAACTTTATTTGACATTTGGCGAGAATGTAGATAAATATATTCATTATAGCGGGATAGAAAATGACGATTTAGTATTACCAACTCAATTAGAACGTTTAAGAAAAAGAGCCTTAAATCCTTCTGTTTATAGACCAATTTTTGATGGTGTTTTTGGTGAAGTATAATGTCATATCTTATTTCAGACATTAATAGAATGAAGCCACAGAGTGGCTTTATTTATTTATTCGATGCAAATATTTGGCTTGCCATTTTAGATATAACTTTTTCAAGAAGAGAATTAGTTCCGCACATTAAATTTTTCAACTCAATAATAAGCGAAGACATAGTTAAGGATGCTTTTATAGGGGTTCCTTCGGTCCTTCTTTCTGAGGTAATAAATAGGATGGTTAAAGACATTCATTACAAAGAATTTTGTATAAAAAATACACCTTCTCCATCTCACAGAAATCATTTCAAAGACATTTATAGAAAAAGTACTGACTATAAAACGGATATAGAAGCAGTTTGCAGTTCTATCAGACAGTATCACAAAAAGATAAAATTTCTCTCTGATAACTTAGATAAGTATTCATGTAAAGATCTTATAAAAAAAATACCTACATACTTAGACACAAACGCAACGGGCAGCAAGGTCACCTCGAGAATGATAAACAAAAGTAATTTGGGGGCCGTTATAAACCGATTAACTCCAGAATTCTTCGACAGAAGATGGAAGCATTATTTTCAAACTGCCTCAAAGTATAGTGGGGCCAACACCTCATTACTTTCCAGCCGCCTCCCAGAGACCTGTACAGGTTAACAATTGCCTGCCATCTTTGTAACTGATCATTTACCTGGCTTAGTTCCGCGGACAATAAGTTTTGCTCTGCGGTTAATACTTCTGTATAGTTAGCGGAACTATACCGCGCACCAATTGTTGCGTGTAATTAACTGCTTTTTGAAGGTTAACAATTTGACTATCCCTTGCGCTGGTTTTCTCCACTGCTGTTTGGTAGCCGGATAACGAATTGGACACTTCCTGTCCTGCCATTAGTAGGCTTTTTTGAAAATTATAGAAAGCCTCCTGTTGCTGTCCTCGTGCGACTTTTAAGCGGGTCTTGTTTATGCCATTATTGAAAATCGGTTGAGCCAAACCACCTGCGATATTTCCCAATATTGCAGAAGGATTGAACACGCTACTCAAAGAAGAAGCAGACCATCCTTTAGATGCTGTAATGGTTAGGCTCGGGTAAAAATAAGTACGCGCCACATTGGTGAATTCGAAATAATAACGGAAGTTTTCTTCTGCCTCTTGAACGTCAGGCCGGTTGGCTAAAAGTTGTGCGGGTATTCCGGTTTGAATATAATTAATTGGATGTTGTTCCCATAAAGAGCTTCGATTGATTGGTCCCGGTACTCTTCCCAGTAAAATGCTTAACGCATTTTCCATTTGCCCGATAGATTGCTCAAATATCAGGAATCGTTACCTCTGTAGCATATTTGCTTGCTTCACTTTGCACCACTGCTGCTCCCGTCACAACATCTGCTTCTTTCAATGCTTTCACGTTGTTGACAGTCGCAATCCAATTATTAACAGACTGCTGCGTAATCTTTAGTTGCTGATCAAGTGCCATCAGTTCATAATAATAATTGGCAACTGAAGCTACAAGATCGGTTTGAGCGGCTCTGCGATAAACTTCGCTTTGCATCAATGCCGCCGCTATACTGAAACCTTTACAGTGAGGTATAAACACTATCAGCGTTTACGAACCGCGGTTTAATTAATGAACCTTCATTAAGGTTTCCGATTCCTTCAATCACTATCTTATCTCCGGGCTTAAGACCACTTTGCAAGACATAGGAATTGCCCGAGGTAGAAGAATTAACCTGGATAGCAGTGGAGTGAACCGTATCGTCAGACCCCAGCACATAAACAAAAAGTTTACCCTGTATTTGGTAGGTGACGCTTTGCGGTATCAATAAAGCATTGTTCAAGGTTTGGGGAATATGTACCGTAGCACTGCTCCCGCTCTGGATAATTTCCTCGGGGTTGAGAAAAGTAGCTCTTATTGAAATAGAACCAGTTGACTCATTAACCAAACCATCAATAGTTTCAATGCGTCCTTTCTGATCATATACAATTCTGTTAGCAAGAATCGGGGAAACAGGTGGTAAAGTCGCCAATTTTTCTTTAAGCGTATTGCCTTTGGCATGTGTAAAAAAATTCAGTTGCTGTTTTTCGTTAATGGTAAAATAAGCATATACTTTTTGGATATTGGAAACTGTCGTCAATGGCTGCACGGTTATACTGCTTATCAGGCTGTCGATTTTAAAGGGTAGAGCCGCGATGACTCCATCTGCCGGGCTGTAGATACAGGCATAATCCAGATTGACTTGTGCATTGACAAGGTTTGCCTGGGCTTGCGCAAGCGCAGCTTTTTTGGATTGAAGTGTGTATTGGGCGGATTGAAGTTCATACTTGCTGACAATATCTTGTTCCACTAAAGGTCTTACTTTATTAACCTCCATGGCTGCTGCATTCAAATCGGCTTCCGCAATTTTTACGTTAGCTTCCGCAGTCCTGACATCTTCTTCATAAGTAGGAGCGCTAATGCGAAACAGAAGTTGACCCTTTTTCACTACAGATCCCTCATCAACATAAATATTTTCCAGATACCCGTCAATTTTAAGACGGATCTCTACATTTTGCTGCCCTTGTATGGTGGCTGGAAAGTCGTAGTAAATAACTGCTGTTTGAGGAGAAAGTCTGAGAACATCATAAGATTTCACCTGCGCTGATTTGCCAATTGGAATCATTCTGTAAAGAAGTGGAAGATTGATTCGAACGACAGGAAATGAGGATCAGGGGCCCTGCTAATGAAACGACCCATCTGTAACTGAAATAAAACTTAAGCTTCTTCCATGCTTTTAAGCAATAAGTAGCCAGCTGGTGGTATAACAAGAAAGGTGATAATTTCATAGTGATCACTGTTTTTATGAAAAATGGAATTAGGTCGTATGCCGATGCGAAACTATATTGGTGTTAAAGGCTTCGGAAATAGGAATCGTTGAGGCGGCAAAATGAATCGGTAGGTAAGCGGTTATCTGTGGCTTTATACATTAAATGAAACTAATAAAGCATTGGATGCAGGATGATAGTCATAGTAATTCCTGTCAGAAGTGGTATTTTGTTATTAAGTTCAACTATGAGACATTTATAAAGAATCATTTTCTAATTTTAACTTGTGAATTGCCTGATAGTAGATGATAATCAAATTGCCAGAACCACTTTACGGCAGTTAACCTCCGGCATAAAGGACCTGGTTATTGCAGGCGAATGTGCTGATGCGATAGAGGCTTATAACGTGTTGCAAGAGCAGCAGGTGGATATAGTTTTACTCGATATTGAAATGCCAGGCATGTCGGGATTGGAATTAACCCGTAGTCTTGGCAACAAACGACCTATCATCATTTTTACAACCTCAAAAAAAGATTACGCTTCGGAAGCTTTTGATTTGAATGTAGTTGATTACTTAGTAAAGCCTATTCCACGGGTTCGGTTTATCCAGGCCATTGACAAGGGAAGAGAGATATTACAGAGCCAATCTGAGGAAGTGAAGTTAAATGAGGACGAGTTCGTTTTTATACGCGATTCCAACGTCGTAAAACGACTTAGTCTTGATGATATTTTATATGCGGAAGCAATGGGCGATTATGTGAAGTTGCATACACCTCAGCGATTTTTTGCCATTCATACTTCGCTCCGTGCAATGGAACAACGGCTCCCCGCTAATAAATTTTTGCGAGTGCACCGTTCCTATATGGTGGCTATAGATAAAATTGATACCATTCAGGAAGGAGTGCTTATTATTAACAACAAACCGGTGCCCGTTGCCGATGCCTACAGGGCCACTTTAAATAAACGGATGAATATCCTGTAATAGCTACGAATTCATTTTTCTTGTTAGGCGATTCCTTTTTCTTATTGGCCGATACTTTTTCCTTTACTGCCTCTTTGCATTTTTCCGCGGTTAGGAAGGGGATAGCTTTGTAATGAGACATGACAAACTGTAAGCCGATAATAAACTATTAAAGTAAAACGCTTTTAAAGTTCTTTCACATCGCTGGTAAGCCGTTGGTTTTGGTTAAAGCACTGGTTTTACCTGTCTTGCTTAAAATTTATGAAGACACTCTATACAATATTATTTTTTTTAGATACGCTGGCATTAACCCTGTTTACATATTTCTTTCTGAAATTATCTGATACAGGAATAGGTAAGCTCACCTTTATGGCCCTTCTGGGCGCTATCATTGTGTGCATAATTCTTCTTGTTTATATAATTGTGCGATTTATAAAATTTCCCCAATCAAAAAAGCAGCATTAATTTGCTTAAATTAGATGCAGATACATTATAAATGGCTACCAACCGGCTTATATACTTCATTATAGCTGCTTTTATTGCAGGTATTCTTATTTTGATTTTTATCAAATACACCTCGGATAAAAGCGTTAAAAACCTGATTGACGACAACGAAAAATTGCTGAATGAATTTGAGGTAAGCAGTGAGCTGAAAACATTGGAAAGTAATATATGGCTGATAGAAAGCAAAATACGGGGTACCGTCACCACCAATGATACTGCCTTCATAGAAGGCGTGAAAACACAAATAGTCAAAGTGAAGCAGAGCCTGGCTGAACTGCAAAAGATCAAAGAGGATGACAGCACAGAAGAATATGTGAAGCAACTGGAAGTTTTGGTTCAGAAAAAGCTGGCCTTTAGCAATGAAATACTTACTACTTATCAAAAAGAAGGTAAAAGAAGGGCGGAAGCGATCATTGCTAAACAGGGAGCAAAAAAACTTACCGATTCTATTTTGGTACTTATCGAAAAGATCAGCAGCCTCAGGCAAACTGTGATTTTTCGTGTAACCACCTCGGTTGAGGAGAGCGTAAAAAAAGTTCAGCGCCTGGATTTCTTTCTTATCATATTTGTCATAGTAAGCGCTACCGTTTTGTTTTGGTATATCGTCAATGCTATCCGCACCCAAAACCGTCTGATTAAGGAGGTAAAAAATTCCGAAAGAAAAGTAAAGGAAGCGGCCCAGGTAAAGGAAAATTTTTTAGCGAATATGAGCCATGAGATCCGTACACCCCTGAATGCTATTCTTGGGTTTACCAACCTGCTGCAGCGCAAAAATCTTGACACTGAGTCCAGCCTTTATGTCCAAACCATTCAGCGGTCCAGTGAAAGTTTATTGACCATTATAAACGATATTCTTGATCTGTCCAAAATAGAGGCCGGGATGATGCGGATAGAAGTTGCTCCCTTCAGCCTGCGGGGATTGTTACATTCCATTGAAACGCTTTTCCGAACAAAAGCGAATGAAAAAGAAATTCAATTTTTTGCCGATGTTGATGAACCGCTTCCCGATACGCTGGAAGGAGATGCAACAAGGCTAACACAGAGTCTTGTAAACCTGATTGGCAATGCTATAAAATTTACAAACAAGGGAACGGTTTCGGTCACATTTAGGAACAAAGGAAGCGAAGACAACACGGTCAGGGTAGGGATTGAGGTAAGCGACACAGGCATTGGGATTGAAAAGGAAAAGCTGGATCATATCTTTGATCGCTTCCAACAAACGGATGATGCAATTACCCGTGAATACGGCGGAACCGGGCTTGGGCTTTCCATTGTAAAAGAGCTTGTAGAACTTCAGGGGGGCAGCATCCATGCAGAAAGCAAACCCGGCAAAGGCACTACGTTTTATTTAACCCTCCCTTATAAAGTCTCTCGTGAACAATTTCTACCTAACGACAAGGTTGCTGTGCAAGCAAATTCAGATCCGGTGGCACTTCAAAATGCGCATATCCTGGTTGTAGAGGATAACGAGATAAACCAAACATTGATCCAGCATCTTTTTCGAAACTGGCAGGTAAACTTTGAAATAGCCTCTAACGGAATAGAGGCGATAGAAAAGTTAAAGGCCGGTGCGTATGACCTTATCCTGATGGATATACAAATGCCGCAAATGGATGGCTATACCGCAACCCAGCAAATCAGGAATTATTTAAAACTAGACACACCCATTATCGCCATGACGGCTCATGCGATGGCTGGGGAACGAGAAAAATGCCTGAGCTACGGTGTGAACGAATACATTTCGAAGCCGATAAGAGAAGAGCAATTAAAGAAATTAATAGTGCAATTTGTTTCGTTAAAACCAAGTTTTGCTTCAAAAACAGAAAAAGCGGATGCGCTGCCTTCCCCGAACTATCAATACATTAATCTCACTTATATGAAAGAGGTGAGCGCCGGAAACAAGGACTACGAAAAGAATGTAACAATCCAGTTCGTAGAAGCTATTCCCCAAGAATTAGATGCATTAGAGAGAGCAGCGCAAAATAATGAGACAGATCAGTTGCGACGGATCGCCCATAATCTGAAAGCCACCGTGTCGGTGATGGGATTAACAGAAATGCTGGAGCCTTATCTCGACGGAATTGAATACGGAAAAAGGGATGAACACCGCTTGAAGGAAAATATAGAAAACATAAAACGTATCTGCTCGAATGCTTTGCCGGAAGCAAAACATTTTTTAGCCTCCCTCACACAATAGCTTTGCCGACACTTTTGCTGTTCAGCCACTGTTTTACTTCTAATTATTTCTGCAATTGCTTCCTTTGTTAATAACGTCCTATAAAGTTTACACGATAAATAAGCACCGTTCTTAATGAAAAGGAAAAAACACTTTATCGCATTTTTGGCGAAAGTTCTTCCATGCCCGGGTAGTTATCTTCGTCTTCATTGGCACCGGTATTATTTTTCAGACTTTTCTTACCAGCAATAATGCTTTGAAATTGCTATCTCGGCGGCGGCTTCTATATTTATCGGCATCGGCGTAAATAATTTTTCTATGTTGGAACCAAACGAGAAAGACAGACGAAAGCTGAAAGCAAAAATGCCCTATTTCATCAAAACCTTCGAATTCATTCAATCCAGAAACAACAAATTAAATGCTGAAGCGAGTGCAAAGCCTGCAGAAAAGCTAAAACAGGGGCTTTCGGAGTTAGAACAATTAATAGCCTTCACCATTTATTTAATGCATGAAGATGATCCGCTGAGCTAAAAGTGATTATATGGTGAACCTTAAAAGCTACCGAATTATCAGGGTTTCATTACATTGTTCAAAGCAATAGGCAATAGCAACAAATCAAAGTCGTTGTCATATACTAAATATTTATTTTCCCAAAGAGTGGCATATTTTTCTTTAAATTCTTTCAGCCCTTTATAATGCTGAAAACGTTTGATTTTTGTTGCTGCCCATTTAATAATTTGCTCTGCAGTATTATCAGGTTTCGCAGGGCCGCTCATTGGCACCAGACCAAGATTGAGATATTGCTTGTTGTGTGCCTTTGCATACTCAATTAGCTTTATAATGAGGGCATCCATAGCGGCACCGGGTGCATCATTGGTTTTACGAATCAGGTCATAAGTACACTCATCCTCTGTGTAGTTGGGAATAATATTGAGAAAGGATTTGATAGCCCCTTCTGCATCCGAAAGAGTGATGATGTCTTGCTGTCGCAATTCTTTTTCATCGAATATACCTTGCGAAAAAATGAGTTCTTTTTTGCCAAAACTCTTTAACCACTCATCCGATACTTTTCTTATTTGAAAAAGAAAATCTGCGGAGTGAGGCGCTGAATGGACAGCAACGGTGTATCCTTTCTTCCGTAAACCGTTCAACCCATTTCGTAATGATTTTTTGTCTTTTCCCTCCAGTGAAAAATTATTTATGCTCAATATAGCTTCTTGTCCGATTATCAGTTTGTGTTTATTTATTTGGTTAAACCATAAAATGCTGTTTTCGCTCACCCTGTAAAAAGCAGGTTTTAATCCTATTTTACGGCAATATCTGTCAAACTCCTGCAAGACTTCTACTTTATGTTCCTCTGCACAAACCGGCTCTGCAAATACAATAGCAAACCCGCCGGCTATACGATAAGCAATAAAAGCTTCATGTATATAAGAGAAGAAAAATAATTTGTCTTTGCATATTTTAAAATAGTCAATGGACGAACTTCCGAACTGGCTGAGCAAAAATTTTGCCTTTTCTCTGTAGCTTTCGCTTACCGTATGCTTTTTAATATGGGGTTTTATTAGTGCAAACAATAACAAAGCCCAGGTAAAAAAGCCGGAAGCCCTTATGATCCAGATAAATTCATGACCAAATCTTGTAATGGGATGCAGTGTTGTATCTCCTGTCAGTAAAAAACATTTGAGCGTATGCA
>Ga0137373_10007813_pt1 | contig 11344 bp, 7 predicted proteins | sample SagtaG_5_FD_104912 | JGI IMG/M metagenome (GOLD analysis project Ga0137373, IMG submission 104912) | Vadose zone soil microbial communities from Sagehorn Ranch, Mendocino, California, USA - Sage1_R_80_16 metaG | ecosystem: Environmental > Terrestrial > Soil > Vadose zone | place: USA: California...
CCAGGCGAGCACGAGCCCTGTGACGAGGAGCACCATGCGGTCGATCTGCGGCTCGTTGAGATCGATGCCCTCGACACACCAGAAGAGGCCGAGGACGAGAGCCGCGAGGACGTATCCGTTCCGATTTGGCACAGACTCTGGAGTCTATGAAGGCTTCCCTTTCGCGGCGTTGGCGCGGAGCACTTCCGTGGTGACCTCGCCGATGGTCTGCTCCTCGTTATAGACGGGGATCAGGACCGAAAGCTTCACTGCCCCGTGGCGGTACGAAGCTTCGCGAGATCATCCTCGAGGAGCTTGATGAGACGTCCGTACTCCGCGAAGTCGCCGCGCTTCAACGCGTCCTGCGCCTGCTGGTAATGCTCGCCGGCCGACTTCACCAGCTCGGCGATGGCACCTATCGGCGGTCCAGGCTGCGTCTGGCCGGGCGGCGGCTGGCCGGGCGGCGGCTGGCCGGGCGAGGTCCCCTGGCCGAAGAGCGCGTCGAGCGCGCGCTCGAAGGTCTCGGCCATCACGATGCGGTCCTGCGTCGCAAGCACGACGCGCTGCAGCTCCGGGATCTTGCTCTGCGTCGCCTGTACGAAGAGCGGCTCGAGATAGAGGAATGAGTTGCCGACCGGAAGGACGAGAAGATTCCCTCGGATGCAGCGCGAGCCGCTGCCGGTCGGACAGAGGAGCGTGAGCTGCTGCCTGATCGTGGCGTCCGTGTCGATGCGGCCCTCGATCTGCAAGGGGCCGAAGATGACGCGGTCCTGCGGGAAGCGGAGCACCCGCAGCTTGCCGTACTCGGGCGGGTCGGCGCGCCCGGCGATCCAGGCGACCATGTTGTCGCGCGCGCCGCCGGCGGGCGTCATCGGAACGAAGAGGACGAACTCGCGGCGCTCCGATCCCGGGAGCCGGGTGGTCACGTAATACGGCTCGATCGCCTGTCGCGAGGCGCCCTGCTCCTGCAGCTCGTTGGCGATACGCCATGCGTCGCCGCGGTTGTAGAAGTTGTCGGGATCGGTCATGTGATAGATCGCGAACACCTGCGCCTGGATGCTGAAGAGTCCCTCCGGATAACGCAGGTGGTCCTTCAGCGCCTGAGGCATCTCGGCGAGCGGCTTGAACAGCTTCGGGTAGATCGCGCGCAGGTTGCGCACGACGGGGTCGGTCTCGTCCACGACGTAGTACGCGATCGAGCCGTCGTAGGCGTTCGTAACGACCTTCACGCTGTTGCGGATGTAGTTGAGGTCACCATCGGCGATCTTCGTGCCGCCGCGAACGAGCGCGTTGAAGCGCTCGCTGTACGGGTACTTGTTGCCGACGGTGTACGCGTCGTTGATCCACCAGAGCGATCCGTTCGCGATGACGAGATACGGATCTGGGTCGTACTCGAGGAACGGAGCGATCAGCTGCTGGCGTTCGGCGATCTGGCGATGGAACAGCACGCGGCTGTCCGAAAGGATCTGGTTGCTGAACAGCAGGTTCGTGTCGCCGAAGCGCAGCGTGAAGAGGATGCGGTCCCAGAGCGATCCGATCCCGACGCCGCCCCCGCCGGAGAAGCGCGTCGTGGCGTTCGTGTCGCCCTGCGGATAGTCGAACTCGTCCTGCGACGTATCGACGATGGAGTAGTCGCTGGTGAGCTCGCCGAAGTAGATGCGCGGCTGGTCGATCTTCGGCTCGCCCTGCGGCGGGATGTCCTTCACCAACATCTGCGGGCGTCCCTCGTTCGCGACGCCGCCGACCGGCGTGAGGACCGCGCCGTAGCCGTGGGTGAACACGAGGTGGCGGTTCACCCAGGTCTGCTGCGGCAGCTGCGCCGTCACCAGCTCCCGCGCCGAGAGCATGACCGGTACCTCGCGACCACCGATCGCGTACCGATCGACGTCGACGTCGTGGAACGCGAACTGCTGCCGTAGCGCCTGGAGCTGATCGAACGCCGACAGGAGCGGGCGGTAGTCCCAGAGACGCACCGACAGCGTGTCGGAGAGCTCGCGGCGCGCCTCCGCCTGCGTCGGCGCGTCACCGGGGTTGATCGAAGACTCGTCGACCTTATCGAGCGCATAGGCCGCGCGCGTCGCGGCGATGTTGCGCTCGAGGAACGGTCGCTCTTTGTTCAACTGATCGGGCGCGACGATGAAGTTCTGGACGAGCGCCGGGTACACGCCGAGCACGAGGATCGTCGCCGCGAACCACAGGACGACCGCACCGGCGAGGACCCACACCGTTCGCGCGAAGGCGTTCGCGAAGCACGCCAGCGCGGCGATGCCGACGATGACCGCGAGCACCGTGAGCGCGGGCAGGCGCGCATTCACGCTCGCGAAGCCGGCACCGGTCAGGACGGCCTCGGGCCGGAAGAGCAGGTCGTACTGATCGAGCACGTACCCCAGAGCGACGAAGAGGAGGAAGAGCCCACCGAGCACCGACAGGTGGGCGCGCGCGGGCCGCGCGAGGGCGAGCGCGGTACGACCGGCCACCCCGAGATCGCCGCGCGTGATGGTGTCGGTCGCCACGCTGATCACGCCCCGGATCGCGTACAGGAAGACGACCCCGGCCGCGATCACGAGGACCGCGGCGATGAGCCAGCCGCGGACGAATTCGAGCATCGGAAGCGTGAAGAAGTAGAAGCCGACGTCTCGACCGAATACGGGGTCGGTCACGCCGAAGGGGACCGCGTTCAGCCAACGGAGCAGCGGATCCCACTCATCGGCGCCGGCGAGGCCGAAGAAGAACGCCGGGATCGTGATGACCCAGAGGAGCCGCAGCGTCTGCGCGAGCGCGGACGCACGCGGCTGACGAGCGTCTATGACGACGCGTGGGACCTGCGGCCGGAGGGCGAGATACAGATTGGGGAGCGCGAGGGCGAAGAAGATGAGGAAGAAGGCGACGAACGCCCAGAACGCCGCGGTGTAGCGGCGCAGGTAGACGTCCTCGAGCCCGAGGCTGCGGAACCACAGCAGGTCGGTCAGGAAGGCGACGAACGGACCCGCGAGGAGCGGGAGCAGGAGGACGATGACCACGGCGACGGTGATGACCACCCCGCGTCGAGACGGAGGGCGCGCGCCACCTCGACGGCCCGCGCGCAGCCCGGGCAGGTCGATCTTCGACCAATCGATGTTGCCCCAGTCGCGCTCTCCGTCGCCACGCCGCTCACGCATCAGGTCAGGATAGGCGCGGGCCGCCTCGCGGCGTTCCGCAGCCGCAGCGCTCCAACGACGCCGATCGCGATGAAGATGATCGAAGCGACGACCGCCTGAGAGACGCCGAAAAGCCAGAGCGGATCGAGACGGAATGGCGAGAGTGCGAGGCGCGCGACGCCGTAGACGCCGACGAACACGAAGACCAGCTCACCGTCCGGATGCGGACGGCGGACGAGCGCCAGCAGGATCGCGAGGATCACCAGATCGAGCACCAGCTCATAGGCGACGGCGGGATGAACGAGCTCGCGCTGGCCGAGCGTGCTCGGATTGGTGTAGCGCACGCACCACGGAAGGGCGGCGCAGAGCGTCGCGTGATGCTCGCCGTTGATGATGTCTCCGACGCGGCCGAGCGCCATGCCCAGAGGCAGTCCGACGACGCCGCGATCGAGCGTGAACGCGATCGGCAGCCCGCGCGCACGAGCGGCGATGAGCCCGCCGACGATGCCTCCGACGATCCCACCGGTGACCGCCGCGCCACCGTTCCACACCGCGACGATGTCCGCCGGATGGCCGGCGTAGTACTGCCAGGCGTCCAGGACGTGGAAGAGGCGCGAGCCAACGATGCCGCCGAGAACTCCCGAGAGGGCGACCGCGTACGCATCGGCCCAGCCGAGACGGCGCATCGCGAGGGACATACCCAGAGCAGACCCGCACAGGACGCCGATGAGGGCGAAAACGCTGTGCCACGCGACGCGCAGCGGACCCAGCGCGAGAACAGGGTCGAACGGCAGGTCGATCAGTTTGGTTTCACGCTAGCCCTCCGACCAGAGCGCTCGGTACACTGCCGCCTGAGCTAACGAACAAGCTTGGTGGGGTGTCTCGGCACTTATTGGGGGTGGGTCGGTGAGATCGCGTGCGTTCAGTTTCCTCACGACAGCGATGGTCGTGTACCTCGCGCTCCTGGCGTGTCAGCCGCAGGACGTGGTGAACTCAAGCCAGTCGCCGACCGCCGCGGTCCTCGCCACGAGTGCCGCGCCGACGCAGACCGCGGCGCCGACCTCAGCGGCGCCGACGACCGCCGCGCCGTCACCGACGGCCGCTCCGACCACCGCGGCACCGACGGAAACGCCCGCGCCGACGCCTCAGGCGACGCCTCCGCCGACGCCGCGGCCCACACCGCCTCCGACGCCCGTCCCGACCACTCCGCCGCCGACGCCTTCGCCGACGCCGTCGCCATCACCAACACCGACACCTCCGCCGACGCCCACGCCGACCGTCAACCCGAACGGGTTGTCGATCCGCGGCGTCGTCAGCAGCGGCGGGCAGCCCGTCGCCGGCGCCTGTATCGCGGTCGGCCCGCCGGTCCGCTGCGCGACGACGACGGACGCGAGCGGTAACTACTTCCTGTCGCTGGACAGCGCGCCACCCGGGCTCTCCTGGGACGTCCGCGCTCTCGTGGGCGGCGTGATCAAGGCCGAGCGCCTCGGCGTGATCGTGAGCGGCCCGACCGTCGTCAACTTCGCCTTCTAGCGCCCGACACGGCAACAGCGCATGAGCCGCGGACGCGAGTCCGCGGCTCATGTATTTCTGGCGCGGACCTCGGCGAAGAGATCGAGGTATTTCTCGACGACGCCGCGCCAGGTGTAGCTGCGCTCGACGAATGCTCGACCCAGCGCACCGAGTCGGTCGCCGAGCCGCGCGTCCTCGATGAGGAGCTCGCAGATCTCCGCGAGCTCGGCCGGGTCGCGATACGCGACGCCGGCTCCAGCGCGGCGCGTCATCCCCCATACCACCGGCGAGCGCGCGTCACAGATGACCGGGCGTTCGCAGGCCCACGCCTCGAGCACGATGATCGAGAGCGACTCGAGCAGGCTCGGTTGCAGCAGCGCGACGCAGCCGGTGAGCGCGTCGAACTTCTCTTCATCGGTCGTCCGTCCGAGCGGGCGTATCGCCGGATGCGCTGGAAGGCTCATCTCGGCCTGGCCCATCAGCACGAGCGTGGCGTGCGTCCCACCGCGATCCTGCCAGCGCGCGAACGCTTCGCACAGCTCGCGGATCTGCTTGCCCTGCACGATGCGCCCGACGTAGAGGAAGTACGGCCCGTCGATGCGGTGCCGCGACCGGAAGCGAGGCGCATCGCGATCGGATGGCACATCGACGCCGACCCCGACGACGTCACCCGGAACGCGCTCGTTGCGGAAACGGCGCTGGACCATGCGCCGCTCCTCATCCGTGTTGTACGCGATCGCGCGCGGGAGGTGGAAGACGCGGCGGTACACGGTCAGCCCGATCGCCGGCTCCTCGTGGGCCGTCGGGACGAGCACGGCGCGCTCCGGGACCAGCGGCAGCCCGTTCACCGTCGGGTGATAGAGGTATTGGAAGAAGAGCACGTGGTCGAAGTCGCCACCGCGCGCGCGCACGTGCTCGAGGAGGTCCGGCGCGATCGGACCCTGCGCGTCGACGAACGCGATCTCGTCGGCGAGCGAATGACCCGCGGCGAAGGCGCGGTGCTCGCGCAGGCGGAAGTCGCGCGCGCGACCGCGCTCGACCGGGAAGCGGCGCACCGCGACGCCGTTGATCCAGGTGAGCCCGGGCGTGAAGGCGTTCGCCCACGTCCAGTAGTCGCGCGCGGTCGTCGTGGCGACCTCGATATCCAGATGCGTGGCCAGGCGTTCGACGAGCGTGCGCGCGTGCGCCTCGGCGCCGCCCGAGACGTCGCCGTAGCGCTGGACGACCACGAGCGCGCTGGGCCGCTCAGCCATCGCGAGCCGCCGCGAGATCCACGAGCTCGAGCAGGCGCTCGTCGAATGTCGCCCACGAGCACTCGCGCTCGACCCAGTCCCGCCCGCGCGCGCCGAGCGCGCGGCCGCGGTCGCGGTCGCCCAGGAGCGAGGTGAGCTCGGTCTCGAGCGTTTCGTAGACGACCCCGCCACCCGCGCGACGCGTCTGGCCCGCAGTCACCGCGTTGTGCGCAGGGACGAGGACCGGCGTTCCGACCTGCCACGCTTCCAGGAGGACGATGCCAAGGCTCTCGAACCGCGACGGCAGCACAAGCGCGTCGGCGGCCGCGAGCGCGGCGAACTTGTCCTCGTCGCTGACGCGACCCAGCGCGACGACATCGCGCCGCTGCGGGACGTCCATGCGGACCGTGCCGGCAAGCACGAGCGTCGCCGCGGGCGCGCCGGCCCGGTCGCGCATGCGCGCCCAGCCCCCGAGCAGCTCGTCGCAGCCCTTGCCCTCGCTCACCTGTCCCAGATAGACGACGAGCGGGCCATCGAGGCCGCGCGACCGGCGAAAGTCATCGGCATCGTGCGCCGGCGGAGCGTCAAGACCGATGCCGACGACGACGTCGGGGATCTCGTCGTTGCGGAACGTCCTTCGCACCAGCGCGCGCTCTTCGGGCGTCAGGAAACCGAACGCGCGCGGCAGGTGGAAGAGCTCGCGGTACGGGGCAAGTCGCAGCGGAAGCTCGTCGTGCGCCGTCGATATCAGCGCGGACCGCTCGGGCACGAGGGGCAGACCCCGAGCGGTGGGCTCGTAGATGTACGTGTAGAAGAGGACCGCGTCGTAGCGGTCACCCTCGCGATGGAGGAACTCGAGCAGCTCCGGCGCGTGCGGGCCCTGCCGGCGCGGCCAGTCCTGCTCCTCCGCGAGCGTGTGCGGCTCGAAGAGGATGTGATGCTCGAACTCCTTGAAGTCAGGTACGCGACCGCTGGCCACGGGAAAGCGGTGCACCCGGATCCCATCGACGTCGCTGGTCCCCGCGGCGTAGTGCTCCGCCCACGTCCAGTAGTCCAGCGCCGTCGTCGTCGCGACCTCGACCTGATGCGTGCGCGCGAGACGCCCGGCCGCGACGCGCGCGTGTCGCTCGGAGCCGCCGGTGACCTCCTCGCCAAAGCGCTGCACGACCACGAGGACGCGACGCGTCATTCGATCCCGGCGAGATAGCGGTCAGCGTTGCGCTCGGGCGAGAGCATGCGCTGCAGGAAACGCACGCGCGCACGGAGTCGCGCGTACGTGTCGGGCAGGCGGATCTCGCGCATCGCCTCGCCGAGCTCCCTCGAGTCGCGCGCCACGATCCCGGCGCCGTGGTAGACGACGAAGCCGCGCGCATCCGAAAAGATGCACGGGAGCCCCGCCCAGATCGCCTGCGCAGCGACGGCGCTCTGGAACACGTCCTCGTAGAACAGGACGACGCAGTCGGCCGCCGCGACGTACGAGCCCATCGTGTCGTACTCGGTGTTGATCACGACGTTCGGCCGGCCGCGCGCGTACTCCACCACCTCGTCGAAGTACTCCGGCTCGTTCGCGTGCCGAGTGCCCGAGAGCACGACGACAGCGTCGTCGGGCGCGGCGGAGATCACGTCGATGAAGCGCTTGCGGCGGAAGAAGAAGCCGGGCGACACGAAGATGAAGCGATCGACCGGCAGGCCGAGCCGCTCGCGCAGCGCGCGCTTCTCCGCCGCGTCGCGCGGGAGCGCCGCGTCCTCGAGCGGCATGGTCACGAGCGGGAAATGCTCCTTCTTGCGCTCGTCGTTGGAGAGCAGATCGAACCAGTGGTTCGAGCGGTGCGAGTGGACGATGAGCCGCCGCGGCAGCGAGCCGGTGAGCGCGAGCACGGCCCGATAGCGGAGGAACCAGTTCGCGATGCGTAGGGCCACCCACGGCGCGCGGAGGAGCTCCAGCGGCCACGAGTAGCGCGGCCGGTAATGCAGCGCGTTGGAGAGCCGGCGGAAGTGATGGAACTTCTCTGGCTCGAGCTCGTGCATCGAGAGCACGACCGGGATGCGCCGCCGCCAGAATCCGAGCAGCGTCCGCACGAACGGCACGTCCGCGAAGATCCCATGCTCGTGCTCGACCAGGACAGCGTCGGTGTCGCCGCTCACCAAGCGCGTCTTGCGCGACAGATCGCGCGCGTCAAGGTGACGCACGCCGACGAACGTGATCTCGTGACCGCTGCGACGCAGGCCCTCGGCGACGGACAGCGCGTAGTGGTGGATGCCGCAGCGCTGGTCGCTCGACAGGACCGCGACCCGCTTCCGGCGCGGATGGCCAAGGTCCAAGTCGATCATCGCGACCGCGTCGCGCAACGCTTGCTCGACGCGGTCGCGGCCGAAGTCGGCGAGCCGGCGCCGGCCGCGCTCGACAAGTTCGCGCCGCGTCGCGTCGTCGTGCACGACGCGATCGAGCGCTTCCGCGACCGCGTCGGGCGACTTGTCGTGAAGCAGGATGCCGGCGTCGCCGAGCGTCCAGGGGATGGCACCGGCGGCGTGCGCCACGATCGGCAGGTCGCTGCGCATGGCCTCGAGCAAGGGGACGCAGAAGCCCTCGTGATCGGAAAGGGTCAGCAGTGCGGAGGCGCCGCGGTAGTACGCGACGAGCTGCTCCATCGGAACGCCGCCCGTGAAGGTCACGGCATCCTCGAGCCGCATGCGCGCGACGTCCTCGCGCAGCTTCACCAGGTAGCCCGCGGACATCGCGGTCGAGCCGACGAGATACAGGCGCGCGCCGCGATCGCGCTCACGGTAGCGCGCGAACGCGGCGACGACGTCGTGCGTGGCCTTCTGCGGCAGGATCTGCCCCACCGCCACGATCGCCGTGCGTTCGTCGCGCAAACGCCGGAGCAGCGGTTCGTCCGGCGAGACCTCGTCGAACGCGGACCAGTCGACCAGGATCGGAACGACCGCGGTGCGCGTCATCCCGAGCTCTTCGAGCTCCTTGCGGTTGAACTCGCTGTCGGCGATGCCCAGCTCCGCCGTCTTCGCGAGCGCCGCCAGCTGCTCGCGGCCGCGCGTCGCGTAACGCTCGGCGTGCTCGTTCAGTCCGGAGAAGAAACGCGCGGGCGTGATGTTGTGGTGGACGATCACCTTCCGATGAGGCAGCGCGGCGACGCCATCGAGCGCGTCGTTGCCCATCGACACGTGCACGAACAGCGCCGTGCGCTCGACGGGCTCGCGGGCGAGCTCGAGCCACGGCCGGACGAGCGCCGCCACCTCCGGCTTGGCCTCCTCGGCGAAGACCTCCGAGCGCACGCCACACGACCAAAAGAGGCGCTGGAGCTCGAAGCAGTCGTTCCCGACCGCATCGCCGTACGCCAGCGTGGCGTGGAACTGGGGCGCGCTGCGTAGACGCACGTCAGCCAGGCTCATCCCTCCAGTGAAGGAGTGCCTGGCTGACGATAGCGAGCCGGTCCGAAGAGAGCGCTACGGCACGGTGAAGGTCGGCGCCACGGTATGCGTCTCGCTGCCCGAGGTGCACTGCACCACGTAGAGCCACGTCCCGGCCGGCGATGTCAGCGGCGTGTAGCTGAACGTGAGCAGCCCGGCCGCGTCGGAGGTGGCCGTGAGGATCACCCCGAACGCCACAGTGAGGTTCCCGTCGGGCTGCAACGCGTACATCGTGCAGGGAGTGGATCCTTTCGTCGCGATGGAGATGCTGCCGTTCTTGGCCTGCGTCGTCTGCACGGCGAAAGTCGGCGCTCCGACGATGAGCGTCGTGTTGACGGTGGTGCCGCCGGCGACGACGGTGATGGTGCGGTTGCCCTGGGTCGTGAGCCTCGCGTAGTACGTGAAGCTGCCGTCCGAGGCCACGGCCTCCTGGAACGTGCTCGTTGCCGGGCTGCCGACCGGGTTCGTCGTCGTGACCGTGATGGGTTTCGCTCCCGGCGTAAGTCCGAAGAAGCGGCAGCGGAAGGTCTGGCCCGCGATGCCGGTGATCGGCGTGCATCCTGTCGTGCCGTATCCACCGAGCGCGGGCAGGTTGAACCCTTCGTAGGCCATCGCGCCGTCCCCACCCGAAAAGTTCAGCTCGGTGACGACGACCGCGACACCGCCGGCCGGCGCCTCGACGACGACCGCGTACTGCGTGTCGTCACTGAGGCCGACCACGGATCGCGGGTCGACGCGGACGCTGGCTCCGCCCGCGAGGCCGGTGACGGTCTGCGTCGTGACGAGCGCACCATCGGAGAAGCGGTACCAGGAGAGCTTCGCGAAGGTCACCTCGAAGCTGGCGGATTGGATCCAGATCGGCGTCGTCCAACCGTTGGCGCCGCCGAGAGTGCGCGTGACGTTCGGCAGGTACCACTTGGTGTTATTTCCGGTGATCGACGTGAGACCCATCGCGCTTGCCGGCGTCGTGGTCGCGCCAACGATCGCGAACTCGCCACCGGTCGAGTACACGCCGTAATCACCGTCAGGCAGGACCGAGCTCGTCGCCATGTCGACCGCCCACGTCGCGCCGGGCGCCAGCGGGGTGGGCGACACGAGTGAGATCGGCGGGGTCGTCACGGTGGATCCGGCGTGCAGGAATCGAAGTGTCGGCGTCGCGCTGACCGTGGAGATGTTCTGCACGAAGAGGCGGCTGGACCGCGCGACGCCATCGCTGTTCTTCGCCGCGTACGGGACCAGGGCGAGCTCGTCGTTCGCGGCCGGTGCGCCGTTGTAGCTGAAGCCCATCGGCGCGGTGGCCGTGGGCGCGTCGTTGTGCGCGTTCACGATGAGACCGATGGGCTGGCTGGCGCTCAGGCTCACCGCGTACTCGGTGCCCGCGCCGAGCGATGGCTCCACGCGCGGGTCGACGAACTGCGCGCGGCCGGGCTCGAGGGTGCGGGTGAGCACCGGCTTTTGGCTGCCGTCGTAGCTGATGAACTGCAGGTTGACACTCGTGGGCGAGGCGCCGAGGTTCTGGACCACCAGGGTGGTGAGCCAGCCGTTCACGTTGTACGCGAAGTACGGCGCGTAGATCCGGGTCGAGCCTTCGGAGAGGCCCTGGTAGGACAGCGCCTCCTGGCGTTGCTGGTTGCGGACGTTCTGGTGCTCGTTCACGGTGGAGACCACCGGCGAGTTCGTCGAGCGGATGACCACGGAGTACTGGCCGCCGGCGGCCAGCTCCGGGTCGCTGTTGGGGTCGTGGACCACGGAGGTGCCCGCCGCGAGCGAGGCGACGGTGCGGGTCTTCACTAGGCTGCCGTCGGAGAAGGCGTAGAACTGCATCGTCACGCTGGTCGGATCGGTGCCGACGTTCTGCACGATGAACGGCGTCTGCCAGCCGTCCTCGCCGCCCAGCTTCTTGGTGACGTTGGGCAGATAGACCGTGGAGCCCACGCCAGCCGAGGCGGTGTGGGTCGGCCACGCCGGCAGGAGCGCGAAGGCGAAGAGTCCGACAACGAAGAACGTGGTCGCGCGAGAGCGCAACATGCTGTCCTCCCCCATCGCGAGCGAGCGACG
>Ga0137373_10007827_pt1 | contig 11333 bp, 9 predicted proteins | sample SagtaG_5_FD_104912 | JGI IMG/M metagenome (GOLD analysis project Ga0137373, IMG submission 104912) | Vadose zone soil microbial communities from Sagehorn Ranch, Mendocino, California, USA - Sage1_R_80_16 metaG | ecosystem: Environmental > Terrestrial > Soil > Vadose zone | place: USA: California...
CAAAGAACATCTTCCCTGAATGACCACACCGCTTGTTGAAAAATAAGAACTTAGAATGAGGTTGGCAATCCGGAGTCTGGCCCCCGGCTTGCCTGAGAAGGCGGTGAAAGGGAAGACGTTTTCCACCTTGATACCTTTCGGCAAGACCTGGGTTGCCAAACTGGATACGTTTGTTTACACGCTTAAGAGAGGTGTCGGAGGGTACAATTCCAACACCGCTCCCGATTCGCAGGCAGGATCAGACCGGCAGGAGTTGACAATAAGTGGCGAATTCCACTGACATTGTCGTTGTTGGGAGACGAAAGTATTGGGTTGACCGGGTTCTGAATCGTTGCTTCTCATTCCCGGTCGCCATTGCTGCCATTCTCGTCGGCAAGGCCTTTTGGACTTGCCATGAGCGCATTGTTGACCCCGACCTCGGATGGCACCTCCGCAACGGCCAATATCTACTGAGCCAGTTACGATTCCCGGCGATAGATTCTTATTCCTTCACCGCCGCGGGTTCGAAGTGGCTAGACCATTCTTGGCTCCCAGAGGTTCTTTACTACGCTTCATACCGGTTCCTTGGGCTGCGAGGGGTACTCGTCGTGTTTACAGTCGCAGTGACCGCCCTGCTTCTTTCAATTTTCTGGTTGAGCCTGAAGCGAGCGGAGGACCCGTTGGCGGCAGCAGTGGTCACTATTTTAGGTGGTCTGCTGGCCATGGTGGGCTTCACTCCGCGGCCCCAGAATTTCGGGTGGCTTTGCGTCGCAGCGATCTTCGCCATCTTGCTGCGGTTTCGAGATGAGCGTCGTGCAGCGTTATGGCTCATTCCCGTCCTGTTCTGTGTGTGGATTAACTGCCACGGTTCCTGGCCCATTGGTTTGGCGGTCTTTGCCATCATTCTCGGCTCAGGATGGGTTTGCCGCGACTTCGGTAGTCTGAAAGCTGCGCCCTGGACGAGAAGCGAACGGAAACAGTTAGCCACCATCTTCGGCGTCTCGCTAGCAGCCCTGTTTATCAACCCCTTCGGCTGGCGCCTGGTTTTGTATCCCTTCGATTTGGCATTCCGGCAGAAGGTAAATGTTGGCCTTGTGGAAGAGTGGGCTTCGGTGAACTTCAATGACTCGCGCGGGCTGTTTGTCTTGATAGCCTTGGGAGCGGTATTTGCTTCCGTCCTGTTGCAGAAAAGGGATTGGCGAATCGATGACGTTCTGCTCACCGCTTTGGCGCTGTTCTGCGGGCTCAAACATATACGTTTCCTGGTCTTCACCGGCATTGTCTTACCGCCCATCTTCGCACCGAGCCTGGGAAGACTGAGTTCCCACGATCCCGCACATGAACGCCGTGTGCTCAATGGTTTAGTCATCGCCGCAGTCATGGCGATTGTGGCGTTGCGGTTTCCGACTAGCCAACAACTCCAGTTACAGATTGACCAGTTTTTCCCCTTTAATGCGGTGCAATATCTCAATGCCCACCCCCAGCAGGGAAACATGTTCAACCAATACGAGTGGGGAGGATACCTGGAATGGAAAGAGCCAGCTCTCAGGACTTTTATAGATAGTCGGACGGATATCTTCGAGTACAAAGGGGTGCTGCAAGATTATGTGGCGATCAGCGCGGTAGACTATTCTCAGGAACTTCTGGACAAATATCAGACCGCTTACGTTCTGTATTCCGCCGAATCATCGCTGTCGTATTTTCTCTCCAAGAGTCCCTTGTGGGAGTGTGTTTACCGGGACAAACAGGCGGTAATTTTCCGCCGGGTTCGGAGTAGCGGGTCGTCCTAAGAATGGCTCCCGATGCTGACTTGTTCGCGTTGTGGATTGCCGACCCATCAGATTCTCTCGAGATGGCCAATGCCTAACGATCCGGGGGAAATTGTGCGCGCCTGAGAGGCGAGCAAAAAAATGAGCGGGATCGCCAGTACAGAGGGGGGCACGGAAGACAGTCCGATAACTGCCGGCAATGCAAACATTGCAGCGCACGCCACTGCCCAGACCGGATCTGGGGCGGACTCCAAGTCAAAATACTGGTTGAGACCAACGCAAATCGGAATCAGTAAGATCGCCAAGTCGTGGCTGAAAAGGTGGTAACTCAACACCGCCGCAGCTGTAATTGCCAATGGAAGTTGCCGGTAGCTGGATCTTCTATTCCCTTTCCAGGTAATCCATAGCAGCACTCCCAGTGAAGTTACGGCCGTGATTGTCTGGATCCAGAACCTGGAGACCAGCGACCGTGTCAATGCGTAAATCAGTCCACGGAGGTTTGGCATTTCAATCGGGAACACCGCGAAGCGTGCCTGATCCAGTGCTGTTTCTTTAACGCTCATTGAGAGCAGCGAATGAGCGAAAGTTGTCATTTGCGAAGGGCCCACCAGCAAAAGAGAGATGAGCAGTCCCACCGCTGCTGAACACGCGAACCCGCCAACGAAACGCCATCGCCGCCATACGAAAAACAGGGCTACAACCGGAACGACGATCTGAAACTTGAACAGGCCGAGCCCGACGAGAAATCCAGGAACGAACTCTTGGCCGCCGCCCAACAAGGCAAAGGCCCCCGCAAACAGCAGCAACAGAAGGGCGGAATCCTGCCCCTGCATCAGCGCCGCCGCCGTCGGCAAGAATGTAAAGAACAGAACAACCGGTAGCCACGGAGAGATGGCCCGCAGATTTTCAGTCCACATGCGCATAGTTCGGGCAGCGAAAACCAGCAACAGAATGTTTGTGAAAAGGAAGAGGAAATATCCAGCTCGGTATGGCAGCAACGAGTAAGGAACAAAGAGCAGAGATTCGTAGGCTACATGATTGAACGGAAGGGCGATTCCCTCCGGCGAGACCAACTGGTTTTGAAATTTCTGTTGCGCGTCGTAGTCGTAAAGCTCGGTCGAATGTCCAGTGCGGACCATGTAGCCCGCGGCATAGAGGTGGCGGAAATCAGCGTGTCCTTGCATCGCTCCCGGCAGAAAGAATATCCAGCCGGCGATTTGCAAACCGAGCATAATTGCCGGGAGTGCCATGACGAGCGCCTTCTCCCAGTAGGAGGCCGTGCGCCAGGGCCCGACAATCTGATCATTTCCCATCATTCGCAAAGCTCACTATGGTGTGCCCAAACTAAGAAAGCTCGGTGCTGCATCGATTGTCCGACGATCAATTTAGTTCGGAACCCAGGCCCACATCAGTTTCTGGGCCTCGCGATATCGCATGTGGCTGCAACAGCGCGCTCAAAAGTAATGCGATCGGAAGAGCGACCACATAAAAGTGACGCGGCGCAATTAACAAACATAGAGGGGCGAGGTAGACCGCAACCGCGCTCCACACGAGAAGCTTCCTTGCGTGCAAACCGGCGCCGGTGCTTTCTAACGTCAATAGGGCCGGAATCAGCAGCACGCTCAGATCGTGGGTGAGAACGTGATAGCTGACCAACACGGCGACGACAGTTGCCGGCAAGGCTAGTGCTGCGGGATGCACTTCCTTCCGGAGACTGAGGGCGACCAAGCCAAAAATAATCACGGAAAGCGTGACGGTAGCGATCTGCATGTATGTATTGGGCCAGCGTTCGGCGGCGAGACCATAGATTAAGCCGCGCACGTTCGCCATATGGCCGGGGAAAATTCCGTAGCGAAATTGGTCTGCGGATGAGGTTAGTCCCACGCTCATTGATCCCAGGGAGCGAACGTAGTGGGACATCTGTTCAAATCCAACCAAGGCCGCCGAGACACTCGCTGTAACAATAGCTGATCCGGCAAAACCCGCGCACAACTTCCATCGTCGGCGAAGCAAGTAGATCGCTGCGAAAGGCAAAACAAGTTGAAATTTGAATAAGCCAAGTCCTGCGACGACCCCAGCGGCCAAGTCACGGTGCTTGATGAGCAGCGCGTATGCCGCTGCGAGTATCAGCAGCAGCAAAATCGAGTCTTGCCCCTGCATCAACGCAATTTGCGCGGGCAGGAAAGCCAGAAACAGGCAAAGCGGAAACCATCTCCACCGCTGGCGCAGATCCGGCAGATAGGGCGAAAGTAGCCGGTAGGAAATCAGCAGGAGGCTGAGATTGACCAGAATTGACGCCGGATAAGCCCAGCGGTAAGGCAGCAATGACAACGGAACGAACAGCAGCGCTTCGAAAGCCAGATGATTGAAGGGGAGGGAGAGTTTCTCGGGCGAGACGAGTTCATCCTCTAGTTGATGTTGCACGCCATAGTCGTAAAGCTGGTGTGACTGGCCAGTGCGGACCATGTACCCAGCGACGTACAGTTGGCGGAAATCGGCATGGCCTCGACGGGCTTCGGGAAAGAACACACTCCACAGACACAAGTTGGCAGCGAAGAGCAGCGGCAGCGTACCGAGAAGAAGATCGTGGGCGCGCGAATTGCGAATGCTCGAATGTTTTTCGGCGGGAGCTGAAGCGGCCTTGGGCGTGCTCACGGACACTGCAGATCCTTTCGGGACATATATAGAAAATCCCATCCCGCGGCTGAGCGTAGACTCCTGCACACCCGAAAGTTTCGGACAATATAGTCAGCGACCGGATCTTTGACGATTGCGGACAAGGGAGTGCCTGGCCACGAGATGGGTATCTTCTCGGCAAACGCAGATTCAAACAGAACTGTTCGCACCCCGTCTGCCTGGAGCGAGTGGATGATTTCCTGTGCCTGTTCCGACGTATTCATTCCCGGCTGAAAGAAATCGTATCGTGACGGGCTTCGGGTTCCGGTTAAATAGTAGTAGAGGGGCAGGTACGGATAGACAAGAATTTCTTCCCCGGCCATGGTGTGATCTTGCGTGTAAACGATCGCGAAATCTTTCTCGCGGCTCCGGATCAGTCCGCGTCGCGTTTCAACTTGGACATGAGCTCCCAGTGCGGACACAAGTAGCGCCACACCCATTAGTCCGAAGGCCACCACGACATAGACGCGCACATAAGGCCTGATCACTTTGACCACGCCACGGTTCAAACCTTGCACGTCCAGTATCCACGCCAACACCAGGTAGAAGAGCGGCGCAAGATACATGAAGTGAATAATGTCAGCTCGTACCACAATTACCGAGACCAGCAATCCACAGATGACAGAACAGATCAGAACGCGGTATGCGGCCGTGGGATTCTGCTTTCGGCGTAACTGAATCGTCCAGAAAACCAGCAGCCCAGCGGCGATCAGTGGCAGCACCGGAACGACAAAACCAGGGCTGACCGCCAAAAACTTTACCGCGCGTATTCCGAAGGAACCAGCGTGGAACAGCATTTCGCGAGCTTCGTCGGACCAGTTCTGGTGTCCGAATGGCACGCGGTTAGCAGCCGAGTAATGGCGAAGAGGCCACACGCACGCGCTGAACATTGAGCCAATCGCACGTCTGGAGCCAAAGTAGGTCAATGTCAGGATGAGTGGGCAGAGCGCACCCAATATTAGCGCGCGGATTCTGGGAAGCCTCTCACCAGAAATCGCGAAAGCCAGAATAGCGATGACAAAGCCCAAATAAAGTCCTGCACCCTTCGATTGCTCGGAGAGAAAGGTGAGCGACGCGAAACTTCCGGCGGCAAATGCCCACACTCGCTGGGAAGACTCCAGCCAACGCACCGCGCAATACGTCGCGAGGCATGCCCAGAACGTGCTGTCCCAGTTGTGCAGTACTAAAAAACGAGATGGCACGACAGTCATCGCAACCAGAATCCCCATTAGCGATGCAATTGCCTGGGAGCAAGTCCGGCGCGCTAGGACATATGTCAGGGCAGCGAATGATGCACCAAAGAAAACCATCGCCGCGCGAGCCACGACAATTGAGTTGCCAAAAACTTTAAACAACAGCGCCGTGAAATAAAACGACCCGGGAGTGTAGAACGAAAAAAAATCCCGATAAGGGATCTGTCCTTCGAGAATCCGCTGCGCGCCGGAGAGAACGATGCCTTCGTCGGGTTCCATGTTTACGACGTTGAGAAATGCCAACAGGTATAGGCAAGAGCCGATAAACAGTAAGACTGCGGTCCATCGCTCAGGAACCAGCTTCGAGGCGGGACCAATTGCCGGCGGCGCTTTAGGTTCTGCCACCGCGCTCACTTCGCCTCCGCATAGAGCGCTAGCTTCACTGGTTTCGCGTCCGCCTCAATCAGCCAGACGTGTCGGGCGCTAAAATACCGGAGCAGTTCCTCATTTTGTTGTGGGCCCATATCGCGCGCCCAGACTACTTTTGAAGAGTCTATATCGGCTTTGTTGAATACCCATTCGTTCAGGATAATGTCGTGCCCGGACGAATAACGCACGATGACGATGTGCTCGCCCGGCGTGCTCTCAAGCTCTTTGAGGATGCGCGCCCGTTCGAGGTTCTGTTCGTCCTGCGAACACCAGGTGCGGACCCAACTGGGCTTCGGGGTCGCGTGCAGCGCTGGGGCTGCAGCTCGCATTAGGAACAGTACGATGCATACCATCGCGACGGAGCGCACCAGTAATGGTCCCGAGGGACGTCCCTTAGGCCGCCATTCCCAGAGGTCCCGCATTAGCAATAGAACCAACGTGTAAAACAGGATGGTCATGGGCGCGGCGTAGTGAGGCTGACCTATGTGGATGGTCAGCATGATGGAAATATAGGCAACAATGTTTGCCAGCAGAACAAAACGCAGCTCAGGGGTGAAGGACTTCCAGAACTCTCCTCGTGGCCGAGTCAGCAGCCAAACTAACCACGGCACGGTCAAAAGCGGGCCGAAGTAAAAAAGCCAGACCACAAACTTCTTCAAAAATTGCAGTTGGAACGGATGCAGGCGCGCCGCATGGTACACGCCGATCACCGCATCGCGGTAAAACCTCCGCATAATGGCATGATGAAGTGCTGGCACCTCCCTGATCTTCTGCCAGGGAAAGTACAGAAGCCCGTAGGTCTGGATATTCAATTGATATGGGATCGTGAAAGGACTGCCGGTTACCTGCCAAAAATAGTATCCGAGAGCGCCCAACCCAATTGCCAACACAGACCCAGCGGGCAGGATGACACGCGTGAGAGAAGCCTTCAACGGCGGCGCGTCCTTTCGCAGCGCCCACCAAACCAATGCAGCAATAACCGGCGCGCAGAAAAACAGTCCTTCATAGGGCCGCGTTGCCGCAAGCAGTGCCATGCCGATTGCCATCAGCACCGCATCTCGCAGGCGTTGATTCCGTTTGATTCGTGGCAGGGCACCGAGCACTAGCGCGCCGCCCAATGCGGTGACTGTTCCTCCCCAGTAACTGTCCACCCAATAACTGAATGTGCCCAGGCGAATCACCGCCAGCATCCCGCCCAGCAACGCCCATCCCGGAGGCATCCATCCTTGCAATGCCCAGCAGATTGCGGCGCACATCAGGCCCGAGCTCAGCCAAACGCCCCAGAAGGGATGTCCCATGAATACTTGCCCGAAGGCAAGAAAGAGCGCGTAGCCCGGGTAGTACATAGACCCGTAGGTCGGATGCCAGTTGACATGAAATGTCTCAAAGTGGATCCACATGGGATGTGGCGGATTTGCCAGCCGGCCATGGGCCAGGGTGTCTGCCAGCAGAAGATAACTAAATTCGTCATGCGTTATCGGCTGGGGGACAGGCAAGATTGGGAGCAGTGCCAGTCTCAGCCCGAGTGCCAGCAAGCCCACGGAGGCGACCGCCGTTGCTCGTCGTTGTGCGAAACTCGCAAACCCTTGTTCCAGCCGAGAGAACCAGGCATCCCCAAGCTCGGGGTGAATGTACGCCACCGCCAGGCAAATCGCCGTCAGACAAAGTTCAATGGCCAGGAACATGTATTAAGCGCCCGCGCTTACGGGAATTCAGGAGGGCTGTCCTATTCTGCATTATGTGGCAGGTGAAAACATTACCAAACCGTGGACTCTCTCGTTCCGTTGAAGGACCTGATCTGACATTTTTCGGATTGGATTTGGTGAGAACATGAATACAATTGGCAACAGCGGAGCTTACATCGGCGACTAGTCTGCGCCAAGAAGGCGCGGGCAAGCCGCAACTCTCAAATAAACAGAGAGATCGGGATGCTAGTTGGATAGAGCGAAATGGAATCACGGCTGTGAGCGTAACCGGACGGATTATTTAGCGACCCTATGACAATTGCCCTAAAGCCTGGTTCTTCTGACGCGACCCCGGCGGAGCACGCTCCAGCGGCCCCAGCGCCTGAAGTCTCGGTGGTCGTCCCCTGCCTGAACGAATCAGTGTCGAGTGCGTTCTGTGTTGACAAGGCGTTCGCGGCTCTTGAGGCCGAGGGCATTCGCGGTGAAGTCGTTGTATCGGATAACGGCTCAACCGACGGCTCGGTGGAGATCGCTGAATCCCACGGCGCGCGCGTGGTGCACACCACGGTTAGGGGATACGGCAGCGCAATTCGTAACGGGATACAGTCCGCATTAGGTGTATTCATCGTGATGGGCGATGCTGACGGCAGCCACGACTTTACGGAAATCCCGCGCTTCGTCGCTAAGTGGCGTGAGGGATACGAATTTGGGCTTGGGAATCGCATGCTAGGAGAAATTAACGAAGACGCGATGCTCTGGCACTATCGGCATATTGGGACACCAATTCTTTCTGCTCTGGTCGATCTGTTCTTTGGCGCTCACGTGACCGACGTGAATAGCGGGATGCGGGGTATTTCGAGGGATCTGGCCGGGCGACTGGACCTTCGAACCAACGGCTTCGAACTCTGCTCGGAGTCACTTATTAAGGCCGCGAAGATGGGAGCGAAGATTGCCGAGGTGCCAATAACTACCTGGCCCGACCAACGCGACCGACCGCCTCACTTGCGTACGTTTCGCGACGGCTGGAAACACTTGCGGTTAATCATGCTGTCCGCGCCCAACTGGATTTTTCTTCTCCCCGGAGGCTTGCTGATTGCATTAGGAATGGGATTGGTGCTCTGGCTCTTGCCCGGCCCAGCCTTAGCCGGAAGAGTGGGGCTCAATACTAACACCATCTCGCTGGCGATGATGCTGGCGTTGCTCGGCTTCCACATTTTCTCCATCGGACTCTTCGTGAAAGTGTTTTGCTACACGGAAAATCTAGGGCGCAACCAACGGGCGCTCGTCCGGTGGTTGAAACGAGTAAAACTCGAGCACGGGCTCCTCTTGGGCACAGCCCTGGCGGTCATTGGATTCACCGGCGATGCAATCGTCTTTGCGCAATGGGCCGCTCACGGCTTCGGGTATCTCGAGGCTGTCCGCACTGTATTCTTCTCGTCACTTTCTCTTTTCTTGGGGATTGAAGTAGTTTTCTCGTCAGTATTTCTGAGCATGCTCGGGATTAGCCGAGATACATATATAGGGGAGTAGCAGTGAGCAGAACCACAGACGACCTGCAGAGCACGTCGTTCGCTGGAAGTGTGAGTGCCAGTCCTGGTAATGGACCTGCTCCTCCTTATTACGTTTACGGGATGGCACTGGGAATCCCTGCTTACTTAATCGGCGTTCACCTCTGGACATGGGTCTTTACGGTTCATATATTCCTCGCCGGATACGCCGATTTCAGTCGCCTGTATACAGCCGGGTACATGGTCCGCACTGGATACGCGAGCCAACTCTACGATGGTCCCCTGCGATACTACTTGCAGAACAAGCTCACTCCGGGTGAGGCTCTTCCTTTTGACCACCCTGCATTCGAAGCCCTCTTGTTTGCTCCGTTCTCCTTGCTAAGTTATCGAGCTGCTTACCTAGCATTTTTGGCTTTTAATGTCGGACTATTAGGGCTCGCATTTTGGCTGCTGCGACCGTGGATGAAGAACCTTGGCTCGATCTATTGGTGGCTGCCAGCGGCCATGTTTTTGGCTTTCCTTCCCATTTGCGCAGCGCTGATTCAGGGGCAGGACTCGATTTTGCTGCTGTTACTCTTGGTGGGCGCATTCCGATATCTAAACCGAGGCCGAGATTTCGCAGCAGGATTCTTGATCGGCGTAGGACTTTTTAAATTTCAACTTATCATACCGGTTGCAGTGCTCTTTTTCCTGTGGAGGCGGTGGCGATTTCTGGGTGGATTTTCTCTGGCGGCAATCGCCGCTGGGGCACTCTCTGTGTTGCTGACCGGCGTTTCGCAAAGTTGGGCCTATGTACATTTGCTTCAATCGATGAGTATTCGGGCTGGATCTGCAGCAGACCGGTTGAAGACCAGCTTAGAGCCAAACGCTATGCCGAATGTTCGGGGCTTCTTGTTCGGCTTATTGAATGGACATCTTACAAATTTCTGGCTGCAGTTTTTGACGATCTCCTTGTCCTGCGCCCTACTGCTCTGGATCGCTCGATCAGCTTCGCGCCGAACAACAACGGATCTTCTCCTTATTGCGATTGTGGCAAGCACGCTGGCAAGCTATCACATGATCATTCAGGACATGACGATATTGCTGCTGCCGATCGTGGTAACGATGGATCGGTACATTTGGGCCGAAACCGCCATTGCCACTTGGGAAAGATTCACGTTGCGCACTGCAGTCTTGATGTTTGTGGCTCCCTTGCTAATGTCGTGGGCACCGGCGCATTTCTACTTGGCAGCAGTACCCTTGCTGGTTTTCATGATCGCGATCTCACGGGAAACGACGATTCCTGCATTTGTTCCGAAGTTGCGGAATCTTCGTTCGGAATCAGCGTCCACATGAAGGCCCCAGTCCATTTCCGTTACGGGGGAGGAGAACAATGGGTCTCCCTTGGTTTCGGACAGATCGAGAAGACGCGCACATTCTTTTTCTCGTCACTTTCCTTTTTCCTCAGGAATGAAGTAATTTTGTCTTCAGTGTTCTTGAGTACGTTGAGGATTAGCAGGGATACGTATATTGGGGAGTGAATCAGCAGAACTAATACTAATATGGATGTGCTCACTAATAATCCACCTGCTCCTGCCGGCCCGTCCGGAACCGATTCAGGGCGAGAGCAAGTATCGGTCTCGGTTGTGATTCCTTGCCTTAACGAGGCAAAGTCCATTGCCATCTGCATTGACAAAGCCATCGCCGCGTTTCGCGTCGCCGGGGTGTTTGGAGAAGTTGTCGTCTCCGACAACGGCTCGACCGACGGCTCCATTGAAATCGCCCAAGCGCACGGCGCGCGGGTTGTCCATGCAACTGCCAAGGGTTACGGCAATGCGTTGCGCAAAGGGATCGAGGAAGCCCGAGGTGAGTTCATCATCATGGGCGACGCGGATGACAGCTATGACTTTTCCGAAGTTCCAAAGTTCGTCGAAAAATGGCGAACTGGCTACGAATTCGTGATGGGCAACCGCTTCTCTGGCGGGATCAAGCCGGGCGCGATGCCATGGTCGCATAAACTTTTCGGCAACCCTGGCCTCACCGCCATCCTAAACCGGTTCTTTGGCGTCGGTATAGGAGACGCTTATTGCGGGATGCGCGGCTTCACCAAGCGCC
>Ga0137373_10007837_pt1 | contig 11322 bp, 9 predicted proteins | sample SagtaG_5_FD_104912 | JGI IMG/M metagenome (GOLD analysis project Ga0137373, IMG submission 104912) | Vadose zone soil microbial communities from Sagehorn Ranch, Mendocino, California, USA - Sage1_R_80_16 metaG | ecosystem: Environmental > Terrestrial > Soil > Vadose zone | place: USA: California...
CGTAAGAGAGCCATTTCTGCTGCCGAGGTCGTGCACCTTCTGGATGCGGCGCCCGGCGACCGCCAAAGGCTTCCGACCTGCCAGGGCAGCCGGAGCGCAAAGACGTTTCGGTGGATCCAGGCTTAGACTCCCGCATCTGCTGCGCCTCGCCAACCTCCTCGATCACCACGGGCGGTCCCCGTCCCCCCAAGACCCAGCCGCCGATCCCGATCAGGAACACCATCTGATGAGCATCCCTGCACCGCAGCCAGCAATGGCCATCGCCGCCTGCCGGTCACCGACGCGACCGTCCGACGCGAACAGCATGACTCTCCGTCGGCATCGCTGCCGAGCCCGCCACCCACCCGCAAGGCGGCCTGGCTCCCCCGAACTCCCAACCTCACTAACATCGCCCTCACCATTGCCGGCTACCTCGCCTTGGCCGGACTCGGCGCCGTGCGGCTGACCACCCTGGCCACCCGCTTGCTGCCGACCGCATCACAGCCCGGGCAGCTCTTGAGCGCCGCACTGTGACACGAACCACTGTTGTGCGGCGCGCTGCTGGTCCTGGTCGCGGTTTCAGGCTGGTGCCGATGAGCGGAATCCGGTCGTCGCGCGTGGTCGGATCCCCGCTAGGCACGCGCAAGCCCATGGCGTGCTAGCTGAGCAGGTGGTCAAGTCACCGTCATCTGCCCTCAAGGAACGCACGCACCTCGGCGTTAGTGAAGATCAGCGCCGGCCGCGAGGGCCGGGTGGAGTTGCGCGCCGCAACTCCACCACATGGCAGCTTGGACGGCGCGACGTAGTTACCCTGCGCCGCTGCGCTCGGGCGGACGGCTCGTCACCGCCTCACTTCGCTGCAAAGCCGCTCGATCTCGGCCCGCCCTTCAGCTACCAGGACGTCGAGTTCGCTAGCCGGCGGCTGCGCAGCCGCCGGCCGGAGCCAAACGACGACTTGAACATCCAGTGCCAGCCAAGGGACTCGCTCGCCACGAGCTTGACCAAGCCGACTCTCTCACCCGGCTATCCAGCTCACCGAGGAGCACCACCCGCGTGTGCGCGCCGCGATCCGCGCCGACGGGGACTATCGAGACCCTCCCCGAGGTCCTGCAGATCCCCTCGACGAGGCCCAGCCCTGTTACACGATCGCCGCTTCTCGTGAACATGACTTCGTCGATTCCCAAGACCGCCTTCGAGTAGCCCGGCAACAGGGCTACGCAACTCCGTGTCAACGACCAACACACCGGACGCCACCATCGCCAAGACCAGCAGCACCAGCCACCCTCCCCAACCCAATGCCGCTCAGCCCGGACTTCACCGCCTCAGCCGAGCCTACGGGTGGGACGCCGCGGAACTCAGCGTTGCCACATGAGCCAAAAGGTCGGTGCGTCCGAGCAGCAGGGTGAGCAAGAAGTGAGCTTGCCAGTGAGGTCGGTGGCGCATCGTCGCTGCAAGGCGAGGAGGTGAGCCCAGCCGAAGACCACAAAGCCGACGATTAGCCGCATCTTGCGCAAGGCGGCAAAGCGGAGCTCAACCATAAAGTCCTGGACCGCGCGGCCCATGCGCGGACCAGGCATTGAAGGCAAGGGGGCACCTCGATGCCCGAAGCGGAAATCCACCTGATCGTCCTGGCGCCCTTGAACGGCCAGTGGATCGTGGGCTCGGCCACTGGGGTGTCATCGCCGGCGCCGACTCGGAATCCAGGTGGGACCAAGAAGGCTGAGCATGATTTGCGAGGCCGCAGCATGAGTCTCGACCGAGGCTCCAGGGCGATTCCTGCGGAATCCTCCGCAGACAGCAGCAACGGCTGGGTAGTGCGTGCGGCCCTTGCCGCATGGCTGTGCTCCTGTGATCTCCGGTCGGCCGGTGACATTAGCGAACCCCACAGCGCGGCCGACACGCTCGAGGCTGACACGATCGTGAGCATCGGCTCTCCGCTGGTGGTGCTCACCAGCGAGCACACGCCACGCCCGTGGTCGACGCGGTGCCGCTGCTGCCCGTGGGTGAGCAACCGGGCTGGCTCGTTGAACGCGGCGTTGCTGGCGTTCGCGGCCCACTCCTGTCTGCCGCAGCAGGCATCGGTCGACCCGGCCGCTACGACCACCGGCGTGTTCCTGCGGGAAGGGACGTCCTACCTGCGGCCCGCCGGGAGGCCGCCAGCCATCCCTGGTCGCGTGCCGCGCTGCTGGACGGCGGTCGGGTGATGATCGCCGACTGCCGCTTCGTAGAGGTCAACGCCCGGTTGCCTCGGACGCCACTGCCAGCCAGGCCACTCGCCCCCTTGGTGCGCCAGGCGCTACACCATCAAGGGCTGCCACCCGATGACAGCTGTCCAACCAAGGCCGCCCGGACGCGCTTCTGGGTCGACTCGCCAACGAGCCTCGACGACCCCGGACTGCACGTCTACCCCACCGCCGAGACCGACTGGACACAGTCGCTCGACTTTGACTCCAGCGCGCGCGCCACCAACCGAGCACACACGCCCGACGAAGCGGCCGCCTTCCAGGCATTCCGAGCGACAGCCGGCACCGGCCGGTCGGCACTCCTGGACGCCGCTTGCGGATCCGGTGGGTGGGCACCATGACCCTCACGAACGCGGCCCTCGTCTACGCCACCGCCGGGATGGCGGTGTTGCCGTTGCACCAGCCCATCGTCCGGCCGGATGGCACGACAGGTTGCTCGTGCCCGGACGCGAAGTGCCGGAGCATCGGAAAGCATCCTCGGACGGCACACGGCCTCCACGACGCCACCGCCGACCCGGCCCAGATCGTCGCCTGGTGGCGGCGCTGGCCGCAGGCCAACATCGGGCTGGCCACCGGCGCCCGCTTCGACGTGCTCGACGTCGACGGGACCGCTGGTCTCCAAGCCCTCCGGCAGCTCGCCGAGGGCGGCCTGTCCCTGTCCGGCCCGCTGGTCCGCACCGGCGGCGCCGGCTGGCACCACTACCTGGCCCCCCTCGGCCGCGGCAACGCCCAGCCGATCCGTGGGATTGAGCGGGTGGACTGGCGAGGCCGAGGCGGCTACGTCGTCGCGCCGCCCAGCCGCCACGCCACCGGAGCACGCTACCGCTGGCTTCGGCCCCTGGCCGACGAGCTGCCCCAGGTCCCGGCGCCGCTGCGGGAGCTGCTCGTCGCCGCCGACCGGGTACGGCCCCGCCGACCGCCGCCCGCGCCCGTCGCGCCCCACAGCTACGCCCACCGCGCCCTGATCGACGAGTGCGCCAGCCTGGCCGCGACCGCCCCGGGTGGCCGCAACGGACGCCTGTGGCTGGCCGCGCGCAACCTGTACAACTTCGTCGCTGGCGGAGTGCTGACCGATGAGGAAGTCGAGGCGGCCCTGCTCGCCGCGGCCGACGCCTGCGGGCTGCTCGGTGAGGAGCCACGCCAGACCCGCCGCACCATCCGGTCTGGCCGCAGCGCGGGCCTCGCCCGGCCCAGGGGAGGCGGCAGCCCGACCCATCTCGCGCCCCAAGCGGGGTGGTGGCGATGACGGCGCATCCACCTGCGCGACTGCCAGCGGCGGTGGCGAGCGTGCAGCCGCCCACCAGCGCCTACGCGTGCCCAGCGTGCGAACGCCGTGGTGGCCGAAGCGACCCGGCGTGCGCGACGTGCCTTGGGCTGGGCGAGGTGTGGCTGATCGACGAGCTGCGCCACTACCCCGACGCGCTGCAGCGGGTCCTGGCCGATCTCGCGATGTCCCGCGGCGCGGACGAGTTCCTGCCCGGCGCGCGGCGGGTCGAGCGTGGCGGCCGTCCTCGCGTCGTGTACGGCACCAATGACGGTGTGCGGCTTGCCGAGCTGACTGCGCTGGAGCTGGGCCGGGTCCGCTGCCGCGCGGAGCACAGCCTGCAGGTACCGCTGTTCGACATGGACGGGGCTGGCAATACACATTCCCATGCCCTCGACATCGAGCAGGGCTGAGTGTCATGCCGCGCATGCTCAAGACGCCGCGCGTGCTCATCAGCGGCAGTCGCCTGTGGCCATGGGACGCCGCCGTCGACCATGCCCTGGATCGGCTGCTCGACCGCTACCGCGAGCGCCTGACAGTGATCGAAGGTCGCGCGCGTGGTGCGGATCTCGCCGCCCACCGCTGGTGTGTTCACCACCGGCTCGGGCCCGACCGGCATCGCTGCTACCCGGTCGACTGGGCCGCCGAGCGGCGCCGTCGGCCGACGACGTGGCGACGAGCAGGCCACGACCGGAACACCTTCATGCTCCTGCGGGAGTGGCCCGAGTTGGTCGTCGCCTTCCACCACCAGCTCGACATGCGCTCCGGCGGGACCTCGAACATGTGCCTCAAGGCGCTGCTGGTCGGCGTGCCCGTGTGGCTGGTGACCGGCCCGGACCCCATGGGCGGCCAGTGGCTCCAGCTCGACCCGTTCCCCGCCCGCCGCGTTGCCGAGACCTGGCGGGACCTTACCGAGTGGGCTGTCGTGCTGCACGGCCGACCCCTGGAGGATCTCCTTGCTGCTCGCAGCGGGATCGGGCGCAGCGACGTGGCATCCAGGTCAGCATCGCCGCCTGTCGTCGACGGCGTCGAGCTGCCTGATCTGCCCTGACACAAGCGGCCTACCCCAGCCAATCCGTACCTGGTTGCTCAGTCCGTCGCGCCAGCGCCCGTCTGATCGTGCGAGTGATGGCGGCCGAGTAGTTCGCCGCCACGCCGGCCCAGCCAGTCGGCCGCTTGGAGCAGCCCTTGGACGTCCTCAGCGGTGGCGGCCGTGCGCTGTAGGGCAGTCTTGACCGCCCCGAGCTCCTGCACCACGTCCTCGAAGGTATCCGCCGCTGGATGCGGCTCCAATGCCAGGGGACGATCGCGCTGACGGCGGGCCACCAGGACGGCCACGGCGACCAGGGCGACCAGCGCGGCGGCCGGCCATCCCCAACGCCAGATCGCAAGACCGGCAAGACCCGCAGCGGCGACCGTGAGCCCGAGCCGGCGTCGCCGCGCCGCGCGCTGCGTGGCCAGGCGCGCCTGCGCCGTGCGCCGGATCGCGGCCTGCTCCCGCTCGAGGGCCCTCCCAGCGTTCTGCAGGCGCTCGGCGATCACCCCGGCCGCGTGCGCCGGCGACGCGCAGGCCTGGTAGGCCGCGGTGTCGGCCAGGGTGGTGTGGTGGCTGTGGCCGATCCCGGTGATGACCGGCACCGGCGCGGCGGCGATCACGGCCACCACCGGTGCGCTGTCGAAGGCGCTGAGCTGGGCGTCCTCTCCCCCGCCACGGACCACCAGCACTACCTGGTGGCCGACGCTGGCGGCCCGGATCTGCGCCGCGATGCGCCCGCTGGCTGCCTCCCCCTCAAGGGGGGCCGGAAAGTGCGTCGCAACGACCTCGTAGCCGCTCTGCTCCAGGACCGTCACGGCGTCACGGTAGCCGACCGTGCCGGCACCGCCCGCGACGATGCCGACCCGCCGCGGGGCCAGCGGAAACTGCAGCACGCGCTGGCGACCCAGCAGACCGCTGGCGGCAAACTCCTGCTGCAAGCTCTCCCGCTGCATGGTGACCACCCCCGCACCGACCGGCGTGCGCACGACCCGGTCGACCTTGAGCTCCAAGCTGCTGTACGGCCCGCCGTACTGCAAATACCCACCGACCACCACGAGGTTCCCGACCGCCAGCAGCTCGGCGACGGCCACCTCGCCCAGCGACTGCTGCAACTGCTGGTAGTAGGGCCGGCCAAGCCACGCTCGCAAGCTGACGACCGTGCTGCCGTAGGACTCGGCCAGGGTGAAGGCAATCCCGACCCCGCCACCACGCACCGCGGGCGTTCCGACGATCTCGCCGCACAGCCACATCCGGTCGGGGAAGGCGGCCGTCACTGCGTCCCCGACGCGCTGCTGCAGCTCGGCGACACCGACCGGCGGCTGGTCGGAGCCTTCAACCGCTATCGCGCCGGATGCTGGCACGACCCGCCGGGACGCCTGGTCGGTCACGGTCCCGCCCCTTGATTCCGGCGGAATCGCCAGCAGCCCGGAGCGGGGCGCTCGCGGCCGGCCGGCCCTGCCCCCACCCGCCTCGGAGGGCGGCGTGGACGCCGACCCGCGCCGCCCGGGGCTGGGTCAAGGGCCGCCGCAGGCGGGCCCGCAGGGACGCGCAGCGCCCTTGACGCGCCCCGGCAGCGGCGCGGGATCTGGCCGGGTGGCCGCGAGAACGGCCGGTCCGCGTCCGGGTGCAGGGTCCCGGGCGCGGCGCCGGCACTGCCGGCGAGGCCGTTTCGGCCCTTGTGCTGGATGGACGGCCGATAAAGGCGGCTTTGCATCATGGGACGCGTCCGAGTCGGCGACGAGTGGACGAGGCCAAGGCAATCTTCGCGCAAGAATAGCTGAGCCCAACGACAGCGCTGTCCGGGCTGCCGTTGGGAGGAAGCGAGCCGCCACTGCATGCGGCGGAGAGGAGGACCTGGACCGGACACAGGGGCCGCAGAGCGGCGCTCACCCACCGAGGACGGCATGGCCATACCAGCCAGCGACCTCGCCACCGGCCATGATGGCGAGCAGGGCGCCGGCGGCCAGCCAGGGTCCGAATGGCACCAGGGTCTTGCGAGGCAGCCGGACGAACAGCATGGCAGCCAGACCGGCCAGCCCGCTGAGCAGGAAGGCGGCCACCACTGCGACCGCCACGGCCCCCCACGACAACCAGCCGAGGGCCAGGCCGAGGGTGGGCGCGAACTTGCAGTCCCCCGCCCCGACGCCACGCGGGGAGATCAGCGCGAGTAGCAGGAAAAAGGCCCCAACAGTGACGGCCGCGAGCACGCCGCGGCCAAGCCGGCCGACATCGCCCAGGGCGACGCTGGCGACCAGCAGCAGGCCGGCGATGAGTGGGAAGCTCGGGTAGGTGATGCGGTTGGGCAGCAGCCGGGTGGTGGCGTCGATCACGGCCAGCACCAGGCAGACGAACACGAGCGCCAAGTACGCGGGAACCGCCCAGCCGAGGCCCTCGCCGGTCAGCCGCAGGGCGACCGCGGACCACAGCATCCCCATGGCGAGCTCGACCAGCGGGTGACGGACAGAAAGGGGTCCGCGGCAGGAACGGCAGCGCCCGTGCAGCAGCAGCCAGCCGGCCAGCGGCAGGTTGTCCCGCCAGGCGCCTGGCACGCCGCAGGCCGGGCAGCGCCAAGCGGGCCGGACCACCGACTGGCCCTGCAGTGTCCGGTGGATAACGGCGTTGGCGAACGACCCGGCTGGCAGCCCGAGCAGCCCGGCCAGCGCTGCGGTGACGAGCGGGTTCATGTCGACGAGCCTGACCGGCACGCTTCGGCCGGGTGAAGGACGGCAGCATTAGGGTTATCGAAACGGCTTGCCGGCATGACCGGGCGTCCTTCCTTCCGTGCCACGGCTCCGCCTCGGTCAGCGACCATACAGGGCCTGCCAGGGACACGGCGGGTGCGAGTGGAGCCATTCCGGTCACTTATCCATTGTAGTTTACATCTGCCAATCTTAGTTAACAGGCCCACGGCGGGGGACGGCGGGGGTCATCCCGAGCAGGTACTGCTAGATCTCCATTTCAGCGCCGTGCCAGTCATGCGGATGAGACCACCTTCGGCCACTCTCTATCTATATCAGCTTACATTCATAAATTCTAGTTAACAACACCACTATGGGATACGGCAAGTCCCACCCCAAGAGGTAGTGCGCTACGCCTGTTGTCATCGCGGTGCCGGCAAGTGCGGGCGTGGCCCGATTCCGCAGGAATCGGAAGGGCGCGTCCTGGAGGGACGGTCGAGTTCCGCACGATCAGGTCCGAGGCGATGACTACGGTCTCAGGGTGGCGCCCCGGGTCATCGATCAGGGCGAGCAGAAGCTCGGCTGTCCATAGCCATGTGGGGTTTCCGTTCCCCGAGGCCCGGCGGTGCGCCGTTGAGGCGGATCCCGACGCAGCTCCAGCGCGGTGGCGTGGATCCGATCACGACGGCAGGGCGGTTATGTCGATACAGGCTGTACCGCACCTTCAAGAGCGAGGATTGACCGATCGCCGCGATCCCTGAGCGACCGAGTGCCCGCTGGCAGCGGTGGCTCGGCCCCGAGCAGGCCCGTCGGCAAGGTGAGAAGCGGTCTGGCCTGCTGCGTCTTTCGGCATCGTCGAAGCCTTGTGCGCTGCTGAGGACTTCCACGGATGACCGATCACCGCAGCCGCGGCCGAGCTGTGTAGCCACTCCAGCATCGCGCCTACCAGGTGGACGCTGCCCATGGCTCTGACTTCAGCGGCTCATGGAGAAGGCAGGCAGCAAGGCAGATGGCATGTCGCCGCCCGTCGGCGGTCGCCCAGCAGCTGCACCTGCTGGTGGACCGACATCGCCAGGCGACATGGCCGGGCGATGTGGCGGGGTGGTAGCAACCGCCGAGTCTTGGCCGAGGACCTAGTCCCTCGGCCACGGGGACGTGGCCTGCCGATCCCGCCAATACCGGCCGGACTGTCAGCTCTGATTAGAGAACTGGTCAACACTGGGTCGTTTCTAGCTGATGAACTTGATACGCTTCTGACCACCACCCAGAAATCGGCCCGGACACGGGCGAGGCTTCGTGAGACGTGAAAGTCGCAGTGATGGCTGACCAGGCGACCGACGGCCGAACGCTGGCCGACAAACTCGACCAGCTGTTCCGCACCGTGCACCCGCGGGGGCGCGGGGAGTACAGCTACGGCGAGGTCGCCAAAGCGATCGAGGAGCGCGGCGGCCCGACAGTCTCCGCCACCTACATCTGGCAGCTCCGCAAGGGCCGGCGTGACAACCCCACCAAGCGGCACCTTGAGGCGCTGGCCGACTTCTTCGGCGTCAGCCCCGCCTACTTCTTCGATGACGCCGAGGCCGAGCGGATCGCCGATCAGCTGGCCCTGCTGACCGCCCTGCGCGACGCCGGCGCCCGCCAGATCGCCGCGCGCGCGGCCGGCCTTTCGGAAGGCAGCATCCAGAGCCTGCGGGAGATGACTGACCGACTTCGTGAACTGGAAGGACTGCCGGAGCCAGCACCCGAACAGCCAGCACCCGAGCACGGACCACAGTAGCTGCCATCCAGCACCGCCTCCTCGGGAGTTGACTGGGATGTGGAATCACCAACAGCCTGGAGCGACCAGCCCGGATCCAGGAGAGATGAATCTCAGACGGGGACCCGGCCGCTGTGAGGTACGCCTCCGACTGCTCGACCTTTCGGACCGCTGCAACATCCGCGCTTTACATGACGCTCTGGCGCGAGGGCGCGGCGACCCAATCGGATTTGACCCAGGCAATACCAAGACGGACCCTTGCCGGTGGTACCAACGGTCGGGGCGGACTACGTCTTCTATGAGCAGATGGCCTCGCCGGTCCCACGCGGCGACGTGGATCGCCCCTCCTGAAGCAGCCGAGGTCACCGGTCGGCCAGGCCACTCGCTTGAGCACACACCTGCCGACGAGCGCCGATGATCGACCTCGCCTACAACCTCTTCGCCCCGATCGGTGCTGCGATCATCTGGTCGGCGGTTATCTACAAGCTGCGCGATCTGCGCAAAGATCCACACAACCTTGCGCTACAGGCGCTGTGCGCTGCCCTGACATTCCCGGCCCTGGCGTACACCCTCGCCGCACCATGGATCTCCTTGCGCGTGGACGATGCACTGGGCCTCCCCAATGTGGCGACGTTGCTGATCTACGGCAGCGACGTGGTCCATACCGCATTCGCACAACTCCTGCTGCTCGCCTGGACCCACCCGCGCGCGCAGGTATGGGCGCGCTTCCGCTGGCGGGTCCTGGTCGTCGGGATAGCGCTGGCAAGCATGGCCACGCTGTTCCTGATGGCCTCGGTGCGCGAGGAGCGACCGACCGACTTCAACGAGGTGTACGCCACCACGCCCTATGTCACCGAGTTCCTGCTGGTGTTCTACGTCACGTTCGGGGCCAGCATGGCGGCGCTCGGATGGCTGTGCTGGCGTTATGCCGGCATGGTCGGTCGGCTCTGGCTGCGTCGCGGACTGCGGCTTGTGGCAGTCGGCACCGGCTTTGGACTCAGCTATTGCATCTGCGAAGTGGTCTACATCGGCGCGCGACTGGCCGGCGAGAATCCGCGTGCCTGGAACGTGGCAGCCCTTCTCATCGCCGGCGCCGGCGCGCCCGTATTGTGCGCGGGGCTCACACTTCCCGCCTGGGGACCGCAGCTATCGGCCGCGTGCACCTGGCTCCGCAGCTACCGCTCCTACCGCAAGCTGCGCCCCCTCTGGCTTGCCCTGTACCAGGCGGTCCCAGAGATCGCCCTTGTCCCGCCTACACCGCTTGGTGCTGACATGCTGCCCATTCGCAACCTTGGCTTTCGCCTGTACCGTCGGGTCATCGAGATCCGCGACGGACGGCTGGCACTGCGGCCCTACTTCAGCCCACACATCACCGTGGCCGCGCGACGACTTGCCAGGACGGCTGGTCTGCGCGGCGACGACCTCGAGGCCGCGGTGGAAGCCGCCGGCCTGAAGGCTGCGTTGCGCGTCAAGACCAGTGGCAGTACGGTCACGACCCTCACGCCAGCAGACGACGGCGACCACTCGCACAGTTCGGCGGGCGTCAGCCTGTCGGAGGAGAGCGCCTGGCTGGTACGGGTCGCCTACGCGTTTCGCCGCTCCCCAGTGGTCGTCGCTGCTGCGTTGGCCGAGGCTGACGCCGCACTCCAAGACCAGGGAGACGACCACGTGGAAGCAAGCAGCCAGCCAAGACGACCGGGACCAGTGCGGCCGCTGGCGCGCCGCTACGAGAACCTGAACCGGATCCGGCAGCTTGATCCCGCGCGGGACTACTACCAGATCTACCGGTCCCTTGTCCTGGTCGACTTCCGGTCTCGGTGGGACGCGCTCATTTGGCTGCAGTTCGCGTTCTACCGGACCTTCGGGTCTCCACCGATCGCACAAGTGCTGGACGAGTCCGGCGAGCTTATCCACCGCTACCTCAAGCGCGGGATCGACACCGCCCTGCTCATGTATGAGCTGATCGACCACGGCTTCCACCATGCTCGAGGGCGACAAGTCGTGCGGCGGCTCAACCGCATCCACCAGCAGCACGACATCGACAACGCAGAGTACCTGTACGTGCTCGGCGCCCTGCTGTTCGCGCCCATCCGTTGGTTGGAGCGCTACGGCTGGCGGCCCCTGTGCTGCCACGAACGCGCCGCCGCCTACATCTTCTATCGAGAGTTGGGTCGCCGGATGGGGATCAAAGACATCCCGGCGTCCTACGAGGCGTTCGAGGCTGTGTTCGACGCCTACGAGCGCGACCGCTTCGCCTACAGCGAAGCGGGTTGGCGGCTCATGCGGGCCAGCCGTGAGGCATTCGTCGGCTACTTTCCCGCCGTGCTTGCGCCGTTCGCTGGTGCCTACACCGACGCCCTGCTTGA
>Ga0137373_10007840_pt1 | contig 11320 bp, 16 predicted proteins | sample SagtaG_5_FD_104912 | JGI IMG/M metagenome (GOLD analysis project Ga0137373, IMG submission 104912) | Vadose zone soil microbial communities from Sagehorn Ranch, Mendocino, California, USA - Sage1_R_80_16 metaG | ecosystem: Environmental > Terrestrial > Soil > Vadose zone | place: USA...
AACCTACGCATTGCCCGCCGACGCGTACAGGGCCGAAGGTCACAGGAGGTCCGGCTCGCATCGTTGCCCCTGTAGCTTCCTCGAGCCAGCCCGACCCGGCAACTCGCCCGACCGCTGAGCAGGCTACCCAGTCCCGAACAGGCGCACGATGACCACCAGCGAGACCAGCGCGCCGATCAGCGTGGCGATCGCACGTGGCCGCGGATCCGCCTGCCTTGTCAGGGAATCCGCGACGGGCACGGCACCAATGGCGATGGCTCCGTAGATGAAGTGGAGCAGCTCCCGCGGGCGGGCGCCGCCCACGAGGAGACCGAGGCCTCCTGCCGCGGTTATGACGAGGACGACCGTCAGCAACCCCTCGAGCTGGGCAACCCGGCGACTGGGCAATGTGCGACGGACTGCTCGTCATGCCGCCTCCAGTCCGACGAACAGCGCGACGAAAGCGCTCGCGATGGCGAGCAACTGGTGGAGCTGGGCAACGATGATGCTGCTCCTCGACGACCGGAGCGGCCAGATCAGCCCGCTTCAGCGATCGCGTTCTGAACCACGCCCACGATGAGAACGAGCCAGAAGACGGCCATTGCCAGGAACGCCCAGCCGCGCTTTCGCCAGTTGAACGCCTGGGCCGAGGTGTCCGGCTCGCGCTCGCCGCGATCGACGAACGGGATCACGACCAGCGCACCGAGCAAGAGCACCATGCCGACGATCGTGCCCCAGATGTCGGGGTTGATCCCGAGCTTCTCGTCAACGAACACGTTCATCCCGTGCGTCCAGCTGATCGGGAAGGTCGGCTTGTAGCCGAGTCCGCCGGGCCCGTGCGTCGCGCCGAACAGTGGTGAGGAGGGCAGGAGCTGGGGAGCGGTCCCGGAGTCCCGGGGCAGGAAGATCGAGATCAGCAGGACGATCCCCATGGCGATTCCGCCGTAGATCAGCCAGCCTCGGATGTGCTCCGTGAAATCAGCGGTCCGGCCGCTGGCGCGCAGCCAGAACGGAACCGAAATGCCCTTGAACCGGATCAACAGATAGTGCCAGCCGATGAAGAGGCCAAGGAGGATCGGCACGATCGAGACGTGGATCGCGTAGATCTGGGCCAGTTTCTCGGTCGCCGTCGGGATCTCCTTCAGGGCTGCGAAGGTGTAGCCGAATGCACTGGCGAGACCGAAGGCCTGGAAGACCTCCGAGACGTGCCAGGGCACGGCGAAGCCGACCTCGTCCCAGTGGAGGGCCTCGCCAGTGGTGGAGATGACAAATGTCAGGCCTGCCAGACCCACCCCGACGAGCCAGAGACCTTCCTTCCCGCGTCGATAGCCACCCGAGATGAAGACCCGCACCATGTGGATCAGCACGAGCGCGAAGATCAGGTACGCGTTGTAGTAGTGGAAGTTGATGACGGTTGCCCAGCCAAAGGTGTGGAGCAGATGGTCGACGTTGCCATAGGCCAGGCCGGCATCGGGCGTGTAGACGGTCGAGAGCAGGAAGCCGGTGAAGATCTCAAGGGCGAGACCGATCGCGAGCACCCCCCCGAGCAGGTACCAGATGCTGTTCGTCTCGACCGGGATGAGGTACTCCCTGGCGAGCTGGATGAAGCCGAACTGATCCTCCAGCCGTCGCAGGAGACCTGGACGACCGGATTCGGCTGGCACGGGTTCGGCGGAATTGGCATCAGACGTCATGACCCACTCCCTCTCGCCAGCAGGCATTCGGCGCGCGACCGAACACGAACGCAATGGAGCATGCTCCGTTCATCGCCGCCATCGCGAACAGTGCCAAATGGCCCCCATCGGGCTGAGCGAGGGAAGGACCTCGATAAGCGAATAGGCCCTACGTGATGCGAAGGGTGCCGCCGACGCCCACTGGGGGTCTTCCGAGGGCGGCGATGGCCTTTTGCACGAACCAGCGTCCAGTCGCACGCGCAGCGAAGTGGAGCAAGGCCCGGTCGAGCAGCAACCCGATCGCGCCGCCTGGTGGTGCATAGAGTCCGTCGAGTTCGATGAGGTCCGCCCTGAGTCGGAGGCGCCCGACGAAAACCGGGAAGAGCGGCGTTAGCGTAGCCGCACGCCACTCGATCGGAACGACCCACGCGTTGGCAGTCGGTTGGGGGGTCCCAAAGCTGACGATCGCCGATTTTGCGAAGGTCACTCGCTGGTCGCGACCTACCCTCAACTCGAGGTCGCAGGAAAAGCGGCGGGGCTCGACCCCGTCCTCGGAGACTCGCTGTCCCAGCCATTCCGCATCCGGTCCCCCAAACGCGGCAGGAACACGGCGCAGATCGAGCCGGACGGGCAAGCTCAGACGAAGCCTTACGACCCCGGCGGTCTGCTCGGACGTGGCATCAGGCGGCTCGGCCATGCAAGCGCTACTTCTCGGTCGACCTTTCGCCGCCAATATCAATGGCAGCGTCAGGGGCACGCTGCCCGAGCCGGACGCCTTCCGGATGATCCGTTCGGCCCCATCTACGTGGGCTGGCCGGACCGTTCGGGACAGATATCGGACAACGAATCGACGGGTACCTCGTTTCGGTACGAACGGCCCTTCCACGCGACGCCATTTCCGCCGCACGATGTGACAGTCCGATCATCGAGGTCGTGCGGGCGCCTGACCGGATAAGGCCGTGGAAAGGACATCGGTGGAGATGGCCAAGACTCTCAAGAGTCTGCTGCCCCTGGCGGTCGGCCTGGTCGCGTATGGACTCGCCGTCTGGTTCCTCCTGCACAATGACATGGCAATTGGGAGGTGGCTGTTCGGGACGTTCCTCGTCGGGCACGGCCTGGTCCACGTGATGTTCGCGGCGCCGCAACCAGCGGCCCGACCCGCCACGGCGAACGGGGTGGATTACCCCTTCGACATGGCACGCTCATGGCCGGTCAGTGCCGGGCTGGACGCCGGACTCGTGCGGATCCTCGCTGTGGCGCTCGCCTCGTCCATCGTCCTCGGCTTTGTGCTCGCGGGGCTCGCGATCGTCGGCCTGCTGGTCCCGGCCGGCTGGTGGCAGGGGCTGGTCGTCGGTTCGACCTTCGCATCGATCGTCCTCCTGGCGCTGGCATTCAGCCCGGGCCTGCTGCTGGGCGTGGCGATCGACGGCGTCCTGCTGTGGGTGGTGTTCGCCTCGTCGTGGGTCCCGGTCGCCGCGATCGCCCAGCGTGGAGGCGTGTAGATCGCGTATCGATGAATCAGTCCACACGGCGAGAAGGAATCGCCGTCCGGCGCCGAGGCGAGGCCCGATCACGCAAGCAGGGTTGGAATGAGCAAGAAAGGATGGAACCATGAAAGCGATCGTCGTCTTCGAATCACACTGGGGCAATACGGAAGCCGTCGCCCGGGCCGTCGCCGATGGGCTCGGCCAGGGTACGCGGGCTCTCACGACTGACGAGGCGTCAGGCGACGCGATCGCCGACGCGGACCTCATCGTGGCCGGCGCGCCGGTCATGGCGTTCGGCCTGCCCTCGGACAAGATGCGCGACAGTCTGGTTGCCGAAGCGGGCAAGGCTCCCGCGCCGCCCGACCTGTCGCACGAGTCGATGCGCTCATGGCTCGACCGGCTGCCGGCGGGACACGGTCGGTCCGCCGCGTTCGACACCCGGATCTGGTGGTCGCCTGCCGGCGCCACCGGCCCGATCGATCGCGGCATGCGGCGCGCCGGATACGAGCCGATCGACAAGGGCCACAAGTTCATCGTCTCGGGAACGTACGGCCCGCTGCGCGACGGCGAGCTGGACCGCGCGCGGCGATGGGGAGCTGAGCTGGCCCAGGCCGTCAGCCGCGAGGAGATGGCTCCCACGCCGGCTTGACAAGCTCTGAAACCCAAACCGGCGAAAGAACGGGCTCGGGTACCCCGAGCGGATCCCTCCTCGCCGCCCTGACTCGCCCTCACCCTTCCGAGATGTGTGCGCGCCCGGAGCTTACCGGGCCGTGGCGCTCTGGCCTTGGTGGATACGCCCCGAGGAGGGCGGCAATGCGCTTCGATCCGACCCAGGGGACCGTCGGCGAGTTGATGACCGGGAATCCGATCGTCGTGTCCGTCGACACCCCCGCATCCGACGTGGCCGAGCTCCTTGACCGGTTCGGCATCAGCGGCCTTCCGATCGTGGATTGGGCGGGGCTCCTCGTCGGCGTCGTGAGCCACACCGACCTGCTCCGCGCGCGGGCCACCGATGATCTGTGGGCTCGCTGGCCGGGCCTCGCCGCACGCCACCTCATGACCCAACCGGCTCTCACCGCATCGGCCGAGACGCCGATTGAGGAGGCCGTGGCGCGCATCGAGTCAAACCACGTGCACCGGCTCGTCGTTGTCGCCGATGATGGAGTGACTCCCGCGGCCTGATCTCGACGAGCGACCTGGTCCGGGCGATGGCCGGCCGCGTCGACGGCTGACCGTAGGCCAGGCAAACGATTGCCGCGAGGTTCGGGGGTGTCATCCGTGTGGCGACGCACGCCGGGGGCCTCGACTGGGCAACGGAGTTCCGGTCACCCGGCCCCCGCCCCTTGTTGCCGTTGCACCCGGCAGTAGACTCGCCCGAACCACGTATGAGCGAACACGTCGAGTCGCGGGATGCTGGTCGGGCCGAGACCTTCGGCTGGGCCGTGCTCGAGGCGTCGCCCAACGCGATCGTGGCCGTGGATGCCACCGCTCGGATCACGTACGCCAACCCCCAGGTCGAGAAGACCTTCGGGTACGACCCTGACGAGCTTCTCGGCAAGGCCGTTGAGATCCTCCTCCCCGAGCGCGTCGTCGATCGCCACGTGGCCCACCGGAACGGCTTCATTGAGCACCCGGGCGCCCGGCCGATGGGCATCGGGCTTGATCTTGCCGGACGGCGCAAGGACGGCAGCGAGTTTCCCGTCGAGATCAGCCTCTCGCCCGTCCAGACCCCGGACGGCCTTGACGTGTTCGCCACGATCGTGGACATCACGGCCCGCAAGGGTGCCGAGGCGGCCCTGGCCGAGAGCGAACGCCGGTTCCGGACCGTCCTCGAGGCATCACCAAACCCGATCGTCGGCGTCGATGCATCCGCCCGGATCATCTTCGTCAACCCGCAGGTCGAGGCGACGTTCGGCTACTCGCGGGATGAGCTGGTCGGCCAGCCAGTGGAGCTGTTGCTCCCGGAGCGCGTGGTCGCGCGCCACGTCGAGCATCGAGACGAGTTCATCTCCCATCCGGTCGCGCGACCGATGGGGATCGGCCTCGATCTGGCCGGGCGGCGCAAGGACGGCCGCGAGTTCCCGGTCGAGATCAGCCTGTCACCGGTGGACACCGCGGACGGGATGGAGGTGTTTGCGACCATCGTGGACATCACGGCCCGCAAGGCCGGGGAGACGCAGCTCGTGCAGGCGCAGAAGCTCGAGTCGATCGGGCGCCTCGCCGGCGGCATCGCTCACGACTTCAACAACATGCTGTTCGCGATCCTGGGCTACGCCGAGCTCCTCACCCAGGATCTCGCACCGAACCGGCGGGCGAGCCTCGATGCCGAAACTGCCCTGAAGAGCGTCGATGGGATCAGCCAGGCCGCGGAGCGCGCGGCGACACTGACGCAGCAGCTGCTCGCCTTCAGCCGCCAGCAGGTCGTCAGCCCCAAGGTCATCGATCTCAACGACGCCGTCCGATCCGTGGAGCCGATGCTTCACCGCCTCATCGGGGAGAACCTCCACTTGGTCGTCAGGCTGGACCCGGTCGCCAGTCAGCTGCGCGCCGACCCGGGTCAGCTCGATCAGATCCTCGTCAACCTCGTCGTCAATGCGAGGGACGCGATGCCCGACGACGGCACCGTGACGATCGAAACCGGGCACGTGGAGTTCGACGAGCCTTACGCCATCGAGCACTTCGAGGTCACGCCGGGCTCGTATGCGATGCTCGCGGTGAGCGACACGGGCCACGGCATGGATCAGGACACGCGCCAGCACGTCTTCGAGCCGTTCTTCACCACGAAGGAAGTCGGGAAGGGCACCGGGCTGGGGCTGGCGACCATCTACGGGATCGTTCGCCAGGCAGCCGGCCACATCTGGCTCTACTCGGAACCCGGTTACGGCACGACGTTCAAGCTGTACTTCCCGCGGGTCGACGCGGAAGCGCCGGTGACCGGCGGGCCAACGGCGGTGCCATCGTCGCGAGGTGCCGGAACCGTTCTCGTCGTGGAGGACGAGACCGCGGTCCGTGAAATGACCAGGAGGCTCCTGGAACGGAGCGGCTTTCAAGTGATTGCCGTCGCCGATGGCTCCGAGGCGATGGCCCAGCTCGGCAGATTGGGCGAGCGGATCGATGTCCTCATGACCGACGTCGTGATGCCCCACATGTCCGGGATCGAGCTGGCCGAGCGCGCCATCGACCTCTACCCGCGGGTCGGCATCGTGCTGCTGTCGGGCTACACGGCCGAGACGCTCAACCTCGAACGGGTCACCCATCGCGGCGCGACCTTCGTGGCCAAGCCGGTGAGCGCCACGGAGCTCCTCCGCGCGGTCAACGCGGTGATGAACCGGGAGCGCTCCACGGACTGATCCCCCCGATGCGGCGCCCGCGACCGGCCCGGCGACGGGCCACCGCGACCGATTCGTCCGGCGGCCGACCCGGATCGTCGACGCGCCGGCGGCGGTCGCGGCGTTCACGGAGCGGGCCGCTCCCTGACGACCTCGCGCGGGTCGAGCGTCACCCGGCCGGCCCTGGCGAAGACGAGGCAGCGTTCGCCGTCGAGCTTGCGCTCGAAGATCCAGCCGGGATCGGAGAAGCGTCGATCGGTGAGCGTCGCGAGCATCGGGGCGTCGCGCGATCGCGCGCGCGCAGGCGAATGGGTGGGGCGATGCAACCGCAAGGGGCTTGAAAGGCGGGCTCCTTCCCCGCGACGGCAACGTCGAGTCGGGAGGTGACATGCTGGTCGCGGGCTTGGGCGCGAGGCAGCGTGAGATCTTCACCCGCCGGAACCCCGGCCCGAAGTTCTTCGTGGAGGTGCAGGACGGTGACGCAGGCGCAGACCGTGCAACGTGTCGCCGGTGATGTCGAGCACGAGCATTCTCATCCCGGCGTCGTTCATACCCATGACCACTACCACGTGACCCACCGTCACACTGGCGGCCCGCTCGGCGAATTCGAGCATCGCAGCAGCTATCACATTCACGAGCACCACCACGCCCCGACCACCCACGCGCACCGAAATCGATCCGAGGACGACGAGCGCGAGGACCACGAGAGCACGGCGCACACCCATGACCACGATGCGCCGACCGGAAATGGAAGGTAGGCGATGGCAGACCTGGACACGAAGGATCGCGAGAAGCTCCGCTCGTCGCAGTTCGCGTACGTCGATTCGAAGGGTGGCGAGCACCTGCCGATCAACGACGAATCGCACGTTCGGAACGCGATTGCCCGTTTCAACCAGACCGAGTTCGAGAGCCAGGCGGCCAAGGAGCGCGCCCGCAAGAAGGTCCTGAGCGCCGCGAAGAAGCACGACATCGAGGTCGCGGAGGACTCGAACATCCGGAAGCCAACGCGGTCACTGCCGGCGGCATCGACCAAGCGCGGGCCTCGCGGCGGGCGGACGAAGCGCGACTGATCGAATCCCCGGCCCCGTCGCTCGGAGGTTGGTAATGGCTACGGAGAAGCAGCGGGCCGCCGCGAGGCGGAACATCAAGAAGGCCCAGGAAGCAGCCCGCGAGAAGCGAACGATTGCGCATCTTCCCAAGGCGACGCGGACCGCGCTCGCCACGCAGGGCGCCAAGATGGCAAGGAGGAAGGCGGGCTAACGGTTGGACCGCTCTGAGGCAGCGGTCAGGCAGCCTCAGCCGCCCGAGCCAGGCGCTCGAAACGCGATCGAATCGCGGCGGCCGAGGAAGCCGCCAGGCCGTCTACGCCGGCGGCCTCCCGGTCAGCCAGTGGCTTCTCCGAGCGGTCGAACCTCCGCGGTCGAATATGGCCGCGGCACGCAACGGCCGTCCGGCCCTAGCGCCCGCGCCGCAGCGTGCTCCACGCCCGTCGTGGAGGCCGGCCGGGAAGGAACGCCGGCTCGAGCGTAATCCGGTCCCAGCCGCCGAGATCGGCGCCCGCCTCGTACGTTGTCTGGAAGAACTCCAGGAGGGCGGCGTCCGGGTCGGCCGCCCGGCGGACCACGTCATACGGCAGCGAGAACTCGCCCAGTCGATCGTCGAAATACGCTCCCGCCGACCGGATGGGCGCGGACCGGTAGCCACTTGGCTCGGGGTAGATGTACGCATAGAACACCGGGCCCGGCGGATCGCTTGACGGCCACCAGCCGACGCTGCTGTCCTCGCGGGAGTAGGCCTCCTCCATCACCCAGTCCGCGCAGTTCGGCGCCCCGCCGGGATGCAGTGGCGCCGGCCGGCCGGAGAAGCGAGCGGCGGCGAGATCGAAGCTGCCCCAGAAGAAATGCACGGGGCTTGCCTTGCCGGCGAAGCCCGTCTGGAACGCCTTCATCACGCGGTCTGCCTGGCGGAGTCCGTACCAGAACGACTGGACATGGCCGGCGTCGTAGCTGGCATGGACCTCGTCAATCTCGAAGGGGATCGCCTCGGCGACCTCCACGGGGTGCGTCCAGATGGTCACCTCGATGCCCAGGCTCCGGAGGCCGTCCATCAGGTTCCGGTAGAACCGGGCCACGGACATCGGCGCGAGCGGCATCGTGAACGAGCCGCCCTCGCCGTCGGTGACGTCCAGTCGGTGTCCGACGAAGTCGAAGTCGATCTGGAAGTGCCGCTGGCCATAGGAGATCGGAGACGTCGTCAGGCCTCGTGACGTGACGTACAGCGTGACGTGCCACCAGTGGTTGAGCGGCGGCGCGAGAGCCATCCGGATCTTGCCCACGATCTGCGTCCACATGTGGACCGTGGAGATGGTGGGGGACCATTCCCGCCACGGAAGCTCCGGCCACGCGCCGCCGACGTCGGCGACGGCTGCTGCCCCGGTCATCGACCGAACCGGCGGCTGGGGCGCAGTGACGACCGCAATGTCATCGCGCATGGACGAACGCGCCCTCGAGCGGGAGGCCGGCATCCTCCCAGTCGAGCAGGCCACCCGAGTAGCGTCGCACGTTCCGGTAGCCGCGGCGAACGAGATCACGGTAGAGGGCGACGCTCGAGAGGCAGTCCACGTTCGAGCAGTACACGACGACCTCGTCGTCGGGTTGGATCGCCGCGTACAGCTCGTCGGGCCTGTCAAAGTGGCGAGAGCCCGGGATGTGCTTGGCCTCGAACGCCCAGCGGTTGAGGGCCATGATCAGCTTGACGTCATCGCCGCGGACGAGCTTCGCCTTGAGCTCTTCGCGCCCGATCGTCCGGATGGGTTCCGTCCCCAGGGCCGCGTTCCGGTGCGGCTGGTCCATCGTCCGGGAAATCATCGGAGGGTGGTGGTCCTGGCTTGGGCGCTCGGTCAGGCCTCCACGAGCGGGATGTCGACCGCGTGCTCGGCCACGAACCAGACCTGCAGCTCGTTCCGCCGCAGCACGTCGCTCATCAGGAGATCGTTGGAGCCCCAGTCGCCGCTCTTCTCGGTCTTCTCGATGCCGCGTCGAACCTTCTCGATGACGGTCTCATGAGCGTCGAGCAGTCGATGGATCATCGCCGGGACGTCCTCGGCGCCGTTCGGCGGCCGTTCGATCGTTGTCAGCTCGGCGGCGTGGCGGGGGTCGCCGATGGCGATCCCGCCAAGGCTCTGGACCCGCTCGGCCAGGAGGTCGACGAGCTCGAGCTGCTCCCCGGCGTGCTTATCGAAGAGCAGATGCAGCTGGTAGAACGTCGGGCCGGCGACGAGCTAGTGATGCTTCTTGTAGAGCGAGTAGAGGACCATCGTGTCGTCCAGGATCTCATTGAGGATCTGGCAGCTCCCCACGCGCGACTCGGCCGCGAGGGCGATCGGCAGGAGACGCAGCGAGCCGAACCGTTGGACCTCCGCGCCCGTCGGGGCGAGGCGAGGCTCCGGCGAGAGGCCTCGACGTCCGGCGCCGTCAGCATGGCCGTTGCGATTTCGAGACTTCGTCCGGTTCGGCATACGACTCTCCTTCCGTTGGCGGCGTCAATGGAGCTGGCGCTGCCAGTCACGGGGCACTCGACCGGCTGGGCCGGGCACCGGCTGGTCGAGCGGGTGATCATGCGGCGGGGCCAGGACCGGTCCTTCGAGATACTGCTCGGTGGCGTAATCCCAATACCAGTCCTCGTCCGGCTCGAAGCTCTGGACGATCGGATGGCGGACGGCGTCCGCGTGGTGATAGGCATGCTGGGACGGCGACGAATCGCAGCAGCCCACGTGACCGCACCGCGCGCAGCGGCGCAGGTGAAACCACCAGCCACCAGAGTCGAGGCACTCCACGCAGCCCGTGCCGCTCGGCGGCACCGCGGGATCGATCACCTCGTCATCCGGTCGTTGCGACTGGGTCATGGCGAGCTCACGATCCAAGTGTAGGCTGGTAGTGCCGAAACCGACCTGGGCGCGTGACTCATCCGCCGCCTTGACCGCCGGCGCATACGATCTCCTCATGCGCCGATACGATCGCCGCCAGTTCGGGCTTCTGGTGGCCGTCGCAGTCCCGTCGCTGGCGGCCGCCACAGTCGCCGTGGCGTACCTCCAGGATGTGCTGGGCGTCCCGAATCCGTCCGCCGTCTACCTCGTTGCCGTCGTCATCACGGCGTTCGTGTCCGGCACGGTCGGCGCGATCCTGGCGGCGGTCGCCTCGTTCCTCCTCTACAACTTTCTGTACACCGAGCCTCGGTTCACGTTCTGGATCTCCGATCCAGGCGTATGGCTGAGCGTCGTGGTTCTCCTCTTCGTCGGCATCGTCGTTGGCCAGCTTGCCGCGCTGCAGCGATCGCGAACGGTGGTCGCGCGCGCCCGTGAGCGCGAGGCACTCGCGCTGTTCAGGCTCAGCCGTGCGCTCGCAACGCGATCGTCAACCCCGCTCGTCCTCTCCGAGATCACTGACATCCTCGGCACACAGACCGGGATGAAGCGCGTCTGGATCGCCCTGGGCGCCGATGACGCGAGCGAGCGCGTTGCGGCCGATACCGGAGAGCGATCTCCAGCCGCCGTCCCGGGTGTGTTCCGCGTTCTCCGGCGCATGCCGGGCGACACCCTGGCCGAGTGGGTTCGCGTCCACCAGCCCTCCGCGCGATCGCGGTCCGGACCCGGCACGGAGGCCTATCGCGTCCGGATCGAGGCCGGTGACGCCACGTTCGGGTCGATCTGGGCCCTTCGCGACCGCGGCGTCGGAGAACCGGATCGTACCGAGATCCGGCTGCTCGCCGCCGCGGCTGATCAGCTGGGCCTTGCGCTCGCCCACGACCGACTGGAGGCCGAATCGCTTGCGGCCGAGATCGCCCGCCAGAGCGA
>Ga0137373_10007842_pt1 | contig 11318 bp, 12 predicted proteins | sample SagtaG_5_FD_104912 | JGI IMG/M metagenome (GOLD analysis project Ga0137373, IMG submission 104912) | Vadose zone soil microbial communities from Sagehorn Ranch, Mendocino, California, USA - Sage1_R_80_16 metaG | ecosystem: Environmental > Terrestrial > Soil > Vadose zone | place: USA...
AGGGACGGCCCGTGATGGACGGGCCGGAAGGGCGGCATGGTGGGCCGCGTGATGGTCATTGCGCCGCGCCGGTCGTGGTGGACCGTCGGCCCAAATCCTGAGCCTTGTCGATTCACGATACGACGACCGGGCGTTCGGCGGTTTCGGAGCCGACGTTAAGGTTCCCGGATGACCGACGCTGGCCAGACCGCCGAGCATCCTCCAATGGAGGTCGCTTCGCCGGCGGTCCGACGCGAGCTGGAGCGCCACGAGGGCCGGGTCGCGGGCGCGACCGGCCGGCGGTTCGTCGACCTGGGCGACGCCATTCTCGTCCACGACCGGCGTGCCTCCGAGCCCTGGCGAACGTGGCTCGGCGACGTGCGGTGGCCGGCCGCCGGCCGGGCGTTCGATCGGCGCCTCATCGACGCACTGGCCCTGTTCGCCACGATCGATCGGCGACCGAGCATCTGGGTCCAGCCCGGCACCTCGGGTCCATCGAACCTGGCGGAGCGGCTCCGCGCCGGCGGTTTCGCTGCGGGCGAGACCGCCTATCGCATGGGTCTCCGCAGCTCGGCCGCGAGATCGATTGCGGCGGCCGCCCGGGATCGGCCGGGCCTGGCCGCGTCCGTCGTCTCGGGACCTGCGAGCGGCGATCCGGCGGTGGCCGACGCGGCACAGGTCATGGCCTCGGCCTTCGGCGTCACCAGGACGCTGCTGGCCGCCGAGCTGGAAGGGGGCCTGGCCGTGCCCGGCGCGACGATGGTCGTGGTCCGCGCCGCCGGCGGAGAGGCGGTTGGGGCCGGTCGCTCGTTCGTGCTCGATGGCGCCGCCTACCTGTCTGCGATCGGGGTCCGGCCAGGATGGCGAAGCCGGGGGATCGGCCGGTTCGTTACCGCGGTCCTGGCCGAGGCAGGCTTCCGGGCGGGCAGCCGGACCGTCCACCTGGGAGTCGCAGCCAGCAACGTCCCTGCCTGGCGGGCCTACGCCGCGCTCGGCTTTCGAGCGCTGGGGCCGCCCGCGACACGATTCGAGCTGCGCTGAGTTGGATCGCCTCGTCGTGTCCTGGGCGACCGCCGGCGGCGCAGCCTGGGGCCCGCACCTTCTCGTCGTCTCGCCGCCTGGCACCGCGCTCGACGCGCGAACGCCGGGTACCATCACCCCATGATCGAGCCCCAGACGATCGCCCTCCGGCCAGCGACCGCCGCCGACGCCGAGCGGATCGCGGCGCTCTTCACCGAGGAGGGCTATCCGGCCGGCCCGTCGGACATCGTGGCCCGCCTGGAACGATTCTCCTCGCCGTACTCGACGGTCAGCGTGGCCGAAAGCGGCGGCGAGGTCCTGGGGTTCGTCGCCGTCCATCTGCTGCCGCGCTTCGAGCACGACGACCGGATCGCCCGGGTCCTGGCCCTGGTCGTGGACGCCGGCGTTCGCGAGCGGGGCGTGGGCCATCTCCTCATGGCCGAGGCGGAGCGGATTGCCACCGCGGCCGGGGCCGCCTTCATCGAGGTGACCGCCGGTCACCATCGTCCCGACGCACAACGACTGTACGAGACGCTTGGCTACGAGGGGTCGGTCACGGCCTATCTGCGCAAGCGCCTCTAGGTGCCTTCGTGGCCTGGTTCTGCCGCTGACCTACCTGTCGGGCGCGATGCGCCAGGTGATGGTCAACGGCGCGGCGCTCTTCCCGCTGTGGCTGTGCGTCGCCGTGCTCGTCGGGTGGACCGTGGTCTGCTTCGGGATCGCATCGCGCTTCTTCCGTTGGCAGTAGCCCAGCTCGCGGGCGTCTCCTACCAGCGCTCCTCGTGGACGATGTCGGCCAGGGGCCGCCGGCCGCCGCGCTTCGGCGGGGCGGTGAGCTTGGCCGGGTCGGCCGGGTAGCCGAACGAGAGCAGGTATTCGCAGTGTCGATCGGCCGGGTAGCCGAGGAGTCGGCGCGCGAGATCATGCTGGTAGACGGTGGCGGGGCAGCTGCCGATGTCGAGCTCCCAGGCCGCGAGCTGCATGTTCCCGGCCGCCTGGCCCAGATCGAACATGATCGAGAGCGGCGCATCCGCCGCGCCTGGATCCGGGGTGACCAGGGCGATCGCTACGGCTGCACCGGCCACGTGATCGGTCCACGGTCCAAGCCTGGACAGCTCGGCCAGGTGATCGCGGTCCCGGCAGACGATGAAATCCCAACGCTGCTCGTTCTTGGCGCTCCCTGACCGGCGGCCGGCCTGGAGGATCCGCTCGAGATGGTCGGGCTCGAGGGGCCGATCGGCGAACCGGCGGATGGCCCGCCGGCCGGCGATCGCGCCCCATACGGCAGAGGGCGCAGTGCCTGCCGGTTGCGCCGGCTGCCCGGCGGGAGGTCCGGTTGGGGTCATCGCCGCGCGCCCGCTGGCAGCGCGGCGTGCGTCGCGATCGCCTCGGCCTCCTCGACGGCCGCCGGCCGGGCCGCGCCCACGAGCTCGGCGACGGTCCGCCGCCTGCCCCGCTCGATGGACACGGCGGCGAACCCCTCGTCAGGATCGGGGATGCGCCGCGCGTCCACGGCGGCGGCGTGCTCAGCGGCCACGGACGCCTCGCCGACGCCGCCCAATGCCTCGGCCACGAACCGTGCCACCGTCCTCCGATAGGCCTCGTACTCGTAGAGCCAGGAGTGATGACCGCCCGCGACGAGGAGCGACGACACGGGGCCGCCCCCTTCGAGTCCGGCCGAGATCCGGGCTCGCCGTCCGGCGCGGGCCGCCCGCTCGAGCCGGCCGAGGTGAGAAGGCGGCACGACCGAATCCTCGGCGCCATGGACGAGCAGGATCGGGCCCGCGTAGCGGGCGACGGCCCTGCTTGCCGAGAGATCCGTGACGACGTGACCGCGAGGGCGGAGGTAGACCCGCGACGTCAACGCCGCGAGGGGTGTTGCGAACGGCTCGGGGATCGGCAGCCGGGCGAGCCGGAACGTCTGGCGCGTCAGGCGTCGCGGGTCGGCCGGAGTCGCCGACGCGACGAGCGCGGCGCAGCGCTCGCCGGCATCTGCCGCCGCCAGCGCGGCGCCGACCGCGCCAAGCGAGTGGCCCAACAACGCGCCACGCGTCACCTCAGGCCGCTCGAGGAGCACCGTCAGGGCGGCCGCCGCGTCGTCCCGAAACTCGCCGACGCTGATCGGCAGCGTTTCGGGTGGGTTGGCGCCGTGACCGCGGACGTCGAACGTGAGGACGTGGAATCCGGCGGCATGCAGGATCTGGGCGTTGGGCAAGGTCCGATCGCGGTTCGATTCCCAGCCGTGTACCAGCACCACTCCGGGTCCCGGCGCACCGCCGCGAGCAGGAATGAACCAGGCCGGCAGGCGACCGCCGGTAGAGGGCACGGTCGTGAGCTCGAACGGGAGGCCGCGATCGGCCGGCGTCAGCCTCGGCGGCACCCGCCGCGGAAAACCGGCTCGAACCCGGTAGACGATGGCGAACCGGTACGCGATCGCGGCCGGTGCCGCGACGAGCGCAGCAAGGATTCCGGCGCGGCGCACCGGTCGCGGGATCGACGGCATGGCGAAAGGGGACGCCAGCCGGCGGGTCCTGTCAAGCGTGGTCTTCACCGCTGGCCCAGCCGGTAGACTGGGAGCGTGGTGACCCGCGATCCGTACGAGGTCCTGGGCGTCGAACGCGGCGCCAGCCAGGCGACGATCAAGGCCGCCTGGCGCCGCCTGGCGCGGCAGCACCACCCCGACGTGAGCGGTCCGGACGCCGCCGCCACCCGCGCCGCCACGCGGCGGATGGCCCAGATCAACGCGGCCTATGAAGCGCTCCGCGACGGCGACGGCCGGCCGGCCCGACCCGGCGGGTCCGCAGCACGTTCACGCTCTGGCGGGTTCGCGGAGTCGGCCGACGCAGGCGCCTCGCGACGGCGCGGCGGCCCGCCCCGGCCCCGCCCCGGGCGACCGCTCACCGGCCGCCTGGATACGACAGATACGTTCCGCGGCCGCAATCGGACGACGACGCCGCCCGGCGCGCGGGCCTCGCGGCCGTCTGGTCAAGCCCCGGCCCGCCCGTCGCGCGCCGAGCGCGAGGCTCCCCGTGCCTCCGATCCGACCGGTCCGCTGCGGCGTGATCGCCTCCGCGCCTTCCGAGCTCCGACCCCGCCGGATCTCGCGGCCGCCGGGGCGATCGAGCTCGATTTCGGCAAGTTCCGGGGCCACACCCTGGGCGAGATCGCGGCGTTCGAGCCGTCCTACATCGACTGGATCGCGTCGACGATCACCCGCGACGCGGGCCTGGTGGCCGCTGCACGGGTCCTCCGCGAGGACCTCGATCGCCGGGGTGTCGTCCGGCGACGGCGAGAGACCGACCGTCAGCGCCGCGAGACGGAGCGCCAGCGGCGCGAGTGGATCCGGATCTTCGGTGAGGCGGCCGAATAGCTCGATCGCCTCCTCGGGCCCAGGCCCGGGAGGCGATCGGTGAGCGATGAACCGACGATCTGATAATGGCGGCCGTTCCGCGATACCGAGCCTGCTGGCCGATGGGTCATGGTTACTCGGCTCGTGATCGGAGTCCGGATGCTTGCCCCCGGCCGCCTCGGTGGTCCCCCGAGACGGGCTGCCTATCCGTGCTCCGATCCGTGGCCGACGCCCCAGGTGGTTCCCGGTTTGTCGCGGTCCGGCTTCGACGAATGCTACGCGTGGCTCGCGCGCCGGAGCAATGGTCCCTCCGTCCCGCTCCGCGACGGGCGATGGTCGGGCGCACGGACGCACCACTGCGGGACCGGCGTACCAGGTGCCGTCGTGCACCGGCCGGGCGGCTGGGTCGCCGCGAACTGGAGGCGACGGCCGGGCGCGGGGAGGCCGACGGCCACCGGGGTTAGGCTTCGGCGATGCGCCGTCGGGTCGTCTCCATCGCCCTGCTCGGCCTCGTCGCGGCCGCCGGCTGCGGGTCCGGCTCACCGTACACGAGCTTCGACCCCTCGATCGCGTGCACGACCGACGGCCGCTTTCCGGGCGCCTACCCCAGCCTGGAGGCGAGGCTGCCGCAACGGTTTGATGGGCGCACCCCGAACACGCGCGATTCGGGCCGCAACTGCACGGCGGCGGAGCTCGGCACCCTGACCGGACACGGGATCCACGAGATTCGCTACGCCGGCGCCACCTGGGAGCTCGGGTCAGGTTCGGGCGTCACCCTTGCCGTCTTCACGGGCAGCGGCCTGACCGCCGAGTGGCTGGGGGAGTGGTACGAGGCCGGCGCCCGGGCAGCCCGCAACACCCGCAACATCTCACCGTCGCGGCCGACGATCGGCGGCCGGCCCGCCTACCGGCTGGACACCGTCAACGGCGACTCGAGCCAGACCGTAATCACCTGGGACGCGCCCACCGGCGACGCGGTGTACGTCGTCCTCACGGCCGACGTTCCCGAGTCCCGGATCCAGGAAGCGACGGCGACTTTTCCGACAAGCGGTTGACGCCGAGCGGCTGACGTCGCCTGGCGGAGGCGGCCAAGCTTGCCTGGCGGGGTTTCGGCCGTTCGAAGGGTCCTTGACGCGCCCGCATCGACCTGACCATTAGCCGGCGACAGAGCTACGGGCAGGAGACTCGGACACGCCGCTGGGACTGCCGCTCGGACCTGCCTTCTGGCGCCTGACATCGACCACGTCGATGCTGCGGGTCGTAATGTGGGTTTCTGCGGCCGCAACTGATCACCAATCGCGCCAGATACTGATGAGGCCGATGGCGAGTCCCTTGAGGTCGACACGGGCGTCCACGCTCGGTTGAGGCCGGCGGAGGCGGCCGGCGTCGAGTGCTAGGATCGCCCGTATGAGCGACCGGTCCGATCGCCATCGCGATCGCGAGCAGTGGGAGGAGCGCCGCCTGCGCCCAGCGCTCGAACGGACCCCGGAGCGCCTGCCCCGCTTCTCCACGATCAGCGACGTCGAGGTCGACCGACTGTACGGGCCGTGGTCGTGGGATGCCCAGGATGGCGGGCCGGCGGGTCCCGGCGGCCCCACGCTGGTGGACCATCATGGCGACCCCCTCGCCAGCGGTCGTTGGGACGACTTCGACGCGGATCGCGACGTCGCCCTGCCCGGCGATCCGCCGTTCACCCGGGGCATCCACCCGACCGGCTACCGGGGCCGACTGTGGACGATGCGCATGTTCGCGGGCTTCGGCGCCGCCGAGGACACGAACGCCCGGTTCAGGCAGCTCCTGGACGCGGGCCAGACCGGCCTCTCGATCGCCTACGACATGCCAACTCTGTATGGCTACGACACGGACGACCCGCAGGCCGACGGCGAGTTCGGGACGTGCGGCGTGGCGGTCAGCTCCCTGGCCGACATGGAGGTCCTCCTCGACGGCCTGCCGCTCGACCGGATCAGCACCTCGATGACGATCAACTCACCGGCCGCGCCGATCTGGGCGATGTACATCGCCGCCGCGGAGAAGCGCGGCGTGCCCCGGGCCGTGCTGGAGGGAACAACCCAGAACGACATCCTCAAGGAGTTCGTCGCACAGAAGGAATTCCTGTTCCCGCCCGAGCCGTCGATGCGCCTGGTCACCGACACGATCGAGTTCGGCACCAACGAGCTGCCCCGCTGGAACACCATCTCCATCAGCGGCTACCACATCCGCGAGGCCGGCTCGACCGCGGTCCAGGAGCTCGCGTTCACGATCGCCGACGGGATGGCCTACGTCGAGGCGGCCCTCGCCCGGGGCATGCGGGTCGACGACTTCGCGCCCCGCCTCAGCTTCTTCTTCAACAGCCACAACGATTTCTTCGAGGAGATCGCGAAGTTCCGGGCCTCACGCCGCGTCTGGTACAAGCTCATGACCGAGCGCTACCGGGCCGAGAACGAACGATCCACCTGGATGCGCTTCCACACCCAGACCGCGGGCGTGAGCCTGACCGCGCAGCAGCCGCTCAACAACCTGACCCGAGTGGCGATCCAGGCGCTCGCGGCCGTCCTGGGCGGAAGCCAGTCGCTCCACACGGACGCCTACGACGAGGCGTGGGCGGTGCCGTCGGCGGAGGCCGCCCTCCTCGCGCTCCGCCAGCAGCAGATCATCGCCGACGAGACGGGCGTCGCGAACACCGTCGACCCTCTCGGCGGCAGCTGGTTCGTGGAGGCGCTGACAAATCGGACCGAGCGGGCGGTCTGGCGCTACCTCGATGAGATCGATCGGCGAGGCGGGATGGTCCGGGCGATCACCGACGGTTATCCGCAGCGCGAGATCGCCGACGCCGCCTACCGCTTCCAGCGCGAGCTGGATGCCGGCGAGCGAACCATCATCGGTGTCAACCGCCACGGCGACCCGAACGAGGAGGTCTCGATCCCGTTGCTCGTGGTCTCCGAGACGTCGCTTCGAGCGCACCTGGATCGTCTGGCTCGGGTCCGGCGGGAGCGCGACGGTGAGGCGGTCGCCGCGGCCCTGGCCGGTCTCCGGGACATGGCCGGGCGGCCGGGCTCCGGCGCCACCAACCTCATGCCCCACTTCCTGCGCTGCGCGGAGGCGTACGCGACCCTCGGCGAGACGTGCGGCGTGCTCCGGGAGGTATTCGGGGAGTACCGCGAGCCGGCCGCGGTCTGACGCGCCCGGCCGAGCCGCCGGTACGGGGAAGGCGCCTCAGGTGATCGAGCCGACCGCTGCGGCGTCGCGAGCGACCGCGACCACGATCGCCAGCAGGAGCGCGATCGCGAGCATCCCGACCAGCGTGAGGCTGCCGGCGGCAATGGCGACCGCGAGCGCACCCGTCACGACGAGCAGCACCGCCGACTCGGCAAATAGCCAGCGACGGCCCTCGGCGCCCTGGCGGTTGAGGCGCGCATCGCTGCGCTCCGCCCGGTCGTGGACCTCCCAGCGCCACACCCCGACGCGGTGAATGAGCCGGAACGCGCCGATCGCCACGATGGCGCCCATCAGGATCGACCGGATCGGCCCGTCGAGCACGATGAGGTAGGCGGTCGCGGCGACCCAGACGAGGAGCAGGGCGACCAGCACGGCCGCGGCCACCGCGCCAAACGTGGGGTGCCTGTCCATGAACCCGGCGAACGAGTCGAGTGCCTTCGCCAGCGGTTTGGGCAGGCCGACCGCGATCACGACGACGAGGATGGCGACGATCGTGGCCACGAGCGGCAGCGGCGTTCCCGCTCGAAGCAAGTCGAGGAGGGTCAGGAGCGGCGGGATGGCCAGTCCGACTCCCAGGAGGCCGGGAACGCCGAGATCCAGAGCGCGAACGATGCCGTCGACGAGCGGGTGCTCCCGCCAGGTCTGTGACCATTCTCCGATCGGGAGCACGACCTGAACGACGCCAAGGACCGCCAGGATCCCGAGCAGCGCTCGCCCGAGGACGCCGACCGCATCGCCGACCGGCGCCGGAGGCCGCCCGATGAGCTCCGCCACCTGCTCCACCTGGTCGTGGCCCGGCAGCCAGCTCCAGACGGTTCCCATCGCTCCTGCGAAGGTGGGCATCAGGCCACCACCGGCATATAGCGCGACGAGGATCGCGCCGACCGTTGCGACGAAGGTGATCCGGCCCCACAGGGCGAACAGGTAGACTCGCTCGCGCCGCCGCTCGGCCCACGTCTCTTCCTTCGTTGGCCGCCACGTCTCGGGTGGATAGAACCGCGATGAATCCGGCTCGCGACCGGCCGTGTCGATCTCGCGAAGCACGGGGATGACGAATTCCTCGTCGTTGTCCCAGTACCCGCCGTGGTCCGCGCCGATGCTGCGCCGGTTGTAGACCTCGTCCTCTACCGGCGCCGGCGTTGCGCCGTCCGGCCGGCGGAGGGGTCCGCACGGCGCCGGATCTCGAGACGCCCAGAAATCGCGCCAGCGGCCCGCCCGCAGGGCGGGTGACGAGAGTCGTCCGGCGACCGGGAGGAAATTCTCGGCCGTGACACCCATCGCCGGCCCCTCGGCGGCGACCGTCAGGCCGAGGTTGATCGCCTCGCCGTGGCTGATGAACGTGTCGACCTCGACGTCGTCGAACGCCGGATCGGAGAGTGCCATCGTGGTCACGATCGTCCCGCCGGAATGGCCGATGACGACGATCCGTTCGCACCCGTGGTAGCGCAAGGCCCGGATCGTCCGGATCAGGCGTCCTCGGATATTCGCCGACTGGGCCGGATCGCCGAGGAGAACGCGGACGTCTCCCCACCAGGTCGTGAGGAACGTCTCGAGCTGCTTGGCGGCGATGGCGTCCTTCAGCGCCGCGATCGGCACGAGTGCCGCGACTCCACGGGCCGCTGCCCAGCTGAGCAGCACGAACGACGTTAGTGTCGAGACGAACAGCCCAAGGCCGAGACGGCCGAGACGCCGGCCGGCGTCCTTGGTGTAGCCGCCGTTCTCCTGGAGGATCGCCTCGACGATGCGCGATACCACGCCCCGGCGACCGCACCAGTCGATCATCGCCTGGAGGCTGGGCGACTCGACTGCCGCTGCCCACCAGGCTTCGGTGGCGACCCAGGTCTGAGGTGTCTGCACGACCTTGGAGGACGCATCCGTCTGGCCGGGGACGGCGATCGTGATCATCGGGGTGGTCTCGCCCTCGAAGTCCATCTCGGCGCGGATGACGCTGTCGATGTCGGAGGCGGTCGGCGGGACGAGCAGCTGGTGGGCGACGGTGCTCTTCCATGCCTCGAGCGCGCGGAGCAGGGGCTCGGTCCACTGGAGGAGGAACTCCTCGGGCCGCTGGCTGCCGATGCCGTGCACGAACACGATCCCCACCGAGTTGGGGATCTGCTCATGCGGCTTCACCGGCACCACGGCCTGGGCCGCCGGGGCGGCACGGGCGGCGCGCGCGCCACCGCGTCGCCGCGGGACCTGGCGCGTGGCGCCATGCTGCTCGGCCCCGACGGCCATGACGTCGAGGTCGAGCTCGGACTGGACGCGGCCTTTCCCGAATACGGGCATGCCCGAACGGTACCGTGGTGTCGTCGGCTGATCGTCTCATCGCGGTACGATTCCGGACATGATGTATCTGAACGCCCTCGAGTTCCTGGACGAGGAGCGGGACGCCTGGCGACCGTTCGACGCACTCGACGGCCTGACGGACGATCAGCTCGCCCGATCCTGCCCGGCGGCGCGTGGCTGGTCGGGACGGGACCTGATGGGTCACCTCCTGGCCTGGCTGGAGAACGCGCTCGCCGTGGCACGGGAGCTGGCGGTGGGCGAGAAGAGCCCGACCATGTCATTGTCAGACGCCGAGTGGGATGCCCGCGGCGGGGAGGCGATCAACGCAGAGCTCCTCGAGCGCTTCGGGGCGATCCCGATTGCCGAGCTCCGCTCCCGATTCCGGTCGGTGCCCGGCGAGCTGCGGGGGACGCTCACGGTGGTGCCCGAGGCTCGCTGGCTCAAGCATCCTGACCACTTCAGGTGGATCCTCGACGAGACGATCGATCACTACGCGGACCACCAGTCGGACCTGGACGCGATCGTCGGCCAGGCCGCCAAGGCAGGTTGAAGTCGGCGCGATGAGCGGCGGCAACGGGCGCGACCCAGGCGGCGATCGCGATGCGGAGGAGTTGGCCGCGCCGGTCGGGCTCGTCGACCTCGTCCGGGGGGTCCTCGGGGAATTGGCGGACGTCAGCCGGATCGACGGTGACGACGGGGCGGTCTGGCAGCGGGCGGGGCAGCCCTTCGCGTCGCTCGCCGCAGGCGCTTTGGAGGTTCGGCTTCAGCCGCCGGTCGCCCGGGCCGCGCTGCGAACGCCGGACACCAGCGCATCGCCGCGCGGTGAGGGCTGGGTCCGGTTCGCTCCGTTGGTGCTCGACCGCTTCGCCGCGGACCGAGCGGCAGCCTGGCTCGAAAGCGCCTGGCGCCACGCCGCAGACTGACGCCGCAGACCGAGCGCGGTCGGAATCAAACGACCCCGGCTCTGGGCCGGGGTCGTCGAGAGAGCGGCCGCGCTCGACAGCGACCGGGATGCTGGGGTCAGGCGTTCGCCTTGTTGGCGGTGAACTCGGCCAGGCCGAACTGAGCCTCGAGCTGCTCGAGTGGCCGGAACCCGACCACGCCCATCGGCTGCTGGCCGGGCCGGAAGAATGCGATCGTCGGGATGCTCATGATGTTGAACTTGCGGGAGAGATCGGGATTGGCGTCGACGTCGACCTTGACGACGTTCACGGATCCCTCGTATTTCTGGGCGAGCTTCTCCATCTCGGGGGCGACCATCTTGCATGGCCCGCACCACGCGGCCCAGAAGTCGACCACCGTCGGCTTCTCGTTGTTGAGGACGAGCTCCTCGAAGTTGGCATCGGTCGCGACTTGGATGTCGACCATGTCTTGAGGTCCTTTCTCCCGCTGGGCGCGCGGGATCGTCCGCCCTAGCGGGCGAGTGTCTGGATGAGTCGGTATGCCTCGAGGACGCGGTCGTCCGCGA
>Ga0137373_10007844_pt1 | contig 11317 bp, 10 predicted proteins | sample SagtaG_5_FD_104912 | JGI IMG/M metagenome (GOLD analysis project Ga0137373, IMG submission 104912) | Vadose zone soil microbial communities from Sagehorn Ranch, Mendocino, California, USA - Sage1_R_80_16 metaG | ecosystem: Environmental > Terrestrial > Soil > Vadose zone | place: USA...
CGGAACGACGGGCTGCGGCCGCGGACGCGATCTCGTCTCGCTCGTGCCGCCGGCGCTTGCCGTGACTTCCGACTCCTTGCGCTCGGCTGCCGGACGCTCTTTCTCCTTTACCGGCGGCGGTTCCTTCGCGGCCGCGACTTCAGCCGGCGGACGGGGAGGCGCCGGCCCTTCGGCGACCGGCGTCGGTTCCGGAGCAGCGACTTCCGCGACCGGCTCGGGACGGCGGCGGCGGCGAACGCCACTCGTGGGTTCCGCGACAGGCTCGGGCGGCGGGGGCGGAGCCGCGGTCTTGGCGGTTTTCTTGGCGGCAGTCTTCGACGTGCTTTTCTTCGGCTCGGCTTCCGGCGCTGCGGCCGTACCGCGCCGGCGACGGGCGGGCGCTGCGGGCGCGGCGACGCGGGCGCGCTTCTCACGCTCCCACCGGGCGCGGATGCGCGCGACCTGATCGTCGGTCAGCACACTCAAGTGACTGCGTACGGGCACGTCCATCTGCCGAAGGAGGTTCAACACCTCTTCGGTGGAAATGCCGAACTCACCGGCCATGTCGTTGACTCTAAGCTTGCTCAACCCGCATCCCCCTCTTCCATCTCACGATCGTCAGGCGGTGCGCTGTGTTCAAGCGCGCGAATTCCATCCGCCAAACGTGAATCCACAATTCCGACAACCGCCGTCTTTTCTCTGCCGACCGCTGCACCGAGCTCTGCCGCACTCGGAACTTCGACAACCGCCGTCCCCCGTGCTTTGAGGAGCGGCAGCACTTTCTCCAAACTGTTACGCGAAGCATCGGTCGCGGCAATAGCCAGATGCAACTTACCACGCCGAACCGCTTCCCTCACCTGCTCAACGCCGACAACCGCACCTCTGCCGCGAACGCCCAGTCCGACGAGTCGGAATAGCTTCGCGCGCGCAACGTCTTCCCTGCTCAACCCTGCGGCGTAGCCTCGCCGCCTTCGCCGCCCTCGCCGCCTTCTGCATCTTCGCCCGGCTGCTCGACGGGTTCGGCGGGTGCCGACGCTTCGGTGCTCGCCGGTTCAGCCCTCTCGGCTTCCCCGCCGGCCGAAGCTGCTTCCGTCGCGTCGTCAGTCGTCAGCTCGTTGATGATTCCCATGAGTCTGTCCGCTTCCTCGGGCGCAATACCCGGAAGGCGCAGGAAATCCTCGCGCTCGAGATCGATGATGTCGTCCAGCGTCCGATAGCCCGCTTCCTCGAGAACTGCGACCGTTGCCGGCGGAACACCGCTCAAGTCGGAAAGCTTCGGATTGACGCTCGTCTCTCCTTCACTCGGCAGCGGAGCGAACATCGGGGTCTCGGCACCGCGCTCCATCCACTCGCGGCTCGAGTAGAGCTCGATCTTCCATTCGGTCAGCTCGGACGCAAGGCGCACGTTCTGACCGTTGCGGCCGATCGCCAGCGACAATTGATCTTCGTCGACGATCGCCTGAATCGTTTTCGTCGCCGGATCGCTGAAGACGCGCGCGACTCTCGCCGGAGCGAGCGCGACTCGCGCGAATCTCTCGGGATCAGAAGACCACGGGACGATGTCGATTCGCTCGCCGCCGAGCTCGTTCACGACCGCCTGCACGCGCGAGCCCTTCAGTCCGACGCACGCTCCAACCGCGTCCACGGAATCGTCGCGGGAAAAGACCGCGATCTTCGTCCGGCTGCCCACTTCACGCGCGCTCGCTCTGATCTCGACGATGTTCTGCTGGATCTCGGGAACCTCGAGCTTGAACAGCGCGCGCACAAACAGGGAGTCGGCACGGCTCAGCACGAGACGGGGGCCCTTCGGAGTCTCCTCGACACGCTTCAAGACCGCGCGCAATGGATCGCCCTGATGGAAGTGCTCGCGGTGATTCTGCTCGCGATACGGGATGATCGCTTCCGCCTCGCGGAACTTGTTCAGCATGATGACGAGCTTGCCGCGCTCGATCTGCTGCACTTCGCCCGAGAGAAGCTCGCCGACTCTGCTGGAGAATTCATCGCGGATCTTCGTGCGCTCGCCTTCCCTGACGCGCTGGATGATGCGCTGCTTCGCTGCCTGGACCGCGGTCCGGCCGAACTCGGAGAAATCAACCTGTTTCTCGTAGATGTCGCCGACTTCGAATTCCGGATCCTCGAAGCGCGCTTCCTCGAGCGAGATCTCCTTGCCCGGGTCGGTGACTTCGGCGACGACGTCCTTGAGGAGAACGATCTTGATCGTGCCCTTCGCCTCGTCGATCGAGACTTCGGCCTGCACGTTCGGTCCGTGCTTCTTGGCCAGCGCGGCGTTGATGCCGTCAGTCAGCAGACCGTGCAGCTCGCTGCGGTCGATCTGCTTCGAGCTGGTCAGCTCCCGAATCGCCAGTAAAATGTCTGCTGAGGCACCCATCGCTGCTCCTTACCGGTCCCAGTGAAACGCCAGCCGCGCCTTCTCCACCGCGGCCAGCGGAAAGCGCCGCTCTACGCCGCGCTCATTTCTCACAATCACCACTTCATTTCCCGCTTCACCTTGTATTCCATCGATCACGATCTCGTCCGTCCGTCTTCCGGCAGCGTCACCGGGCACGTTCGCCGTGACTACCGCCGGCCTTCCGAGGTACCGTTTCCAATCAGCCGCATTTCTGAGCGGCCGTTCGACGCCTGGCGAAGAGACTTCGAGCACGTAACGTCCGTCCTCGTAGCCAATCTCATCCAGCCGCCTCTCGATCGCTCTCGAAGCGCGTGCACAATCCTCGACCCGCACCTCTTCGCCCCCCTCGCGCTCGACCCTAACGTCAATCACCGGCCGCCCCTTCGAGCCTTTCAAATGCATCTCGAAAAGTTCTAGGTGAAGCGCCTTAAGTTCTGAATTCACAATCTCTTCGAGAGTTTGCGTCATCGGAACCAGTTCGAAATGGGAACAAAAAAACGTGGGGGATAAACCCCACGTCCACGTGCGGCCGCCCCGACTGCCGGCGACATTTACAATGTAGATGGCAGGCGGGGCGGAGTCAACCGGAGAGGTAGTCCGCTAAGTAATAGCGCGCGGAGGGTCCGGCGCGCTCGGCAACTCAGAAACCCACAGGTGCGAGAGGCGCCAGAGGTATCGCCGGGAGGTTCGAGTTTGCTGCACCGTCGCCGGGATGGCCGCCGAGAATCGTCTGAGCGGGCCATCTATCCGACGCTGAGTTCTCAGACGGGACGGGCCAACACCGGGCCCCTTCTGCGCCTCTTTCAATCCGAGTGCGGACGACTCGAACGCCTGTGGCCTTGGTCTTAACGCACGAGTCGTTAACTCGAGCCTCTCAACTATGCCTCTGCGGTTTCTCGCACCTGTGGGTTTCTGGGTTGATGCGCCCCCGCTCTCACTTCCCTGTCTGAGCGACGATCACCCCGATCTGCCGCCCGGAATCCCCGGCGCGGTGTGAAAAGAACCGGTCGTTATCGCAGCGCGTGCAGTACTCGCTGACGGTGATTCGCTTGACCCCCGCGCTGCTCGCGTGGTCGGCGATCAGGAGGCGAAGGTCGACATTGCCGGGTCGGTTGGCCGGATGCCCGGTGAGCTGCGCGCGCACGTCGGCGCTGACCTCGTAGCATCTCCCGCAGATCGCCGGCCCAAGGTGGATTGCGAGCTCGTGCGGAAAGAGTCCCGTTCGCATAAGATCGGCGAGCGCCGCTTCGACTATTCGAGCCGCTGTCCCGCGCCAGCCGGAGTGGAGCAGCGCGACCGCTCCGCTCGGGTGCGCGATGAACACCGGGACACAGTCGGCGACCGTCGTCGCCAGCGCGGTGCCGCGCTCCCGGGCGATCTGTCCGTCCGCCTCACCGCCGCGCAGGAATCCTTCCCATCCGGTGCCCTGCTCGATGACCTTTTTCCCGTGGACTTGCCGAGTCGTCGCGAGGCGTGGCGCCTTGTCCGCGAGCTCCAGCTGCACGACGGACCATCGCTTCATCACATCCGCAGTCGGCTCCGGACTATGGAGGCTGAACGTCCCCGCCTCTCTCCTCGTCGTGAACGCCGTGATCCCCCATTCCTCGAAATCGGGAATGGCCTCCTTCGCTATTTCATTCACCCCGGCGACGGTCGTCAACTCGTGTAATCGATGCGCCGAGAAGATTCAAGCGCTCATCGATGCGCTCGTAACCGCGCTCGATCTGACCGACGTTGTTTATGAAACTGGTTCCATCGGCGCAGAGCGCCGCGAGCAGCAGCGCCATTCCGGCGCGGATATCGGGCGACTCGAGGAACGAGCCGCGGAGCTGGGTCGGCCCGTGAACGAGCGCGCGATGCGGGTCGCAGAGGACTATCCGCGCTCCCATCGCCGCGAGCTTGTCGACGAAGAACAGCCGCGACTCGAACATCTTCTCGTGCATCATGATCAGCCCGTCGCACTGGGTCGCCGTAACCAGCGCGATCGACATCGTATCCGCGGGGAAAGCCGGCCACGGCTGATCCTCCAGCTTCGGCACGTGTCCGCCGGAGTCGGCGATGATCGCCATTTTCTGGTTCGCGGGAACGATCAGATCGTCGCCTTCGACAGTGCACTCAATTCCGAGACGGCTGAATCCCATTCTCGTCGAGCGGAGATGCTCGACGCCCGCATTCTCGATGCGCAGCGCCGAGCGCGTAACCGCCGCGAGTCCGATGAACGAACCGACCTCGATGTGATCCGGGCCGATCGTGTGCGTCACATTGCCGGTGCCGAGCTGATGGTCGCCTTGAATCGTCATGGTGTTCGTCCCGCTTCCCTCGATTACCGCTCCAAGGGACGTGAGGAACTGCGCGAGATCCTGCACGTGCGGCTCGCTGGCGGCGTTCCTCAGAATCGTGCGTCCGCGCGCGGCGGCCGCCGCGACGAGCGCATTCTCAGTCGCGGTGACACTCGGCTCATCGAGAAATACGTCGGCGCCACGGAATTCCTTCACGCTCATCGTGAGCATGCCGCCATGCTCGATCTTGGCGCCGAGCTGCTCGAGCGCGAGAAAATGCGTATCGAGCCGGCGCCGGCCGATCACGTCTCCACCGGGAGGCGGAAGCGTGATCGTGCCGCAGCGCGCGAGAAGCGGCGCGGCAAGAAGAATGGACGCCCTTATCTTCGCGCACAGCGTCGGATTGAGATCGGCGGGCCGGATCTCCTTCGCTTGGATCTGCAGCGAGTTCTGTCCAGTCCATTCGATGGATGCTCCAGCGGACCGGATCAGCTCGACGAGCGTCTCGATGTCCCGGATGCGGGGAACATTCTCGAGAAAGACGGGGTTGTGGGAAAGCAAAGCTGCCGCGACGATCGGCAGCGCGGCATTCTTGTTTCCGGAAGGTCTTATCGAGCCGCTGAGGGTGTTGCCGCCCTCGACGATGTACTGAACTGCAGGCATTTAGCTCCTGAGCGAGAGCGTCGGCACCCGAGTGTGTTGCGCAAATATATCGCGAAGGACACTCTTTGTGCTGCTCGTACGACTACCATAGGATGGCCTCTCCCTTGCACAAATCGCGCACATGACGGGACTGATGTCCACCGCGGCGACTCTGATGCTTCAGGTGGCGCGCGCGCTGCCCGATACGATCTACACGAGACAGGTCGCGGCGGAGCCAGGTCTGCTCGAAAAAATCGGCAGCGTCGCGAACATCGTCGTCGCACTCGTGGTCATCGCGCTCCTCGGAGCGCTGATCCCCGCGGCGCTGGCGATCCGGAAGCTTCAGGCGAAACTGGCCGACACTCTCGAAAAGCTCCGCGAGGACGTCTCCCCCGTCATCAAGCACGCCGGCTCCATTGCCGACAACGTGGATTACATCTCGACGTCGGTGCGAGTGGAGGTGCAGCAGGTGGGCAAGACGATCAACGCCGCCAATCAGACTTTGCTGAAGGCGGTCCAGGCAGCGGAGGCGCGCATCAATCAGCTGAACGCGCTTCTCGAGGTGGCGCAGGAGGAAGCCGAATCGGCTTTCGTCGCGACCGCATCCACGCTGCGTGGTGTGAGGACGGGGATCAATCACGCATTCGATAGGGAGGAATCAAGCGATGGCGACTACAGCGAAGCCCGGCCCGACGACGAGGAGCCAAGGCCGCGGCTCAAACCACGCGCGGGGTCTGGACGAGGATCGTGAAGCACAGCTCGACCTGCTGACCGCAGCGCTCATCGGCGCGGCTGTCGGAGCTGGCATCACGCTGCTGTTCCGGAGAGGCCCTTCAGGCAAGCGTCCGATCGGCCCGATGATGGATCTCGCTGGTCGCGGTGCGAGAGCGGGCGGCGCGATGGGGCTTGCAGGCGCACGATGGGCAGGCGGGCGCACGGCGGAAGGCGCGCGGTGGGCCGCGCCGTACGCCGAGCGCGGATGGCGCAGCGCACGCGAAAAGAGCGAGGAGCTGGTGGACCGCATTCCGATCGATGAAATGGCGGATCAGGTTCGCGAGTACTTCGATCACGCACGCGAGGCGATAAACGACGTCGTATCCGACGAGATCAAGGATCTTCGCAAAGCGGTTCGCCGTCAGCGCAAGCGCATCGGCGTCTAGTACGCCGACGCTGATGCAGCCCCGCGCAAATAAGCGCGGCACGGGGCGCGACAATCCGTGGGCGATCGCCCTCGCTGTTCTCGTCGCGCTGATGCTCGTGCCCGACGGCGCGCACGCGTGGACGCCGGGCACTCATATCTTCCTCGGCGAAGCGGTCATCAGATCGTTGGCACTTCTGCCCGCGAGCATCGGAGAGCTGCTCTCCAGATATCCGTACGATTTTCTGTACGGGTCCATTGCTGCGGACACGAGCATGGCGAAGAAGTACGCCGTCGCCGGACGGCACTGTCACTCGTGGAAAGTCGGCTTCGAGATTCACGACTCTACGGAGTCCGGACCGCTCCGCGCATTCGGGCTTGGGTATCTGGCTCATCTCGCCGCTGACACCGTCGCGCACAACTTCTTCGTCCCGCACCAGCTCACGATCACATCGTCGACGGCAGCACTCGGCCACAGCTATTGGGAGAGCCGGTTCGACGGGCACATCGGCGAGAAGTTCAGCCGGACGGCGCGTCAGCTGATCCTGCTCGATCATTCCATCTCGGACGAGCACCTCGACCGGATATTGAGCCCGACGATTTTCAGCACGCCGACCAACCGCCGGATTTTCCGGGGCATGGTTTACGTCGCCGACACGGAATCGTGGCAGCGGATATTTCATATGGTCGCCGAGAAAAGCCGTTGGGACCTTCCGGAGGCGGAGGTCGGCGGGTACATGATCAGGTCGTTCGATTACATAGTCGATCTGCTGAACGATCTCGGAAATGCGGAGCCGCTCACGCTCGATCCTGCCGGCACGATTCCCCTCCGCGACGCGAAGAAAATCAGACGCGTCGCACTACGCCGCGGAGGCGAGGATCACGTGCAGGAGCAGGCGATGCATCACTTCGGGCTTCCGCCATCCAATCTGCACTACTCGTCGAAGCTGCCGGAGCCTCTCTATCCTGCCCGCGATGCCAGCAACTGATTGACGCGCTTCGGATCGGCGCGACCTTTCGACTTCTTCATCACGAGACCGACGAGCACTCCCTGCAGCCTCTTCTCCCCGCCGAGGAAGCGCGCCGCCTCCAGCGGATTTTCCTTAAGCACTTCGTCCACCCAGCCGGCGAGCGCTGAATCGTCGCCGATCTGAGCGAGGCCCTCATCGGCGGCAATCTGCGCCGGCGGCTTGCCTGTTACAATCATCAATCCGAAGATCGTTTTCGCCGCGGTGTGGCTCACGGTGCCGCTCTTGATCAGCCCGATGAGCTGGGCGAGATCGCCGGGGCGGACACCAAACGTGGAAAGTTCGCCCTTCGCTTGCAGCGCGGCCTGCACTTCGCCCATCACCCAGTTGTACGACGCGCGATGATCGGCGGAGGCACGGGCGACTTCTTCGAAGTATTCTCCGAGCTCCGGCGTCACCGTCAGTTGTTCGACTTCCGGCTGCGAAAGACCGAAATCCCTGGCGAATCGCGCACGTCGTGCGTCCGGAAGCTCGGGCAGATTTGCTTTCGTCTTGGCGATCCACGCGTCGTCGAGCACGAGCGGCAGGAGATCCGGCTCGGGGAAATACCGGTAGTCGTGACTCCCCTCCTTCGTACGGCTCGGGCGAACGGCCCCTTTCGCGCCATCCCATAAAAGAGTCTGCTGCTCGACCCGGCCGGCCGCCCCGAGAAGCGCGCATTGCCGTTCGAATTCGAGCTCGAGCGCGCGCTCGACGGCGGAGAAAGAATTCATGTTCTTCACTTCTGTCTTCGTTCCCAGTTTCCTGTCGCCGCGTCTTCTCGCGCTGACGTTCGCGTCTACGCGCAGGCTTCCCTCCTCCATGCTCACGTCGCTCACCTGGAGGAACTGCAGGATCTGCTTCAGCGTTCGCAGGTACGCGGCCGCCTCCGATGCGCTGCGGATGTCAGGCTCGCTGACGATCTCAATGAGCGGCACGCCGGCGCGATTGAGGTCGATCGCGGTGTTCCCCGTGTAGCGGTCGTGAATGGATTTACCCGCGTCCTCTTCCATGTGCACGCGGGTGATTCCGACGCGAACGGGCTCGCTGTCATTGTGTGCAATCGTCACGCAGCCGCCGGTCGCCAACGGCCGATCGAACTGGGATATCTGATATCCCTTCGGCAGATCGGGGTAAAAATAATTTTTTCGGGCGAACACGGAGACGGGGTTCACGGTACATCCAAGTCCGATCGCCGCACGGGTGGCCAGCTCGACAGCGCGCTCGTTCAGAACCGGCAACGCACCGGGAAGAGCGAGACAGACGGGACAGGTGTTGACGTTCGGCGCCGCACCGAAGCCGGTGGAGCATCCGCAGAATGCCTTCGTCGCCGTCTTGAGCTGCACGTGCATCTCGAGTCCGACGATCATCTCGTACGCTTCCGTCACGCGTGCGCCCCGGGCCCGAGTGCGCGCTCGAGCGCGTACGCAATACGGAACATCTCTAATTCGCCGAAATGCGGCGCGATGATCTGCCCGCCGACGGGCAGGCCGTTCACGCGCCCGATGGGAATCGACATTGCCGGAACGCCGGCAAGATTCGCCGTCGCGGTGAAGATGTCGTTCAAGTACATCTCGTACGGATCGGTCACCGCTCCGATCTGAAACGCTGGGCCCGGCGTCGTCGGCGTAAAGAGTGCGTGCACTCCGCTCGCGAACACCTCTCTGAAGTCGGCGGAGATGAGCTTACGCACCGCCTGCGCCTTCCTATAGTATGCGTCGTAGTAGCCTGCCGAGAGGACATAGGTGCCAAGCATGATGCGCCGCGTCACTTCCGGTCCGAAGCCACGCGTCCTCGTTTCCTCGTACATGCCGCGGAGACCGGACTTGGACGTGACGCGCATCCCGTAACGAACCCCATCGAACCGCGCGAGATTCGACGACGCCTCCGCAGGAGCGACGATGTAGTAGACCGGGATCGCGAGGTCGGTTCTCGGCAGCGACACGTCGCGAATCGTCGCGCCAAGAGCGCGAAGATGCTCGAGTGCGCTCTCGCATCTGTCACGCATCGCGAAATCGAGACTCGACGGGAAATATTCCCTCGGTTTCCCGATCACCATTCCCTTTAGCGAAGTGCTCTCGCCGGCTTTGTGGAATTCAGCGACCGGTTGATCCGAGCTTGTCGAATCCATCTCGTCCCGTCCGGAAATGACGCGCATTCCGAGCGCGGCATCATCCACGGATTTTCCGAGCACGCCGATCTGATCGAGCGAAGATGCAAAGGCAACGAGTCCGTACCTGCTCACGCGTCCGTACGTCGGCTTGACGCCGACTATCCCACAGAACGCCGCCGGCTGTCTCACAGAGCCGCCGGTCTCCGAGCCGAGCGCGAGCGGAACGATGCCGGCCGCGACGACGGCGGCTGATCCGCCTGACGACCCGCCCGGCACGCGCGTTATGTCATGTGGATTCCGCACCGCACCGTACGCGCTGTTCTCGCTGGACGAGCCCATCGCAAACTCGTCCATGTTCGTCTTGCACAGCACGACCGCTCCGGCGTCGCGCAGGCGCGTGATCGCTGTCGCTTCGTAGGGACTATGGTATCCCTCGAGAATCCGGGAGCCGCAGCTCGTGGGAAGGCTGAGCGTCGCGATGTTGTCCTTCACCGCGATGGGAACACCGGCGAGAGCGCCCTCGTTCGCCCGCTTCTTCGAAGTCAGCTCCGCGAGGAGTGCCTTCTCGTCGGAGTAGAGGATCGCGTTCAACCCGTCCGAACCCGCGTTTATCTCTCTGGCGCGATCGAACGCGGTCCGGGCATGATCCGCGGGCGACGACTTGCCGGCTACGACATCGCGGGCAATTTCGGCGCACCCGGAAAGCCGTGTTTTCTGTAAGCTCACGCGCCCGACTCGGCGGAATCCTCGTGGGTCGCCAATCGGGGGACCAGAAAGAAGCCATCCTTCATGTCCGGCGCGAATGATTCGAGCGGTGCGGAAAGCGGCGCGCCAGGACCGTGATCGGGGCGCAGCGGAGTGCGCGCGGATTTTTCATGCGACTGACTCACCGAGCTCGTATCCACCGCCGACAAAACTTCAACGTGCCCGAGTATCGAGCTCAATTCGCGCGCGAGAGTCTGGACGCGCGCGTCGTCGAGGCGGAATCGCGCCAGCGATGCGATATGCAGAACGTCGTCACGACTTACGGCCATTACTCGAAGCCCCGCTCGAGTGTGGTATACGCGAGCTTGATCGTCTTGCGGCCGACGTTCTCGTCGTCGAAGTCGATCATTGCTTTCACTTCGCGACCCATTCCGCTCAGCTCGGCGATCGATCCCTCACCGAAAAGCTTGTGACGCACCCGCTCGCCTTTGACGTAATGCGGCTGATCCTGTGAGACATCGGCCTCAATTATAGTCCCTCCGCGGCGCCACGTCGGCACCTCATGCTGTCTGCGGCTAAGCCAGCTCGAGCCCGAGCCGCCGCCCGTCCGTTCAGCGCCTCGGCCCATCGTCGAGCAGCGGAGCGTCTTCTTCTCCTCGAGCTTGACGGACGCGATCTCCTTGAGGAAGCGCGACTTGATCGCCGGAAGGAATTCGCCGTTGCGCCGCCGCATCTCCGTGTACGAGATGTAGAGCTTTCGCTGCGCGCGCGTGATGCCGACGTAGAAGAGACGCCGCTCCTCTTCCAGTTTCGGCGGATCGTCGAACGACTGCGCGAGCGGGAAGAGTCCGTCCTCGAGGCCAGTGAGGAACACGACGGGAAACTCGAGTCCCTTGGCGTTGTGCAGCGTCATGAGGGTGACGGCATCGGCGTTCGGATCGAGGGCGTCGGCGCCGGCGACGAGCATCGCGCGCTGAAGAAAATGATCGAGCGGAGTGAGTCCAACTTCGCCTCCCTCCTCGACAACCATTTCCGCAGCGCCGC
>Ga0137373_10007846_pt1 | contig 11314 bp, 8 predicted proteins | sample SagtaG_5_FD_104912 | JGI IMG/M metagenome (GOLD analysis project Ga0137373, IMG submission 104912) | Vadose zone soil microbial communities from Sagehorn Ranch, Mendocino, California, USA - Sage1_R_80_16 metaG | ecosystem: Environmental > Terrestrial > Soil > Vadose zone | place: USA: California...
TTGCCGTCCTGTAAAAAAATGATTTGTGAGATGCAAATCATGGCAAAAGGATCGGTAGTTCAGTTGGTTAGAATGCCGCCCTGTCACGGCGGAGGTCGCGGGTTCGAGTCCCGTCCGGTCCGCTGAAAGGCTCACTTCAAAAAAGTGAGCCTTTCGTTTTTGTACGAATCTGGACACTTAACCCACTCCTTTTCAATCTTTTATAACAAGCGCCCCGCTTCTTATCTAGCTACCTTTACAAAGATGAACAGTATCGCACTCGACTAAAATCTCGACTAAAAAAATGGAGGTCGTATGCGGTTACCAATCAAGCCTCTTTGCGAACAAAAAAGGGTTCGCAGTGATGGCACTTCTCTTATTTATTTTCAGTATTGCTATGATGCAGAGCACAAAACATTTTTAAATACTGAAATCAAAATACCCCCTCAATACTGGGACAAAAATAAACTTTGCATCAAAGAAAATCTTCCCGATGAATTTGGTGATCATGAGAAGTTGAATGATGAAATAGATCGTCAATGCAAACTTGCGTGCGATCTTATAAAACTGGCGAAGCGGCAGGGTATCGCTGAAACCGGTGCCTATGTAAAGGAGAAGTTTTCACCTGAATTAAAACTTAACAAACTCGCGCAGGAAGATTTCAATTTGAAGAATGCTTATGTACCTGAAATCAAAAAGAAAAAAGAAGTTTTTTTCAAGCAACTGGATGACTATATAAAATCAAAAGAAAAAAAGGTGAAGCCCGGAACAATTGAGGTATATAATGACATGATAGGCCATCTTGAAGCTTTCGAAAAATTTAGAAAAGAAATAATAAGTTTCGCTTCTTTGGATTTTCAGTTCTATGAAGACCTTGTGGATTTTCTCACTTATGACTACAAACATCCAAGAAGAAAAAAAGATATTTATGGGCTTAAAGTAAACACGATCGGAAAGACCATTAAACAGTTTCGTATTTTTATAAAAGATCGTGTCAAAAGAAAAATCATTCCACCGATTGATTTAAGTGATTATAAAATTCCTGAAGAAGAATCCGATGCTATCTATCTTACTTATGAAGAAATAGGTCAAATTTATCATCTTGATTTATCGAAAACTCCTGAACTGATTCCTCATCGCGATTTATTTGTTTTAGGATGTTTAACCGGACTTCGCTTTTCTGATTTTTCTGCGCTTGAACCTGAAGATTTGCAACAGGACATGCTTTATAAAAAGCAGGAGAAGTCCGTTCACTGGGTTGTAATTCCAATGCGTAAAGAAGCGAAAGAAATATTTACAAGACAATTCCGCGAAAAAATATCCATCATATCAAACGTAAAATTTAACGAGAACATAAAGCTGATTGCAAAGAAGGCGGGCATCAGTCAGGTAATTAAGTTCTCCTACCGCAAGGGTAATAAAATGATTGAAGAGAAAAAACCAAAGTGCGGATGGATCACTTCGCACACTGCTCGTCGGTCATTTTGTACAAACGAATTTTTAAAAGGAACTCCTGTTTACCTTATCATGAAAATAAGTGGACACAAACGCGAAAAAGATTTTTACAGATACATACGCATTAACCCGAAAGAGGCTGCAGAAAAAATAAAAATATTATGGATGGAAAGAGACGAAATGGAGGTGTTCAAAAATCCTTTGAAAAGAGCCATCAACTTACAACAGAGTGCCTGAAGTTCGTTTTGAAAAGCTGTGTTGGGTTCCACCGGTCTATAAAACGGCAGTAAATTGAAAATACTGCCCAAAATTAGAATTAAACAAAATAAGGCTACCTAATAGAAACGTTGCAAACATCGTTATGGGCACATTAGTGGATATTTATGTGTTTAGCGGATACTCATGCATATTTCTTTAAAAAGATAAAATTTATCTGATGCCACTAGCTTTTCATCTGCCTCTGACGGATTTCAATATAAAGACGTATAATGAAATTGAGAATTGAATCTATTTCAAAAATTGCTATCCTATTTGTAAAGCTTTTCTAATATGTTGATATGAGTACTTAACAAGGAGCTTTAAATTCGTGCAATATATGTTTTTGACGACAATCAGATTTCTGTAATGCCTTCACTTGAAGAATTCGCAGAAATTATTGGTCTTCCCTATTAACCTTTTCCGAATTCCGGATCATTCCTAATGTTAGAAGAGCATGCAGCATGCGGTCTGCATTTTGTTTATGAAAAAGTTCAAAGTCCATAAGACCGTGAGAAACTTCATTTCGCAGGTTCCAGCCTCTGGCATCTGTAAATAATATTCTGAAATACAGTTGTATATCTTCACCACAAACTGAAGTAACTGTAGCGTCTCTTAAAATGTCATCAAACGTTCTTAGTTGATAAACTCCTTCTTTATAACGTAATATCTTACCGCCGCTGATCTCTACCAAATTACGCATAGCTTCCTCAATTTGCGGGATAATTACATGAAGAAATCCCATGTAATCTTCTAAAAAATAGTACTGAAGCGCATTGTTTAAAATAGCAAAGCGGTCTTTGTCAATAATTCCGGAATTTGACAAAAATTCTAGTATTGATTCTCTTGAAATCACCCCTTTTTCTGCGCCTTTTTCCAACACAAGGTGGAGGAACAAGGCCGAAAAACTTAGCTGCTCTGAAATTCTTACAAGGATATGTCCATCTTCATCTTTTTCCAGCGGGCCTACGTTTGCAATCGGTCGCCCCTTAGAATCCTGGAACTGGATAGGTAAGGAAAACTGCATTGGAGCCACCTTTGCTAATTCGTAAACAGATTCCTTTGCTTTTGTTTTTTCAGGGATGAATCTGGCGACAATTTGTTCAAATGCATTTTCCTTTCCATCAGCATATACTGATTCTACCAAGGCATCAGTTTCGTCTTTTGGTAATGTAAATGTATGGCCATAACTGCCCATTTCATCAGCGGCCCTGGCACTCACTTCACGTAAGCGTTTTAATATAGTATCTGCTTCTTCGTTTAATTGATGAAATAGATACAATTGATGCAACTTCTGCATCCAACCTGCTACTTGCATAGCAGTAGAACTTGTAAATAATGGCTCATAGGCGACGCCTACAGTAAGAGCGACTCTTTTTACTTCATCAGGAAGATTCTTTTTCTTGTAATATTCGGCAAGCCGACTAGCTGCATGCTCACAAGCCCAGGGGTCAGTTTTCCCGTCCTTATTAGGAGTTGACAACATTGCCAGCTTTTGCTCTAATAGGCCAATGATTGCTTTTTCTTCTTCTTTTGTGAGAAAAATGCGTTTGTTATTTAGCAAAAGATCATAGGCAAAGCCCCAAACTCCCGGCCTTTCCTGTTCATTCAATTCTTTTTCATAAGAAAGAACCAGTTCTTTAATTGGTATAAAATATTCCTGGTCATTGTACTTTGATGCAATCTCCAAGGCCCTTGCCACCCATCTCACGCCTACTGCAGGATATTTGAAATGTCTGCTCTTAACGAGGTCGATCGATGCCTGAATAAACTTCTTACGCAAAATATGGTCGGGCTGTTTGCCTGCAATTAAATATGAAAAATCCCACGCAAGACCTGCGTACCGTGCTAATAAATAGGGATGTTTAACAGATACAGCCCTGTTCTCCCAATAATCAATCATCTCGGGTTGTACCTGTTGCAGAGAGGGGCTTTCGTAGATGGAACCATCTTCAGCCATCATTGTGACCTTCGATCCAAAATAGGTTTCGGCGACTGATTTCGTAAATCGATCAGCAAACGAAAAAGCTAGTCCTTCGGCCTTTTCTTCAATAGTAAGCTCATATCCTTCTGGAATTACTTTATTGAATTCCTGAACGATATCTTCCTGATCAATAGGTTTTTCAGGTGAAGTATCGACATGACTTAATAAATCTTGAAACTGTTCGTGAATTGTACTCATATCTATGTCCCTTTTCTAAAAGGGGGAACAAATTTAAAAAATTTCGGCAGGGTTAACTGAATTTTTCACGGTAGCTAAACGATCACATTCAAGGTGGGTTAGAGCAGTTAGCCCGTCTAAATTTCAATTCTTTCCATTGGCTTTATTATATTCGTTTTGAGCAATTACCGCTCTGATTTCAAGAAAGGAATACCCTGATCCTAATTTTTCGACCACATCCTGCACATTTAATAATCCTTCTTTCAAAACATCGTTAATCCTCTGAAAGGTAATTTCTGAAACCAAGTCTATGGCTTTTAATTGTCCCAAACTTACTGCCTTGATAACGTGACTCTCGATAGTATTCAAAGCCAGCTTTCTCTCGTTTGAAATTTGCATTAATTGTTTACCTGCTCTAATACCATCAATAGTCTCCTGAACACTTTTATTAAGTGGCACCTCCTTGCTATTTTTGTAGTTTAATTGTGTCTTCTCAGAGGTTACTAATTGGTTTCTGTTTTCTTCAATTAAAACGGTGACACTTTCACCTTTTTCGAACCGTTTGGCTAACAAGATTCCTACTTTAACCTCCTGGTCCTGCTTTTTGAAAAAGTTTTCAATTGTCTCAACTACACTTTGAATAGATGCATTGGGTTTCTTTCCTGTTAATTTCGCGTTTAACTCATTAAGTTTAATGAGACATTCCGACTGAATAACCTTAGCAAAATATTGCTGCGCGTTTATCATTCGTGCTGTCAGGTAAGTGGCATCTAAACTGTCAGCGCTTTCCTCCAATTTATCTCTAAATCGGCCACGCGTATTTTCCAATTCGGAAATGATTCCTTGTATCTCTTCCAAAATGTCAATTGTTTGATTCCCTAGCTTTTGCTTAAAAGTCATTGGCTTACCAAGAAGGTCGTCGAGGTATTCAAGCAATGCAAATAAGGAAAATCTTTCCAACAAAAGATTTATAAAATAAGAGAGTTGGGATTTTGTCAAACGTTCCCATAATTGATTTTGCGATAAAGGATTCAAATAACTAATAATTTCCTTGCTTGTTTGTATGCTATCCGTTGTTATCGCTGATAATAGTATCAACCCTTGTAAGCTTTTAACCCGGCTTAACGCAACATACACCTGGCCTGGCGCGAATGACTTTCCAGCGTCAATAATCGCTTGCTCAAAAGTAAGGCCTTGACTTTTATGAATAGTTGCCGCCCAAGCAAGTTTTAAAGGATATTGCGAAAATTCCCCAACTGACACTCGTTCGATTGCGTTGTCATTCCCAGAACCTTTGTATTCGTAAGCATACCATGTAGCTCTTTCAACCCGAAAATCCTTTTTATTTGAGAACGACACCAGGATTTCTCTGTCACGAATTGATTTTATCTTACCAATTTTACCGTTGAAAAAATTTCTATCAGGTCCGGAGTCATTTTTGATAAACATGACCTGTGCGCCCGGCTTAAGGCGTAGTGTTTTATCAATAGGAAAAAGGTATTCGGGAAAATCCCCCTTGATTTCGGCGTCAAAGCTGTACTCGGATCCCGGCAAGTCGTCAAGCCTTCTGATATTGATTTCATTCGCTTCAGCGTTGTGTGATGTAATCGTGATAAATTCTTCATTCGGGGCAGGCGCAAAATTCGGAGTATAACGTTGGTTCAAGATCGCTAACGTTTTCTCGTTAACTGTATTATCTCGGACACTGTTTAAGACGTCTATGAAAGCAGCATCCAATTGACGGAAAATCTTGGTAAATTCGATCTGTATAAGGGGATTTTGCTTTAGCACATTTGCTTCAAAAAAATAAGGAGATGAATACACCTGGTTGAAACGGTTAAAAGCTTCTTTCTTGATAACAGGAGGCAACTGAAACGGATCACCAATAAAAACCACTTGTATTCCTCCAAAGGGCAAGTTGCTTCTCCTCACTTTTCTTAAGATTTGATCCATAAGATCAACCTGATCACATCTCACCATAGAAACTTCGTCTACAATAAGCACCTCTAATTGTCTTAGCAAGTTTTTTTTGACAGGTGAATAATTCAGTCCTTCAACTACGTTTGTAGGGTCATAGATTTCGATAACATTTGGAATGCCTGGTAAATAAAGGCCAGGTGGAACCTGAAAAAGAGCGTTTAAGGTAGTTCCTTCTGCATGTATAGCAGCAATTCCGGTAGGGGCAGCGACAACTAGCTTTTTATTTGTCTCACCTTTAATTTTTTTTAGAAAAGTCGTTTTGCCTGTTCCTGCCCTTCCTGTAATGAACAGGTTTTGATTAGTGTGGCGGATAAAAGCAATCGCCAAAGAAAACACATCGCTTATTTCATTATTTTCATCCATCTTTTGAATCTTTACCTCGTTTTAAACGATTTTTAAATAAAGCTTTGATAACCAAGTTGTTATTATTGTAGCGATAAGAGAAATCTGTTCGCGCTAAGTTAATGTAACCTAATTGCATTATATATTATAGAAGGAATGGAAAGTTACACAGAAATAATCAGGCTACTCAAAAGCAAAAGCCCGTCAGGAGCAGAAAAACTATATGAGCAATATGGTAGAAGCTTTTACTCCTATTGCATTCAAAAATGGCAGCTTTCGGAGGATGAGGCATGGGAGGTCGTTTACAAGACACTGGAAACCTTGGTACTCAAAATAGAAAATTATGATCTAAGTTCTCAGGTCCAGTTTGAAAGGTTCATTTATAAAGTACTTATTAATTTTTTGCGGCAGCAATACCGATCTAAAAAATTCAAGGAGTCAAAAGAAATCGTTTATGTTGATTTTAATAAGGAAAATGGGAGTAATGAATTTACGCGATTTTTAAATAATGCTTCTGTGCAGGCTTATTTTAACACCGAAACGGGGGAGCATCCTGCATTACAGCACATGAATACGATTTTGGCAAATTTTGAACAAATTGACCGCGACCTTTTACTGCTTAGAGCTCAAAATTATTCCTATGAAGAAATCGGGGCTTTGCTTCAAATTGACAACAACCAGCTTAAGGTAAGGCATCACCGGGCAAAAAAAAAGCTGATTCAACAATTAAATCAAACATTAATTCACTAATCATGGAAAATAAAAAGATAGATGCTTTGGACGAAGCGTTACGGATTATATATCTGGAAGGCGATGCGGATGATACATTGATGGAAAAAAAGCTTTCTCATATTCTATCCGTTGGAAACGGTGCAGAAATGTCTGAGAATGAAAAGAGGAGACTCTTTGCCAAACTTGGCGAACTAAATGAGACACTCACCCTTGGACAGGTGATTCGTGAAAAATTGCAGGGCTTACAAATGCCATCAGAACAATTATCCGGAAGCATTGCATTGCCTGCTCATGTAATAAATGACTTGATCGACGATAAAATATACACAAACAATGTTCCTATCGTTTTTTTCAGGGACCTTTTAAAGAAATTGAATATTTCGTTTGAACAAGCTGAGAAATCGATCCGAAAAACCTTTGAACTTTTGCAAAACAGCGCTTTAGGTGTGCCAACTGCTCATACTTTCCGGGCTTCGTTTAGAAGAAATCTATTCCCTTTAGATGACACGAGATCTTCGCCAGTTCATCGCTCAGATGGTCGAGAGTTATATGAAAACAAAGAAGCGATGGAGAAATATTTAAACAGATTAGGCGAACTTCTCAATGATTAATTATGTCTGAAACTGTCGGTTGGTCCTATACCACAATCAATACATTTAGGCAATGCCAAAGAAGATTTTATTTCTCATCTGTCCTGGCTACCCATGGACGAAAAAATGTTTTGCGGAGGAAAGCGTACGAACTCAAAAGAATGCAAAACTTAAAGATGTGGGCAGGCAGCGTAGTTGATAAATTTATGGAGGTTGTCATTATTCCAGCCGTGGTTCAAAAAAAGAATCTTTTTTTTGATTGCTTAGCCGAAGACGCGGTTAAAATGGCGGAAGAACAGTTTCGATTCTCCAAAAATGGCATTTACAAAGACGCCGGACAAAAGAAAGGAGATGTTGACACCAGCTTTTGTATTTTGGATATTCATGAAACGAATACGCCATTTGCGGAAGACGAATTAGCGAATTGCTATGCCACTATAAGGGAAGCGATTTTAAACTTACCCAAGGTGACAATGCCGGATGGAAGACTTTTGATCGACTTTCTGAAAGACGCAAACAGTCTAACGCCAAATATAAATACCTGGTCAGTACAAATTGAAAGAGCAAGGCTGAAACCGCAAATGGACTTGTTAGGCTTGCAAAATTGGAAGCCTTTCATCATAGATTGGAAGCTTTCCGGCAGTTATACATCAAATTATTCACGACAGTTGGTTATTTGCGGCATTACCGTCTATTTAAAAAGATTGGAGAGTACAGACAAGAAACCATGGAACTACGGTGACTTGAAACTCTATGAGGTGAACCTATTGAAGAATATCGTGAAAGAACATGAGTTTACAGAAGAAATAGTCAACGAGTTGATCAACTATATCAATTTAACCAGTAGCGATATTTATCTGCTTACTGGTAAAAATCAGAGTGAAATTAACATCGAAGACTTTGAACTTACAGAGGACCAAGGGCACTGCGAGACATGCAATTTTCAAACCCTCTGCTCTTATTTATTAATAAACAACAATCAATACGATGAGAAATCATACCTTGAATTTGTTCAGGATAAACAATCTGCCTGAGATGAATTTTTCTTATAAACTGGTTGATTTTAATCTGCCCTTTAATACAGGGCAAGAAGACCGTTTTAATAAGCAACTACAGAAAATTGCTCTCCAGGTATCTTCCTTAAGCGGCGGTCCATCGGCATTAGTAAAAAGAAACGACAAGTTTCATGTTGCGATTCCCACAGACCGCAATTTACCTGACACAATCATAAATGTTGTTCCCTATAACATTCGAGTAAGCATGCATTCTCAGGAACATAAAGTGAGTATATCAAATGCCACCAGTGACAATATTGATGTCGTGAACAAGTTCCTTGATTTCGAAATTCGTAGGCAATTGAGCAGAGATAAGGACCTGTGGAAACTTAACTCATCGCAATTTTTTCTCAAACAACCAGTGTACTCACAAGACGATTCTACCATTAATATTTATGAAGGCTTTTCATACAAGCTTGTCCGGCTTGGTAATCAGTTTTACATTTGCCTGGATCTAAGCACGAAGTATATTGACAAGAATTTTTTGCCTCATTATGTGAACGAAAGAAATGTCCACATTGTTGGTCCCTCATTTAAAGGTAGACGGTTTCTTTACCTGAACGGGGAAAACTGGTATGCAGTCGAACTTGCTGGCTTCGGTGGTCAAATCCAACATCATGAATTTGATAATGATGGTAAAAGTATTGACGTTTACAACTATGTTTTGAATAAAGCAAATGGTCGCAAGCAAGATATTTTGAATGTGTTAAAGCCCACCGATCTGACCATGCTTTATGTATATCCGGGAAGGTCAATGGAACCGCACAGTGGCGCCGCCTCTCTTGCAAAAATGCTTTATTCTACTCAGGATAAGGAAGTGCAGTCATTGCATAAGTTTTCGATAAAAGATCCGACAAGAAGATTCGAAGCTATCCAAAGTTATGTCCGCGAATATTTACAAGACATTAAGTTCAATCAGATACCTGTAAGCATTAATGCTGATCCGCTAGTAGAAAAGGTGCCACACTTCACGATGCCGACGTTGAAATTCAACAATGACCAGGTTTTAAAAGCAGGTCACTATTCCACAGGAGGCAATGCTTCCCTTCGCGAATTTGCCGGTGAACGTAGGCAGCATCTTGTAGACAATGGTGTCATCAACAAAACGCCTTTTGATGAGCAGTTTTTACTCGTTCCCGACAGCATGGACAGAAAGCTTGTAGAGGCGTTTCAAAAAAACGCAGAATATCAAATCAAAGCGTTGGCGCCGGCTTTTACATCATTTAAAATTATACGCTACCCTGCGAAAGGAAACCAAGCGGCCACTTTTCAAATCCAGGAAATAGAACGAGTATTAAGGCAGCAGAATGCGACGAATGGATTTGCGCTTTTTATTCTTCCGGATCTGACTTTTGAATCGGCACGATACGTGCGCAGCTTCCATGATTGTTTGAAAAACAAATTTTACCCGAATTTAAAAGTGCAGTGTGCCTCTGCTTACAAGATTAAAGGGTTTTTCAAATTATTTCCTTCTGAGGCGAAAAATCTATCTGAATATAAAGTGCCGGAAGACAGAAGACCCAAGTTCCGGTCTTATCTCCTTAATCTGGTATTGGAGCACTTGATCGTAAACCGAAAATGGCCATATGCGTTATCAGAGAACCTTTATTATGATGTCTACATAGGCATCGATGTGCATGATCGTTATGCAGGTTTCACGTTTTTCTTTAGAAATGGCGAAAACATTTTCTTTTTTCCAGAACAAGTACCGCTAAAAAACCGGTCACAAAGAGCTGAAAAATTAAAAGCCGGAATGCTACAAAAAGTGATTTATGAAAAACTGAAAATGTTGCTTCCTATGTTCTGTCCGAACCCCAACGGCATTGTCATAATACGTGATGGAAGAAGCTTTGGTGAAGAAGGCAAAGCACTGAAAAAGGTAATCGACGATTTGACAAATGAGGGCACCGTGGCCGCAGAAACTTGCTATGGAGTTTTGGATTTGCACAAGCAGAGCGCCATACCTTTACGAGCAGCTTCACAGACAAATGGTCATAACCATTTGGAAAATCCGATAGCAGGTGCCTATAAACTGTTCAGCACAACAGAAGCGTTTCTTTTCAACACAGGCTTTCCTTTTCAAATCAGGGGCTCGGCAAAACCATTACACGTGTCTCTTAGGGACGGAAATATTGAGTTTCAAAAAGCGCTGGAAGACGTCTTTTGCCAAACAATACTTGCTTTTTCCGCACCGGATCGAAGTAACTCTTTACCCATTACCATAAAGCTGATTGATGCCTTATTGGAACCGTTGTCCGCAAACAGAGAAGCGGCAGAAGAAGATGAAGAATATGAGGATTCCATTATTGAAAATTATTAAATTATTGTTATGAGCGACATAAGTGTTTTATCCAATCAATATGAAAGGTTAGTAGATACTTCGGAGAAGATCAATAATTCAGTTATCGCACTCAAAAAGCGGAGCATTTTGGAGGACAAGAATACAAATGCAAAGTATCCTCGACTTAGTGTAACGGTTGATGAAGTTTCTAATGCAAAAAATATTTTGCTTTCTTTTTTGATGAACATTAATAAAATCGTGCAAGGCGAAACGCAAGAGTCTGAATATATACCTTCACTTATTTTGGAAGATTATAAAAACAGGCTTGCAAGCAATCAATACCTTGAGGAAGATGTCAATGAGATTGTCACGAAGCTGAACAATAACGAGCAGATCGAGACCAGACATATGACTGTATTAGACGAAATCCTGTCTATTTTGGATATTGAGAGAAGCAATTTATTCAGAAAACTAAGAACAGCAA
>Ga0137373_10007849_pt1 | contig 11311 bp, 6 predicted proteins | sample SagtaG_5_FD_104912 | JGI IMG/M metagenome (GOLD analysis project Ga0137373, IMG submission 104912) | Vadose zone soil microbial communities from Sagehorn Ranch, Mendocino, California, USA - Sage1_R_80_16 metaG | ecosystem: Environmental > Terrestrial > Soil > Vadose zone | place: USA: California...
CAGACAGGACTGGAACTTTAACCACGGATGAACACGGATGGACACGGATGAAACTAACTGCGTACCACGCGAAGCAGGCGAAAATTGTCGCCGCAAGAGAACGCAAGGAACACAAAGGACGCAGGGGAGTGACGCGAATTTCAGGAATTGCCGCGAATGTGACCCTTATTGCGGTTCTGTGACGAGCACCACGCGGAAGCCGAGGTCTGTATCGGTGAGAGGCGGGAACGCGGAAAAGAGAAGCCGCGCGGCCGATCGGGAGGACTGTTCGGAGTTGTCGAAGGCGCCGCCGCGCACGACTTTCCGTCCGCTCGCACTGGAAGCAGGGCCTGTCGGATCGGTCTGAACTCCGCCAGGCAGGGAGCCGAACCAATCCTGACACCATTCCACGACGTTCCCTTCCATGTCGTACAAACCCCATGGATTGGGAAGCTTCTGCCCGACGGGGTGCGCCGTGAGACCGCTGTTTGAGGCGTACCACGCGTGATTCGGCAGGCTTGCGTAGTCAGGATCGTCTCCGTAACTGAACCGCGTCGAAGTGCCGGCGCGCGCGGCGCATTCCCATTCCGCCTCCGTGGGAAGACGATATTGGCTACCGGCGGGAATGCGCCCCGCCGCGAGTTCCCGCTGCGTAAGTGTCGCGCAGTAATTGGTCGCGTCTGGCCAACTCACGCTGGTAACCGGACGGCTCAAATCGCCGGGGACGACGCTCGGGTTCGTGTTCATGAGGGCCAGATACTCTTCCTGGGTGACTTCATATTTCCCGATCCAAAAGCCGCGGCTGAGTGTCACTGTGGTTTGCGGTCCTTCGTTGACGCTACGGTCCTGCTCAGTGGTCGGGCTGCCCATCGTGAAAGTATTGGGCGGAATGAACACCATGTTCGTGGGCGGGCCTTGCAGTAGCGCGCGGTAAAACTTCTGTGGCGAGAGGTTGGCTGTCACATCGGTGAAGTTGATGCTGCCAAGGCTGTTCGTCGCAACGCCCAACACGCTCCAAACCGCGAGATCGGCAGAGCCAAGGACGGCATAAACTCCAGGCGGTCCGGTGATTCCAAACTGGAATGCTCCAATTAACGTTCGTGGCCGGACCAACTGGATTGCCAGAGGGTAAGTGAAAACGGAGACGCCTTGATTCCGCAAAGTCGCAACCGTAACGGCCAGATTCGTGGCAGCCAACGGTTCGGACAGCACGAAGGTGGCGAGCGGATTCCCATCCACGAAAAGCCCGATTAACTGTTGCATATCTGGAGGCAAGGTGAGGTGGGTAAGTTGATTGTCGCGAAGGTTCAGAGAAACCAGAGCGGTCAGGCCCGAGGGCAATTCGAGGCTTCTCAACTGATTGCCACTAAGGTCGAGAGTGTCCAATTTCCTCATGTCCGCGGCCAAGCTCACGTTCGTCAGTGGACGATTGAAGAAGAGCAACAGGGTGGTCAAGTTTGTCGCGTCCGCGGGCAAGGTGAAACCGGAGAGTTGATTGACTGCGAGATTAAGGTTGGTCAATGCAGTCAGACCGGCGGGCAACGTGACGTTGGTAAGTGCGTTCTCAAAAAGATCGAGGCTGGTCAGGTTCGTCAGGCCACTGGGTAGTGTAAAACTGCTGAGCAGATTGATGGGGAGATGAAGCTCGGTCAAGGCAGTCAGGCTGCCAGGCAACGTGAGATTGCGACAAAAATTGCCGGTGAGATCGAGAAAGGCGAGCTTGGTCAGGTCCGCGGGCAACGTGAGGCTGTCCAGATGATTCCGATCGAGGAAAAGGTCCACTAAATTTGTCATTCCAGTGGGCAGCGTGAGGCTGAAGAGTTGATTGGCTTCGAGGTTGAGCCTGATCAAACTTTTCATGCCTGTGGGCAACGTCACGCGGGTGAGCAGATTGTTGTCAATGTCCAGTGTCTCCAGCGCCGTCACGCCCTGCGGCAAGTCCAGGTCAGTGAGCGTATTATTGCCTCGGATAATCAGCTTGGTCAGATTCGTCAGGCCGCTCGGAAGGAAAACGTTGGTGAGTCCGTTGAAACTGAGGTCCAGAAAGCTCATACCGGTCAGATTCGAAGCCAGGCTGAAACTGGCGAATCGGTTCTGGGACAGGTCCAGGCTGTCCAATCGGGTCAGCCCCGCCGGAAAGGTGAGATTGGTGAGTTGATTGCCTTTAAGTATGAGTGTGTCCAGTTTCATCAGTCCGTCCTGAAAGGAGCAGTTGGTCAGGGAATTGACGCTCAGGTCGAGCGTCGTCAAATTGGTCAGCGTGTTCGGAAGGGAGAAGTTAGTGAGGCGGTTGGTCTGAAGATTGAGCGAAACCAAATTGCGAGCCACCTCCAACCCCGCCAAGCTGCTGACATTTCGTCCGCTGGCATCCAAGTTCGTGAGGCCAAGCAGGTCCTGCTCGGTCAGCGGCCCGTCAGGTTTTTGCAATGCCTCACGGATGGCAGCGTTCAGGCCAGGGTCGGGAATGGACACCTCCGTCGGGTTCGAAGGCAAAATGATTACGGACACGCCTTGATTCCGCAGAGAGGCGACCGTCGCGGCAAGGTTTGCGGCGGCCAGTGTTTCAGACAACACGAGCGTCCTGAGCGGATTGCCGTCCAGGAAAAGTGAGGTCAACTGCGTCATGTCCGAAGGCAGTGTGAGGCTGGTGAGTTGATTCCCACTTAGCTGGAGAAAGGTCAAGCTCGTCAGGCCCGCAGGCAAGGTGAGATTAGTGAGTTGATTTTCTTCGAGGGCGAGGAAGCTCAAGTTCGTCAGGCCTGCAGGCAAGCTGAAGCTGGTGAGTTGATTGGCGCGAAGGTTGAGAGTGCCCAACTGGGTCAGGTTCGATGGCAAGCTGAAACTGGTGAACCGATTGCCCTCGAGGTCGAGCGTGCCCAATCTCCTCAGGTCCGGAGGCAAACTCAGGTTCGTGAGGTGATTGAAGAAGAGTCGCAGGCCAACCAGGTTCGTCATATCCGCAGGCACGGTGAAGCTGGTGAGCTGATTGCCCCAGACGTCCATCTCGGTCAACGCAGTCAGGCCCGAAGGCAAGGTGAGATTGGTGAATTGATTGGCGCTGAGGTCGAGAAAGTCCAGGCGCGTCAAATCCGAAGGCAAGGTGAGATGGGTGAGCCGATTGCCGAGGAGGTCAAGCTCGGTCAACCTCGTCAGGCCTGTCGGCAAGGTGAAGTTGGTCAGCGCATTGGCCCGGATAAGGAGAGTGGCCAGATTCGTCAGGCCGCCTGGAAGGGACACGTTGGTGAGTGAATTGAAGCTGAGGTCGAGACGGATCAAGTTGGTCAACCCGCTCGCAATGGAAAAATCGGTGAGCAGGTTGTGATCGAGGGAAAGCGCAGTCAAATTATGAGCCGCTTCCAGCCCTTGCAGGTTGGTTACATTCCGGCAGCAGGCATTAAGGACCGTCAGGTTAAGCATGTCCAGATCGGTCAATGGCCCGACGGGTTTTTGCAGGGTCTGGCGGACGGCGTCGTTCAGCTCAGGGTCGGGAACGGACACTTCCACCACCCGGGAGAAAGTGAACACGGAGACGCCTTGTGCTCGTAGCGACGCAACCTCGGCGGCCAGTTTCATGGCAGCCATTTCTTCGGACAACACAAGAGTCGTGAGCGGATTTCCATCCACGAATAATGAATCCAACTGCTGCATATCTGGAGGCAGGGTGAGGCTGGTGAGTTGATTCCCCGTGAGCCCGACCGAGGACAGATTAGTCAGGCCCACCGGGAAGGTGAACCGGGTCAATTGATTCCCGTCGAGAGCGAGGAAGCTCAACCGGCTCAGACCTGCAGGCAGGATGAAATCGCTGAGTTGGTTATTGCGGAGTAAAAGACTGCCCAGGCTGGGAAGTTCCGAAGGCAGGGTGAGGTGGGTGAGCCTATTTTCGTCGAGGTCGATCGAGCCCAACCGCGTGAGCCCCGGGGGCAAGGTCAGGTTCGTGAGCTGATTGGCGAAAAGGCTGAGGCCAGCCAGGTTCGTCGCGTCCGCGGGCACGGCGAAGCTGGTGAGCCCATTGACGCCGAGGTCAAGCTCGGTCAACCCGGACAAACCCGCTGGCAAGGTGAGCTCGGTCAGTGAACAGAATTCGATGTTGAGCGTGGTCAGATTCGCCAGCCCGCTCGGCAGGGAGCAGTTGGTGAGTGGATTGAAGCTGAGGTTCAACTCGATGAGATTCGTCAAGGTGCCGGGAAGGGAGAAATGGGTCAGGCGATTGGAGTCAAGAAACAGCCGCTCCAGATTACGAGCCGCTTCCAGCCCTTCCACGCTACTGACATCCCGGGAAAAGGCATCCAAGTTGATCAGACTGAGAAGGTCCTGCGCGGTCAATGGCCCGTTGGGTTTTTCTAATGCCTCGCGGATGGCGGCGTTCAAGCCGGGATCGGGGATCTGCACTTCCTGCGCCAGGGTGGTGGTCAGAAAACTGGCCAGGACCAGAAGGGTCAGAACGAGCGGTCGGATGAGGGGAATGATGGTTTTCATGTCAACGGAGTATCTGTGTTCGATCAAAGGTTGGTTGCGCCGGTGATGTTGGCGAGTTCATGGCAGGGGGCCCCGGGGCGCATTGGAAAATCATTTGTCAGCCAACGCAGCTCTGACTTCCTGCAGCAACAGTTCGGCAGTAAACGGCTTCTGGATGAACCGGTCGGGTATTGCCTGGGAAAACCGCACGTCAGTCTGGCTGAAGCCGCTGGCCATCAAGATTCGCAGAGCGGGATGAACCACGAGGCACTGATGCATGAACTGGTCAACGGTCATCGAAAGGCCGCGGTAGTCCGTGATCAGGAGATCCGGCTTTTTCCTGTCCGCCCTTAAGGCTGCCAGCGCCTCCGCGCGATCGTTGAAAGTCCTCGAAATGTAGCCCGTCGCTTCCAGCAGCGTGGCGTATAACTTCGTCAGGCACGGCGCGTCGTCCACCACATAGATCGACGGCGGCTCAGCCGTCGGTGAAGCTGACCCGGCTGAGTCAGTCTGCTGCAAGAAGTAGTCTTCCGAAGGGCGCCGTACGGAAAGAGGCATTCGGTTCGTGGGGAGGAGTGAGAACCGTCGGAATGACCTGGCGGATGTCTGCGCGGCAAAGGCAAGCGCGAACGGGAATGCTTGAGCGTTGATTTTCATTTTGGGAAATGACCGACCATTGATTGCCCATTGTCCCGGGGCAGAGACAAGGTCCTCTGCCCCGGGGTCCTCTTCCAACGGACTTGCGGCGAATTGAGTGCGTGTGGGCTAGTTCTGAACAGCAATGGTATTTGAGCGCAGCTTACGCCACTGGGTACTGCGTCGTAACCCACCCGCGAAGCCGCAGTTGGACTGAGCTGCTTGCGCTATGATCTCGTCCGCCTCTTCCGTGGTGATCAAATCCTGCGCCACGAACGACTCGGCCGCCTGCGCGACTGAGGAAACGTACTGGCCATGATTTTTCCACGTCCCGCCCGAGGCGGGACCACTGCACGGCGCAAGTTGATCGATGCTGCACCCGTTTGCGTCCACAATGACGCCAGCAGGAGTTCCCGGACACTCATCCAATGAGTCTGCGACTCCATCACCGTCTGCGTCGGTTTCACCGGAGAGCGAGAACGCCGCGTTAAACGGTCCCTGGCCGGTGATGTCCGTCCCGATGCGCAGCCAATCCGGGGCCAACGCGTCATTGCGAATCCAGCTTTGCAGGTCGGGCATGAACGAAGTGCCGGGAGCGACAATCGGCCTGGGCGCAGACAGCCAGAGAAAATCGCCGCTGCTCAAGAGCACCTCGGGCCGAAAGAAATAATGATCGGCCGGAAGCGCGATGGGCGGATTGAAATGCACCGTGATCAATACCTCTTGTCCGGTTACGGCACCTTCGCCGTTGGTTTTTTCGTCGGGATGCTTGTTGATCCCGTTCACGACGGAGTTCGACACACTGAAGCTCTGATTCACGATCGTCGCGGAAAAGCTCAGGCTGCCATCGGCGCTATCGCGCGTCGCCGAGTCGATTTCAACATCGCCGGGTGAATTGAGCCTCGTCAGCACGGCCGGCACGCGGTTGGTATCCGAGTCACCGGGGAACACGTGATAGATCTCAATTTCAACGCCGCCGATGCTGCTGAGGGCTGCTCCCAACGGCAGTAAGCCGGTGAAGGTCGCCTGGCTGATGACGACGGTCTGCGGTACCACGAAATCGTCGGCCGTCTCGGTCTGGATTTTGCCCGGGCTAGGGGGACGCGAGAGCGTGGCAATTTTTCCATCCGGATCGCCGGTTGAAAAAGTGAAGGAATCCGCCGACGCTTGAAGGCCCAACAGGAGCAAAGCCAGCGTGCCGGCGGTGATTTTGTTGGCGGACAGAGTCGCCAGGACAGACGGCCTGACCCCGCGAAGGGCTGGCGTTTCATTTTTCGTATTCGTTTCGTTTCGTTCTTTCGTCATAACATTTTTCCTAGTTTTAGTTTTCGCGATTCTGACTGGAACGAAGGGCAACGCCTTCACGCCTGACTCAAGCGATCCGGCGATTCCGCCGCTCCAAACGAATCAGAGTCGCTTTTGCGTGGGTGTGAGGAACTGGCAGGAAAGTAGTTCCACAAAAATTTCGCGTGGGATTGCGATGAACGGACGCAGTCGAAGCGCAGCGCGTTGGTCGCCGCTTGTGGATCAGCAAACGACGCGGCAACGATAGTTAGCCGTCCATTAAAAAAGCAGGAGCCGACGTAAGGAGGCCCTGAAACAGCTCCTGGTTGCCAAACAAACTGAGCCTCGTTACCTCGGCTTCTACAAGTTCGGTAGTTTTTCAACGGGCCGTTAGCCGAATCTTGTGATGCTCATTGTGGCCCCGTGACCAGCACCACGCGGAAGCCGAGGTCTGAATCGGTGTGAAACGGGGTCGCGGGAAAGAAAAGCCTCGAGGCCGACCGGCAGGACGAGTTGGGGTAGTCGTAAGCACCGCCGCGCATCACCTTGGATTCGAATAGAACGGGACCGGGAGGCCCCGTCGGATCAACCTGAAAACCGCCCGGCAAAGAGTCGTACCAGTCCTGGCACCATTCCCAGACATTCCCAGACATGTCGTACAATCCCCATGGATTCGGAAGCTTCTGCCCGACGGGGTGAACGGTCAGGTCGGCAGTAAACAATTCCCACATGTAATTCGTCGCCTCCGCATATTGCGGATCGTCGCCGTAACTGAACCGCGTCGTGGTGCCGGCGCGGGCGGCGCATTCCCACTCAGCCTCCGTCGGGAGACGATATTGGCTGCCGGCGGGAATGCGTCCCGCAGCGAGTTCGCGCTGCGTGAGCTTCGCGCAGTAGTTGGTTGCGTCGAGCCATCGCACGTCGGAAACCGGACGGCTCAGATCGCCGGGAAAGACGCTCGGGTTGGTGTTCATGACGGACAAATACTCTCCCTGGGTCACCTCATATTTTCCGATCCAGAAGCCGCGGGTGAGGATCACGGTGGTTTGCGGACCTTCATTGATGTTCCGGTCCTGTTCATTGGTCGGGCTGCCCATCGTGAACATATTGGGCGCGATGAACACCATGTTCTCCGGCGGGCTTTGCCGTAACGCGCGGTAAAACTTCTGCGGCGCGGAGTTGGCTGTCACGTCGGTGAAGGAGATGCTGCCCAGGGGGTTGGTCACAGTGTCCAACGCGCTCCAGTCGGCGAGATTCGTACTTCCAAAGACAGCGTAAACTCCAGGCGGCCCGGTGATTCCAAACTGGAATGCTCCGACCAACGTTCGTGGCCGGAGCAGTTGGACTGCCAGCGGGTAAGTGAAAACGGAGACGCCTTGATTCCGCAAGAAGGCGACGTCTGCGGCTAAATTCGTGGCGGTCAGTTCGGACAGAACGAGGGTCGCAAGCGGATTGCCGAGATAGCCAAACCCGATCACCTGGGTCATGTCCGAAGGCAACGTGAGGTTGGTCAATTGATTGCCGGTGACGAAAAAGCCGACCAAACTTGTCAGACCGGAAGGCAAGCTCAGACTGGTGAGCTGATTCCCGCCAAGATTGAGCGACTCCAAATGACCCAGGTCAGAGGGCAACACAAGGTTGGTCAGTTGATTTTCGCTAAGGTTAAGCGCGGTCAAATTGGTCAGTCCCACAGGCAAGGTCAGGCGGGTCAGGTTCGTGTTTTCGGAAAGGCGGAGAGTGGTCAAATGATTTAGACCCGCAGGCAGGGTGATATTGCTGACTGGATTTTCGCTGACGTCGAGATAGGTCAGCCCTGTCAACTCCACGGGCAGGTTGAAGTTGGTGAATTGATTGGCGCGCAGGTGAAGAAAGCCCAGGCGGGTCAGGTTCGAAGGGAAATTGAGACCGCTCAATTGATTGAAATCGAGGTCAAGCTCGATCAAATTCCGCAGATCAGCGGGCAAGACCAGGTTCGTGAGTTGATTGAAGAACAGGCTGAGTTCGATCAGGTTCGTCATGCCTGCGGGCAGGGTGAAGCTGGTGAGTAGATTCTGGGACAGGTTTAGCTCGGTCATGCTGGCCAGCCCCGGAGGCAAGGCGAGGCTGGTCAGTGGATTACCTGCGAAATAGAACGTGCTCAGATTCGTCAGCCCGCCCGGAAGGGAAAAATTGGTGAGTGAATTGAAGCCGAGGTCGAGAGCAACCAGGCTGGTCAGGTTCGAAAGCTGGTTGAAACTCGCGAGTTGATTGTTCTCGAGGTCAAGGTTGTTCAACCTGGTCAGACCGGCGGGCAAGGTCAGGTTGGTGAGTCCATCGCCTTCAAGTGTGAGCGAGGTCAGATTCGTCAGCCCGCTCGGAAGGGAAAAGTTGGTAAGTGGGTTGACACTCAGGTCTAGCGTGCTCAGGTTCGTCAACGCGCTGAGAAGGACAAGATTGCTGAGATGGTTGATCTGGAGATCAAGCGAGACCAAATTACCAGCCGCTTCCAGCCCTTCGATGCTGCTCACGTTCCGATTGCGGGCGTTCAAGTTCGTGAGGCTGAGCAGGTCCTGCTCGGTCAATGGCCCGCTGGGTTTTTGCAACGCCTCGCGGATGGCGGCGTTCAGGCCGGGATCGGGAATGGACACTTCCTGCGCCAGGGTCGAGGCCACGAAGCTGGTCAGGGCCAGCAGGGTTGGAACAAGTGGACGGATGAGGGGGATGAGGGTTTTCATTGAACAGAACGAACGTGTTTGATTGTGACTTGACACTTCGGACAGTTTTGTTTCCGCGATCCTGACTGGAGCGAAGGACTGTCACCGCTGGTGCCTTCACGCGTGACTCAAGCGATCCGGTGATTCCATCGCTTCAAACGAATCAGAATCGCATTTGCGTGAGTTTGATGAAGAGGGAGGAAAGTAGTTCCAAGAAATTGCGCGACGTGACTACCTCTTTAGAACACCTCGGTTAGGGGTGCGTCTCCCAAAAAAGAGGGCCGACAACAGCTCCTGCCGTGAGCCCGAGAAGATCCCGGCGGTCCATTACCGTTTTCATTTCATTTACGCGAAGGCGTGAATGTCATTCAGGCCGCCCGCCCGTTTAGCGAGCGGATGAAACGGATCAACATTTTCACATCAGCATCCGTGAGCTTTTGATCGAAGCGCGGCATCTCACCCTTGATGCCATTTTTAACCACTGAAGCGATTCGTGCCTCGGACTTGTGGAACTTCGTGAGATCCGGGGCCTCGTCCGTACCGTGCGCGTCGTCGCCGTGACAATGGGCGCAGTTCATCAGAAACAAATCGTGACCTCTTATGACGGATGAGGGTTCGTTTCGTGACAAAACGGAAGTGGCCGTGGGATTTTCCGGCTCTGCGTGCAGGAGCATTTCTCCGCCCCAATATCCCGCGCCAAGCATGAGCGCGGACGCGGTGCTCATCCCGACGAGATAAGCGCGCAGCCGGCAGGGCGAAATTTGTCGGCGAAGAAAAAGCCGCCCGGCGACCAGCACAATTGAAATCATGAACCCCGGCCAGACGAACAGGTGATGCAGTTTTTCTTCGCCTCTGCCGAGCATGTTTCCATGAGTCATCGCCAGTCCGGCAATCACCGCCGCGCAGCCGCCCAACACCCCGGCGAAGCCCAGCGCCACCCCGGCTGAATGAAACGCACGCCGTGCTGCATCATCACGCATCCGCAGCCCCACGAAATCAAAGATCACGGACAACGGCAGCAGCACGATGGGTAAATGCGTGCTGCCGCCATGCAACCGTTGCCAGAAGATCGCGTCCATTGTCAGACCAAATCAGGCGAGCGTGTCATCCACGATTGCCAGCGAATGTGTGCCCTCGCGATAGCTGACTTCGGTGATGCCGAGCACGCTGCGAAGTTTGCCTGCTTCTACTTTCATCGGACCGGGCTTGGGCGCGGAGCCGGGCGCGGGCTGAGGGAACGCCGTGGACATGGCCGTGTGGAAGGTGGCGTTCCCCTCAGTTTTCTTCAGCACCTGGTGGATGTGCCCATTAAGCACGGTGAGCGAGCCAAAGCGTTTCGAGTAGCCGAGCGCGCGCGCGCCGTCTTCCGTGCCCCAACCCCATTGCGGATAAGCCATCCAGAGCGGCACGTGCGCGAAGACGACGACGGGAGTGCTGTCGCAAACGGCTTTGAGATCATCCATCATCCATTCGAGCTGCATATCACCAAGCTGACCGAGTCCGCCTTCGCGTATGTTCAATACATTGTTCAAACCGATGAAGTGCGTGCCTTTGTGGTCGAAACTGAACCAGCCGCCGCCTTTCGTTCGTTTGCCGAAGCGCTGGAGGTATTGTTTGCCGTTGTCATTGAGGACGTCGTGCTCACCCGGTACGTAGAACACTTGCTTGGTCTTGCAGCCCTTGAGGATTTGTTCAAGTGTGTCGAACTCTTCGGCCTCGGAAAGGTGCGTCAGGTCGCCGGTGTGAATAATAAAGTCCGGCGGCGTGGCCAAGGCGTTGATCTTCGCGACTGCTTCCTTCAACGTGCCGAGCACGTCCTTGTTCGCTTCCTTGCTGAAGCCGATGTGGCTGTCGCTGATTTGCACGAACGTGAAGTCAGCGGCAACAGAGGATTTGGCCTCGGCAGCGACGGCATCGGCCGGCCGCAGAATGCCGGAAGCGAACGCGCCGCCTGCGCCGGCCCAGAGCATTCCGGTGCCGGCCCAGGCCATACATTTGAGGAAACCGCGGCGATCAACGCCGTCTGGGTCGTGATTGTGTTCTATTATGTCTGACATATTGCCTCTGGGACCAGCCGGCGAACTGCCGGCGGTCCATTTTTCGTTTTCGTTTCGTTCTTTCGTCATAACAGGTTTCATTTCTTGTTGCTGCGTTCCTGACGGGAGAAGAGATGTCACCGCTCCGAACGAATCAGATTCGCATTTGCGTGGGTTTGAGAAACAGGAAGGAAAGTAGTTCCAACAAATCGCGCGATGCGACTACCC
>Ga0137373_10007853_pt1 | contig 11310 bp, 9 predicted proteins | sample SagtaG_5_FD_104912 | JGI IMG/M metagenome (GOLD analysis project Ga0137373, IMG submission 104912) | Vadose zone soil microbial communities from Sagehorn Ranch, Mendocino, California, USA - Sage1_R_80_16 metaG | ecosystem: Environmental > Terrestrial > Soil > Vadose zone | place: USA: California...
GCCGTCCTCGACGATCTCGGGCACCGATCCGCAGCGAAACGCGAGCACCGGCGTCCCGCATGCCATCGCCTCGATCATCACCAGCCCGAAGGGCTCGGGCCAATCGACCGGGAACAGCAGCGCGCTCGCCTCACTGAGAAATTCGCTCTTCTCTCGCTCATTGATCTCGCCAACGAACTCCACGTGCGGTCCTTCCAGCAGCGGAGCGATCGTCTCGCGAAAATAAGCCTCGTCCGTCTTGTCGACCTTGGCGGCGATCTTGAGCGGCATGCCCGTGGCGCGTGCGACCGCGATGGCCCGATCCGGGCGTTTTTCCGGTGAGATGCGGCCGAGGAACGCGAGATAGCCACCGCCCCCGCCCGCGCCTAAATTCGGGCGGTGCAGGTCGAGCGGGATGCCGTGGTGCACCGTCGCGACGAAATTCGCACGGCCGATCGGAGCGCGTTGCGCGTCCGAGATCGAGACCAGCGGCATGTCGTCGAAGCGCAGGTAAAAGCCCTTGTGATCCGCCAGGTCCTGGCGTCCATGCAGGGTCGTGAGGATCCTGGTCGCGTCGGGCCGGAACAGCGGGAAATGCAGGTAATCGATGTGAAAATGCAGCACGTCGAATTCCTCGGCGCGTTCGCGAACCTCGTCGAGCATCAGCATGAAATGCGGGATCGGATCGCGCACGGAAGCATCGAGCCGCAAGGCGCGGGTCGAGCACGCGACAAGTTCCGCCGTCGTGACCGAATCTGCGCTCGCGAACAGCGTAACCTGATGTCCCTGGTTGACCAGCTCCTCGGTCAGGTACGACACCACCCGTTCGGTTCCTCCGTAAAGCCGCGGAGGCACGCTTTCGAACAGCGGAGCGATCTGCGCGATCTTCATGTCCGGCACCCGGTTCAGATGTCATGCGGCGGTCGGCGGTCGGCCGACGGCACTGAGCACGCGCCCGCTCGCCTGGGAGGCGATCGCCTCTCCGGCTCGTGGGACACCTATTCTTGCTGGCAGGCGAGAACTGCCGACCCTGTCTGGACTCGAACTATGTTGGTGAACCTGGATTTCAAGAGCGTCCCCACCCTTCGGGACGCCGGCTTTACGGGGAGGGAGAAAAGCGCCCCAACGCAAATAATTCGCTCCGGACGACCGGGTTCCACAATTCGATGACGGACGGACAGCCGGCGCGCACGCTCGGCGCGCATCGTCTCATCACGCGGGTGCGGGCGTGATCCTGCTCCGAGACAGGCGGCGGGGACGGCCACGAAGTCGGCGCGCACAGGAGAAGGTGAAGCGGATCGCGCTCAATGCGAAGCGACGATCGCGGGCGGGGCCGAATGCCTCCACCCCCGCGAAAGTGCTCGGCCAAATGGTGTTTTGCCCGGCTTGGCCGGGCGATTCAGCCGCGCCAGTAGCGATCCTCCCAGCTGCGGGAGAGCCGCATCGCGGTCAGGATCAATCCTGCCATTGAGTAGGTCTGCGGGAAATTCCCCCACAACGTGCCGCTTTGCGGATCGATGTCCTCGGACAAGAGACCGTATCGGTTGCGGTGATCGAGCGCGTCGAGAAACAGGTCGCGCGCTTCCTCGCGCCGCCCGAGAAGCCAGAACGCGTCGATCAGCCAGAATCGGCAGATCAGGAACGCGGTCACCGGCAGCCCGAAGTCGTCGGCGCTGGCGTAGCGCATGACGTGCTTCTCGCGCACGAGCTCGCGCTCCATGGCGGCGACGGTGCTCGCAAACCGCGTATCCTCCGCGTCGATGAGGCCGAGGTCCGGCAGCAGCAGCAGACTGGCGTCGAGGTCGTCGCTGCCGAACGCGGCGGTGAAGGCTTTGCGCTCTTCGTTCCAGGATCGATCGAGCACGGCCTCGCCGATCGGGTCCGCGGCCGCCGTCCAATAGGCGGCACGGTCGTCGAACCCGAGCCGCGCCGCGATCGCGGCGAGCCGGTGGCATCCCGCCCAGCACATTGCCGCCGAATGGGTGTGGATGCGGCGACGGCCGCGATATTCCCAGATTCCGGCATCCGGCTCGAGCGCGAGCTGCGCGGCCTTGGTGCCGAGCGTCTCCAGCAGGCGAAACAGCGATTCATCGCCGGGCCGCGGCAGCCTGCGATCGTAGAACATCGGCATCGCCGCCAGAATCAAGCTGCCATAAACGTCGTGCTGTGGCTGCCCGGCGGCGGCATTGCCGATACGCACCGGCCCATCGCCGCGATAGCCCTGGAGTTTCGGCGCGATGCGCTCCTCCATCGGATCGATGGGAACGACGCTGTAGACTGGTTGCAGCACCTCGTCGCGATTGGCCGCAATGCCGAGGGTAAACGAGATGAATTCCTCCATCGTCTCGGTCGCGCCGATCCGGTTGAGCGCCTTGACGACGAAATAGGCATCCCTGAGCCAGCAATAACGATAATCCCAAGTGCGGTTCGATCCCGGCGCCTCGGGAATCGAGGTGGTGTGCGCGGCGACGATGCCGCCGGTCTCCTCGAAATTGCTGAGCTTCAAGGTGATCGCGGCCCGGATGATGGCGTCCTGCCAGTCGTACGAGATCGACAGACTGCGGACCCAGTCCACCCAATAGTCGTGGGTGCGGTCGCAGAATTCCCGGCACGTCGCCAGCAGATCGCCTTGAAACGGCTCATCGGCGCCGAATGCGAGGTGCACCGGCCGGGTCAGCACGAAGGGGGATTCGCGCTCGATATAGGACAGCGGAGCATCCGTGGTAAGCCGGATGACGTGGTTCTCCGCCGAATAGCGAATATGATTGCTGCCGATCGAATGATGGTGGATCGGCTCGCCGTAATTGCACGCCGGCCGGAACCGGATCGTGATGCGTGGCAGCCCGGCCAGCGGTTCGATGATGCGCATCAACTGCGGGGGCCGGAACATCCGGCCGAATCGGGGAAACCGCGGTGCGAAATCGGTGATGCGCACGGCGCCTCCGCGCGCATCGGTCAGCACCGTGGATACCACGGCCGTGTTGCGCAGGTACTCCGAACGCTGCTCGACCATCTCGTCCAGCACGATGTCGGAGAAACCCTTCTCCTCGTCGCCGGAAAGCAGCCGGCAGAAGATCGGATCGCCGTCGAATCGCGGGAAGCACCACCACACGATCCGCGCGCCCGGATCGACCAGCGCCGCGGTGCGCCCGTTGCCGATGACGGCGAGGTCGAGCCCGTAATCCGTCATGGGGTCGCAACCGCCTCGAGCTTGGAAATCCGCGTAAGCCATTTGCGCACGTCGCGAGGCGCGGCAAAACAGTCGGCCACCCCGGGAAAGGTGCGTCCGACCGAAAAGCCGACGCCGTCGAATTCCGGCAACACCGCGAACACGCTCGCATCGGTGACGTCGTCGCCGACGAAGACCGGTCGCCGCCCGACGAACGGCGGAAAGTGCATCAGCTCGCGGACCGCCGTGCCCTTCTCGAATCCGACGCGCTTGATCTCGATCACCGCCTTGCCCGGGAGCACGTCGAGCGTGCCGGCCGGCCCATTTGCGCAGATCTCTGCAACCGCATTCTCGACGGCATCCTTGAGTTTCGGCGCGAGACGATAGTGCAGCGCCAGCGAATAGCCCTTGTCCTCGACGATGATGCCGGTTCCCAGCGCCGCGATGCCGGCGAGCCGCTGCCTGAGCTCGGCGGGGAGCGGCGCGGCACGGCCGACGATCGGAGCTTCGCGCTTGGCCGGACGCAATTCGGCGCCGTGGCCGCCGATGGCCGCCAAGCGCAGCGGAGCGAAGACGCGGTCGATGTCTTGGAGCGAGCGGCCGCTCACCAGCGCCAATGCCCCGCCGCTGAGCCGGTCGAGCCGCGCCAAGGTTTCCCGCAGGCTGTTGGGGACACGGACCTGGGGCGGCGTGGCGGCGATATCGAGGATCGTCCCGTCGATGTCGAGCAGGAAGGCGAGCTCGGCGGGAGGGGCGGGAAGCCCCGGCACGATCTCCGTCATGGCAGGATTGCTGGCTCTCGGCGACAAACGGAGCTTCCCTCAGCGCGGGATTCGCAGCAAAGCGCGCCGGCGCCTGGCACCTCGAGGTCTGTGTGCCGCAATTGCCTGCGCGTCGCTCGATCGGAAAGCGGGCATGTACTCGTGCGGCGTGCCCGCGGTCAAGCCGGACCATGGTTCGGCGCCTTGCCGGACCGCCGCCAACGACCCGCTCATTCCACGAACGCCAGCGGCCGCGCCACCGTCTCGAGCGGCCTGCGCTCTGCCGCAATGCCCCAGCGCACCTCGATGACGGCGGCGGCGATCATCAGTGCGGATCCCAACAGATAGCCGGCGAAAATGCTGGCCCGCGAGCCGGTATCGATCAGAGCTCCGAACAGCAGCGGCCCGGCGATGCCGCCGATGGCGGTGCCGAGTGCATAGAAGCACGCGATGGCGAGCGCGCGGATTTCGAGCGGAAAGGTCTCGCTGACGGTGAGATATGCGGCACTCGCTGCCGCCGAGGCGAAGAAAAAGATCACCGTCCAGGCTACCGTTTGCATCTGCGCCGAAAGCACGCCCTGCATGAACAGATAACCGCTGGCGGCGAGCAGGATGCCGGAGAGCGCGTAGGTAAAACCGATCATCGGCTTGCGTCCGACCGTATCGAACAGGCGGCCGAGCAGCAGCGGACCCAGGAAATTCCCGGCCGCGAACGGCAGCAGGTACCAACCGACGGCGTCGGTGGCGATGCCGAAAAAGTCGGTCAGCACCAGCGCATAGGTGAAGAAGATCGCGTTGTAGAAAAACGCCTGGGCGGCCATCAGGCTCAGGCCGACCAGCGCGCGCTGGCGGTGGAGCTGGAACAAGGTCAGGGCGACCTCGCGCAACGGCGTGTGGTGCCGGGCGCGCAGCCGCACCGGGGACGCCTGCGGCGGCGGCAGCGCGCAACCCCGCGCGCGGAATCCCTCTTCGATACCGGCGATCACGGCCTCGGCGCGGTCGGCTTGCCCATGCGTCATCAGCCAGCGCGGGCTCTCCGGAATCCACATGCGCATGAACAGGATGACGAACGCGAGCGAGGCGCCGATGAGAAACGCGACGCGCCAGCCGAGCTCGGGGTCGATGATGGCGGGGTCGAGCAGAACGATGGAGCCCGCCGCACCCATGGCCGCTCCGATCCAGAAGCTGCCATTGATGACCAGATCGGTGAATCCGCGGACCCGGGCGGGAGTGAGCTCCTGGATGGTGGAGTTGATGGCCGTATACTCGCCGCCGATGCCGGCGCCGGTCATGAAGCGGAAGAAAGCGAAGCTTGCCACGTCCCAGGAGAGGGCGGTCGCCGCCGTGGCCGTGAGATAGAGGGCGAGCGTGATGAAGAACAGCTTCCTGCGCCCGAGTCGGTCCGTGAGCCAGCCGAAGAACACCGCGCCGAGCACCGCGCCGACCAGGTAGAAGCTGCTCGTCAGTCCGACCTCGGTATTGCTGAAATGCAGCACGGGGCTGGTCTTGAGCGCGCCGGAGATCGCCCCGGTCAGCGTGACTTCCAGCCCATCCAGGATCCAGGTGACGCCGAGCGCCACGACGACGAGGGTGTGGAACCGCCCCCATGGAAGCCGATCGAGCCGCGCCGGAATGTCGGTTTCGACGATTCCGCCCTGCGCGCTCCGAGCCCGCTGTTCCTCCACATCCATGGCGACGCTCGATGAACCGACCCGGCGCTATCGATCCAGCCACGGCCGCGAGGCTACGGGCATCCGCCGACTACGGCTCGCCGAAATGACCGTGCCGCTCATATGTCGGCCGCTTTCGCCAGGAACAGCGATAGGATTCCCCCGCCGGCGAGCGCGATGAGGAGCGGCTTGAGCCATGGACTTGCCGCGCTTTCTACCCGCGGCGGTGCCGTCAGTTCGCCGGAGTCGGTTCCGCTCGCCAGCGGATCGAAGTTCCGCGCCGCCAGCAACTTGACGGGTGCCGCGCCGGCGATCGGCTTTGCTCCGCTCAGGCCGGTGGCCTGGCCGGGGCTCGGGTTCGTTGCCGGATCGGCGGCGATTCGCGATTTCGCGCCGAGCCGGTGTGTGCGCGACCGGGAGACCTTCTGTCCGGAGTAGCCGGGGCTGACGCGGTAAAGGCTGCAGAGCACGGAATCTCGGTCGGCGCACTTTGCGCGATTGGGATGCGCAGCCTCGGCGGAGGGAACGGCAAATGCCAGGAACGCCGCCAGGGCCAGGCCGATTCGCCACATGATCCAATGCATCCCGGGTCCGCAACGCCGGCTTTTTCAGCGACATTGCCGAGAAAGCGCGCCGTTTTTGCTGGAAGAATGAATTTTCGCGCCAGCGTGCGCAGCGACAACGCGCAACCGAAAGGACGGTTCCGGAGAGATCGATCTTGCCATTGCGGCCGCGGTCCGCCCGCAGGGTTTAGTCCCCGATTCGCCCCCGAATGCGCACAAAGCGCGCGTACAGATCCGGAACCGGGGCAGGGTTGAAGCGTTACTACCCTCGCCTGGATCGGGAGGTTAGCAATGAGGCTGGTCATCGTCTCCAATCGCGTCGCGTGTCCGAAAGCGGACGAACCCATGGAAGGCGGATTGGCAGCCGCGCTACTCCCCGCAGTCAGGACTTCCGGAGCGATCTGGGTCGGCTCGAGCGGCCGCTTCATGGACCCGGCGGACAAGGAGTCCTTCGCGAAGGTCGAGGCGCTCGGCACCGGCGCGGTCGCGACCATCGACTTGCCGCGCGAGGCTTATCAGAAATTCTACGAAGGCTTTGCCAATTCGGCGCTGTGGCCGGTCCTGCACTCGCGCACCGACCTGATCCGCACCGATGTCGAGCAATACGCCGCATACCGCGAGATAAACTCGCTGATGGCGCGCGCCGTGCTGCGCTTCGCTCGGCCCGACGCCATGTTCTGGATCCACGACTATCATTACCTGACGCTCGGCAGCGAGCTGCGGCGCCTGGGCATCGATCAGCCGGTCGGCTTCTTCCTCCATACCCCGTTCCCTGTCCGCAACACAATGGTGAGCCTTCCGCATCATCGCGAGCTGGTGCGGGCCATGCTCTGCTACGACCTGATCGGGTTCCAGACCGAGGAGGACCTGGCGAATTTCGCCGATTACCTCCAGCAGGAGCTGGGCTTGACCGGCACGGATTCATTTACCACCCAGCAGGGCGTCACCCGGCTCGGCACGTTCCCGATCGGGATCGACGTCGAGAGCTTCGCCGAGCGTGCGGTCAAATCCGCGGCACGTCCGGAGGTGTCGCGGCTGCGCTCCAGCTTGCAGGGCGCCCGGCTGGTGATCGGGGTCGATCGGGTCGATTATTCCAAAGGCTTGCCGAACCGCTTGCGGGCTTTCGATCGCATGCTCCAGTTCCAGCCCGGGCTGAAACGGGCAGTCACGCTGCTGCAGATCGCGGTGCCCTCGCGCGCGCAGATCGACGCTTATCGACAGCTCCAGTCGGAGCTTGCGGCGCTCGTCGGCGACATCAACGGGCGTCATTCCGAGGTCGATTGGATTCCGATCCGATATTTAAACAAGGGCCTGTCGCAAACGAAATTGGCGGGCTTCTATCGCACCGCGCGCGTCGGCCTCGTGACCTCTTTGAACGACGGCATGAACCTGGTCGCGAAGGAATACGTGGCGGCACAAAACCCGCTCGACCCCGGCGTGCTGGTGCTTTCGAAATTCGCCGGCGCCGCCAGGCAGCTCGATACCGCGCTGCTGGTCAATCCCCACGATATCGACGCGGTCGCGCGAGCGATCTCGAGCGGGCTGGCGATGGCGCACGACGAGCGCCGGGAACGCTGGGGCGTCATGATGGATACGCTGCGGTCTTCCTCGCTCAAGGTGTGGATGAACAACTTCGTGTCGGCGCTCACCGCCTCGCCGCGGACGTCGCGGTTCGGGCTGGCGCCGGATGTCAGCGTCGAGCCGCCACCCCGCCGCCGCGCGGAACTCACCGCGATTTAACCTCACTGAATTCTCGAAGCCCGAACTTGCCGTGGGCCGAAGCCGTTGGGGGCCCGTGGCGTCGATGGCCGTATGCAACGATTTTCAGAAGCCGACCCCGAGGTAGCGCACCAGCGACAATATGCCGAGGATGATCACGATCACTCGCAGGATCTGCTTGAGCCGGCCCTCGATGGGAAGCAGGTTCACGAGGTAAAGCACGAGAAGGACCACGACGAACGTGATCAGAACGCCGATCAGGATCGACAGCGCCGACATGGATGCCCCCGTTTGATCGATGGTGCGGTCGAGTGTAGCACCAAACGCATTGCGCGCCGAAACCGGAGTTCCCATGCCGGGAATAATCGGCATGACGAAACCGAATTGAGAATAGGAGAGCCAAACGGGTACCGCCGGGCGGCAATTGCTCGGGGTGAGCCTGCCCCGGCAGGGAAACTCGGGCGCCCACGAGCCTCTTGGGCCGGATCGGCAGGCCGCAAATGCGCGCCGCTGACGGCATTGCGGCGTCCCGAGCCGGCTCCGGTCTACCCGGACTTCGCCGCGGCGCCGGCCGTCAGCTTAGAACCGGATCCTCGCGCGTCGATGGGATAGGCATCACGTCCATAGGTCCAGGCCGGGCGAAACAGGCGATCCTCGCCCTGCACCAGCACCTGAGCCTCGCGGCCGGCTTGACCGTCGCGCTCGGCAAAGTCGATTGCCACCTGCAGGGCTTCCCTCTTGGTTGGATACGGACCCGAGTAGCGATAGCCGGCGCGTATTTTCCACTCGCCATTGCGCTTGGTGACGAAATATTGGGCACGAGGCATCGCGATTGTTCCTGTCGCTGAAGAGCAAGGACTGATGTAGCGATAACGCCGGCCGCGCCAAATCGTTCATCTGCAAGCAAAATTCGCCGCACGCCGTGCCGGACCGGCGCATGGCCGGTTGCTGCCCGAAATTGGCACGTTCGTTGCAAAAGCAACCCCGCTATGAATGCTCGCATAGCCATCCGGCTTGAGCCGGAGGTCGGATCGACGCCGAAGTGTGACAGGGCGTCCGGCGGCGCCGCTCGTTTCCGCCCCGGGCACACGGTGGTTGCTTCATACCTCAACGCCACCCAAGCCGCGCTTGGGGAAACGAAAACCACAGGAATCTGCAGCCGCTCGGCTTGCGCAAAAGGGCAGAATCTGGCCATGAAATCAACACGGTCTGCTGGTCAACGATCATAAAGTTGCTCGTCTTGTCGGCCAAAGGACACGACGCGCACCAAAAGAGCGGGGCGCAGCAGGCTCCGGAAGGGAAGGGGTTGACGATGAAGTTGGGCGCTTTGCTCGGCGCGCTACTTATGTTGCTGGGCATTACATCGGCTTCAGCAACGATTCGAATTCACGACGATCCCGGGGGTCGGATCGACAGATATCTCCAAAGATTCGCGAAGCTCCGGAATTCCGGCGAGCGCATCATCGTCGACGGAACCTGCAACTCGGCCTGCACGCTGCTGTTGGGAACCATACCGCGCAGCCGGATCTGCGTGACCGAGCGCGCAAGTCTCGGGTTCCATGCGGCTTGGGTGTTCGACGGCCAAGGCAATCAAGTCGAGAGTCCGACGTGGACCAGCGTGCTTTGGCGCAACTACCCGCAAACGATCCGCACTTGGATCAAACGGAATGGCGGCCTCACGCCGCGCATGATTTTTCTTCGCGGCAATGAATTGATGGCGATGTATCCGCTCTGCACCTGATCCCAGTGCTCGAGGGCCGCGCCGCATCGCCTGCCGCGAACGCGGCCCGTTGCGGATCACACAGAGGCTCTAGGGTAAAGCGGCTCTCATTCGGCTTCGCTTCCGCCTGCCGAATCGTCGCACGATACGACCTCTCTCACGTACTGGGCGGCGGCGCGAAAAAGCAGCGGCGGCTTCCATCCGCGCGTTTGCAGCGCCAGTACGCCCCGTCCGGGCTGGGCTGCGTTTCGCTGAACGGCACGAGCTCGTTGTCATACTCCTTGAGTATGTAGCCGATGCCGTTCATGGAGACCTTTTCACCGGGTACGGTGAAGCAGTCGCCCGCTCCGCAGCACCATTCGCCCGCGGCGTTTCGAAAGCCGCCACGGTTGATCCAAAGATCATGCGCGGATGCGAGCGAACCGATCGCCAACAACGCCCCAACCGAACCAACAAGTGCGATCGACCGCAGTGTCATGGCAGTACCTCTGCGTTCCAACGCGGCACTTACCTCGGGGTTCCTGGATCGGCATACCGGCTGCTGTCTCACAATCAGGTCACGAGCCGGTGCGGTCGTCGCGGCCGCAAGCGGGGCGTGGAACTTCATACGCGCGCCGGCGTTTGGATATGCGGATGAGTGCATCCGCGCCGAAGGAGACTCTTCGAAGGAGATTCTTAAGGAGATTCTTCATGGCGAGATCGCCCGCCGCGCCGGGTACTCGAGCAGGAAGGGACCGGGGCCTGCGGTGTGTGACGCTTGCGGTTGCGGCCGTGTATTGGCTGCCGATCCCGCCGGTGGCCTATGCGGCCGAACCTCCGGGATCCGCGGCCGAGCGCGGCAAACAGCCGTCTACCGATTCCGGACCGTCCGGCAATCTCAGCGAACAGCTGAAGCGATCCGAAGGCGTGATCAAGCCGCCCGAGAATGTCGATCCCGGGTTGCAGAAAAAGCCGCCCGACGATTCCGGCAAGATGCCGGTCATTCCGCCGCCGGGCAGTCCGGGCGGCGACCCGAGCGTCAAGCCGAAATAACAGCGAACAACGCGCCGATCACGCGGCGTCCCGGAGCGCCTGCTTGCACATGCGCAGGTCTCCGACAAAACGCCCATATTCCTGCTCCTTGTCCTGGCGTTCGATGATGCGCAGCAGATACGAAGGATGGATGGTCACCGCCAACCGCATGCCGTCCCCGGCCTGAAGAATCTTCCCGCGAACGGAAGTGATCGATACGGTGCGACCGAGCAGGCTGCGGGCGGCGGTGGCCCCCAGGGCGACCACGAGTTCCGGCTTGACGATCGCGCGCTCGAGATCGTTCCACCACCGGCAACGTTCGATCTCGTAGGCGTTCGGCCGCTTGTGCAGCCGGCGCTTGCCGCGCAGCTCGAACTTGAAATGCTTCACCGCGTTGGTGACGAACACCTTGTTGCGGTCGAGTCCCGCGTCCGCCAGGGCCCGGTCCAGCATACGGCCTGCCGGTCCGACGAACGGCTTGCCGGCGATGTCCTCGTCGGTTCCCGGCTGCTCGCCGACCAGCATCAGTGCCGCCGAAGTCGGGCCCTCCCCGGGAACGACCTGCGTGGCATCGCGATAGAGCGGACAGCGCGTGCATTGGGCTTCCGCGTCGCGAAGCTTGCGCAACGAGGTGATCTCGGCGGCTTCCATGCTCGAAGGGCCCATGTTGCGCGTCGCCTCGCCGATCCCGCTGCCGTCCAGCAAAACCGCAGGTCGC
>Ga0137373_10007864_pt1 | contig 11300 bp, 8 predicted proteins | sample SagtaG_5_FD_104912 | JGI IMG/M metagenome (GOLD analysis project Ga0137373, IMG submission 104912) | Vadose zone soil microbial communities from Sagehorn Ranch, Mendocino, California, USA - Sage1_R_80_16 metaG | ecosystem: Environmental > Terrestrial > Soil > Vadose zone | place: USA: California...
CGAAAAACTCGGCGAAGAATTCGCCCGAGCGATGGGCGACAAGCCGGCGTGTCTCATGCGTGGGCACGGGATCACCAGTGCCGGGCCGAACATCGAGGATGCAACCTTGACGGCGATCAAATTAAACGATGCCGCGGTAATCAATTACCAAGCCAATCTGCTTGGCACGCCGGAGCCGATCCCGCAGGAAGATATCGACTTCCTGGTCGGCAGGTCGCGCGGCGGCAGTAGCCAGTCGGTGCATGCCGGTTCCAACTGGCGCTATTACTGCAAACTTCTTGATGAAGAATGACTCCAGCCAGTTCAAAACGTTCAAATAGTTCAAGCCGTTCAAATTCACTTCGGATTTGAGGTCTAAGTTTTTTCGCACCAAGTCGAAGAAAAGCTGTGCGGGATTTCTCTGCATCGGCAAGGACACAGATCGTAAGTGAATTTCAGATTCGATTGTCGATCGAAAGGAGAAGGGAGCATGCCAAACGAATCGGTCCCGCCATGCTTCTGTTGCAAGCTGCTGATCATGACGGTGGGTCTGGCAGCTAGCGCATTTCTCTTGCCGCTATTTTTCCTGATCGCTCCCGGATTGACGCAAGACACGGGTTGGGAACAGAAATGGGATCAATGGGTTTCGGCGGCGAAAAAAGAAGGCAAAGTGGTTTTCGCGGCGGCGCCGGATCCGCTCATGCGAAAGCATATACCAGAAAGATTCACCGCCAGGTTCGGCATCAAAGTGGAATATCTAGCTGGCCGCAGCAATGAAATGACGGCGCGCCTGCGCTTGGAGCGTCAAGCCGGCATCTACTCGGTGGACGTGGTTACCGCGGGGGTGCAAACCATGGCGACCTCGCTTTATGCGGCAAAGATGCTCGATCCGCTCAAGCCGCTGCTGATCTTGCCCGAGGTCGTCGACGGTTCGAAGTGGAAGAGAGGACAGCCCTGGTTCATCGATCCGGAAGCACAGTACATCCTGCGTCTATTCAGCACGGCGAGTTCGCTATTTTTCATGAACACTCGGTTTGTCCAGCCGGGCGAGATGAAGTCGATCAAAAATTTGTTAGAGCCAAAATGGCAGGGTAAGATCTCCGTGTTCGATCCCACCGATGCCGGTACCGGCAGCAATACCGCGGCGGCGCTTTACGTCCAGTTTGGCGAGCCATTTTTAAAAGCCTTGTTCGTCGACCAGAAGCCGGTTTTTAGCCGCGACAAGCGCCAAATGGAGGATTGGCTCGCCAGAGGCACTTACCCGATTTCATTCGGCGCGCGCAGCGAAGAAGTAGACCGCCTGGAAAAGGAGGGTTTTCCGATCGTCAAAGCGGCGCCCGCGGACGCGATGGACATACTCACCGGTGCTTCGGGTTTGCTCGCGATTATCAATCGCGCGCCCCATCCTAACGCGGCGCGGGTGTTTCTCAACTGGCTGGCTGCGAAAGAAGGCGCCGAAGTTTTTTCCCGGGCGCAGTTGCACGCGACCACGCGAACCGACGTAGATGAGTCTTTTTTGCCGTCCGATATCGTGCCCCAGCGGGGGATAAAATACTTTGACAGCTACGACTGGGAATTTACTCTTTCGACGAAAGAGAAGGTGAGAAACCTTCTGGGAAAATTATTGAAGCGACAGTGATGGAACAGTTCGAGCAAATATTTTACTTTGACTACGCTGGTTGCGGCGTGGGACCATTAAATGGGGTTTCCAAAGGGGCGAGCATCCCCAATTGCGATCTTTTAATAGCGTCGGGGTCAATACCCCGCCTGCGAAGTGGCTGCGTTTATTAAGCTCCGCTGCCGGGACAAAGCATCGGGCTAGCAATTCCTTCTTATGGCGCAAACGGTTCTTGAATTTCGCGCGGTGGTCAAGCGCTTTCAGTCCGTCAACGCCGTCGACGGCATCAGCTTCTCGCTGCAAGCGGGCGAGATCTTTACTCTTCTCGGGCCGTCCGGTTGCGGCAAAACGACGACACTCCGGTTGGTAGCGGGCTTGGAAGAGCCGGACGCTGGGGAAATTCTGATTGACGGTAAAGCGGTGGCGGCGCCGGAACGCGGGTTGTGCCTGCCGCCGGAAAAACGTCACTTGGGCATGGTTTTTCAGTCCTACGCAATCTGGCCGCACCTCACGGTTTTCGAAAATATCGCTTTTCCTTTGCGGGTGCGGCGAGAAACAGGCGAAGTCGTTCGGCGGCGCGTAGAGCAGGCACTTGAAGTCGTCGGTCTCGGCGGTTTTGCCGAGCGCGGCGCCACCCAACTTTCCGGCGGCCAACAGCAGCGCGTCGCATTGGCACGGGCGTTGGTCTACGAGCCGGCGATCTTGTTGCTCGACGAGCCACTTTCGAACCTTGACGCCAAGCTGCGCGAGCAGATGCGCGTCGAGATTCGCGCATTGCAAAGAAAGCTTGGCTTGACGGTTCTGTATGTAACGCACGACCAGGCCGAAGCGATGACATTATCGGACCGGATCGCGGTCGTCCAGCGCGGTCGCTTCGAACAAGTCGGCACACCGGAAGAAATCTACGAGAATCCGGCGACGCCGTTTGTCGCCGAATTTTTGGGACGCATGCTCAGTTTCGAAGGGACGGTATCCCGAAACCACACGGGCTCCTGGGTCGAATTTTCGCAAGGCGCTGGACGGAGTGCGCCGTCCAGTCTATCGGAATCCCTCTCGCACGGGACCAGGGTAAGGGTGCTCACTCGTCCGGAGGACGTCGAGATTCTTGGCGCCGGCGAGTTGACGGCGAATCAACTTGCGGCGATCATCGAGCAAGTCGCATACCTGGGCGACCGTTTCGAATATCATGTACGCGCAGCCGGCGTGCAGTTTGTCTTATCGGCGCCCAAGAAGCAGCGATTTCGGCCGGGCGATGCGGTGCGTCTCTGTCTCGATTCCGGTCGTCTTCACTGTCGTCCGCTTTAAGCCGCAATGAAATCGCCCAGCGCCACTCTTTCGCTGCCACGATTTCGCCTGCACCTGCGGCCGATTCGCATGGCGGAAGTTGGCTTCCTGGTTTTTCTTGCCGTCGTGATGGGCTTGCCGCTGCTGTTTTTGCTCAGCGGCAGTTTCAATCTCGCCGCCCCGGGAAAGCCCGCGGTTTACGGTTTCGGCAACTGGCAGCGGGCTTTTACCGATCCCGGCACGCTGAGCGCTCTGTGGATGAGTTTTTTGCTTTCGGTCGTGCGTTTGATCCCGGCGATGATTCTCTCTGTAATGTTTGCCTGGCTCATCGCGCGCACCGATATGCCCGGCGGCAGGTTCATCGAGTCGGCCTGTTGGATCGCTTACTTCGTGCCGGATTTTCCGCTGGTGCTGGCCTGGATCCTGTTGCTCGATCCCAATTTCGGTTTTCTGAATTCGCTCGCCAAAAGCTTGCCCTTCGTCGAAGGGCCGATTTTTAACCCCTATGGTTTCTGGGGCATCGTTTGGGTGCATACCTCGACGGGCGGCATTTGGTTCAAAGTCATGCTGCTGGTTCCGGTGTTCCGCCGCCTGGGAGCGACGCTGGAAGAGGCGGCGCGGGTCGCCGGCGCCAATACCACGGCAATGCTTTGGCGCATCACGTTGCCGGTCCTGTCGCCGATGATTCTGGCGGTCGCCGTGCTGAGCTTTATCCGAGGCCTGCAGTCCTTCAACACCGAGCTCTTGCTCGGCACCCCCGTGGGAATTTACGTCTATTCGACCAAGATTTACGATTACTTGCAACGCGAGCCGCGCGCCTACGGCGAAGCCACGGCACTGGGCTCGGTATTCTTATTCGTGCTGGCAATACTGCTGTTCTTCTACTGGCGCTATTTAAGCGGCAATAAAAAATTCACCGTGGTTACCGGCCAAGGATATTCGACTCTACAGGTGAAGCTCGGCAGATGGCGCTATGCCGCCCTGGCCGGATGTTTGCTCTACGTTGCGGTGATGATGCTTCTGCCTCTGGCGTTCTTAGTGATCGGCTCTTTCATGCGGCGCTACGGTTTTTTCAACATTGCGTCGCCTTTCACGCTAAACCATTGGTACAATTTGCTCGCTGACCCAATCTTTCTCGTCGCGCTCAAGAACAGTTTGATCATCGCCAGCGTAACCGCCATCGGCGGTATCTTGCTTTATTCAGCTCTGGCTTATTTGTTGGTTTCCCGGCGCACGATCACCGCGCCCGTGCTGGAGAGTCTCTGTTGGGTTCCTCATGTGCTGCCAGGGATACTCCTCAGTCTGGGCGTCCTCTGGCTTTTTCTCGCGACACCGCTGCGCTTTTTTCTCTACGGCACGGTTTGGGGCATCGCTTTCGCGCTGATTCTGGCCGATAGCCCGGTGACGACCCAATTGTTCAAGGCGGGGCTATTACAATTAGGCGCCGACTTGGAAGAATCGGCGCGTGTGAGCGGCGCTTCATGGGCCTATGCTTACCGCCGCATTCTGTTGCCGCTGTTGGCGCCGATCGCCGCCGCTGTCGGCTTGATGAACTTCGGCAGCGCCTTGACCAGCATCAGCACTCCCGTGCTACTGTACAGCCACCAGTCGCGGCCGTTGGCGATCTTGCTGCTGGAGTATAGCTTCACCGGCGAGCTGGAACGGGCCGCGGCCCTCGGTTTATTAATTACTCTGATTATCGGCTCGATGATGCTCATCGCTAGAAAACTGGGATTGCAACTATCCAGGAGTGATTAGGGCAGGATTCACGGCGATACCTCGGGGAGACTTAGATGAAACGAGTGATCATGTTTATGTATATGCTCGTCGGCTTCAGCACCGCGTGGGCACAGACAAAAGCGAGCGATAAGGAATGGGCCGCCGTCGTTGACGCCGCTAAGAAAGAAGGCAAGGTCGTTGTTGCCGGCTCCCCCGACCCGGTGATGCGCAACGACGTGATTCCCAAATTCACCGCGCGCTTCGGCATTCCGGTGGAATTTGTCGCGGGACGTTCGAGCCAAATTGTCTCGCGCGTCCAGACCGAACGGGGTTCGGGCATTTACAGCATCGATATTTATCTCGCCGGCCCCGACACCAGCGCCAACGAGCTCTACAACGACAAGTTGATCGACCCACTGAAGCCCTTGATCGTCATGCCGGAAGTGGCCGATGGCTCGAAGTGGAAAACCGGCAAAGTGTGGTTCGCGGATCCGCAGGAACAATTCATCGCGCGCGCGTTCAGCGGCGTGGCGACGTGGCTCTTCATCAACACGGATCATGTCAAGCCCGAGGAGGTGCGCCACGTCAAGGACCTGCTCAATCCCAAGTGGCGCGGCAAGATTTCCACCGAAGATCCGACGACAACCGGCGCGGGCGCCAACATGGCGGCGCGCCTGTACTATCAAGTCGGCGAAGAGTATGTGAAGAATCTCTACGTCGACCAAAAAACCGTGCGCACGCGCGAACGCCGGCAGATGACCGACTGGCTGGCGCGCGGCACGCAGCCGATTTGTCTCAACTGCCGCGAAGACGATGTCCGGCCATTAGTCAAAAAAGAGGGGTTTAAGATCCTGGAGATTTTCGAGATCAGCGGCGTGCCGAGCACAATCAACGGCTCGCCGTGGATGTTATCCTTGGCCAACAAGGCGCCGCACCCGAAAGCAGCTCAAGTTTTCGCCAACTGGATTCTTTCCAAGGAGGGGCTGGAGACCTACGCAAGGGGTTATGGATCGGCGACCTTGCGCACGGATATCGATGAATCATTTCTCAATCCCGGCAATGTGCCGAAGAAGGGCGTAAAATATTTCGACGACACCGAATGGAAATGGATCGTCACCGGGCGCCATGAGAACCGGGACAAAGTCTGGCAGCTCTTAAAGGCGCGCTAAGCGCGCCGTTCAATTGTTCAAGCCGCTCAAAACGTTCCAGTCGTTTAAAATATCTCGGGAAAACAATTGAGAACGCGACGATCCGAAGCATCAACGGTTTGAACACCTTGAACGGCTTGAACGTTTTGAACAATCGATCTCAAAAGTAAGAAAGGCAGGAAACGTCATGGCGAGAAAAATTAAGATTCATTATCGGGCGCCGAGCCACGTGCCTCTATGGAAAGTGATGGAGGAGGGCGGCTTTCTGGAAAAGCACGGCTTGGAAATGGAAATGGGCTCGCTAGAAGGGCAGCGCAAGCGCGCGACCGAAGGACTCAAGGCGGGGGAGCTCGACGTAGTTTCCGGCAATCATCACAACCTCTACGTGCGCAAGGCACTCTACGGCGATCCCTACGTGCACATCGCCCAGAGCAATAATGCCTGGCGCGAAAATTATCTTGTGTGCGGCAAAGGCGTTGATGGCCTCAAGGATCTAAAGGGCAAGCGCGTGGCGATGGATGATTATGACGGACACACGGGGCTCAATGTCTGGTTGTACCTCAAGCAGCATGGTCTGGAAGAAGGTCGCGACGTTGAGTTGGTCACGGATCCAGTCAAAGGCGCCGAGCGAGCCAAAGCAGTCACGGAGGGAAAATACGACGCCACATTCATTCGCGCAGTGGACCGTCTCCGCGCGCTCAAATTCGGCGCCAAGATCATCGAGGTGCCGCCGATGGCGATGATCGAAGGTGTGACGCTCACGACGACGACGGAGTACGTAAAGAATCACGAGGACGAAGCGCGCTCGCTGATTCTCGCGCTGATCGACGGCATTCATTTTTTCAAGACCAAGAAAGCCGACACGCTCGCGATCATCAAGAAGCACTGCTCGCAGCTGCTCAAAATGCACGATGACGAAGAGTGGGATTGTTTTTATGACACCCAGGCCGAATCGCTAGAGAAGGCGCCTTATCCGTCCATCGAGGCGATTCAAAACGTCTTCGCGCTCGGGGTGAAGCGCGATCCCGAAATCAAGGAATTCAACCCGCTGGCGTTGTGGGATCTGCACTACGTAAAGGAAATTGACGACAGCGGCTATATCCGGAAACTGTACCAATGATCGAAATGCAACGGTGCTTAGCCGCGATCGAGCAAAGTCGTTCCCGATAGCCCAAAGGGATTGCTCGCCAGATTCGCTATAAAGGCGCGCCGTCCGCGCGGCCGGCGCGCTTGTCCCGACTAACAAAACGCCGAGCAACGGGGTCCCGGAGCGCCAAGTCTTTCTGCGCCGCGCCGAAAGAAGCGCGTTGACGTTGCCGCTTTATCTTCATGGTATGGAGGAATCGATGACTGCGAGCCCGCAACTGGTCAACCTATTCGACTTTGAAGCCTTCGCTAAAGAGCGTCTTCCCAAGGAAGAATATGACTATATCGCCGGCGGCGCCACGGACGAGCTCAGCGTCGATCGAAATCGCCGCGCATTTGCCTCCTGGGCCTTTCGGCCGCGTGTCTTGCGCGACGTAAGCGCGCTCGATCTTTCCACTACCGTGCTCGGCACCAAGGTGAAATTGCCGGTATTGATCGCTCCGTGTGGAGGTCATAAGCGCGCACATCCCGAAGGAGAATTAGCCACCTATCGCGCCGCGGCGGCGTGCGGTACTATTCTCGCCGTAAGCGCCAATTCCAATACATCGTTTGAAGACTTGGCCAAGGCTGCGAATGGCCATCTCTGGGTTCAGTTGTATCCGTTTCGGGACAAAGAACTGACCAAAAGCTGGATCAAGCGGGCGAAAGAAGCGGGCTACAAAGCCGTTTGCGTTACGCTGGATTCGCAATGGCCGCCCAAACGCGAGCGCAATATTCGCAACAACTATCAAAGACATCGCGGCGCCAATTACCCGGATGCAAGAGCCGATACGCCGAAACCGGCCGGGCGAGCAGGCGAGGGTTCCGATCCTGCGGCCACCTGGAAAGATTTGGCATGGATCAAGTCGTGCAGCGATCTGCCTGTGGTTGCCAAAGGCGTCATGACCGGCGAGGACGTAGAATTATGCGCGCAAGCCGGCGCAGATGGCGTCATTGTTTCCAATCACGGCGGCCGGCATTTGGACAACACCTTGGCGACGATCGAAGTGCTTTCCGACGCCGTCGCTGCCGCGAAAGGAAAGTTGGAGATCTATCTCGATGGTGGCATCCGGCGCGGCGCGGATGTGGTGAAGGCGATCGCGTTGGGAGCCAAAGCTGTCTTCATTGGTCGCCCGCTCTTTTGGGGTCTCGCCGTGGACGGCGAAAAGGGCGTCATTCGCGTCTTGGAAATATTGCGTGAAGAAATCGAGATCACCATGGCGAAATGTGGCCGGCCCGTCATCGCGGATATCGATTCAACCGTGGTGGTGAAGGCGCCGCCGTTATAATTACCCTCCCGTTGAACCTTTCGCTCCTGCCTCGCTATCTACTGACCAGCACCCACGGATTTTGCCGTTGTAGTTATAGGGTCGCCGTTGTAAGAAACCGCTCAGTGTAGGCCTCACGCTAAACTTTCAAAGTGAAGCGAGGGAAAAAATGGACACCATCACCGATCAAATAGCCGAATACGCTGCTTCTACGTCGTTCGGTGACTTAACGGAAGAGGCGGTTCACTCCGCCACGCAGCGTCTGGTGGATTCATTGGGCTGTGCACTCGGGGCCTATGACTGTGAGCCGGCGGCAATCGGCAGGAGATTAGCGAGTGGTCAGGGGCCAGGCAAGTACCCTGGGCGCGTGCTCTGTTTCGGCGATCGATTGCCGGCGGAAAGCGCGGCCTTTATCAATACGACGATGATTCGCAATCTTGATTTCAACGATCGCTATCCAGGCGGACACCCGAGTGACTGTCTTGGCGCGCTGCTCGCCCTAGCGGGCGCCATGAAAATGGACGGAAAACGTTTCATCGCCAGCATGATCGTCATCTATGAAGTGTTTTCCCGCTTGAGCGATGCGACCAAGTTGAGCCGCCATGGATGGGATCAGGGTTACGCCGTCGGCATCGCAACGGCAGCTGGGGTATGCAACCTGTTGAAGCTTGCCACTGAAGCAACCGCACATGCCGTGGGTATCGCGGCTGCCGCCAATTTGCCGCTCCGCGTCACGCGCTCAGGCGAGCTCACACCGTGGAAAAATGTCGCGACGGCATATGCAACGCGCAACGGCTTGTTCGCTGCTTTACTCGCCGCGGAAGGCATGATCGGACCCGGTAACGCTTTCGAAGGGCGAAACGGGCTTTGGGAAAAAGTAACCGGCCCATTCGACTTGGCGCCGTTTCCTAAGCGTGGCGGTGTGTACTTGACACCGCGAGTGCAGCTCAAATACTGGCCGATCGAAACCAACGGACAGCCCGCGGTATGGGCCGCATTGGAGCTTCGCGCAAAGGCGGACCCCGGAGATCTAAAAGCAATTGAAATTTTCACTTCGAAGTTTACGTGGTTCGAGATCGGCAGCGAGCCGGAAAAATGGGATCCCAAGACACGCGAGACAGCGGACCACAGTCTCCCTTACATTTTCGCCCGAGCGCTCGTCGACGGACCGATTCGGGTATCTTCATTCAGCGATGAGGCCGTGTGCGATTCGTCGCTGCGGCCACTGATGCAAAAGATCAAAGTTATCCCCGATGACGAAATAGAAGCGTTGCTACCCGGAAAAACGTTGCTTCGGGTCGTAGCGACCGCAAACGACGGCACGCGACATTCCGTCGAAGTAGCAAATCCGCTAGGCCATCCGGACAATCCGATGCAGGACCGTCACATCGAAGAGAAATTTGTCGCGCTCGCCAAGCCCGTCATCGGTATCAAGCGCGTGCGGATGGCGCTCGATCGATGGTGGCGAGTTGAAAGCAGCGATGATGTCAGCGCGCTGATGCAACTTTTGGATATCCCGAATTCCATATGAACTAACCTCTCGCTTGTGCGCGCGAACCTACCGAGCCGGCAGCTCACGAAAGCGCTCCCGCTGTGACGATCGAGAGCATCTTCGCTTGATTTTTGCTTGTTTGGCAGAACGAAGATGGTTATGGCTTCGTGGATAAGGAACGAAAGTGTCGAGGTGAATTATTCAATGGACGAGATCCAAATAGTCGACACCACATTGCGCGACGGCGATATCAGCCTTTGGGCCTATGGCATGACCACCGGCATGATGCTTCCCGCATTGCGCCATATGGACGAGGCGGGTTTCGATTCGATGGAATTTTTCTTGAGTCTGCGGTTTAAGAAATTCGTCCGTGAGCACAAGGAAGATCCGTGGGATTGGCTGCGCCTCGGCACCAAGGAGATCAAGAAAACCCGTCTGCGTTATCACGGCGGACTGCATAGCGGCTTCGAGTTCATTCCCGAGTGCATCCGGCGGTTGGTGATTCAAACAGTCGCCAAGTACGGCATCGATCTGACTCGCACGTCCAATGCGTGCAACAATTTCGAGGCGTTAGGGAGAGAAGCGAAGGAGCTCAAGAAGCTCGGCATGGACACGGTGATGAATTTGATTTACTCGATCTCGCCGCGCCATACCGATGAATATTACGCGCAAAAGGCGCGCGACGCCGCGGGGTTGAAGCCGTATCGTCTGTGCTTCAAGGATGTTGGCGGCATGTTGACGCCGGAGCGCACGCGCACGCTGGTGCGTCTGATCAAGCAGAACATCGGCAATGTTCCGCTCGAGTTTCACGCCCATTGCAACAACGGGCTCGCGCCCTTCAACCTGCTCGAAGCAGTGAAAGAAGGCGTGCGCATCGTGCACACGGCGATACCGCCTCTCGCCAACGGCTCGTCGCAGCCGTCGATCTTCAACGTCGCCAGCAATCTGCGCGCTCTGGGCTATAAACCGCTGGTCAACATAGATGCGCTCGCGCCGGTGCGCGAACATTTCTCTTGGATAGCTGAACGCGAAGGATTGCCGGTCGGCGCGCCGCGCGAATACGATCAAGCTTGGTACAGCCATCAGGTTCCCGGCGGGATGATTTCAAACCTGCGCCATCAGCTAAAGCTCATGGGCAAAGAGGAAATGCTGGCACAAGTGCTGGAAGAGATCAGCCGTGTTCGCTCAGAGATGGGATATCCAATCATGGTGACACCGTTCGCGCAATTCGTGGGCAGCCAGGCGGCGATCAACGTGATTCTGGGCGAACGATACAAAGAAGTGACGGATCAAGTGATCCAATATGCGCTCGGTCTTTGGGGGCAGGGAAGGCAGCGATTACATGGACGCGGCGGCCAAAACAAAGATTTTGGATCGGTCCCGCGCCCGCGAGATCGAAAAGATAGAATACCCAGAGCCGACATTGGAAGAAGTGCGCAGACAGTACGGCGGGCCGCATTTGTCGGATGAGGAGCTGCTGTTACGCTACTACGCCGGACCGGAGTTCGTCGATGCGCTGAAGACCGCACCGGCGAGAAAAGAGTATTTATCCGCGCCAAAGCCGCTCCTACGACTTGTCGAGGAGCTGAGCAAAAAGAAACTCGGACGGGTTTACATTCGTAAAGGCGATTTCTCGCTTACTCTACAGCGCTCGGTTTAGCTCAAGC
>Ga0137373_10007890_pt1 | contig 11280 bp, 10 predicted proteins | sample SagtaG_5_FD_104912 | JGI IMG/M metagenome (GOLD analysis project Ga0137373, IMG submission 104912) | Vadose zone soil microbial communities from Sagehorn Ranch, Mendocino, California, USA - Sage1_R_80_16 metaG | ecosystem: Environmental > Terrestrial > Soil > Vadose zone | place: USA...
GCAGAGCTGTTCGAACAATGCCGCGTCACTCGTGGCAAGGATCTCGACCGCCAGCAGGCCCGCGTTCGCACCGCCGCCGACCGCGACCGTCGCGACCGGCACCCCACGCGGCATCTGCACGATCGACAACAACGCGTCGAGTCCGTTCAGCGACGTCGTCGCCACTGGCACGCCAATGACCGGCAGTGGCGTATGCGCAGCGAGCATCCCCGGCAGGTGCGCCGCGCCGCCGGCGCCCGCGATCAGCACACGCAGCCCACGTCCATAGGCTTGCTGGGCATACGCGCTCATCGCGTCGGGTGTGCGGTGCGCCGACAGCACGCGCAGCTCGTGCGCCACCCCGAAGCGCTCGAGGATCTCCGCCGCGGGCTTCAGCGTTGGCAAGTCTGAGGAGCTGCCCATCGCAATGCCGACCAGCGGCTGCGTCACAGGCCGAGTGCGTCCGCGGCGCGCTGTGCCCGCTGTGCTGCCTCGTCTCGTGCCAGCCCGAGGGCGGTGACGTGGCCGAGCTTTCGGCCCGGCCTGTTTTCGGTCTTGCCGTAGAGGTGCACGAACACGTCGCCGACGGTCAGCGCCGCGCCAAGATTGGCTTCGGCGGAGCCGCCGTGACCGAGCACGTTGACCATCGCCGCTGCCGGTGCGCGCATGTCCGTTGAACCGAATGGCAAGCCGAATACCGCGCGCACATGGTTGCTGAATTGCGAGGTGATGCACGCCTCGATCGAATAGTGCGCCGAGTTGTGCGGTCGCGGCGCCAGCTCGTTGAGCAGCACCCTGTCATTCGGCAGCAGAAAGAGCTCGACGCCGAATGCACCCACGCCATCCACCGCCGTAACGGCGCCGCGCGCAATCTGCTGCGCCTGCTCGGCCACGGTGGCTGGCACGTCGGCTGGCGCGAGCACGGCGCGGCAGATATGAAGACCTGGGTCCTGCTGCGTTTCGACGGTGGGATAGGTGACCAGCGCGCCGTCCTGGCCGCGCACGACGAGCACTGCCAGCTCACGAACGAAGTCGACAAAGGCTTCGGCGTACAGCTGGCGCTTTGGCCAACCGAGGCGCTCGCATGCGCGCTGGGCCTCGTCTGTGTCGTGCACGAGGGCATTGCCGTAACCGTCGTAGCCGTCGCGGCGCGCCTTGACCATGAGCGGCCAACCGAGCTCGTCGCCGAGCTGCTGCAACGCCTGCGCGTGTGGGATCGGCGCAAACGCGGGCACGGGGAGCTCCGCGCGCAGCAGCGCCTGCTTCTGGATGAGCTTGTCCTGGACCGTGGCCACACAGTCTGGCCCCGGCCACACCGTCGCCCCGCGGCGTTGCAGGCCGCGCAGTACGTCGGCATCGACGAACTCGTTCTCGAGCGTGATCACCGGCGCCGCCGCTGCCAGGGCGTCGAGCGCCTGCTGGTCTTCCCAGCGTTCCCTGAAGACCACACTTGAACTGGTGAGCCGCGCCGCGGGCGAGCCTGGTGCTCGCTCACCAATGACCACATCGATGCCGAGCGCGCCCGCCGCCAGGAGCGTCATCCGCCCCAGCTGCCCACCGCCAAGGATCCCGAGCGGCCCCACCTGCGCGTCAGCCGACCCGCGCGGCCACATTGTCGACGATCTGGCGCACGTGTCGGGCGCGGGCTTCTAGCTCCTCGAAACGGCCGCCGGCCACGAGCGCCCGGTCGACCACTGCGGAGCCCATGCCCAGGCCCCATGCGCCGGCCTCCAGGAAACTGGCGGCATTGTCGATGGTGACGCCGCCTGTGGGCAGCAGGGGGATGTCTTTGAACGGGCCTAGCAAATCTTTCAGATAGCCAGGGCCGACCGACCCGGCGGGGAAGAGCTTGATGACGCAGGCGCCGGCACGCCAGGCACCAAGCACCTCGGTGGCGGTGAAGGCGCCGGGGATCCAAGGGACGCCCTCGTCCGCTAGACGGCACACCAGCGCCGCGTCGAGGTGCGGACTGACCAGAAATCGTGCGCCGGCGTCCAGCGCAGCACGCGCGGTCGCCTCGTCGAGCACCGTGCCGGCCCCAAGTAGCACGCGGTCACCCAACGCCGACGCGATATCGCGGATCATGTCCAGTACACCTGGGCTGTCGCACGTCACCTCGAGGCTGTCGATGCCACCAGCCAGCAGCGCCTCGGCCGTGGCAACGGCTGCGCGCGAGTCGGTTCGGCGCAGGATCGCCACCACCCGGCTGTCACCCAGGCGGGCGGGAATCTCAGGCCGTGACGGCACCGGCTCGCTCCACAACAGTCGAAGACTCCAGGTCGCGCTCCACGTCGGCCCGGCGCAAGCACACCTCGTGGTACTCGCCCGCGAGCCACGGCTGGAACTGGTCAGCATAGTGGGGCGTGCCGGGCTGGCCAGAGTTGCCGATGTTCTGCACGGCCAGGAACCGCTCGGGTTCGGCAAAGTCGACCACGATGCGGTATTCGGCGCCGCCCAACGCGCCGACCATGCCCGTGTTGCGCACCGTGTCGCCCGAGCCGTCCACCGGATGCGGCCCGATATCGAACTCAGGCCGATCGAGTGGGTGACGCCAATGCGCCTGGTGCACGTTGGCCCATTGCCAGTCGACGCCGTGGCGAGCTCGCAGCAGCTGCACGGCCGCCGCGGCGATCGCCAGCAGCTCAGTCTGCAGGTCGCCTGCGAACCAGTCCAGGTCGGCCAGTTCGATCAGGCGCGCGGCCACGTTGGACTGGCCATGCAGCAGTCCGTGCAGGCGGTCGGGAAAACGGGCGGCGATGACGCGGGATTGCCATAAGTCCATGAAGGTTTCGAAGAGCGTGGCGGCCACGCTGTCCATGGTGTAGCGGTAGTCCCACGCGGCCAGCGTGCTGCACAGCAGCGCTACGTCAGGATCAGTAGATACGCCAAGGCGGCGGACGAGGGGCGGGCACAGGCGCTCGGCGCGCGTGCTCTTGACGTCATTCTGCAGCGCGATCCCTGTCGCTCGATCGATTCGATCGGCGCTGCCGAGGACCTGGTGGATGCGCTGGGCCCGATGCCCAGTGCCCCACGCACCGTGCAACGGATACGGGTAATCTCCCGGCGTGACGCGCTCGTTGGCGCTAGCGACGTACCCGCGTGGCGGATCGACCACGCTCGGCAAGCCGTCGAACGGTACGTAGCCGTGCCAGGTGTCATCCGGATGCTGCGCATCGCGATAACCGCGCCGCACACGCCCGCGCAGCGGCACGCGCCCCGCGCACTGGTAGCCAACTCGCCCTGAGGCGTCGGCATAGACGAAGTTGAAGACCGGCACCGCCCAGTCGCGCAGCGCCGCGCGGAAGCCGTTCCAGTCGTGCGCGCGACCGAGCGCAATGCCCGCGCGGATATCGTCCATGTGCTCCTGGCCCACCCAGCGCAATGCCAACGGTGGCTCGTCGTCAAGGCCGGTCAGGACGTGGTTCACGACTGGGCCGCGCACGGTGGCGCGCTGGGTGTGGCGGATCGCTGGCTGGCCGCGCACCGCGACCTCGACCACTGATTCGTCGAAGCGGCGCCAGGTCAAGCCGTCGCGGTACTGCGACGGATCGGTTGGATGGACCAGCTCGCGGTACAGATCGCGCGTCGAGGCGGCGTTGTTGGTGATGGCCCAGGCGACTGTGCCGTTGGAGCCCCACCACAGACCGGGCACGCCGACCGGTCCGGCGCCCGCGGCATCGTCGTCGGGTCCGTGGGCGGCGTATTCGTACCAGCTCGACGGGACCCAGAACGGTTGGTGCGGATCGCCGCACAGCAGCGCCTTGCCCGAGCCCGTGCGCGACCCGGCGACGGCCCAGTTGTTGCTGCCCGACCCATCGCTGGTACCCAGGTGACCGTTCTCACTCGGCGGCACCGCCGGATACGGCGTGCCAGGTGGCAAGATGCGCGTTTCGGGCGCCTCGGGCTCGAGAAATGCAGCTTGCAGGTGCTCGGGCAGCAGGCCCGCGGCCTCGCCGATGGTCAACGTCTGGAGCCGCCCGTTGAGCGACCACCACAGGCCGCGTAGCGTCGCGATGACGTCGCGCACGGTGAACGGCTCAGGCTCGTAGTGCAGCAGGAGGAATTCTCGCGGCAGCGCGGTTGAATCGATGCAGCGGTTAATGCCCGCGACAAACTGTTCCAACACCGCGCGTGTGGCATCGTCGGTTTCCGCGACCTCCCGTTCGGCGATGGCCGGAATGCCGAGAGCGAGATGCATGAGGTCGCTTTCGACGTACGCCGGGCCCAGGATTTCCGCCTGGCGGCCCAATGCGCGGCGGCGCAGCCTGTCCATCTGCCACAAGCGGTCTTCGGCCATCGCGTAGCCCAGGCCAAAGTACACGTCGGCTGTCGTGTCGGCGTAGACATGTGGCACGCCAGCGCGGTCGCGCAGCACCTCGATGGTCATCGGACGCTGGCGTGGACGGGCAGCGGCACGCCCGTGTGTTCGGCCACCCAGCCGAGCTCGTCAAGTGTGAATTGCTCGAATGGGATGCCGTTCTGGAGATAGTTGCGGGCGTTGTCGTTTTCGATATCGCCCGGCGCGTAGACCTTTTCGAAGCCAGTGCGGGGCGGATTGCGCTGGACGCGCTCGCGCACACCTCGGGCGTCGGCGACGAACCGCTGAGGGTCCGTGAACTGCGCGACGTCGTAGGCCATGAACCAGTGATTCGTCGTGCCGTTGTTGGAGCCGCGAATGTCGTCGAACGCGGCACCCGCCAGCAGCGACGTAATCATCGACAGCACGATTGCCATGCCCGAGCCCTTGTAGTCGCCCAGCGGCGCGAACGTACCGCCGTCGTTGGCGGCGTCGGCGTCGGTCGTGGGCTCGCCCTCTTTGTCGAGCGCCCAGCCGGCCGGAATGGGTTCGCCGCGCCGTTTGTAGATGTCCAGCCGATTGCCGGCGACGACGCTCAGGGCGATGTCCAGGAAGACGGAATCGGCCTCGCCAGCGTTGAACTGGCCGCCCTCAGGCACCACCTGAGTCGGCACCGCCCAGGCAGGCGGGTTGTTGCCGACCACGCCTTGCTTGCCGCCCCACGGCGCCACGCGCGGCGACGCGGTCGTGAACGCAAAGCCGATCATGTTGTGCTGGAGCGGCAGGCGCGCCCAATACCCCGACGCACCGTAGTGGTTGCTATCGCGCACCAGGACGGTGCCGACGCCGAACTCGCGCGCCAGCTCGATCGCGCGCTCCATCCCGACATGGCCTGCCACATGGCCCAGGCCGTTATCGGCCGTGATGACGCGCGCCGCTCGAGCGCCGCCGATGTCGCGCATATTCGGCTGCGGATTGATCCGCTTGTCGAGAAGCTGCGAGACGTAGTTGCGCAGGTTCTTCAGCCCGTGGGTGACCGTGCCGTGCAGGTCGGCGTCCACCAGCGCGGCGGCTGCCTTGCGCGCATCCTGGGGCGGTACGCCCGTGGCCGCGAACGCCTCCGCGGCAAAGTCCACCAACTCCGACAAGCCTGCCCTCGCCGCTGCACGCACTGGTTCCATAGCGGGACCCATTATGCTGGGCCGAGACATGACCGTGAACCGCAAGCTGGTCATGGTGGGCTTCCTGCAGGCCCAGAACTGCACGAATCTGCCCGCCTCGTGGCGCCATCCCGCATCGCGCAGCGACTTCCTCAGTCCTGACTACTACGCCGAGATCGCGCGCATTTTGGAACGCGGCAAGTTCCACCTGGCCTTCTTCGACGACCGACTGGCGATGCCCGACCGCTACGGCGGCGACCACGCGCATACCGTCCAGTACGGCATCCGCTGCGTGAAGCTCGATCCGCTCGTGGTCCTCATGGTCATGGCTTCGGCGACGCAGAAGCTCGGGCTGGGCGCGACCTGTTCGACGACGTATTACGAGCCGTTCCACGTCGCGCGCCTGTTCTCGACGCTCGACCACATGACCAACGGCCGCGCCGCCTGGAATGTGGTCACCTCGCTCAACGACGGCGAGGCGATGAACATGGGCCGCACCGAAGTGCTCGAGCACGACCTGCGCTACGACCGCGCGGACGAGTTCATGGAGATCGTGCTCGGCCACTGGAACTCCTGGGACGACGATGCACTGATCGTCGATAAGGTGAGCGGCCGCTTTGCCGACCCGACGCGTGTGCGGCGGCTCGACCACGTGGGCGAGTACTACACGTCACGCGGTCCGTTCACTGTGCCGCGCACGCCGCAAGGCCATCCCGTAGTGATCCAGGCGGGCCAGAGTGGCCGCGGGCGACGTTTTGCCGGCCGCTGGGGTGAGGTCATCTTCACCACTGCGCCAGCGTTGGAAATTGGCCAGCAGGTGTATCGGGCGTTTCGCCAGGAGGCGGTCGACGCGGGACGCGATCCCGACGGCATGGTGCAGTGCAAGCTCGTGCTGCCCGTATGCGCCGCGACCAAAGCGGAAGCCGAGGACAAGATGGCGCTGGCCGAACAGTTGCCGCTCGAGATCGATCAGCTATCGCTGCTGTCCGAAGCGCTGAATTTTGACTTCGCGACGCGCGGGTTGGACGAACCCCTCTCGGATGAGGACATCAGTGGCATGTCGGGCCTGCAAAGCATTCGCGACCGCGTGCTGCGCCTGAGCGGCAAGCGCAACCCCACGGTGCGCGAGTTCATGCACTTCAGTAGTCGCGGCCGGCCCGACGACGCGATCGTCGGTGGACCCAAAGAGGTGGCCGACGCGTTGGAGGAGCACTTCGTGGAGCGCGCATGCGACGGCTTCGTCATCGCGGCCACGCATGTGCCTGGCGGCTACGCCGACTTTGTGGACTACGTGGTGCCCGAGCTTCAACGCCGAGGGCTGTATCACACTGACTACACCGGCACCACACTGCGCGAGAATCTCGGCCTACCCGTCCAACGACAAGCCGTACTCCGCGGCTAGCGCCTGGAGCTTGCGCCAGGTGGCATCCTCGACGTCAATGCCGTTGGCGCGGCGCTCCTGCTCGCGCAGATACTCGACTTCGCCTGGGTAATACACCCTGCCGCCGGGCTGTGCCGGCTCGGTCGCCTGCAGGTATTGGGCAAACTCGGCCACCTGCTGTTTGAACTCGGCCAGCGGCCGAAAGGCGCTGACGTTGAACACGGCGATGAAACAGCCGTCGTTGTGTCGAAATGTCGGGTCGATGCCGAAGCCCAGGCCAGTCAGCAGTCCGCACAGAATCTCGACGATCGCGGATAGGCCGCTGCCTTTGTAGCCCTCAGTGCCGCCCAGCGGCAGCAACGCGCCGCCAGCACGCAGGGCATTGGGATCGGTCGTCGGCTGACCGTCGCGATCGACGATCCAGCCCCGCGGCACCTGTTCATTGCGCGAGACCGCGAGTGAGATCTTGCCCGCGGCGACCGCCGACGTCGCCATATCCAGGAACAGCGGCCGAGCGAGGTCCGACGGTACCGCGACTGATAACGGATTGGTGCCGAGGCGTGCCTCACGTCCGCCGAACGGCGCAACTTGCTTGGCCGAGCGGCCGGAATCGGCGGTGATCAGTCCGATCATGCCTTCGGCCGCGGCCATCAGTGGATAGCTCGCCAGTCGACCGATGTGGCCCTGACGAAACACGGTCGCCGCGGCCACGTTGGCTCGCGCCGCCTTGTCGATGGTCAACCGCATGGCGCGCTCGGTGGCCACATAGCCGAAGCCCCAATGGCCGTCGACGACGGTCGTCGTGACCGACTCCTGGACGATGGTCCACTCGGCGCCGGGCACGATGTGACCGGCCTTGATGCGATCGATATAGGTCGGGATCTGGATGATGCCGTGCGAATCGTGGCCGGCCAGATTGGCGTCGATGCTGTGGCGCATCACGATCTCGGCCTCGCCTGGCGGTGTACCAGCGGCTACGAGCAGCGCATGACCGATGCGCTCGAGTTGCTCAGCGGCAAAGCGTGGCATGCGCCGTCCATTCAACCGCGCCTCGCCCGTTCGCGCGCCGGATCGGGGATCGTGAACGCAATGCCCATCGCCAGCACTACGAAGACGGCCAGCACTTCGAAGGCGACCGACAGCCCGCGGGCGCGGTCCTCGAAGAATGTCAGCCCGAGGACGATGGTCGAGATGCTCAGCGCTCCACCGCTCAGACGGAACATACTGCGGATCCCGGTCAGCGCCGCCGCGTGCTGCGGCGCCAGGTCGAGCGCGGCGTTGTTCGACGCCGGCGCCGACAGCCCGGTGCCAAGTCCGCCCAGAGCGAGGATGGCGGCCATAATCCAGAAGCCGTCGAGCGTGAGTGTTCCGATCGTCAATTGCTGCGGCGCCAGACCGAGCAGCGCGAGTGCCAGGGCGACCAGGCCCATGCCGATCAGCATCGGCAGTCGATAGCCCAGCCGAATGATCCACACGCTGGCGACGATCGACGAGCACACCATCGCCAGGCCCCGCGGGGTCATCACTGCGCCGCTCTGGAACGCGCTCATGCCGTAGCGCGCGACGCCGTACGCCGGAATGAACGACGTGAAGCCGAATACGGCTGCGCCATAGACCAGGTTGTACAGATTCGTGTTCAGGAACGGCTGGTGAACGACGAGCGGGTACTCGATTATCGGGTCGGTCGCATCACGGATGTAGCGCAGGAAGAGCACGAACAGGCCGATGCTGATCGCCACGGCTAGCCATAGCAGCGGATTACGCCAGAGGTCCGGATCGTCGGCTGCCGCCGTGATCGACGCCAGGAGCAGCACGATCGCCGCCGAGTACAGGGCTACGCCGGGCAGGTCGATGTGGCGCGCTTTGCGAAACACGTCCTTAGGCAACAGCAGCGCCACGCCGACCAGCGCCACGACGCCAATCGGCAGGTTGACAAAGAACATCTCTCGCCAGGTCCAGTGCTGCAGGATGAAGCCGCCCAGGTTCGGTCCGACAATGCCGCCGATCGGAAACACGCTAGCGAACAGGCCAATCGCCTGGGCGCGGCGCTCGCGGTACTGGTCGCTGACCAGGCCGACGGCTGACGGCATGAGCCCGCCGCCGCCAATGGCCTGGATTGCGCGCGCCGCGACCAGCAGCCAGATCGACGGCGCCAGGCCGCACAACAGTGAACCAAGCGTGAAGATGCCGACGCAGAACAGAAACACCTGTTTGCGTCCGAGCGAATCGCTCAGTTTGCCAGCCAGCGGCAGCATGACCACCTGGACCAGCTGATACGCGGTGAGCGTCCAGGCGACCCAGGCCAAGGGCGCGTTGAGCGCCGTCGTCAGTTGCGGAATGGCGACCGCGACGATCGTCGAGTCGATCGACGCCATCAGCAGAGCGGCCGCGGCGAGGCCGAAGAAGATGTGCCGCGCGGGCGCCGGCTTACTTGTCAGAGCCGCTACTGCTTGCCCTTGCTGGTGCGCTGCGACTGCGAGCCCGACTGCCGCTTCACTTGAGCGGTGCCATGGGCGCCCGCGCTGTGGCCGCGCATGCCCTCCGGCGTCGGCCCCTCGGGGTCGCGCTTCTCACCCTGGCGGGGCGAGTCCATCTTGCTGACTTCGAGTTGACCTTTCTTGACCACGTAGCACCTCCTTGCACTGCATCGGCGTCGCACAATACATGCCGTTTGCCGCGGCGTCAGCAAGTGGGTGCTACCTAGAAGGCCACCGCCTGGCCGTCGCGGCGAGGGTCGGCACCGCCCTGCAGCACTCCGCGTTCAGGGTCGGCGCTAATGCCGTGCCCGCCGCCGACAGCCCAGGTCCACGGTGCGAGCACGCGCACGTCGTGCCCGCGCGCTTGCAACTCGGAGACCACTTCGGGCGCGAGGCGGCCTTCCACGTCCACTCGCGTGCCTTCGAAGGCGCGCACCCGCGGCGCCTCGATCGCCGCCTGGATGTGCATGCCGAAATCCAACCTGTTGAGCACCATCTGTAGTGTTGTCTGCAGGATCCCGTAACTGCCCGGCGTGCCGATCCCTAGCGCCACTCGCCCGTCGCGAGTGACGATGCACGGCGCCATCGGCATATCTCGCCCCTGCTGTCCCGCGCGGAGCATGTTCGGACTGGTCGGCTCGAGATCGTTCCAGTACAGGAAATTGTTCAGCACGATGCCCGTCTCGCCGGCCACGAAGCCGCAGCCGAATGGCGCGCCATTGCTCTGGGTGACCGCAACCAGATTGCCCCACCGATCGGCCACCTCGAAGTGGGTCGTGTGCTCCGAGCCGCGCGGTATTCCCGCGCGAACCACGCCGCTTTGACTGACCAGGAAGCGCTCACCCTCGCTCGGGGCGGCCCGCGCCGGATCGACGAGTTGGCGCCGTTGCATTGCATACTCGTGGCTGAGCAGCCTTTCGAGCACGCTCGGCTCAGCCGAGGCGTAACGCGTGCGGTCGGCGCTGGCCAGCTTATCGTCTCGAGCAACAGGTGGAGGTACTCGGCCGAGTTGTGCTCGAGCGCGGTGAGATCAGTCGGCTCGAGCATCTTCAGGCATTCCAGGTACTGGAAACCCGTGGACGGCGGCGGGGTGGAGTGCACGGTCCAGCCCCGATAGTCGATTGCCAGCGGCGTTCGCCAGTTGGGCGCGTAGGCGGTTAGATCGGCTTCACTCAGCCATCCGCCCGCGGCGCGGACGGATGCGACCAGGCGCCGACCCAACTCGCCACCGTAGAACACATCGCCGCCGCCCGCCCCGATCAGGCGGTAGCTGCGCGCCAGATCGTGTTGCGTCACCACCGCTCCCGCGGCTGGGCCGTCGCCATCGATGGCGTAGACGCTGCCGTGGCGGTTCAGCCGCGCGGCGTAGTCGCCAAAGATGCCGGCCGCCCAGGGGCTGAGTGGCCAACCCTTCTCGGCCAACTCGATCGCCGGTTGGAACAAAGCTGCACGTTCGAGCCGACCGAAGCGCTCGTGCGCGGCCAGCCAGCCGGCCAGGACGGCAGGCACCGTGGCCGAGCGCACGTCGGTATCGATCTCGTCAATGCTCGAAAACGCGGTCGGGTCGGCTGTGTCTGGCGCAGGGCCAAGGTAGTCCAGCGTATGCACGGAGTGCTTGGCGGCCTCGTAAATGAGCATGCATCCGCCACCGCCGCCGATGCCCGACATGAACGGCTCGACCACGCCCAGCGCCGCCCCAACCGCGACAGCGGCATCCACGGCCGTCCCACCGTCGAAGAGAGTCCGTAAGCCGGCCGTCGCGGAGAGGCCGTGCGCCGCGGCCACTACGCCGTTGCGTCCCACCGCGGGCGCTCGGAAGGCGCCGGCGTGCGGTCCACCCGCGATGAGCGGCGCGTGCGTTGCTGACTGCATCGCCGCTCAGGGTAGCCGCCCAGCAACGACAAGCAGCCAGTGTAGCTCCAGGTCTACTGCTGCTTTGCCTGGGGAGCGGCCTGGACCTTACCTGGCCTCGCATCGCCGCGATCC
>Ga0137373_10007894_pt1 | contig 11275 bp, 9 predicted proteins | sample SagtaG_5_FD_104912 | JGI IMG/M metagenome (GOLD analysis project Ga0137373, IMG submission 104912) | Vadose zone soil microbial communities from Sagehorn Ranch, Mendocino, California, USA - Sage1_R_80_16 metaG | ecosystem: Environmental > Terrestrial > Soil > Vadose zone | place: USA: California...
CACGCCCACCCGTCGTTGGAGCGAGTCATCGCGATCTCGGCCGGAATGACGGCAGGGACGTTTCTGATAGCGGGGCCCCTCCTGCGGAGGCGCGTGCGCAACCTGCACGGGCCCGGGCGCCTCCGCGGCGGGGAGGTGTTCACCATCGCCTGGCCGCTCTGGGTGTTCAACTTCACCACCTTCCTGGTCGGGACCGGCTCGGACATCTTCATCGTGGGCGCCGTTCGCGGACAGACCAACGTCGCCTTCTACGGAGCGGCCGCCCGGCTCGTGTTCTTCGTGGCGACGCCGTTCATCATCGTCTCCCAGGTCGTCCCGCCCATCATCGCCGAGCTGTGGGCGCAGGGCAGGAAAGTGCAGCTCGAGGCCTCCCTTCGGGAGGTGTCGACGATCGCAGCGGCTCCCGCGTTCGCTGTCCTCCTGGCGTTCATCCTCTTCGGGGGACCCATCTTGTCGCTGATCTACGGCGGAAAGTTCTTCGCCCAGGGGGCGGCGGTGCTGGCCATCTTGAGCGTGGCCCGGATGATCGCCACCGCCACGGGCTCCTCGGGATCCGCGCTGCAGATGACCGGCTACCAGAAGACCCTGATGTACCTCACGATGGTGGTGGGGGCTAGCAGCCTGACGCTCGGAATCATCTTGGGCCGCTCCTTTGGGGCCGTCGGGGTTGCCATGGCCACCGCCACTGCCCAGATTTCTCAGAACCTGGGGCAGCTCTTCCTGGCGAAGAAGAAGCTGGGCATCTGGACGCACATGGAGCTGTCGCTCAAGCCGTTCAAGGACCTCCTCGGCATGCGGCTTGACGCCCGATGACGATCCGGCCCTTGTTCATCCTGTCGCTGCCGCGATCCGGATCCACACTGGTCCAGCGCGTGATCAGCTCTGACCCCGCCGTTTCGACCGCAGCGGAGCCCTGGTTGCTTTTGCCACAGCTCTACGCCCTGCGGGATCGCGGGGCCGTCGCCGAGTACGGACACGGGCCAGCAGCACGGGCCATCGGGGACTTCGCCCGAACGCTTCCTGGTGGAGAACGTGACTACCTCGCGGAGCTCCGACGGTTCACCCTGGGGCTGTACGAGCGGGCCGCCAGGCCGGGCAGCACGTACTTCCTGGACAAGACACCCCGCTACCACCTCGTGGCGGAGGACCTATTCCGCGTGTTCCCCGACGGGAAGTTCGTCTTCCTGTGGCGGAACCCGCTGGCGGTGGCCGCCTCGATCATCCAAACCTGGGCGTCAGACAAGTGGACGTTCGGTCGATGGCGGGTCGATCTGTACAAGGGCGTGGCCGGCCTGGTCGCCGCTTACCGCGACCATGCGCCCGTGGCTTGCGCGGTCACGTACGAGGAGCTGGTCATGCAGCCCGCCCCCTCCTGGGGCCGCGTCTTCGACTACCTCGGGCTCACGTTCGACCCCCACCTGCTCCACAACCTTGCGCCCGCCCCGGGCGGCGGCCGCATGGGGGATCGGATGGGGAGCGGTGCATACCCGAAGCTGGATTCGGCTCCGGTCGGGAAGTGGGTGCAGACGTTCGGGAACGCCTATCGAAAGCGGTGGGCGAGGGGCTACCTCGAGTGGATCGGCGAGGAGCGCCTTGGGGTCATGGGGTATGACCTGGGGACGCTCTTGAAGGAGCTGGAGGCCGTGCCCACCAGTCGTCGCTTGCTCCCCTCCGACGTGGCTCGCTCGGCGTATGCCTGGGTCGAGGGCAGCCGGCGACGTAGCGTGTTCCGCAAGCTTTCCGGTCCAGGTAGATGGTAAGGCTGCTTTACCGAACTCCAGGGCCGTCGAGCTCACCCGAACGGCCAGAGCTCCAGGCCGTGGATCGCGTTGCGGACGTCCATCGTCAGATTGATGGACGAAACGGGCTCGGGCCGGTCGAACCGGTACAGCGTCACTGTCGCCGGTGAGGAGCCCCGATGATGAGGTCATCGAGCACGGCCAGCCCCCGCCCGAACGCCTGTCGGGCCTTGTCCGGACCCAGCGATGCGTAGAGGAGATCATCGGCATCGTAATGCACAAGAGGGAAGGACCGTACTGGATTCCCCCGGCGATCGACGAAACAGATCCTGTCCGTGTCGGTGTGGTTCATCAGCACTCCGTCGCGGAAGGGGCGGGCATTGTGGGAGCCATAGGGGATCCGCGCGAAGCTCTCCATCCGGTCTCCGCGCAGCGCCAAGACGTGCCCCAGGCCTCGGCCGCTCACGTAGAGCGCTCCGTCCCTGGCGATCACGTTGTTGATGTGGGTGCTGTCGCCAGGGGCCGGTCCTCGCGCGCTGTTGGGATCGAAGAGGCCGAGCTTCGGGAGCGGGCGCCCGCCGAGCCTTCGTCGGGTCCGTTCCAGCTTGCCGAAGCGGAAGGCGTACCCCTCGGTGAAAGCTCCCTCCCTGAGGTCGTATTGCAGGACCGAGTCGAAACCGGTTGAGGTCACGTACAGGCTGTCCCCCTCGATGCTGATCTCATGGCAGTGCTTGAGGTAGCGGTTCCGGAACGAGCCCTTGAGCTGAAAATCGGTGTCGTAGACGAAGATCTCGTCGCTGGCGGCCAGGTAGATGCAGCCGCGGTGGAAGGCGATCCCCCGAAGGCCCCGGTCGGCTCCACGCCCTTCCCAGCTGATCGCGGGGTCATCCCAATCGACCCTCTGCTCGACCATGCCGGCCGCGATGTCCAGCAAGAAGACGCCCCCATGGCTCTCTCCTTGATGGCTGGAGCGAATCACCGAACTCACCACGACGCGGGGCATTCCACCCGACGTCGAACGAATCGAGTTCGTCGAGTGCATCGCAGGCTCCGGCTTCACGCCGCGTATTCTAGAGCCGCCATGGAGAGGAGCGGTCGAGGGCGGTTCCTGCGGTGGGCAGCCTCGAGCCGAGGACGCCATCAGGCCGTGGGCGCAGTGCTCCGGCGGGCCGCTCCGATCTTGCCCCGCAAGCCAGCCCCGGAGGAGCCGGTGTTCATCCTGGGCTCGCCGAGGTCCGGGACGACCATGCTCTTCCAACTCCTGGACCGGTCGGCGCAGCTCTCCTCACTGGGCAAGGGAAGCCAGTTCATCTGGGAACTCTTTCACCACACCGAGGGGGTGGGGTTCGCCTCGCACGTCGTTGGCCCGGAGGACATCACGGAGCGGGAGCGTCGGGTCATCAACTGGGCGATCCATCGGTTGAGCGGAGAACGGCGGTACCTGGACAAGTTCCCCCGGAACTGCCTGCGTGCGGAGTACCTCCACGCCATGTTCCCCTCCGCGTGGTTCATCCCCATCGTGCGCGACGGTCGGGCGGCCGTGTCCTCGCTGATCACCGGGTGGCAGACCGCGGCGAAGTTCGGTCGGGGAACCAATCTTCCCTGTCGCCTCTCCATTGATGGGTATGAGGGGGCTAACTGGAAGTTCCTTGTTCCGCCGGGCTGGGAGTCCTTTGTGAGCGGTCGGACCCTGGCCGAGGTCTGCGCCTTCCAGTGGAGGGCTGCCAACGAAGCGATCCTGCGAAGCAAAGAGCGCATCGGCTCCACGCGCTGGGTGGAGGTCAAGTACGAGGACGTCCTCGCCTCCCCCGAGGAGACCGTGACCCGGCTGTTCCATGACATCGGGTTGAGTCCCGAGCCCGATGTGCTCGCCTGGTCGGGAAGCCTGGACCGCCACGTCACCAGGACGGCGGTGACGGCTCCCCGAAAGGACAAGTGGCGACAGGAGCATCCCAAGGAGATCGAGGCGATCATGCCGATGATCTCGCCGATGCTGGAGCGCCTCGGCTACACCACCGAACAGGCTCGCCAGCCTGGATGAAACCGGGGTTCGGCCGCCGGCAGGTTCACCCGGAGGGCGGGTGGGATGGTATCTCGGGATCGCTGGAGCGGAAGGACGGCCCAGCCATCGACTCCTCCCTCTTCGCCCCCACGAAGCGCCGGTATATCCGCTGCGGATAGGTGTACCGAAGGTCACCCCAAGGCCGGTACCACGCGTTCGTCCGCTCAAACCGCGTGTAGTCCCCGTCGAACGCCGGGTACCGTTGCCTCATCTGGTCGAACCGCTCGTTCACATATCTATACAGCTCGGCATCCAAGTGGTTCTGCTCTTCGATCCGGCGAAGGGTCTTCGGTGAGACTTTGGGCCTTCCCGACGGGGGGGAGACATTCGACGGAACGTAATGAATCTTGATCCAGCCGAACACCTGCTTGAGCATGACGAGCATCTCATCGAACCGCTCGGTCACCCCAGCAACGGCGAAATTCCTGTCGAGGTTGTCCTTGGCCCGGGCGAGCATCTCGTTCGTGCACCGACCATAGGGTGTGTCGAGGTCCCCGGAGATGGCTCTGGTCTGGCTGTTGTCCATCTCCATTGAGATGCCGCCGTCGAGATATTCCTCGAGCGACATGCCGGTCGCGGTGACGAGGTCGTGGTGGCGGTGACCGGGTCTGCGCTGGACGAATGCGTACTGGGAGAGCACCAGGCTCGTCGGCCTTCGCACGATTGTGATGTACGTGGAGGGTCGGGGAATGAATTCGTGCAGGCCATAGACGGTGTGACCCACGATCAGCCGTGGCCGGGATCGCTCGGCCTCGGGCAGGCGGGCGAAGTCGGCCAGCGTCTCCTCCCGGGGGCGCCGTCGAGCGCGCACGAGCAGGATCTCCGACTTCGGGTAGTTGCGATAGATGATCTTCCGCAGCGTCGTCCCGCCCGTCTTTCCAATGTGGAGAAAGATCACCGTTCGGCCGCTGGCCGGGTACTGGGCCTGCATGGGGCTGGGGTCGGTTCGTGCCATCAGATCTTGGTCCGCTCGCTCTTGTGCCGTGTTGCCTCGGGCCGATCGAGAGGTGAATGGCGAACGGCTCGCAGCATAATAGCAACGCAGAGTCCCCCCTCGGCTATAGCGTCAGTCCATTCGTGCCGCTCGTTGCGGTGCTTGCTTGACGGCACTCCGGCCCGTTGCTAAGGTCCCTCGACCATTCTCCAGGAGGTCGGATATTCATGGCCGATGAAATCGCGCTCGTGACCGGCGGCGCCGGATTCATCGGGAGCAACCTGGTCCGCGCCCTTGTCGCCAGAGGTGTCACGGTGCGGGTCCTGGACGACTTCTCGACAGGCACGAAAGAGAACCTCGCCGATGTCGGCGACCTCGAGCTCATGATCGGTGACATCAGAGATGACGAAACGGTACGACGAGCCGTCGAGGGCGTCCGGATCGTCTATCACGTCGCCGCCGACCCATCGGTCCCGAGATCGGTCGCCGACCCCCAGCGCACGCACGACATCAACGCCACAGGAACCCTCACCGTTCTCCTCGCGGCAAGGAGCGCCAACGTGGAGCGGCTCGTCTACGCATCCTCATCCGCTGTGTATGGAGACGCGGATGCGTTTCCGACGACCGAGGGGGCCGAGGTGCGGCCGGTGTCGCCGTACGGAGCATCCAAGCTGGCGGGCGAAGTTTACTGCCGGTCCTTCAGCCAGGTATATGGTTTCCCCACCGTCTCCCTGCGATACTTCAACGTCTTCGGCCCAGGCCAGGCCGCCGACTCCTACTACGTGGTCCCTCAGTTCGTGCGTGCCTTGCTCTGCGGGGAACCGGCGAACCTCGAAGGCGACGGATCGCAAACCCGGGACTTCGTGTTCGTCGATGATGTGGTCGAGGCCACCATCCTCGCGGCCACCGCCGGCCCCACCGTGGTTGGAAGGGCTATCAACGTGGGCTCGGGCCAGCGCGCTTCGATCATGAGGATCCTCGAGCTCCTCGAAGGCATCACCGGCGGCCGGCGGCCGCCCCTCCGTCGGCAGCCACCCCGGATCGGCGACGTCCACCACACCCACGCGAACATCGACGCCGCGGGCAGGGACCTGGGCTATGCACCCCGGTTTGACCTGCCAATGGGCCTGGAGAACACCGTGAGGTGGCTGCGGCCCCGACTGCCCCGGGCGGGATGAGTCTCGCTCGATCTGGGGGAAGGGATTTCTCTCCGCCTCCGGATCACCCCTGTGAGTGACCGAGCCCCTCGATCAACGCCGATCGGGCCACCAGGTAGATGAACTGGGGGTTCCCCACCAGGTATCTGCGCCACAGCCGCCCGGGCTCCGAAAGGAACGTGTACAGCCACTCCAGGCCCATCCTGGTCATGAAAGGGGGACACCGCCGCTGAGTGGAAGCGAGGTAGTTGAAGGCACGCCCCACTCCGATCATGACCGGGACGTTCATCCTCCCCGCCACCATCGCCATCCATTCCTCCTGAACTGGCGACCCCAAGCCGACCCACAGGATGTGGGGACGGCTCTCCCTGAGCGCCGCGTGGAGCTCGTCGAGGTGCCAGTCGACCTCGCGGACCGGCCCGCCGATGTCGACCCACTCTGGTGCAAGGGGCGTGCCCTCGTGGGGGGGGACCTCCGGATCGTCCGGGAAGCCCTGGGCTCGGGCAAAGGGGGGAGACAGCGCTCCGACAACCGAGGTGCCCGGAGCGAGGTTCTGCAGTCCTTGACCGGCTGCCGCAGCCAGCCGGATGGTCCAGCCGTACATGAAGTGGCGCAAGCCGGCCTTGCGCCCTACTCCTGCAAGGAGGGGCATGAGGTCCGGGCCTCCCAGCTTCTCCGTCCATGGGTAGCCCCGGCGCCGGAGGATCCAAGCCAGGGGAAAGCCATCCGGCACGGAAAGAAAAGCTCCTTCCGCTGCCGCACGGAACGCGGGCAAGGATTGTGACTGAACGACGTTGTTCGCGTTCGTCAAGCAGACGTAGGCAGCCGGGGCGCCGTTCAGGGCGCGCTGAATGATCAGCTGGACGGCTTGGGAATTGCTGAGGGCATCCACGGGATGACCGGCCACTCTCTCGCGGCTTGGTGCGCGAAACGCCTTCACCGGACGTCCTTCTTCATGAGGGTGGGTCGCCCAGGCAACCGGTTGAGGCTACCCTTCAGGATCTGACCATGTCAACGATCGTGGGGTGGTTGCTGCCATCCCGTGCCGGGAGGCCTACTCCGTTGATAGCAGGGGCAATCTCGCTTGCAGTGGTCGCCTGTGGATCTCCTTCTTCCCACTGGAGAGCCTCTCGCCGCCCTCCTCACCCCGAGCGCCCCTCCGCCGTTAGAACGGTGATCCCGTCCGATCTCATGGCGCCCAGGATCATCGGATGGCTCCATGCTCGCGGCCAGCGGATCCTTGACTCCCGGGGCCGGCGCGTGCGTTTCCGAGGCATGAACGTGTCGGGCTTGGGGCCGGGCGATGGCGATCCCGATGCCCTCGAGCGGACCCAGACCGGATGCCCCGGGTGGGCCCCTCCTCCCCGGACCGAGCTCGATGACATCGCCTCGTGGGGCTTCAACATCATCCGCCTCCCCATCTCCTGGGCCAACCTGGAGCCCGCTCGGCCCACCACGTTGCCGTCGGGGACGCTCCGCCATCATTGGAACCGGCCGTATCTCCAGGCGATCGATTCCACCGTACAGGCCTTCGAGGCCAGAGGGATAGCGGTGATCCTGGAGATGGCCCAGGCCAACTGGTCCCCGGTGTTCGCGCACCTCAAGACCCATTTCGGAACGATGTGCCGGGGGGTAGGCATGCCGGTCTGGCTCTACCCGCACCAGGGGTCCGGAGGGCAGGCGGCGCCGAGGCGCTCTTTCTACGCCAACCAGGGCCAGATCCAGCAGGGGTATGCGGAGGCGTGGAAGCTCGTGGCGAGCCGCTACGCGGCGGTTCCTACCGTCGTGGGACTCGACACGGTCAACGAGCCCAACCTTTCGGGTATGCCCCCTCGATCACTCCATCTGGATGCGCTGTACCAGCGGGTCATGTCGGCCATTCGTGCGGCCAATCGGCGGACCTTGCTGATCTTCCAGGACACCCCGGACATCGGCGGAAATCGGTTCGGACTGAGTCGACCGCCCCCTTTCGCTGGAGTGGTCTACTCGTTCCATCTGTACGTGACGAACTGGGCACCGGACGGCCGGAGAGAGACCGAAGACTTCGTTCGACGCGCGCGATCGTGGAACGTCCCCCTATGGATCGGAGAGTTCGACGTGTTCGATCAGGCGAGCCCGTGGGCGGTCGATCCCCGCTGGACGAGCGACCTGCAAGTCATGCTGGACTACTGCCGGTCACATTGGATCGGGTGGAGCATCTTCACGTACGGCATCCACTGGTTCCTCGATCCGTTCACCAGAGAGCCCTTGCCCGGCTTGCTCCCCATGCTGCAAGGCGATTTCTAGGGTGAACACACAGGCGACCTAGTCAGACCTGACGCTGAGACAGCGACGCAGGCGGGAGTGTGGACAGGCCCTGCGGCCGCCTGTAGCATGAGGGTCGCTTGACGAGGGAACTCGCAGGCTTCCAGGGTTTCGAGAGGAATACGCGTGCCCTACCAGTGGTCGTCGAAGCGAGTGTTGGTTACCGGGGGAGCCTCGTTCATAGGCTCTCGCATCGTCGATGGCCTTGTGAACAGAGGGGCAAGCGTTCGGGTGGTGGACGACTTCTCCAGCGGAGTGCTCTCGAACATCCAGCACCATGTCGACTCCGGCGCCATCGAGCTGGTGCGGGGAGATCTGCGCGACGGGGAGGTCTCCGCCCGCTCCGTGCAGGGCATCGACCTCATCTTTCATCTGGCTGCCGATCATGGGGGGCGGGGCTACGTCGACCTGCACCAGTACGCGTGCTCGACCAACCTGGGCCTCGATGCGCTGCTGTTCAGGAACGCCCTGGACGGGGGCGCTGAGAAGATCGTCTTCGCTTCCTCCGGTTGCGTGTACCCCCTGCATCTACAGAACGACACCCAAGAGATCCTGTACCTCACGGAAGACATGGTCGGCCCACCCTACGACCCCGACGGCATGTATGGCCTGGCCAAGCTGGCCGGCGAGCTCACCCTGAAGGCCATGGTCGAGGAGCGCGGGTTCAAGGCCGCCTCCTGCCGGTACTTCACCGTCTACGGGCCTCGGGGGGTGGAGAATCACGCGGTGATCGCCATGATCGCCCGGGCGTTGCTCCGCCAGGATCCCTTTCACGTGTGGGGCTCAGGGGAGCAGATTCGCAACTGGACCTACGTTGACGACATCGCCGAGGGCTCCATCCGGGCGGCCGAGAGGATCGATGACGGAACGCCGGTGAATCTCGGCACCATGGAGCGGGTTCGTGTGCTGGACGCCGTGAGGATGGTCATCGACTACGCTCGGGAGATCGACCCCAGCTACCATCCCACGGTCATCACCCAGCCCGACATGCCGACCGGTCCCTACAACCGGGTGGCGGACAACTCGCTGGCCCGAGAGCTCCTCGGGTGGGAACCGACGGTCGGATTCTCCGAAGGGTTGCGACGCACCCTCGATTGGTATTTCGCCACCAAGGATGCCGAGGAAGTGCGCCGGATCCTTGATCCCATGCTCACCGGACGGGGGGCCCATGCGCTGGCCGACGAAGTCGCTTCGACCGGAACAGGTGGCTGACCGGGGCGAGGTGCCTCAGGCGGTCGATACGGAGGAGATGGCGACGGCGACTGCATGAAGCGAGCACGGGAAATCCGGCCGCGCAGCGGGACCACGCCGAACAAGTTCCCCAATCGGCAGCTTTGTCAGGCGCGCTACGTCACCCGAAGCATCCTCTCCACGCAGCCTGCGATCTATCTGCCCTTCGCTCGGCGGAAGTACCGGGCCATCGACAGCCGGGTGGTCGGCGCCGACGCAGACATCGTGATCGAGGGATTTCAGCGGTCGGGCAATACGTTCTCCGTGTTCGCGTTCGAACTTGCCCAGGAGCCTGAACGGGTGAAGGTCATTCACCACCTTCACGCGGCGGCCCAGGTGGTGGCCGCGGTCCGCAAGGGGCTTCCCACGGTGGTTCTGATCCGTGACCCCAAGGAGTCGGTTCTCTCGCACATGGTGCGCGAGCCGTGCATCACCACGCGCCAGGCCATCGCACACTGGATCCGCTTCTACGGGACCGTGCTGCCCTACCGGGACAAGGTGGTCATGGCGGACTTCTCGGAGATCACCACGGACTTCGGCCAGGTCATCCGCCGGGTGAACAAGCGTTTTGGGAGGAGCTTCCAGGAGTTCGAGCACACCAAAGCGAACACGGAACGGGTCTTCGAGTTGACCGAGGAGCGGAACCGGGGCCTCCACGGGAGGGTGGACGAGCGATACGTGGCCCGTCCGTCGATCGAACGCCAGGCGATGAAGGATCGGCTCCAGGCTTCATTCGATGCTCCCCAAACGGCTCGGCTGCGAGACAGGGCGTACCGGATTTACCATCAGCTGGTCGACCAGTCGGCCTGAGCGCCTCGGTCCTTTTGTGCGCATCCTCATCCTGCACTCCCGATACCAGTCCGGCCCGACCTCCGGTGAGAACCGAGTGTCGGCCGACGAAGCGGCCCTTCTCCGCTCGGCCGGCCATGAGGTCATCCTTAGGCTGACCGATCCGGAGGTCTCCGGACCGCTCGAACTCGTTCGGACGGGCGCCTCCACGGTGTGGTCCCGGCGAGCGGCCGAGGAAGTGCGGGCCCTGGTCCGGCGCCACGGCATCGACGTCGTCCACGCGCACAATCTCTTCCCCACCAACTCTCCGACGGTCCTGCGAGCGGCGGCGTCTGAGGGAGCGGCGGTGCTTCTGACCCTCCACAACTACCGCTACTTCTGTCTCCCGGCGAACTTGTACCGGGATGGGCAGATCTGCGAAGCGTGCGTGCATCACGTGCCCTGGCGTGGCGTTCGGTACCGGTGCTATCGCCACTCGCTGCTCGGCAGCGGGGCCCTGGCCGCTTCGCTCGTTGTTCACCGCATGGCGCACACCTTCGATCACGTCACCCGCTTCATTGCGGTAAGCGAGTTCGTGCGCGATAAGTACATCGAGGCGGGGTTCCCGGCGGACCGCTTCGTGGTGAAGCCCAACTTCGCCTTTGCGGGGCCCCGCCGACGGGGGCCTGGCGAGTACTTCATCTATCTGGGCCGTCTGCCGGTCGAAAAAGGGGTGGACACGCTCCTTCAAGCCTGGCGCCTTCGTCCCGGGCTGGGACGGCTGATCGTGGCGGGCGATGGTCCAGAGGGTGATCGGCTCCGCCGTCTCGCCCCTCCGGGCGTGGAGTTCACCGGCGTGATCTCGGGGGACCAGGTGCCGGGGTTGCTGGCAGGGGCCCGCGCCCTCCTCTTGCCCTCAACCTGGTACGAGCCCTGTCCTCGAGCCGTCATGGAGGCGTACGCGGCCGGCGTCCCGCTGGTGGCCGCCAGGATCGGGGGATTCCCCGAGATGGTGGTGGAAGGGGTCTCGGGCTTCCTGGCTCCGCCGGGCGACGCTCCGGCGTGGGCGGAGACGGCCGGG
>Ga0137373_10007897_pt1 | contig 11273 bp, 11 predicted proteins | sample SagtaG_5_FD_104912 | JGI IMG/M metagenome (GOLD analysis project Ga0137373, IMG submission 104912) | Vadose zone soil microbial communities from Sagehorn Ranch, Mendocino, California, USA - Sage1_R_80_16 metaG | ecosystem: Environmental > Terrestrial > Soil > Vadose zone | place: USA...
CGACCCCCGTACCCTCTCCATAGACGTTCGAGCTCCGGTACCTCCCAACGGCAAGCCGCACAGTAGACGGCCCAGAAGTTCACAACGATGACCTTGCCTTGATACCGTGCCAAGCTGAGAGAGCCGAGCCGTGAGATCAGCGGCTGAGTGAAATCCGGGGCTGGACGGTCGACGGCGACGGGATCTCCTGCGAGGGGAGTCTCGTTGGCAGCTCGTCCCTCTGATCCATGGTCTCCCCACAACAACCGGAACCCCAGCAACCACACCGCTGCGCCGAACACGACAACCGCAGTGAATGCCTTTAGGCCCGGGCTGGCGTTTGATAAGAAGCGTGGCCGACCCATATCATCTGCCTTCGGCATCGACCTTCATCTCAGTCAGTACAGGGCGACGTCCACTTCCGCGACGATCTCCTCGGAGGTCTTCACGGAGCGCTTCTTGCTCCTCGCGATGCATCCAGTCGACCAACACCGCCGACAACGCGACGACACTGACCAGCATCGAGCTCTCCCACATGATGGTTCCCCCCAGCCGCTGATCGGCGAGGCCCGACACGCTGAGCAGGCCGCTGGTCACGACGTAATGTGGGTAGAGGACGTGGTTGCTTGAGCTGACCACGAACCCAAGGAGCGACATAACCGGCATGCTCAGGAAGAGATAGAGCAGCCGACCTGGATGAGACAGGCGCGCCGCTCCCGGGTCCCTCGCAACCACGGGCCACCAGAACAGCAGCGCGGCTAGGAGGAAGACCATGTGCTCGAGCGCATGCAGCCATCCCTCGGTGAGCGTTGCTTCATAGAGCGGCGAGAAATGGGATACCCACAGCACGATGGCGAAAGCGCTGAAGCCAACCGCGGGCGACCCGAGCGCCCTGGCGATACCGCTGTGAGCGAACACGGACACGCGTGCGCGGGCCGCACCGGATGAGGCCCTAAGGGCGAGCGTGATCGGCCTTCCGAGGAGCAACAGCGGAGGAGCCACCTGCATCAGCAACAGGTGCTGCACCATGTGAACCGAGAGCAGGCTATCGGCGTACGCATCGATCGGCGATACAAGGGCAATGGCAAGCACAGCGATGCCCCCGAGGAAGCAGGCAGTGCGCGATGTCTTCCAGCCGGATCGTGCACCGCGCCGCCTTATCCGTCGCACGCCCTCCAGATACAGGACCGCCAGGAGAACGAGTGACAAGGCAACCGGCGGCTGGATGTTCCAGGCTCGCACGACGTTGGAAATGGAGGCGGCGCCGAACAGGATCATGCCGTCATGCCCGGCGCCCCCCGGCCCCGCTCGGCTCGCGCTCTGGGGCGGGGACCGGGAGCGCAAGCTCGAACGTGCTTCCCGACCCGGGGGAGCTCCTAACGTGGACCGTCCCGCCGTGCGCCTCCGCAATGGCCTTCACGATGGCGAGGCCAAGGCCCACGCCACCCGCCTCACGCGACCGGCCAGAATCGGCGCGAGCGAAGCGGTCAAAGAGATGGGCGACGCTCGCTTGCGGGATCCCCGGGCCAGAATCGGACACGGCGAGGAGGACGGTGCCGTTTCGCCGGCGAGCGGCGAGTTCGATGCGGTCGCCGGGGTTGGTGTGTTTGACGGCGTTGTCGACGAGGGCGTCGAGCGCGAGGGCCACGCGGTCGCGGTCGACGTCGGCCACTCCCGCGTCGAACTCTCCGCGGGCCCACGTCCGGGGCGCGGCAGGCCCCCAACGGCGCAGCACGTCCTCGACCAGGCCGTTGATGTCGGCGGGTGCCAGGTGCAAGGGCTCGGCTTCATCCAGGGACGCCAGTGCGAGCAGTCGCTCGGCAAGCGATCGCAGCCGGAGAAGCTCCTCGATGGCCACCCGGGCATCCTCGCGCAGCTCTGGATCCTTCGCCGTCCGCTCGATCAGCTCGACGTGCCCGAGAGCGATGGTGATCGGCGTTCGGAGCTCGTGGGATGCGTCCTGCACGAACCGCCGTTCCCGCTCCAATAGCTCCAGGTTGGTCTCCGAGACGCGCTCGATCTCCTGCATCACGGCCAGGCGGCGCCGAGCATGCCACACCATGGCCAGGAACATCGCCGACATGAGGGGCACCTCGGTGATTTCGTCGATGGGCTGGGTCCCGTGAGCCACGTCGAAAAGGATGAGGGTGCCGGTTCCGAGGATGACGCAGCCGAGCGTGATCATGGTCGGCTTCGCCGGCCACACCCGGAAACCGTAAAGGAGGGTCAGGCTCACCCAGATGAAATGGAATGGGACCGTCTCCCACGTCGGGAACACGACCATCGCCACCAGGTTCGCCGCAGCGAAGACGACCCATATCACATCGAACCAGGTCTCGGCGGTCGGCCAGCTCCGTCGCTCAGTACCCATCGACGCGGTACCCCTCTCCCCGGACTGTCTTGATGACATCCGGACCGAGCTTCGCCCGCAGCCTTCGAACGCATACGTCGACGACGTTCGACGCAGGGTCGAAGCGGTAGCCCCACACCGCGGCGAGCAGGCGCTCCTTGCTCACCGTGGTGCCGGGGCGGCGCATGAGCTCCTGCAGCAGTCGAAACTCGCGTTCGGCAAGTGGTATCGGTCCCCATCCGGCGTCAACTTCACGGCGAAGCATGTCCAGATGGAGGCGTGCCCCGCTGAGGTGGGTCGGTGGGTTGCGGTCGGCGCTTCGGAGCCTGGCGTGGGCCCGAGCGAGCAACTCCGGGAAGGAGAACGGTTTGGCCAGATAGTCCTCCGCCCCAAGTTCCAAACAGTCGACCTTGGATCTGATGTCTGAGAGCGCCGATAGGACCAACACCGGCTGGTCCGGCTTACGGGCGAGGACGCCCCGGAGCACCGAGACGCCGTCGAGACCCGGCAACAGAAGGTCAAGGATGACGAGGTCGTAGGACTCTCTGAGAGCCCGCTCGAGCCCGGTCTTGCCGTCCGCGGCTACGTCGACGACGAAGCCCTCGCGTTGCAGCCCTCTCGAAACGAAGTCGAGGATGCGCGACTCGTCGTCAACGACGAGGATCCGCCGAACCGGCTGTTCGACCGCAGGCGAACCTTGGCTGAACGGTCTCATCGTTGCTCCTTGCGCCGGAGTCTAAGACCGCTTCTGGCTGAGGCACAAGCAGCCATGCTGAGGTCCATTACATTCTTGTAATCCGCGAAGCCCCCGCGGGCCACGTTGGCCCTGGTCACCCGCGAGGTCACGCCGCTGCGAGCACATGACAGCGACGTCATGCTCCATTGATCGTGTTGAGCGCGTGCCTCCGCCCGTTTAGCGTCCGGGATTGTGGAAGGTAGCCCTTCGCGTTGTCGAAGCGGTCGAGATGCCAAAGAGCCGTAGCTTCGAGGCGGCGGACAGGCTCATGCCGGGCGGGGTCGGAGTTTCTCGGCTCAGGGGAGGCCCGAGGAGGTAGAACATGCCGAGAGACGCTTCACATAGAGGCCATGCCGCATGGCAATCGTTCGCGCTCACCTCAGTATTGGCGCTCGTTGCGACAGCCTGCCTCAACGTGGCCTCGGGCACGACAGGCACGTCTTCTTCCGGCGGCCTCACCAGGGTGTTCGTCCAGAAGTTCCGGTACCACGGCATGCCGAGCACGCTGTCCTCGGGCGTTCATCAGTTCCTGTTCCAGAACAAGGAGTCGTTCCCGATCACCCACGAGATGATCCCGGTGGCCTTGCCTCCGGGGAAGACGGCACAGGACCTCAGGGCCGACGCCAAGAAGAAGGGTCCCGATTCGGAGGACGAGTGGCTCCACATCGGGGGCGACTTCGGCCCCGCCGACACGGGGGCCGGAGTGGTGGAGGCCCTGGATCTGCCGCCCGGAACCTATGCGATCGCCTGCTGGCAGACCGGGACACCCTCCGGCGGAGAACACGGACCGACACACGCATCCATCGGCATGGTCTGGCAGTTCACCGTGACGACCTGAACCGCGTATGTCCTCGACGAGACCCCGGCGCTGGCTGATCCTGATCGGGGCAGTCGCCTGTTTGCCCCTGACGGGGTGCGCCGAACGACCCGCGACTACGCAGGGGGTGTACATCCACCTCCTCTACTTCATCATCCTGACGCTCGCCCTGGTGGTCTTCGTCGGCGTTGAGGGAATGCTCCTCTACTCGATCATCCGGTACCGACGCCGAGCTGGTGACGACTCGGAGCCCCCGCAGCGGTACGGGTCGACCAGGTCGATTGCGCTCTTCTTCTTGATCGGCGCCGCGCTCGTGGCGATCCTGTTCCCCTACGGGGAGCAGGTGCTCGCTCTGGTGCAACAGAAACCGACTCCGATCGAAACGATCAATATCCAGGGCTCCCAGTGGCAGTGGTCGGCGGTCTACCCCAATGAAGGGATCGCTACGAGCGGGAAGAGCTTCGTTCGCTCCCTGGTCATCGACGTGCCCATCGGCGAGCCCGTGCACATCCACCTCATCTCGAACGACGTTATGCACGAGTTGTTCGTGCCGAACTTCTTCTTCATGCGCAACGCGATGCCCGGATTTGCCAACGACTTCACATGGACGCCGACGCGACTGGGGACGTTCAATGGGCAATGCGCGGAGTTCTGTGGTCTCGGGCACGCCAGGATGACCCTCGTCGTGCGGGTGGTGACGGACGAGGCCTTCCTGGCGTGGGTGCAGCAGCAGAGAGAGGCCCTCCTCAAACTCACGTGCCCGCCGACCAGTGGGAACAGCCTGCACGTTACGGCAAAGGACATCTCCTGGAACACGAATTGCCTCGCTGTCTTCCCCGGGGAGCCCGTCTCGCTCGCAGTGACCAACCTGGATGCCGGGATCGACCACAACTTCGCCATCTGGAACGGTGTGGATCAGAAGCATCAGTTCTTCGCGACCGGGAAGTTCTCCGGGGTGGCCACCAACAGCTTCACGATCGCCACGCTCCCGCCAGGTAAGTACTACTTCCAGTGCAACGTCCACGGCCCAGCCATGTCGGGGGTGTTCATCGTGGGAAGCCCCAAGCGAGGAGGAGGCTGAGTTGGCCGTCATCCAGGCTCCACCGCTCGCCCGTCCTGAGCCTGTCGGACGGCGGCTCCTCGTGTGGCTCACCACAACCGATCACAAGAAGATCGGGATCCTCTACCTGATCAACTCGCTGGGTTTTCTTGTCGTGGGCGGAATCCTGGCGCTCTTGATGCGAACGGAGCTGGCTCGACCCGGCACGCAGTTTCTCTCCCTGCATGCATACAACCAGGTCTTCACCGAGCACGGGACGTTGATGATCTTCCTCTTCATCTTCCCCACCCTGGCCGGGTTCGGGAACTACTTCGTCCCGCTGCAGATCGGTGCCCTCGACATGGCATTCCCTCGCGTGAACGCGCTCTCGTTCTGGCTGCTGCCCGCGGGCGGCCTCACCATCCTTTCGGGGTTCCTCGTCAAAGGCGGGGCGGCGGCGGCGGGCTGGACGAGCTTCGCCCCGCTGTCGGTGCAGGGCCGCAGCGGCCAGGACCTGTGGATCCTGGGGCTGGCCATCGTGGGGACTTCCTCGATCCTGGGCGGGATCAACTTCATCGTCACGATCCTGCGGATGCGGGCACCCGGTATGACGATGCTGCGCATGCCCGCGTTCACCTGGAGCGTTCTGGCGACCTCCCTGCTCGTCGTACTGGCAACGCCTGTCCTTACAGCAGGTCTCATCATGCTCTTCGCCGACCGCCATCTTGGGACGGTGTTTTTCGATGCCTCGCGCGGCGGCAGCGCCCTGCTCTGGCAAAACGTGTTCTGGTTCTTCGGCCATCCCGAGGTCTACATGCTGATCCTGGTGGCCTGGGGGATCGTCAGCGAGGTACTTCCGGTCTTTTCCGGGAAGCCGCTCTACGGCTACAGGGGGGTGGTGCTCGCCTTCCTCCTGATCACCGCGCTCTCGTTCACGGTATGGGCGCACCATATGTTCGTGACCGGGGCAGTGGAGCTGCCGTTCTTCAGCGTGACAACGGAGATCATCTCGATCCCGACGGGCGTGCTGTTCTTCAACTGGCTCGCCACGCTGTGGAAGGGGAAGTTGCGCTTCGAGCCGCCAATGCTCTTCGCGCTCGGGTTCATCGCGATGTTTCTCATCGGCGGCATCGACGGCGTGTGGATGGCCTCGCCGGCGATGGACTTCGCCATCCACGACACGTACTGGGTCGTCGCACACATCCACTACGTGCTGTTCGGCGGGACAGTCTTCGGGATCATGGCCGGTCTGTACTACTGGTTCCCCAAGATGAGCGGTCGGTTCCTGTCGAGGAAGCTTGGCATCTGGCAATTCTGGATCCAGGTCGTCGGATTCAACCTGACCTTCTTCCCGATGCACATCCTCGGTCTCCGCGGGATGCCACGTCGGATCGCCGACTACCCGCCGAACCAGGGCTGGACGGGTCTGAACACACTTGCCACGATCGGGTCGTACGTGATCGGCATCGCGATCGTCCTGTTCTTCCTCAATGTGTTCCTTTCGCTCCGCAAGCCGAAAGACGCTCCCGCCGACGCCTGGGGCAGCGGCAACTCGCTCGAATGGGCGACGAGTTCGCCGCCGCCCGCGCACAACTTCGACACGCTGCCCGAAGTCCGCTCCGGGCGCCCGGTCTACGACCAGAGAGCATCGAGGCAGGGTCTCGTCCGCGGGGAGTCCCCGGCGTGAGCGCCACCGAACTCTTCACCGACGAGCGCGCCGTCCGAGGCACGAGCAGTCCAGTCATGGGGATGGTGCTGTTCGTGGCAGGAGAAGCGATGTTCTTCGCCGCGCTGTTCGCGGCGTACTTCTCCATCCGGGCCGCGACGAGGATCTGGCCTCCTGCGAGGATCGGTATTCCCGAACTGCCGATCCCGGCAGTCTTGACAGTGACCCTGGTGACCAGCAGCGTCGTCCTTCAGTTCGGCGTCCGGGCGATCCGACGGGGGCGGGTGGCGACCTTCGAGCGTCTGCTCGGGCTCACGATCCTGCTCGGTCTGTCCTTCCTCGCCCTGCAGGGGTACGACTACTCGCAGCTCACGTTCGGCATCAAAGACGGCATCTATCCGTCGTTGTTCTACGTCATGACCGGCGTGCACATGGCGCACGTCGTCGGAGGGGTCGTCTTGCTGTCGGTGGTGGGAGCGCAGTCCCTGACCGGACAGATCTCGACCGCCTGGCATGAGCCCGTCGACGCGGCCACGATCTACTGGCATTTCGTCGATATCGTTTGGATCTGCCTGTTCACGGTGTTCTACGTGGCGGTCCCGAGGTAGCGTTGCGAGGAGAGCCCACATGAGGGTCGGGATGCGGATCGCGCTGGGCCTCGCAGCCTTCCTCGCAGTGGCCGGCGCAGTGTTGGGCGCGACCGCCCACGAGTGGCGGGGGACGGTGCTCCTGATGGTCTGTGCCGTTGCCTTCCTGTATGTCGGCCTCGTTCTTTGGGCCACCGTGCGGCGGGCCTCGGTACCGATCACCAAGGAGACGATGGCTGCAGAGGAACTATCCCTCGAACCCGAACACATCGGTCCGACGATCTGGCCGTTCGTCTTCTCGATCGCCGCTTTGCTGCTTGTGGTCGGCGTCGTCGCCTTCCACTGGATCCTCATCCCCAGTGGGATCTTGTTACTCGGTGCTGGGGCGGGCTGGTTCCTGGACATCAAGCGGCAACGGCATCCCGGCGAACTGGCGGCAGCCCACGATCAGGCTCAGTCGGGTGGAGGCTTAGCCTTTGAACGCAAGCAACAGCCCGATGATGAGGGCCATCGCGATTAGCACAGAAAGAAACACCGTCGCGTGATACTGAGAGGGGCTCGGGCTAGGGAGGGCGGCGGGATTGCAACGTCGGCACACCGACATCCCCGGGGGAAGGGCGATCCCGCATCGCATGCAACGGTCAGACCGAGGCATCTTGAAGGAATCATATCCGAGCCTAGAGTCCCGCGCATCTTCGTCTCACGGCATGCAGACGGCGATGTAGGGCGGCTGAGCAAGAAGACCCTGCCGCGAGTCCTGGGCGCCTACGCCAGTCTCACCAAGCCGAGGATCGTACTCCTCCTGCTCGTGACGACGGTCCCGGCGATGATCCTGGCCAGGCGTGGGATCCCCTCGCCTTGGCTGCTGGCGGCCACGTTATTCGGTGGATCCCTTGCAGCGGGAGGCGCCAACGCCATCAATCACTACCTGGATCGGGACATCGACGGGGCCATGGCACGAACGCGCCGGCGACCAGTTCCGGCAGGCAAGATCCCGCCGAGGAGTGCGCTGGCGTTCGGCATGGTCCTGGGAGCGGCCGGGTCCGCTTGGCTCGCCCTCACAGTGAACCCGCTGGCGGCGTCCCTGGCCGCCTCAGCAATCGCCTTCTACGCCCTCGTCTACACCGTGTGGCTGAAGCGGCGCTCCGCGCAGAACATCGTCATCGGTGGCGCAGCCGGAGGGGTCCCGGTCCTGGTGGGATGGGCTGCGGTCAGCGGCCGGGTCGGCCTGCCCGCGTGGGTGTTGTTCGGGGTCGTCTTCTTGTGGACCCCGCCCCACTTCTGGGCCCTGGCCATTCGTTGCGAATCGGACTATCGAAACGCGGGCATCCCGATGCTCCCGGTGGTGGTAGGACGCGACAAGACGGTGAGAGCAATCTTGCGCTACGTGGTGGCCCTGGTCGGCCTGAGCCTGGTGCTCGATCCTGTGGCCGGCATGGGTCCTCTCTACCTGACTTCGGCCCTGGTGCTGGGGGTGACGTTCCTGTGGGCGGCTGCTCGACTCCGGTGGTCGCCCACAAGAGCCCAGGCGGGGCGGCTGTTCCACCGCTCCATCCTCTACCTGGGGCTACTGTTCCTGGCGGTTGCTCTCGACGGGCTGCTGCGCTTCGAACTGTGAGGGTTTCCGAAGCCATGATGTTACGGCTATCACCTCCCCGACTCGCTGGTCGCTGCTGGCCTTCCAGTCCAGACGTCGCGCCTAATCCAGGGGCGGCACCAGCCTTCCCCTCGCAAGGGATGCCGCCGGCCGGGCAAGCAGGTGGGAAACACGCGCGGACCACGTCCACGCTCAGCCTGACCGCTGGGGTGGGGGTAGGCAGCGTCGGCCGATGGGGACCATTGCACGGTCGCGATCCATCGCGAATGGCAGCAGAGTGTCAGGTCAAGCCCGCCGCTGGGTCTGCGCAACGGCGAGAACGGCCCTCTTGCCGTGGGTCGTCAGACCCTCACGACGCCTTCGGATCAGGGCTAGCTTCGGCTTGCTGGGGATACAGGGAAAGGAGGAATGACTTTGTCTACCGTTACTGAGTATCTCAGTCGCAAGGGCATTCCGTTCGACGCGCTGCGCCACGCCGACGTGCAGACGGCTTTGGGCGAGGCGTTCTCGTTAGGGATCCCCGGCGAGCTGGTCGCGAAGACGATCGTGCTCGACGTGGGGCGGGGCCACGTTCTCGCCGTCGTGCCGGCGTCGAGGCGATTGGACATGCACCTCCTGCGGGACGCGCTGCGACGGCGGGACATCCACCTCGCAACTGAGGATGAGCTCGAGAGGGACTTCCCCCAGTTCGAGATGGGGAGCATCCCGCGCCTCGGCTCCCTGCTGTCGGCTCCGCTGGTGATCGATCCGGAGGTCGTTCAGCACGACATGGTGGTGTTCGCCGCAGGGACCCACGAGGAGTCGGTCAGGGTGCGCATGCGGGACCTGCTCCGGTTGGAGCACGCTGTGGTCACACCGATCGCCAGCCTCAGGGAGGAGGACCCACCTCGGGGAGAGCGCCTCGGCTGAGCCTCGCGCTAGCGTCCACAGCCGGGCGGGTGAGGATGCCGGGGGCGTGTGAGGAGGCCGGGAACAAGGCTGGTGATGGCACGAAGAAATGGAGGAGAGCTGAGGTGTCCTTCACTCCCCACATCCTCTCGGGCTACAGTTGGGGCAGGCCGCAAGCTTTGTGTCGCGCGACAGCCGCATTTGGAGGAGGAGGACGGGGATGGACGAGAAGATGAAGGAGCAGTTCGGGGACATCGAGCAGTGGGTCAGCGATCAGACAGCCCATGTGCGCGGCCTGCGTCGAGCGACTGGAGACCACAGCGGGGCGGCTCGAGAAAGAGTTCGAGGGGCAGTTCCGTGCCCTGGCCGACTCGCGGAAGGCCCTCCGGGAGGAGGCGAGGAAGCAGCTCCGCGCCCTCCGCGCGGAGCAGCGGGGGCTCCTGGGCCGGCTTCAGGCGGCGGCCAAGCCGCCGTCGAAGAAGGCCGCGGTGGCCAAGACCTCCGCCAAGAAGGCGACGGCCAAGAATACGGCCGCCAAGAGGGGCCCGGCCAAGAGGGGCACGGCCAAGACGACCGCTGCGAAGGCGTCGGCAGCGAAGCGCTGAATCACTCACACCCCTGGCCGGACCATCCCCCGCGGCGGAGGGTCCCTCGGGCAATCCGTGTGGCGGTCTTGCCTTCGGTGGGTATGGCCACTTCGGGAGGCTGCGGGCTTCTTAGCACGGGCCACCAGAGGTTCTCGTTGAACCTCGGCCCGTCGTTCCAGACCACGGCCTGCTCACGAACAGTCAGGTGGTGAGGAGGTCGCCCGCCTCCCGCCCATGTTTCTTTGCCCGGTCGGCCTGCCGGTAGAGAGCCACGCCGATCTCGAACACACCGGGGGGGAAGCGTAGAGGGCCGGCCCGGATGATCCAAGATCTCAGGGAGGCTACGTCGATCTCCTGCAGCGCCGCAACCGGATCTTGGGCGAACCGACCCAGGAACACGAGGGGCGGAGATTCGCACCGAGGGCGACTTATTCTTCGTCGACTTCCCGGCACCCCTCGGAGCCGTGCAGGCTGCCGCCCGGATCCAGCGTCGCTCCCGGATCAATTCGCGCGTGACAGCCGAGGGCCCGGCTGGGTGCCGGGCCCTTCCTCCGAAGGCGGGTTCGGAACCCGTTTAGTCGTTGCCTCCGCTCGACTGTGGAGATCACGGTCCTCCGGCCCCGAAGCCGGACTCGGTGCTGGTCACCTTGAAGTTCTTGTCGACTTTGACGGTGACGATGCTGCCGTCGGACTTGCGCACATGCGCCTCGTAGGGGGAGCCGGCCGAGTCCGTCTCGACGCGGATGACCGTGCCCCCGGGCACCGCGGCGAGCGCAGCGGCCTTGACCTTGTTGGCGGTGCCATCGGTGAGCAGGGCTTCGCCGGGACCGTGCGTCACGGCAGCCGGATTGGTGGTGGCCGCTGCCGCCGTCGCCGACGTGCTCGTGTTCGACGATGCGCTCTGCGCGCCGACGATGTGCGTGCCCGCCAGGATTGCGCCTGCGACGAGCCCGCTCGCCACGAGGCCGGCTGACGCGATCCGCCTTCGGCGTGAAGGCCTCCTCTCCCTCCCCGTTCCTTCTTTGTC
>Ga0137373_10007903_pt1 | contig 11269 bp, 10 predicted proteins | sample SagtaG_5_FD_104912 | JGI IMG/M metagenome (GOLD analysis project Ga0137373, IMG submission 104912) | Vadose zone soil microbial communities from Sagehorn Ranch, Mendocino, California, USA - Sage1_R_80_16 metaG | ecosystem: Environmental > Terrestrial > Soil > Vadose zone | place: USA...
AGCCGTCGTTCGCCGACGAGTTCGCGCGCCTGCGCACCAACCGCGACATGGCCGAGCAACGCAAGCGCATCGAGCCGTTTCTGAAGGCGCCGCCCGACAAGACGCTCTCGTTCGTCGCCGAAATGGACATGGGTGTACCCGAAGGCGTTCAAGTCGTTTATGCCTGCCCGATGCACCCCGAGGTGGTGAGCGACGAGCCTGGCAGCTGCCCGAAGTGCGGGATGAAGCTGCTCGCCCAAGCGGCAGAAGAGACGACGTACGTGTGCCCCATGCATCCGGAGGTGACGAGCGAGAAGCCCGACCGCTGCCCCAAGTGCGGCATGAAGCTCCTGCCGGCGAACCTGGTCGAAGCCGGAGGAGGTCACGACCACGAGCACCACGGACACGGCCACCACAGCCACGACCACGAAGAACACCACGGCCACGGACACCATGGCCATAACGACGAGGGCGATGCAGGCGAGGAGCACGGCAAGCACGGCCACCGCGGGCACGGCGAGGAGCACCACGATGCGCGCCCCGGCCAGGAGGCCCAAGGACACGGTCAACACGGCGGACACGAAAGCCATGACCAGCACGGCCATCACGGGCACCACCATCAACACGGCGAGCCCGCGCACGGTCACGAGGCCGCGCAGGGGATCGAGTGGGAAGACGACATGGTCGAGGTCAACCGGATGACCACTCCGGCCAACATGAGGTGGAAGCTCGTCGACCGCGAGATGGGAGCGGAGAACGCACAGATCGACTGGACGTTCCACGTCGGCGACCAAGTGAAGCTGCGGCTTGTCAACGAAATGGATTCAGATCATCCGATGCCGCACCCGTTCCACGTCCACGGGGCTGGCCGCTTCCTAATCCTGGCTCGGGACGGAATGGTTGAGCCGAACCTCGTCTGGAAGGACACGGTGCTCGTCCGCACCGGCGAGACCGTCGACATCCTGCTCGACGTCACCAACCCGGGCCGCTGGATGGCCCACTGCCACATCGCCGAGCACCACGAGAGCGGGATGATGTTCAGCTTCAACGTCGCCCCGGCAGAAGGCGAGGGAACCGCCACTAGGTCGCCGTCGGGTTAGGGGACCCACGCGATGGGCCACGCCGAGATGTAGCGATATCGCCACATTGGTCCACATGTGCGGCTCACGAGCGCAGGCGCGATCGGGTTTCCAGCTCGTGTAGCGCGTAAGACTGGTCCAAAGTAAGTGCGCACGTCTGCGCGTGCGGCGTGCGCGGCGAGAGCCGGAGGCCGAAGATTCACCTCGGTTCCAGCCGCCGAACGGCACGCCGGGTTTGCCGCCATGCCGCAATTTTTCAGAATTGTGTGAAGCTTTCGCCGATCCGCGTTAGCCCCGTTGCAGATAGGGCACCGAACGGGGAGGGGTCAGCTTGGGCGGGGAGAGGCTTTCCCAGGCTGATCCCTGTCCCTTGCCTGAGATGCCGCCCGATCCGCCCGAGTCCAAAGGCTAAACCTGGCTTGCGCTTCTGCCGAACAGGGAGGAGGGAGGGCGCGCCGCAAGAACCGACCAGGGGCCGGGGAGAGACTAGACCCGCAGCCGGCCTGGATAGTGCGCCCTCCCAACTCTCCTCTTTAGGCCGGCTGCCTCGGAGTCCTGCCCGATACGGGCATTATCAGCCGATCATGAGCGGCCTTCCGCTTCCGCAGCTCGTCGTTCCGAGGGTCATTGGCGATGGCCTACTACACACTCACGGACAAGGGGCTGGCTGCGCTCAGGGAGTGGCTCGGCCGGCCGTCTTCGTTTCCGCGCATCCAGAGCGAGGCGTTGCCCCAGTTTTGTAGAGCGAGTTGACGCCGGCAGCTCCCAGGGCGCTCGCGGGTCGAAGAGCACGCGGGGAGCGCATAATCTCCCCTGCGGTTGCCGGCTGAGCGCCGAGACCCGATCGAGAAAGGAGCCCCGTTGACCTCCGCCGAGATAGCGAGCGAGCTTCGCTTCGAGCCCCCGGGCCCCGGGGCGTGGGAGCTGGACGCGGTTCACTTTCCGCGTCCGGCGACGCGCTACTGGGTCGAGATGCACCCCGAGCCCTTCATGCGCGGCTTCCGCGAATTCACCCGCTACTACGGGATGCTGCTCGACACGCTCGAGTACCGGTACGTCAACGGCTTCGCCTACAAGACGGTGAGGCCGGTCGCCGACACCGAGGTCCCCGAGCGCTTCCAGCGCGCGGAAGAGGTCTTCGAGCGGAAGCTCTGGCGCGACCAGCTTCGCGAGTGGGACGATACGTTCAAGCCCGCCTCGATCGAGACTCATCGAAGCCTGCAGGCCGTCGATCCCGACGAGCTCTCCGACGAGAACCTCGTCGCGCACCTGGCGCGCTGCCGCGACCACCATGCGGAGATGATCTACCAGCACATGCGCCACACCGGTGCGGCGATGGTCGCGATCGGCGACTTCCTGGCGCACGTCGGCGACTGGACGGGGCTCCCGCCGGCTGACCTGCTCGACCTGATGCGTGACACGGCGCCCGTGTCCGCAGGCGCATCCGCTGAGCTCGAGCGGCTGATCAGGGCAATCGAGCAGGATCCTTCGGCTCGACAGCTGCTCGAGTCGGAGGACGAGCCTGGCCAGGTGCTGGAGAAACTGCGATCGCTCGACGGCGAGACCGGTGAGGCGGCGTCCGAGTACCTCGACCTGGTCGGCTACCGCCTCCTCGACGGCTTCGACATCTCGGGCCGCTATGCGCTGGAGCTGCCCGACGCGCTGCTCCGGGCCATCCGGGCCGCTGCCGCCCCGAGCGAGGTCCAGGTCTCGGACCTCGAAGAGCGGATCGCCGAGGTCCGCAGCCAGGTGCCGGAGGAGCATCGCAAGCAGTTCGACGAGCTGCTCGAAGAGGCTCGTCACACCTACCGGATCCGGGACGAGCGCGGGGTCTTCAGCGACATCTGGGCCTCCGGGATCCTGCGGCGCGCCGTGGTAGCGGGCGGCCGCCGGCTGGCAGACCGGGGCCGGATCCACGACTCCGAGCACTTTGTCGACGCCGGCTTCGAGGAGATGGGAGCGCTGCTCTCCGGCGCGAACGGGCCGTCCGCGGACGAGCTCGCCGAGCGCTACCGGTCTCGCACCTCGCATACCGCCAAGGACGCTCCGCAGCACATCGGCGACCCGCCGTCCCCTCCGCCGGATCCGTCCGGCCTGCCCCCCGCCGCGGCGAGGGTCATGCGCGCGACCGGGATCGTGATCGGCGCGATGTTCGGCAGCTCGGAGGCGCCCCACGAGGAGAAGCTGCTCAGAGGACTCGCGGCCAGCCGAGGTGTGTACGAAGGGCCGGCACGGCGGGTCGCCGGTCCCACCGAGTTCGATCGGATCACCCAGGGAGATGTCCTGGTCACCGAGTCGACGACCGAGGCGTTCAACATCCTCCTGCCGCTGCTCGGGGCGATCGTGACCGATAGCGGCGGCCTGCTCTCCCATTCGGCGATCGTGGCCCGCGAGTACGGTATTCCGGGCGTGGTCGGGACCCGGGACGCGACCGAGCGCATCGCCGACGGGACGCGGGTACGTGTGGACGGTGACGCCGGCGAAGTGGCGGTGCTCGGGTGAAGAAGGTCGTCCCGCTCGTCAAGGCGCGCGATGACGCGCTCTTCGGTTCAAAGGCTGTGGGCCTGGGTGAGGCGGCGCGGGCGGGCCTCCCGCTGCCGCCCGGTGTTGCGCTTTCCGGCGCGATCGTCGAGGCCGTCGCCGCCGGCGATGAAGGCGCGATCAAGAAGGTCTCGAAGTCGGTCCGGCCGCTGGGCGGTCCACTTGCCGTCCGCTCGTCGGCGGTGGACGAGGACGGCGCGGAGGCCAGCTTCGCAGGGCAGCACCTAACGCTGCTCAACGTCCCGTCGTCGGAAGAGGTGAGCGAGGCGCTGAGGGAGATCTGGTGGTCGGCGAACTCGGACTCGGCTATCAGCTACCGGCAGCGGGTCGGTCTCTTCGTCCGGCCAAGCGTCGGCGTCGTCGTCCAGGCGCTCCTTGATCCCGACGTCGCCGGCGTGATGTTCACGCAAAATCCGATCACCGGGGCAGACGAGCGGATGATCGAGGCGAGCTGGGGACTCGGCGAGGCGGTCGTTGCGGGACTCGTGATCCCGGACAACTTCCGGGTCGACCGCTCGGGCGAGGTGCTCGAGCGTACTCCGGGGCTCAAGAAGGTCGCGATCCGCACGCTCCCGGAAGGGGGCACGATCGAGGCGGAGGTCCCACCCGAGCTGGTCGAGCGACTCTGCCTCGACGACGGCCAGCTCGAGGAGCTGAACCGCCTGGCCGGGCGATGCGAGCACGTCTACGGGCCCGCTCGAGACCTCGAATGGGCGTTCGCCGACGAGAAGCTCTACCTGCTGCAGTGCAGGGCGGTTACGCGGTCAGGGTCCTGACGGCAGAGCCGCCAGCGCGCCTTCCGGCCGAGACCGGGATTCTTCTCACCGTCGCGCTCGGCACGATGCTCGTTCCGCTCAACTCGACCATGATCGCGGTCGCGCTGCCCCGCCTGATCGCGGACTTCGACGCAAGACTCACCTCCGCGGGGTGGCTCGTCACGGGTTACCTGATCGCGATGGCGTCTCTGCAGCCGGTCGCGGGCAACCTCGGCGACCGGCTCGGCCGCCGGCCGCTCGTGCTCGGCGGTCTCGTGTGGTTCGCCATTGCCTCGCTCGGGGCCGGGCTCGCGTCGAGTCTGCCGCTGCTGATCGGCTTCCGGATCCAGCAGGGGATTGCAGGCGCTCTTGTCTTCCCGAACGGGATCGCGCTGCTTCGCGAGATCGCCCCGCCCGGGCGGCTCGGCAGCCGCCTCGGCCTCGTCATGAGCGCGCTGCCACTTGCGGCAGCGCTCGGCCCGCTTCTGGCTGGCGGGTTGCTCGCATTCAGCGGTTGGAGATCGATCTTTCTCGTCAACCTTCCGCTGCTCGTCGTTCCGCTGGTGCTCGGCTGGCGCTCCATCCCGCGAGGCCGCAGGGGGAGCGCGGCCGGCCGTTTCGATCTGGTCGGAGGGTTGTTGCTCTCGGTGTTCCTGGTCGCGGCCGCCTGGGCGCTCAATCGCGGGCTCGCAGCGAGCGACGGGATCGCGGCGATCGCGATCGCCTGCGTGGCCGCCGCGCTGTTCGGAGTGCAGGAGCTCCGCCACCCGCGGCCCGTCGTAGATCTACGGCTCTTTCGGAGCTCGGGGTTCGTGGCGGCCAACGGCGGGGTGGCGCTGAGCAACCTGGCGATGTACGTGACGCTCTTCGCCCTCCCGATCCTGCTCAGCCGAAGAGGGGGCTGGACTGGTGCCGAGATCGGCCTCGTTCTTACGACGCTGACGATGACGATGATGATGTTTGCCTCCTCGCCCGTCGGCGGTCGTCTGGCCGACCGGCGAGGAGCCCGCCTGCCCGCATCCGCGGGACTTGCCCTCATGACCGCGAGCCTCATTCCGCTCGCGCTCGCGGTGACCGATCTTTCCGGCGCCGTGCTCATCGCGGCGCTGCTTGGTGTCGGCACCGGCCTCGGTCTTGCGACCGTCCCCCTCCAGATGGCGGCGCTCGAGGCAGTGGACGCCTCCATGGCTGGATTTGTCTCGGGCATGTTCTCGACCAGCCGCTACCTCGGGAGCATCGCCGGCATCAGTCTCCTCGCCGGCCCCCTCGCGCCGGCAGAGAGTGGGTTCGGCGGTTTTCGGGTGCTGTTCGCCGTGGTCGCCGGAGCGGCCGCTGTTTCTGCTGCTGTCGCACTCTTGCTGCCGGCGCGCGCGCGCCTTCCGCGTAGCGCTCCATTCCGCACCCGGGTTAAGATCGCCGCGGTGCGAGGCGCCCCCGTCGAAGCCCTGCGTCGTGTCCCGCTCTTCGCCGACCTGGACAAGCGGGAGGTCGAGCAGATCGCGCGCGCGTTCAAGGAGCGACGCTTCTCCGAAGGCGAGACGGTCACCAGGGAGGGCTCGGGCGGTGCCGCCTTCTACGTGATCGGCTCCGGAGACGCGAAGGTTTCAGTCGGCGGCAAGGAGCGCACGACGCTCGGGCCCGGCGACTATTTCGGCGAGATCGCCCTGATCGACGAGGGCGCGCGCGCGGCGACCATCACCGCCTCCGGCGAGCTCGTCTGCTACGGGCTCACCTTGTGGGAGTTCCGCCCGCTCGTGCAGGAGAACGCCGCGATCGGCTGGAAGCTGCTGCAGGCGCTGGCGAAGATGCTGCGCGCCGTCCAGCAGGATTAGCTCCCTTCAAGTGCCGGGAGGGTTCGGGAAGCTCGAGCCAGACGTCGGCTCCGCCGTCGAGGTTTGCCGCGTGCGCGGAGCCGCCGTGAGCACGAGCGATGACGTCGACGCTGGCGAGCCCAAGCCCGGTGCCGGCGCCTGACCGTGCCTGGTCACCCCGGCTGAAGGGCTCAAACGCGTGGGCGATGAACTCCTGCGCGAACCCCGGGCCCTCGTCGCGGACGTGCAGCTCGACCTGCCCGTCCCTTCGTTGCGCTTGCAGGCGAATACGCCCGAGACCATGGCGGAGGGCGTTCTCGACGAGGTTCCCGATCGCCTGCTCGGCGCGCAGGCGATCGACGGACAGCTCCAGTTCGCGCTCCACCTGAATCTCGAGCGGCCGGTCGGCCGCAGCGGCGCGGCGCTCGTAGCGCTGCCGCACGCCCGCAATCAGCTCGCCCGCGGCCAGCCGCTCCCGCCGGACCGGTAGCTTGCCTCCCTCGAAGCGAGCCAGCACGAGCAAGTCCTCGGCGAGCTGGGAAAGGCGCTCCGTCTCCTCGGCCGCAGACCGAAGGGCGCTCTCGAGCTCTTCCGGGGTGCGCTCGCGACGCAGGGCAAGCTCGAGCTCGGTGCGCAGGGCGGCTAGGGGGGTTCGCAGCTCGTGGCTTGCGTCCGAGACGAAGCGGCGCTCGCGCGCGAACGCGGATTCGAGGCGCCCGAGCATGCTGTTCAGCGTCTGCCCGAGACGGTGGATCTCGTCCCGCGCGGGTGGAAGCGAGAGTCGGCGGCCCGGCTCGCCGGCGGAGACGGACTCCGCCTCGCGTCGCATCGACTCCACCGGGCGAAGTGCGGCGGCGGCGAGTCCGTAGCCGGCGAACGAGGAGACCAGAAGGGCAAGGGGCCCTCCGATCAGGAGCGCCAGGAGCAAGCTTCCCAAGGCTTCCTTGCGGTCCTCGAGCGACGCGCCGACGACGACCACGGCCCGTCCTCGCGGCGTGTCGACGGGGGTCGCGAGCAATCTTGCGGGTTCGTCCGAGCCGGGAACGCCGCGGCTCGAGACCTCGATCGCCGCGGCCTCGGCGCGCGAGGTTTCAGCGTCCGTGAGAAGCGGGCGCCCGAGCCCGCGCGTCGAGTCGACGATGGAGCCGTTCGAGTCGAGGACCTGGGCAAAGCCCTCTCCCCGCTCGGCGAGTCGCGAGTCGCCCTGACGTACGAGCGCCGCGACGTCCGTCGCGCGCTCCCGAAGGCTTTGATCGATCGTTCGGTCGAGAGCGGCGCCGAGGCGCAGGTAGAGGAACAGACCCGTGGCCGCGAGGACGACGGCCATCGCAACCGCGAAGGCGAGCGTCAGGCGGAGGCGGACGGGCATTCCCGCGAAGTAACCCATGATGCTCACCCGCCGCCGTCCGCTCGCAGCCGGTAGCCCGCTCCACGAACCGTCTCGATGGCGTCGAGCCCGAAGGGACGGTCGATCTTCTCCCTCAGGTAGCGGACGTAGACGTCCACGACGTTGGAGCGGTTCTCGTAGCCGTAGTCCCAGGCGTGCTCGAGCAGCTCGAGCCGCGTGAGGACGTCGCCGGCGCGGCGCATGAAGGTTTCGAGCAGCGCGAATTCCTTCGCCGAAAGCTGGATCTCGAGGTCATCCCGCCACGTCCGCCGGGTTGCGGGATCCAGCCGGAGTGATCCCACCTCCAGGACGGCGGGCCGCTCCGGAACCCCGCGGCGCGCAAGCGCCCGGAGCCGCGCCAGGAGCTCGGCGAACGAGAACGGCTTGCTCAGGTAGTCGTCCGCGCCGCTGTCGAGACCCTCCACCCGGTCCTCGACGCCGTCACGGGCGGTGAGCATCAGGATCGGCGACCAGACGCCGCTCTCCCGCAATTCCCGGCAGACCTCCAGACCGTCCCGGCCTGGAAGCATGAGGTCGAGCACGATGGCGTCGTACGGCGTTGCCCGGGCCATCCAAAGCGCCTCCTCGCCGGTCCGCGCGACGTCCGCCGAATAGCCCTCTTCGGCGAGACCGCGGCGGATGAGCGCCGCCATCTTGGCCTCGTCCTCGACGACGAGCGCGCGCATGACCTCATTTTGGGTCACACGCGCTGCGAACGGGCCTCACCCGCCGTTCGAGTCGCTCTTGTCCGAGTCGCCCTCGACGGCGACGAGCTCGAGATTCTCGTCGAGACGGACGTCGACCGTGGAGCCGTCGTTCCTCGTCACCTCGACTTCGTAGGTGGCGCCTTTCTCGGAATCTCGCTCGACTGCGTTGGCGTGGCCACCGCCGGTGATCCTCAGCGCGGCCGCCTTGGCACGGTCCGCCTGGAGTCCGGTCAGCTGGGCATCGCCGTCGTCGAAAGCGCCCGTGGCGCGGGCGATCGCCGTGCCACCCAGTGCCAGAGCGAGTGCGTCTGAACCGATGGCCAGCCTCTTCAGCGTGCGTTTGTTCATCTTCGACCTCCATGAGTTTGATGCGTTTCGGCGAGCGTAGTGAGCCCTGATGAAACGACCATGAGAACGAGATCGGCGGGCTCTCATCCCCGTCTCATGGGCGACCCGTACCGTGGTTTCCGACCTCAAGGAGGCCAACGTGCGCCACGCCATCGTTGTCATCGCCGCTGCCCTTTTCATCGCGACGGCCGTCGCCTGCGGTGGAGGGAAGTCAGCCGCGTCGACGCTCCCCCAGGGCAGCGAGCCATTCGAAGTCGATCCGGCGGACTTCACAACCGAGATCGACAATCCTTACTGGCCGATGAAGCGCGGGAGCCACTGGGTCTACCGCGAGACCGACGCCGACGGGGATGTGCAGCGCAACGACGTGATCGTCACGAACAAGACGAAGACGATCATGGGAATCGAGGCAGTCGTCGTGCACGACACCGTCAAGCAGGGCGGTCAGCTGACCGAGGACACCTTCGACTGGTACGCCCAGGACTCCGAAGGGAATCTCTGGTACCTCGGCGAGGACACCACCGAGTACGAGAACGGCAAGGTGAAGACGAAGGAGGGGTCCTGGGAGGCCGGCGTCGACGGCGCCCTCGGGGGGATCATCGTCCCCGCTCATCCGGAGCCGGGGCTCACCTACCGCGAGGAGTACTACAAGGGCCATGCCGAGGACGGCGCCGAGGTTCTCACCCTCCACGCCCATGCCAAGGTTCCGCGCGGCACGTACGACCGCGTCCTGCAGACCAGGAACGTCAGTCCCATCGAGCCGAACGTGGTCGAGGAAAAGTTCTACGCGCGGGGAGTCGGCGTCGTGCTCGAGATCACGGTCTCGGGCGGCTCGGACCGCGGTGAGTTGATCAGCTTCAAGGAGGGGTCGTAACCCGTGCATGAAATAGGCTTCCTGCAGCGCGTGAGCGAGTGCCTGCGCGTATGGCAGAGACAGGGCGTTTCGGTTCGGAGGAGGGAGAGATGGCGCTGCAAATCGGAGATACGGCACCGGATTTCGAGGCGGACACGACGGAGGGTCGGATCCAGTTCCACGACTGGATCGGCGACTCGTGGGCGGTGCTGTTCTCGCACCCGAAGGACTTCACCCCGGTGTGCACGACGGAGCTCGGCTACATGGCGAAGATCAAGCCCGAGTTCGATCGCAGAGGCGTGAAGATCATCGGCGTCTCCGTCGACTCGACGGGCGACCACGAGGGCTGGGCCAAGGACATCGAAGAGACACAGGGGCAGGCGCCGAACTACCCGATCATCGGCGACGCCGACTTCACCGTGTCGAAGCTGTACGGCATGCTCCCCGCGAGCACGTCGGGCGATCCCAAGAAGCGCACTCCGGCCGACAACCAGACGGTTCGCAATGTCTTCGTGGTCGGCCCGGACAAGAGGGTCAAGCTAATCCTCGTCTATCCGATGACGACCGGGCGCAACTTCGACGAGGTGCTGCGAGTGATCGACTCGCTGCAATTGACGGCGACGCACAAGGTCGCGACACCGGTGAACTGGCAGCAGGGCGAGGACGTGATCATCGCCGGCTCGGTCTCGAACGACGAGGCCAAGGAGCTCTTCGGGGACTGGGAGTCGCCGAAGCCGTACATCCGGATCGTGCCGCAGCCTCGTTGAGGACGCGGCCGGCGCAATCCGCCCAAATTTCACAAACGCCGTTGGCACCAGACATCGCCTGCCAGGCTAAGTCAGGTACCGTTGTCCAATCGAGGGGGTCATCGAGATGGCGGAGGTGTCGCGCCGGCGGGCTGGGCGGGGAGTTGGCAATATTGAGGTTCTCGCTGAACCGGCGGCGGCGAGCCATGGCTGAGGTCGCCGGCGGACGACAGGCAGGTGTGAACAAAGATCCCGCGCTCGTCTTCGCCCCGGCGCCGGACGGGGTCCCGCCCCTCGAGCTGAAAGTCAACTTCGGCCTCTTCTCGGGACGGGAGGCGACGCCCGCCGAGATCGAGCAGCTCGGACGCGACCTGCTTGCCAAGTTCGCCTACATCTCGATCGTCTCCGAGCGGCGCTTCGAGATCGGAGCGGACGCGGAAGGAACCGTGCACCAGGTCCGCGTCGAGGTCGGTTCGGAGTTCCTGCCCCGCGACGAGGACGAGCTCGCGGAGCTCCGCGGCCGGCTGCTCGAGGTGACCGAGCGCTGGATGCAAGGCTGTGTCGCCCATCGCCACGCCGAGATCAACGACGAGCTCGAAGAGCCGCTTCTGCCGGGCACGTAGCCCCCTCGGCCCCCGTTTCACCCGGTCGGGGGAGCGGGCCGGCGCGCGGGAGATGCCGATACCGACTTTGCGCGTCCATTCACGCTGAACCAACCTGGAGGTATCGAGCATGGGCTTCTTGAGCGATCTCCGTGCGCGACTCGCGTCGCTCGTGCGGAAAGACGACGGACAGACGATGGCCGAGTACGCGGTCGTTCTGGCCGTGATCACGGTCGCGACCATCGCCGTCTTCACCGCTCTTTCCGGCGGGATCTCGGGCGCGATCTCGAACGTGACCGGGCTGCTCTAGCCGTCGTTACTGCGGCACGTGCCGCTCGCGCCCGCGCGGGCGGCCGTCGCCACCTCCCTGTCGCCTGTCACTAGCTTCGCGCCCGTCCGCGAGACGTGGGAGGCTTCCGCCGTGGGCGAGATCGACAAGGACGTGGTCTCGTGGGACCAGC
>Ga0137373_10007912_pt1 | contig 11261 bp, 9 predicted proteins | sample SagtaG_5_FD_104912 | JGI IMG/M metagenome (GOLD analysis project Ga0137373, IMG submission 104912) | Vadose zone soil microbial communities from Sagehorn Ranch, Mendocino, California, USA - Sage1_R_80_16 metaG | ecosystem: Environmental > Terrestrial > Soil > Vadose zone | place: USA: California...
CCCGTCGAGTACCGGCGGCTCCTGCTGAAGGATCATCCGCGGCATCTCGGCGTGCTCAACGCCGCCGCGGAAAAATCAGGCTGGGGCGACGCACTCCCGCCTGGCCGGGCCCGAGGCGTGGCCGTGCACGAGTCGTTCGGGAGCTTTGTCGCGCAGGTGGCGGAAGTGTCCGCGGAGAACGGGCGCATCCGCGTCCACCGCGTCGTTTGCGCGATCGACTGCGGGACAGCGGTGAATCCCCAGGCGATCGCCGCACAGATGGAATCGGGCATCGCCTTCGGCCTCGGCGCGGCGCTGCACAGCGCACTCCATTTCAAAGATGGACAGGTGCAGGAATCGAATTTTCATGACTACGAGGTGCTGCGCATGAACGAGATGCCGCGAGTGGAGACCATCATCGTGAACAGCGGCGAGAAGATGGGCGGCGTCGGCGAGGTCGGCGTCCCGCCGATTGCTCCGGCAGTGGCGAACGCAGTGGCGGCGTTGACCGGTCAACGCCTCCGCGAGCTACCGCTCACGCTGCGCACCTGAGGAAGCGATCATGCGACGCCTTCTTCTGCTCATCCTTCTGGCCGGCTGTACGCGCGCCGTATCGACGCCGCCGCGAACCGCGCCCGCTGCCGACAATCGCGCCGCGGCCATCGCCGCCTTCGCCACCGTCCAGCAGGTGCTGCAACATCCGCGATGCCAGAACTGCCACATCCCCGGCGACGCGCCGCTCCAATTCGATGCCGGTCTGGCGCACCAGATGCGGGTCGTGCGCGGCGACAGCGGCATGGGCGCTCCTGGTCTCCCCTGCTCGACCTGCCACGACACCGTCAACCCTCCGGCGAGCTTCGGGCCGCACGCGCCGCCCGGCGCGCCTACGTGGCGATTGCCGCCGCCTGAACGGAAAATGGTATTCATCAATGTTTCCGCCGCCGAGTTGTGCGCGACGATCAAAGATCCGCAGAAGAACGGCGGCAAGGACTTCGCCGCGCTGATCCACCACGTCACCGACGACGAGCTCGTCGGCTGGGGATGGCATCCCGGCGGCAATCGCGCGCCAGTGCCCGTGCCGCGCGCGGAGCTCGTCGCGAAGTTCAAGCAGTGGGCCGCGGCTGGCGGACCGTGCCCGGGTGATCAGCTCACCGCCGGGCGGTAAAACGAAACCACGCCTCTTCCGCTCGGGATCGGACACCGCAGTGCCATTCACGCCGATTCACGATCGCTGGGCCGGGAGATTTCTTCAACTGCCTCAGCGACCTTTTCGCGCTCACCGCTGCGGGTGGCAACATCGGCCTGCGCGACGATCCCGACCAGGCAACACTCTTCGTCGACGATCGGGACGCGCCGCACCTGATGTTCCTCCATCGTGTGAATGACCTGTTCCACATCGTCATTCGGGCCGCACGTGAACACGTCGCGGCTCATGACGTCCGCGACTTTCGTGCTGTCCGGCGCTCTTCCTTCGGCGACGACTTTGATCGCCAGATCGCGATCGGTCACGATCCCCACGATCTGACCGCTGCCATCGATCACCGGGATGGGCCCGACGTGATTCGACTTCATGAGCTGCGCGGCCGCCTGGACCGTGTCATTGGGGCCGACGCATACGGGATCGCTGGTCATGATTTCACGAGCTTTGGCCATGAGATTTCTCCTTTGTCTTCCCATCCGAGGAGTGCAAGCTCCGCTCCCTCGACGGTCATCGCGCTTCGCCATCTTGTAGAGCTCGAGAGTGCGCTCGCGCAGCCAGTTCGCCCCCGCTTCGAGATCCAGCGAGTCCGGGATTTCCGTCGGACGGCCAATTTCGACGACGTAGCGCCGCCGAGGCCAGCGCCGCTCGCTCATCCAGATCGCCATCGGCACGATCGGCGCCCCCGACATTCGCTGGAGGTAGACGACACCCGGCGCAAACGTCCCGATCGGCAACAACGCCTCTTTCCCGATATCCCCCTCGGGAAAGATCATGACGACATCCCCGCTGGCGAGCGCTTCCAGAAGTCCGTGCAGCTTTTCCGGAAGCGTGTTCTGCTCCTCTTTCGGAGGGAGCTCGACCGCTCCTTCGAGGCGATACACGATCCGGATCAGCGGTTTGAACCAGCGCAGCGGGCCGTCAAACGTCTGCGTGGCCAACGTTCGCAGCGGGATCAGCGCGCGCCACTGGCGGTAGCGCATCGCGGTCATGATGAGAAAAGGATCGAGCACCAACTGGTGCGTCGGCGCGAGGATGAGGCACCGCTGGCGGCCTTGCTCGAAGAGCCCCCGCGGGTGATGCTCGACGGCGAAGCGCAATTTCAGGAGCCGGCCGATCAGCCAAGTGATGGACTGGCTCGCCACGACGAAGCGTCGGTAGAGGTTCGATTTCACTCTGATAGGGCGTGCAGCCCCCGAGCCAACGCCGTGCGCGCATCTTGCAGCGACGATTGATTGTTGAACCGCGCAAGTGCCGTGACGTGTCGTGACTGACCAGCCGATCGCGTTCCCCGACGTGGAGTCGTGCGTCGAAGCGACGCTCGCAAAGATCGGCCGCCGGATCGTCCTCGGCACCCCGCTGGGAGTGGGAAAGGCGAACCATCTCGTCAACGAGCTCTTTCGGCGGGCGCATGAAGATCCGCGAATCGAGCTGCGCATCTTCACCGCGCTCTCCCTGGCGCGCCCGCGCTGGGAAAACGAGCTCGGGCGGCGCCTGTTGGAACCGATGTCGGAGCGGCTCTTCGCCGGCTACCCGGAGCTGGAGTATGTGGATCCGCTGCGGCGCGGGATGCTGCCCGACAACATTCGCGTCAGCGAGTTCTACTTTCAACCGGGGAGCTTTTTAGCCAGTCCTCTCGCCCAGCAGAACTACGTCAGCAGCAACTACACCCACGTCGTGCGCGATGTCCTCGGCGCCGGCATCAATGTCATCGCCCAACTCGTCGGCAAGAGCGATGTGGACGGCGCCATCCGCTACAGCCTGAGCTGCAACTCCGACCTCACCCTCGATTTGATTCCGCGCATGCGTGAAGAGGAGAGACGCGGCAAGAAGATCGCCGTCCTCGCCCAAGTGAATCGGAACCTTCCGTTCATGTTCGGCGATGCGGCCGTTGCCCCCGCGGAATTCGACGCCGTCGTCGACGATCCGCGGTACGACTTTCCGCTGTTCGCTCCGCCCAACCGTCCCGTGGAGACGGCCGACTACATGATCGCCCTTCACGTCAGTGCGCTCATCCGCGACGGAGGAACGCTCCAGATCGGCATCGGCTCTCTGGGAGATGCCGTGACGTACGTCTTGAAGCTGCGGCACCTGAAGAACGATGTCTACGCCGCTCTGCTCGAGAGCGCGGGCATTACCGGCCGTAGTGCCGACATCGTGGAGCGGTGGGGTGGGACGGCTCCGTTTCAGGAGGGTCTCTACGCAGCGACGGAGATGCTCGTCAACGGTTTCCTCGATCTCTACCGCAGCGGCATTCTCAAGCGCCGGGTTTACTCCCATCCGGGCATCCAGCGTCTCTTGAACGCGGGACGAATCGGCGAAGCGGTGACACCAGCCACGTTGGAGGCGCTCGTCGAGGACGGCATCGTATCCGGACGTCTCACGCGCGCAGACTTCGACTTCCTTCAGTCGCACGGCATCTTCAAGAAGGAGCTCACATACGAGGAGGGAACGATCAGGGCCGGTAATGCGCTCATCACGGCCGATCTCGCCGACCCGGCCGCCGCGAAGCTGATCTTCCGGCACTGCCTGGGAAAGCGGCTCGAGGGGGGAGTGGTGGCCCACGCCTGCTTCTTTCTCGGACCGCAAAACTTCTACGATGCGCTGCGTCGGATGGATCGCGCCGAGCGCGAGGCATTCGGTATGACCGCGATCTCCTTCGTGAATCAACTCTATGGCCAGGAGGATCTCAAACGAGCGCAGCGCAAACACGCGCGATTCCTGAACACCGGCCTCATCGCCACGCTGAGCGGCGCCGTCGTCTCCGATGCGCTCGAGGATGGACGTGTGCTGAGCGGCGTCGGCGGCCAATACAACTTCGTGGCCATGGCCCACGCCCTCGAGGACGGGAGGTCAATCCTGATGATCAAGAGCACGCGGGAGAACGGCGGAAGCGTTCGCTCGAACATCTGCTTCAGCTACGGCTGCACAACGATTCCGCGCCAACTCCGCGATCTCGTGGTGACCGAGTACGGCATCGCCGATCTGCGCGGCCGGACGGACGAGGAAGTCGCGACGGCGCTGCTCGAGATCGCCGACTCCCGATTCCAGGACGAATTACTTGAGCAGGCCAAACGCGCCGGCAAGGTGTCCAGGCGTTATCGCATCCCCGACGTCTGCCGGAACAATCGGCCGGAGCGGCTGACGGCGATTCTCGCGCCCCTTCACGAGCGAGGCCTGTTCGAAGAGTTCCCCTTCGGCACCGACCTGACGGCGGAAGAGGTGGTGCTCGCCAAGGCGCTCAGCGCGTTGAAGGAAAGAGGCCTCCGCAACGCGCTCCCGCGCCTTCGCGATCTGGGAAAGACGTTCGCCATCTCCGAGAAAGCCCGGCCCTACCTTCAGCGAATGCGGCTCGACGCACCGCGGACCATCAAGGAGAAGATGCTCCAACGGATCGTTCTCTACGCCCTGGCTGCCGCCAACGCGATCTGACTTCACTTCCGGTACGTTCCGAGAATCTGTCCCTTCGCCAGAACATGTCCCTTCATCGCCTTCTCCACATCTTCGCGTTGGGAGCCCGGCGCAAGATCGAGCGCCGTGTCGAGCGCATAGAGGTCGAAGATGTAGCGATGGGATCCACTCGGCGGACAGGGAGCGTCGTAGCCGGTCTTGCCGAAGCTGTTCTTTCCTTCCGTTCCGCCGGGCGACTGTCCCTCGCCGATCGAGGACGTTTGCGGCGGGATGTCCCAGACGACCCAATGCGTGAACAATCCGCTCGGCGCATCGGGATCCGTCACGATGAGAGCGAGGCCCTTCGTCTGGGGCGGGACCCCGGCAAACGACAGCGGCGGCGAGACTGACTGGCCCGCGCAGCCATACTTCTTTGGAATCTCGCTCTGATTCGTGAACGCCGGACTGATGATTTGCAAATCTGCTGCTGTTGCGGTCGGCATAGTGGCCTCCACGCTTCACGATGCAAGATCGCGACCTCGCTCGCCGGGCTCGCGTGTTCACTCCAACCGCACCAACCCCCGCCTCGTGGCCACCTACACCGCCTCGGTGCGGCTCGTCACTCCCAGCTTCTCGAACAGATGTTCGAGGTGCGTCTTGACGGTGCGCTCGCTGATGCCGAGGGCATTCGCGATTTCCTTGTTCGACTTGCCGTCGGCCATGAGCGGCAGCGACGACAGCTCGCGCGGCGTCACCTGCACGCGCGCCACCCCCTCCGCGAGTTTCGCCGCCGCGGACGGCGCGAGATAGGTCTTCCCCGCCAGCACGTCGTGAATGCACGAGCTTACAAACGTCGCGGAGTTCTTGCCAGGAGATTCGCTTCACGCACTTGCGCTCAGCAGCGTTGCTGCTTGAGGCGCCGTCGAGGCGCGCCTTCGGCCTTCGGTGGAACTCCTTCGGAAGGTCTTTGATGAGTAGCTCGGCCATCGGGCCGGAAATGTAGCAAAGCGAGCCGTTCCGACGGCCATTCTGTGAGACGATCCGCCCCCTTATGCCATTTACCTCTTTCGGACTTCATCCCGACCTCCTCCGCGGCGTCAAGGAGCTCGGCTTCACGCGGCCGACGCCGATCCAGAGCGACGCCATCCCGCCGGCCATGGCGGGGAAAGACGTCCTCGCGGCGGCGATGACCGGCAGCGGCAAGACCGCGGCCTTTCTCCTGCCGATCCTCCAGCGGCTGCTGGGGAAGAAGCGCGGCACGACGCGGGCGCTGATCCTCACGCCGACGCGCGAGCTCGCGGCGCAGATCGACGAGCACCTGCGCGACCTCTCCGTGCACACGCCGATCTCCGGCGCCGCGGTCTACGGCGGCGTGGCCATGGGGCCGCAGGAGCATGCCTTCCGCACCGGCGTCGACGTCCTCGTAGCCACGCCCGGACGGCTCCTTGATCACTTCCAGTACCCCTACGCGCGGCTCGACGGCCTGGAGATCCTCGTCCTCGACGAGGCCGACCGCATGCTCGACATGGGCTTCCTCCCCGACATCCGCCGCGTGCTGCGCCACGTGCCGGTCAAGCGCCAGACGCTCTTCTTCTCCGCCACGATGCCGGCGCCGATCGTGGAGCTCTCGCGGGAGATGCTGAAGAACCCGGCCATGATCTCCATCGAGCGGAAGGCGGCGCCGGCGGCCGGCATCGCCCAGTCGGTCTTCCCCGTCTCGCAGGAGCTGAAGCTGTCGCTCCTTGACACGCTGCTCCAGCGCGGCGAGATCCAGAACGCCATCGTCTTCACCCGCACGAAGCATCGTGCCAACCGCGTCTTCGAGCAGTTGGAGCGGCGGCGCGTCAAGGTCGCCCGCATCCACGGCAACCGCAGCCAGATGCAGAGAACCGAGGCGCTGGCGGGGTTCAAGTCGGGAAAGTACCGGATTCTCGTGGCCACCGACATCGCCGCGCGCGGCATCGACGTCGAGGCGCTCTCCCACGTCGTCAACTTCGACGTGCCGAACGTGCCGGACGACTACATCCACCGCGTCGGCCGCACGGCGCGCGCGGAGCTGACCGGCGACGCGATCACATTCGTGGCGCCGGACGAGGAGAACGACCTCCGCGCGATCGAGCGCTCCATCGGCAAGCGGCTGCCGCGCGTGACGGTGCCGGATTTCGATTACGCGCACAAGCCGGCGGAGCGGCTGGAGATCCCGATCCACGAGCGGATCGCGGCGATCCGGGCGAAGAAGGCGGAGGACCGGGCCCGCTCGAAGGCGAAGGCGGAACGCCGCGCCGCCGCGCAGACAAGCCCGCGCCGGCCTGCCCCCGCCCCTCACCGAGGCGCACGCCCGACGGCCGCCGGACCTCGGCCCGTCACGCGATCGACGCCGGCGTCGTCCGCGCCGGCAGGCGGGCGAGGCCGCCGGGAGCGCCGCCGGCCGTAGGCATCTTCCTCGGCGCGATACTCGCACGTGCGAGCCGCGGGGGTCAGGTCGTCACTGATCCTCGCTCATGCGCTGGTTCGATGGCCTCTGGCTCGTTCGCCTCCTCTTCCTGCGCGGACTCGGAGCGATCTATCTCGTCGCGTTCGTCTCCGCGCTGAACCAGTTCCCGGCCCTCCTCGGCGAGCGCGGGCTCCTTCCCGTCCGCGACTTCCTCGCCGCCGTCCGCTTCCGCGATGCGCCGTCGCTCTTCCACTGGCGCTACTCCGACCGCCTCCTGCGCAGCGTGGCGTGGCTCGGCATCGTGCTTTCCGGGCTCACGATCGTCGGCGTCACCGACGCGGCGCCGTGGCCGCTCTTCGTCGCCGTGGGGCTCCTCACGTGGGCGCTTTACCTCTCCATCGTCAATGTCGGCCAGACCTTCTACGCCTTCGGATGGGAGTCGATGCTCTGCGAGGCCGGGTTCTTCGCCGCATTCCTCGGACCGGCGGACCTGCAGCCGCCGGTCATCGTCATCGTCATCCTCCGCTGGATGCTTTTCCGCGTCGAGCTCGGCGCGGGACTGATCAAGCTGCGCCATGACCAATGCTGGCGCGACCTCACCTGCCTCTACTACCACTACGAGACCCAGCCGCTCCCGAACCCGCTCAGCCGCGCCTTCCACCGCTTCCCGAAGCCGCTGCACCGCGCCAGCGTCGCCTTCAGCCATTTCGTGCAGGTCCTCGCCCCGTTCGGCCTCTTCGCCCCGCAGCCGATCGCGTCGATCTCCGCGGCGCTGGCGATCTCGCAGCAGTTCCTGCTCATTGTCAGCGGCAACTACGCCTGGCTGAACTGGCTCACGGTCGTTCTCGGCGTGGCCGGCTTCAGCGACGCCGTGCTGGCTCCCCACGCGGCCATGCCGGCCACGCTCGTCCGCCCCGCGATCTATGACGGCATCCTCTATCTATTGGCCGCGATCACGGCCGTGCTGAGCATCCGTCCCGCGCTCAATTTCTTCTCCCGCAACCAGTACATGAACTACTGCTGGAACCGCCTCCACCTCGTTTGCGCCTACGGCGCGTTCGGCAGCATCACTAGGGAGCGCTACGAGATCGTGATCGAGGGGAGCGACGACGGGACGGAGTGGAAGGAGTACGGCTTCCGTGCCAAGCCGGGCGACCCGGCGCGGCGCCCGCCGCAGGTCGCGCTGTATCACCTTCGCCTCGACTGGCTGATGTGGTTCCTCCCCTTCTCCGTCCGGGTGATGCGGAACCGCATCCGCATCCCCGGCTACGAGCTGTGGTTCATTCGCTTCGTGCGGGGACTTCTCGAAGGCGATCGACAGACGCTCGGCCTCCTGCGGCAGAATCCATTTCCCGATCGGCCGCCGACGTTCCTGCGCGCCGGCTACTACCTCTATCGATTCGCCGAGCCGAGGAGCGGTGCGTGGTGGACGCGGACCTACGTCGACGAGTACCTGCCGGCGATCACGCTGGAGATCCTCAACGGTGTCATTCCCAGCCCGTGATTGAAGCGGGAGATGCGGCATGGCCATGAGCGCGGCGAGGGTCTCGGGTGTGTGCTGGAAACCGCTGGCAACGGCGTAGTTGACTCGCGATCAACATCCACCGTGCTGGCCCGCTCCGTGTATCGCGTGGCCGCCCGTCTCCTTCACAAGTGGGGCGAGTTGATGGTGCTCTCGCTCGCGCTGGCGATCATCATCATCGACTCGACGCTGCTGAACGTCTCCCTCTCCACGCTCATCCACGACCTCAACACCACCCTGCAGAAATTGCAGTGGGTGATCTCCGCCTACTCCCTGGTGCTCGCGGCGCTGACCGTCACCGGCGGGCGGATGGGCGACCTCTTCGGGCGCAAGCGGATGTTCATGACCGGCGCGGTGATCTTCGTCGTCGGCGCGGTGATCGCCTCGGTCAGCCATTCCTTCGCCGTGCTGCTGTGGGGCGAATCGATCATCGAAGGCATCGGCGCCGCGCTGATGATGCCGTCAACCGCGGCGCTGCTCGTGGCCAAGTACCGCGGTCACGACCGCGCCATCGCCTTCGGGATCTGGGGCGGCGTCGCCGCGGCCGCCTCGGCCATCGGTCCGATCCTCGGCGGCTTCCTGACGACGCACTACAGTTGGCGCTGGGGATTCCGCATCAACGTCGTCGTCGTGATCATCCTCCTGGCGGGCTCGCGCCTCGTCGACGACACTCAGGAGGCGCGCGAGAAGCGGATCGACTGGATCGGCGTGGTCCTCTCCGCCGCAGCGCTCTTCCTCGTCGTCTTCGGCATCATCGAGTCGGAGAGCTACGGCTGGCTGCACGCGCGCAAGCCGTTCCCGCTCTGGCAGCCCGGCGCGATCTCCATCGTTCCCGTCGCGCTGCTCCTCGGCCTCGTCATCCTCGCCGTCTTCTGCATCTGGGAATGGCGGATGGAAGCGCGCGGCGGCACGCCGATCGTCTCGATGCACCTCTTCGAGAACTCCGAGTTCGTCGCCGGCGCGAGCGTGATCGGCGTGCTGATGCTCGCCCAGAACGGCGTGATCTTCTCCTTGCCGGTGTTCCTGCAATCGGTCAAGCAGCTCGACGCGCTGCACACCGGGCTCACGCTGCTGCCGATGTCGCTGATGCTCCTGATCGTTTCGCCGGCCGCGGCGAAGTGGAGCAAGCGGATTCCGGCGAAGCGGCTGGTGCAGGTCGGCTTGGTGCTCGACACGATCGCCATCGTGGTTCTTCGCTTCACGATCGGCATCGACAAGACGCCGTCGTGGCTGATCCCCGGCCTGGCGCTCTACGGGATCGGCCTCGGCCTGGTCCTCTCGCAGATCAACAACCTGACCCTCTCGGCGGTGCGCGTGAGCGACGCCGGCGAAGCGTCGGGGGTCACGAACACGTTCCGGCAGATCGGCATCTCCCTCGGCACGGCCACGATCGGCGCGGTGTTGATCTCCACGATCCTCGTGCGCCTCGACGCCGCGGTGGAGCAGAGCCGCGCCATCCCGCCGCAATCGAAGGCGGCCATCGTGAAGACGCTGCGCGACAACGCCGCGGAGCTGGCCTTCGGCGAGCGGAAGGTATTCGATGCGATGCCGCCGCAGATCCGCGCCGAGATGGCGAAGTCGCGCACGCTCGCGACCGCGGCCGGCATCCGGCGCGCCTTCCTCTGGTGCGCGCTCTTCACCCTCGCCGGTCTGGTGGTGTCGGCGTTCCTTCCGTTACGGCCAAAAGAGGTCGGATAATCACGCCAGGAGGATCTGCGATGAGCAACGCATCCGAGCCGCTCTACATCGGCATCAAAGGCCACGCCGTGGCCGTCGACCGGGCCACCGGCAGCGAGATCTGGCGCACGCCGCTGGCGGGATCGAGCTATGTGACGGTGTACTCCGACCGCGGCGGGCTCTACGCCGGCGCGCGCGGCTCGTTGTTCTGCCTCGACCGGACGACGGGAAGCATTCTCTGGAGGAACAACCTCTCCGGCCTCGGGTACAACCTGGTCACGTTCGGCGGCAGCGACGCGGCGGCCGCGGTCGCGGAGGCAACGGACAGGCAGCGCGCGGCCGCGGCGGCAGCGGCGGGGGCGTAATGAAGACGATCGTCATCACCGGCGCCAGCAGCGGGATCGGCGCGGCGATGGCGCGCCGTCTCGGGCGCGACGGCCATCAGCTCGCGCTGGCGGCGCGGCGTGCCGAGGCCTTGCGGACCGTGGCCGAGCAGAGCGGCGCGCGCGCCATCACCGTCGTCGCCGACGTCACGCGGCGCGCCGACGTCGAGCGTCTCCGCGACCAGGCCCTGAACGCCTTCGGCAGCGTCGACGTCTGGATCAACAACGCCGGGCGCGGCATCAGCCGCTCGGTGCTCGACCTGACGGACGCCGACGTCGACGAGATGATGGCCGTGAACGTGAAGTCGGCGTTGTACGGGATGCAGGCGATCGTGCCGTACTTCGTCGAGCGCGGCCGCGGACATCTGATCAATATCTCGTCGTTCCTGGCGCGCGTGCCGATCGCCGCGCACCGCTCCGCCTACAACGCGGCGAAGGCGGCGCTGAACGCGCTGACGATGAATCTCCGCGCCGACGTGGCGGCGAAGGGCGTTGAGGTGTCGATCGTGATGCCGGGCCTCGTCGCGACCGACTTCGCGCGCAACGTCGTCGGCACGCCCAGCTCGACGCCGCCGCAGTGGACGCCGAACGCGGAGCTGACGCCGCAGACAGCCGTGGCGGTCGCCGACGCGGTGGCGGAGCTGATCGAGCATCCGCGCGCGGAGATCTACACGAATC
>Ga0137373_10007913_pt1 | contig 11260 bp, 10 predicted proteins | sample SagtaG_5_FD_104912 | JGI IMG/M metagenome (GOLD analysis project Ga0137373, IMG submission 104912) | Vadose zone soil microbial communities from Sagehorn Ranch, Mendocino, California, USA - Sage1_R_80_16 metaG | ecosystem: Environmental > Terrestrial > Soil > Vadose zone | place: USA...
CTGGCCGAGACGCTCTTCGACGACCACATGGCCGCCAACATGATCGTGCTGGGCGCCGCCTGGCAGGCCGGCGCCCTCCCCGTGAGCGCGGAGGCGATCGAGGAAGCGATCGTTCTGAACGGCGTCTCCGTGCCGATGAACAGCCACGCGTTCCGCGCGGGCCGGTTGCTCGTCGTCGACCCCGCCTGGGTGGGCACGGTCACGCGGCACCGCCTGGGCGCCGTCGACGCGGCGCCGGAGCTCTCCGCGGAGGCGCGGCAGCTCGTGGAGGCAGTCGGGGCCACCGGCGAGCTCCGGCGCCTCCTGGAGGTTCGCGTGCCCGAGCTACTCGCCTACCAGAATGCGGCGTACGCGCGGAAGTATCTCCACTTCGTGCAGCGCGTACGGGAGTCGGAAGCCACCGCCATTCCCGAGGGGTCGCGTTTCTCCGAGGCGGTCGCCCGCCATCTGTTCAAGCTGATGGCGTACAAGGACGAGTACGAGGTGGCGCGTCTGCATCGCAAGACGGACATCGCGCGCGCGCTGGCTACCGAGTTCCCCGGCGGCGTCACCCTCCACTACAACCTGCACCCGCCCTTTCTCCGCGCCCTTGGCGTCACACGGAAGATCCGGCTCGGCACGTGGTTCGATCCGATCTTCGGCGTGCTCGCCGGGATGAAAGCGCTGCGCGGCACCTGGCTCGACCCGTTCGGATTCGCGGCGGTGCGGCGTGTGGAGCGCCAGCTCCCCGGGGAGTATCGCGCACTCGTCGAGAAGGCGCTCGTCGGCCTCTCGCCGGAGAGCTACGAACGCGCCGTCAAGCTCGCGAGCCTGCCCGACCTGATCCGCGGCTACGAGGAGATCAAGCTCCGCAACGTCCAGCGCTTCCGAGACGAGGTCCGCGCGCTCGGATTCTGAAGGCGCCGATTGGGTTACGGGAAGGGGACGCGATGACGAATCTCGAGCGGCAGATGAAGGCGCTTCAGAAGCACCTCAAGACCCTGAAGACCCAGGCCAACCGGGCGCAGGGCGAGGCGCGCCGGCGTATGAAACGGATCGAGCGGCGGACGCGCGTCGAGGTCGAGCGCACGATGCGCCGCGCCGAGCCCCAGGTGCGCCAGGCGGTGGCCCAGGCGGCGCTGCTGAGCCGAAGTTTGAAGGTCGGCGTCCGCGCGGGCGCCGCATCCTATCGCGCCGGCCGCGCCCCCAGGCGCTGAGCCTCGTCAGTTCATAGGCTCGCCTCGGACGGTGGGGCCCCAGCCCCCCGACGTCCTGCGGCTCGCGCTACCATCCCCCGCGTCGGGTGCGCTCGCGCTTGAGCGCGCTCCGCCGTTTTTTCGCGTCGAGCCGCCGCTCGCGCGCGCCGGCGGAAGGCGCGGACGCTCGGCGCGGCCGGGGCTCGCGCAGGGCGGCGGCGACCAGGGCGCGCACCCGGTCGCGAGCGTCCTCGAGATTCCGCGCCTGATTGCGCGTGGCCTGGCTCGAGACCATCAGTCGGCCGTCAGCATCGAGCCGGTGACGACAGAGCGTCGTCAGACGCGAGCGCGCGGCCGCCGAGAGGCCTTCGACGGCATCAAGGTCGACACGCAGGTCCACCTTGGTCGCGACCTTGTTGACGTTCTGACCGCCCGGGCCAGAGGCGCGCACGGCGCGGACGTGGAGCGCCCCCTCGGGCACACGCACGATGCTGTTGACGACGATCGCGCGGCTCACCCGTCGATTGTACCGTGCTCGACGCTCGCCTCGGGCCTGGGGGCCCCCGCCCCGCGACGTCCTGCGGCTCGCACGACCGTCCATAGGCTCGCCTCGGACGGCGGGGCCCCCGCCCCGCGACGTCCTGCGGCTCGCACGACCGCGGCCCTCTGAAGAGCTCGCCTCGTCGGTCGAACCGCCTCGGCTCGCACTACCATCTATAATCTCGAGTCGTGACCATCGCTGAGCGCCGGCGCCTCACCGACGTCGCTCGCGGCGCCGCCCACGCCGACCTCTACGTGCGCGGCGGATCGTTGCTCAACGTCTACACCGGCGAGATCTATCCGGCCGGCATCGCCGCCAAAGGCGAGCGGATCGCGTACGTCGGCGCCCGCGACGACATGGTCGGCCCGCGCACGCGCGTGGTGGACGCGCGGGGGCAGGTCCTGGTGCCCGGCTACATCGACCCGCACGTGCACCCGGCGACCCTGACCACGCCGGCCGCGCTCGCGCGCTTCGTCCTACCGCTCGGCACGACGGCCGTCGTCGCGGACACGCTCCAGTTCTGGGAGCTGGGCGGCCTGGCCGCGTTCCGGCGGGTGGCCGACGCGCTGCGCGCATCGCCCCTCCGGTTCTACTGGATGATCCGTCCGCACGCCCAGAGCCGCGCGCCCCACGAATGGCGGCGGTTCGACCTCACGGCGCTCGCGCGGGCGATGGCGCATCCGAGCGCGATCGCGATCGGTGAGGTGACGCGATGGCCGGACGCCTGGCGCGGCGACCCCGAGCTGCTCCGACGGCTCGCCCTCGCGCGCGGTGGACGGGTCGAGGGCCACACGGCCGGCGCGTCGGCGGAGAAGATCTCCGCGATCGCCGCGGCCGGCTTCACCTCGGACCACGAGCCGATCACCGCCCAGGAGGTGCTCGACCGCGCGCGTCAGGGCATCGCGGTGATGCTGCGCGAGTCGTCCCTCCGGCCCGATCTCGTCGGACTGCTCGACGCCTTGAAGACGGCGCCGGCGCTCGCGTCGCGGCTGATGCTCACGAGCGACGGCTCGATGCCCGCGTTCATCCGGACTCACGGGTTCGTCGACCATCTGATCCGCGTGGCGCTCGAGCGGGGCGTGGCGCCCGTCGACGCGTATCGCATGGCAACGCTGAACCCGGCGACCTACTACGGGCTCGACGCCGACGTCGGGGGCGTGGCGCCCGGTCGCTTCGCCGACATCTGCCTGCTCGAGGATCTCTCCGCGCCGCGGCCGGTAACTGTGATCGCGCGCGGCAAGGTGGTCGCCGCCGGTGGCCGGCTGCTCGCGCGCGTGCCGGAGCCTCCGTGGCGGCGAGTATTCACGTCCGCCGAGGCGCGGCTCGCGGTGCGGTGGCGGGCGGGCCCCGGAGACTTCGCGCTACCCGCTCGCGAGCGCTACCCGGTCATCAAGCTGGTCAGCGCGGTGATCAGCCGACTGGAGGAGCGACCGATGGTGCCGGGCGATCTCCACGCGGCCCTCCTGGATCGCGGAGGACGCTGGGTCGCGCCGGGCGTCGTCGCGGGCTTCGCCGAGCGGCTCGACGGCTTCGCGGCCACGACCAGCACCGACTTCAACATCCTGGCACTCGGTCGCCGGCCGGAGGCGATGGCGCGGGCCGTCAACCGGCTCCTCGACCTTCACGGAGGGATCGTCCTCGTCGACGGCGACCGAATCGCCTACGAGCTGCCGCTGCCGCTCGGGGGCATCATGACGCGCAACACGGTCGACGAGGCAGCCGGGCAGGAAGACGAGTTGCGCCGGCAGCTCGTCGAGCGCGGCTACCCCCACCACGAGCCGCTCTACACGCTGTTCTTTCTTGCGGCGGACTTTCTCCCGGCCGTGCGGCTCTCGCCGCGCGGCGTCTGGGACGTCAAGCAGCACCGGATTCTTCTTCCCTCGCGACGCCGGCGCCCGGGCAGTCAGTCCACGCCGTGACCGGAAGCGCGCCCCGGCGTCAGCGCCGACTCGCGCTCGGCGTGCTCCTGGCCGCCGCCGCTCTGGCAGTGGCGGTCTTTCCCATCCGCGGGACGTGGTGGGGCGGCTGGATCCTGGCGATCGCCGAGGCGGGCATCGTCGGCGGGCTCGCCGACTGGTTCGCGGTCACGGCGATTTTCCGGCGGCCGCTCGGCCTACCGATCCCGCACACTGCGCTCATCCCGGCCAACTGGGAGCTGATGGCGGCGCGCGTCGGCACGATGGTCGGAAGCCGCGTGCTCACGAAGGACTACGTGGCGCAGGAAGTCGCTCGTGTGGATGTCGCGTCGTTGATCGCCCGGGCGGCCGAGCGGCTCACCACGCGCGACCTCGACACGGCCACGCGCGAGCTGGCCCGCTGGCTCGCGGCCGAGCTGTCGCCAAAGGCGGCGGGCGACCTGGTCACGCGTCTGCGCGATCTCCTTCTCGACCGGCCGCTGGCCCCGGCGCTCGCCGCGGCGCTCGAGTTGGCACGCCGCCACGGGTGGGACCAGCGGGGCGTGACGGCACTGGCCGGCGCCATGGCGGAGGCGCTCGACCGGCCCGCGTTCCGCTCGACGGTCGGCGAGCTGGTGAGCGATCTCCTCGCGCGCTATCGAGAGCGGATGGGCACGTCTCCGCGCTTCTGGCTCGGCGTGGCGAGCCTGCTCGGGCTGATCGATCGCGACCGCGTCCTCGCGGCGATCCAGACGGGACTCCGCCAGGTCGTCCAGGATCCAGACCATCCGCTGCGCCAGCGACTCGCCGAGGCGGTCGGCGACCTTCCCGCGCGCTTGCGCGCGGACGCGCGCCTGGCGGCGCGCGTCGAGGCGGCGAAGCGCGACCTGCTGGCGACACCGGTCGCGACGCGCGTCCTCGAGGACGCGGCGGCGGCGCTGCACCGGACGCTGCTCGCGGACTTCGACCGGCCGCGCTCCGAGGTCCGCGTCTGGATCGTGGAGCGGCTCGAGCGAGCCCGCCGGGCGCTGGCCGGCGACGAGGACCTCCGCCGTCAGCTCGACCGATGGGTGAAAGCGCGCGCGATCGAGGCGGTCGAGCACCACCACCAGCGGCTCGCCGAGTTCATCGAGAACGGCGTGCGCGCCCTCGGCCCCGAAGGCGTGGTGCGACTCATCGAGGAGCACGCCGGCGACGACCTCCAGTACATCCGCGTCAACGGCACGGTCGTCGGCGGGCTGGCGGGCGGGTTGCTCTACGCGGTCCACCTCCTGTTGCGGCTGGTTTGAACATCGAGGGGGAGCGGCGCCACTCCCCCGACTCCGCTCACCGGTCAACCCGAGCCGGGCATCCCTCAGGATTCGGCGGCGCCGGCAAAGCCGGCGCACGAATGTGAAACCGGCTCGACCGGCGGGAGCACGTTGCGTGGGGCCACACGCGCTGTCCCGCAGGAGCGGAAACCGGTTTGTCGGCTCCGGCGTTTTCACGTAAACTCCGACTCGCCCAGTTGATGCGGGAGGTGCCCATGTCACGCGTGCGCTTCGCGCTGTGCTCGACTGTTGTCATCGTCCTCGGCGCCGTCACGCTCATCGCGCCGGCCACGAGCCAGACTCCCCCGACGTCGCCGACCCCCCAGCCGTCGCAGACACCCCAAGCGTCGCAGACACCCCAAGCGTCGCAGACTCCCCAAGCGTCGCAGACTCCAAAGTCGGGTGGCGTCCTCAATATGATGCTGCGGGAAGACCTGTCCCAGGGCTTCGCCATCCACGAGACCTCCACGATCTCGAGCGTGTGGCCGGTGATGCCCTGCCTGAGCAACCTGGTGCTGTTCGATCCGCTGAAGAAGACCGAGAGCGTGGACACGATCATCGGCGAGCTGGCCGAGAAGTGGTCGTGGCAGGACAACTACCGCAACCTCGTCTTCTTTCTCCGCAAGGGCGTCAAGTGGCACGACGGCCAGCCGTTCACGTCCAAGGACGTGAAGTTCACCTTCGACGTGCTCCGCGAGGCCGCCGACGCCCCCGCCAAGCTCCGCATCAATCCCCGGAAAGACTGGTACGCGAACGTGGAGGCGATCGAGACGCCGGACACGCACACGGCGGTGTTCCGCCTGAAGAAGCCGCAGCCCTCGCTCCTGCTGATGCTCGCCTCCGGCTACACGCCGGTCTACGCTGCCCACCTTTCGCCCGCCAACTACCGGACGACCTGCGTCGGCACCGGGCCGTTCAAGCTCAAGGAGTGGCGGAAGGGCGAGTACGTCGAGTTCGTGAAGAACCCCGACTACTTCGTCAAGGGCCGCCCGTACCTCGCCGGGCTCAAGTACTTCGTCATCGTCGAGCGGGGCACACGGCAGGCCGCCATGCAGGCGGGCAAGCTCGATGTCACGTTCCCGGGCGAGACGACCAAGACCGCCGCCGAGCAACTCAAGAAGGCGGTCCCGCAGCTCGTGGTGACGCCCTACAGCCAGAACGTCACCGACAACATCATCATGAACGTCAAGAAACCGCCCTTTGACAATCCTAAGATCAGACTCGCGGTGAGCCACGCGATCGACCGCCGGGCGCTGATCCAGGCCGTGCATCAGGGCGGCGCGGTGGTCGGCGCGGCGCTCGCGCCCAAGCCCTGGGGCTTCTGGGGGCTCGCCGAGAAGGATCTCGTCGGACTCCCCGGCTACGGGGCCAAGCCGGCGGACGAGAAGGCGCTGGCGCGGAAGCTCATGGCCGAGGCGGGCTTCTCGCCCGAGAAGCCGATCAAGGTCGAGATCGTCACGCGCGCGATCGCGATTTACGTGGACATGGCGTCCTTCGTCATCAACGAGCTGAAGCAGATCGGCATCGACGCCACGCTCAAGCAGATCGAGACGGCGCAGTGGCACGCGACGGCGACCCGCGGCGACTATCAGATCGGCGCGAACCTGACGGGCATCGGTCCCGACGACCCGGATGCGAACTACTACGAGAACTACGCGTGCGGCTCCCCGCGCAACTACAGTCAGTACTGCAACGAAGAAGTCATGAAGATGTTCGACGCGCAGTCGCAGGAGCTCGACCCGAAGAAGCGGCTGGCGCTCAACGTCGCGATCCAGAAGAAGCTCGAGGCCGACGCCGCGCGGCCGATCCTGGACTGGAAGATCGACTTCTTCACCGTCTGGCCGCACGTGAAGAACCTGATCCCGCACCAGTCCATCTACAACTTCGGCCGGATGCAGGAAGTGTGGAGCGACAAGTAAGCCCGAGCGCGGTGGCGAGCGCGTGAAGACCTACGTCGCCCAGCGACTCGTCATCGCGCTCCTGACGCTCCTGGGCATGTCGATGGTGATCTTCACGCTGCTGCGCCTGGCGCCCGGCGACATCGTGGACATTCTCTTCTCGACGGCCGGCTTCGTCAGCCCGTCCGAGAAGCAGGCGATCATGAAGGAGCTGGGGATCGACCGGCCCTACTGGGTCCAGTACCTCGACTGGCTCCGCCAGATCGTGACCGGCGACCTCGGCAAGTCCTATCGATACGACCAGCCTGCCTGGCAGATCATCCGCCCGCTCGTCCCGGTGACGCTCGAGCTGGCCGCGCTCTCCACCCTCTTCGCGGTGCTGATCGGCGTGCCCGCGGGCGTCGTCAGCGCCGTGCGTCAGGACACGACGCTCGATTACGTGCTGCGCGTGTTCAGTCTCGCCGGGCTCTCGATGCCCGCGTTCTGGCTCGGCATGGTGATCATCCTCGGCCTGGTCACATGGTTCGCATGGATCCCGCCGCTCACCTACGTGGGGCCGACGGAGGACTTCAAGCTGCACGCCGTGCAGTTCCTGCTGCCGGCGCTCGCCGTCGGCTACCGGTCCTCGGCGCTGATCATGCGCATCACCCGCTCGTCGTTGCTCGAGGTGATGCGCGAGGACTACATCCGCACGGCGTGGGCCAAGGGCCAGACCGAGCGCGTCGTCATCTGGCGCCACGCGCTCAAGAACGCCTTGCTCCCGGTCGTCACCGTCATCGGCATCGAGTTCGCGTTTCTCATCGGCGGCCTCGTGGTCACGGAGACCGTCTTCAACCTGCCCGGCGTGGCGCGGTTCCTGGTCCAGGCGATCCTCTGGCGCGACTATCCCATCGTCCAGAACCTCGTCATGTTCATCGCCATCGTCGTGATCCTCTCCAACCTGCTCGTGGACATGCTGTACGGCGTCCTCGACCCGCGGGTCCGCTATGGCGGTTAGGCCGGCCGAGATCGCCGTCCCGGCGGGCGCCCGACCGCGCGCCGGGACCTGGAGCGTCCTCTGGCGCTTCGCGAGGAAGAAGCCGCTCGGCGCCGCCGGGGGCGCCTTGATCCTCGCGATGCTCCTGACGGCGGTCTTCGCGGAGTTCTTGCAGACGCACGATCCGATCGCCACCGACGCGGCCTATACCCTGGGCGCGCCCACTGCGGAGCACTGGCTTGGCACCGATCACCTCGGGCGGGACATCTACTCGCGGATCGTCCACGGCGCGCGCGTCTCGCTGATCGTCGGCGTCGCCTCCACGCTGATGGGCTCGGTGCTCGGGGGAATCATCGGGCTTTTGTCCGGCTATATCGGCGGCAAGACCGACCTCGTGACCCAGCGGGTGCTGGACATCCTGCAGGGGCTGCCGTTGCTCGTGCTGGCGCTCGTGATGTCGGCCGCTCTCGGGCCCGCGCTCCACAACGTGATCATCGCCATCTCGATCCCGATCATCCCCCGGGCGGCCCGCGTGATCCGCTCGAGCGTGCTGTCGATCCGCGAGATGCAATACGTCGAGGCGGCGCGCGCGCTCGGCGTCCGGCACCTGCGGATCGCGTTCCGCCACATCCTGCCGAACACGATGGGGCCGTTCATCGTCCTCTGCACGGCGCAGCTCGGGAGCGCGATCCTCGTCGAGGCGACGCTGTCGTTCCTCGGGCTCGGGGTCCCGGAGCCGTACCCCTCCTGGGGCCGCATGCTGTCGGTCTCGGCCGCCGAGTACGCGCAGAAGGCGCCGCACCTCGTGCTGTTCCCGGGGGTCGCGATCAGCCTCGCCGTCTTCGGCTCGAACTTGCTCGGCGACGCGCTTCGCGACACGCTCGATCCTCGTCTCCGCGGCGCCGGCTGAGCGTGCCGCTCGCGGCGCCGCGGTGACCAGAAACCACGCGACAAGGAGGCCCGTACATGGCTGACGCGCGGCTCGCCTGGCTGCCGGCGACCGAGCTGGCGGCGCTGATCAGGAAAAAGCAGGTGTCCCCGGTGGAGGTCATCGGCGCGGTGCTCGATCGCATCGACCGGATCAACCCTCGGCTGAACGCGTTCGTGACGCTGACCGACGACCAGGCGCGGCGAGAGGCGAAGGCCGCCGAGCGAGCCCTCATGAAGCGGGGCGCGCGGCTGGGCCCGCTCCACGGCGTCCCGTTCTCGGTGAAGGACCTCGTCATCACCCGAGGCGTGCGGACGACCTTCGGCACGCCGCTCTATCGCGACCATGTGCCGACCGAGGACGCGCCGATGGTCGAGCGGATGAAGGCGGCCGGCGGCATCATGCTCGGCAAGACCAACACGCCGACCTTCGGCTGGCTCGGCGCGACCCACAACCTGGTCTTCGGGATCACTCGCAACCCGTGGAATCTCGAACGGACTCCGGGCGGCTCGAGCGGAGGCGCTTCCGCGGCGGCCGCCGCGGGTCTCGGGCCCCTCCACATCGGCACCGACGGCGGCGGCTCGATCCGCATTCCCGCCTCGTGCGCCGGGATCTTCGGCCACAAGGCCTCCTACGGGCGCATTCCGACGTATCCCGTGAGCGGCGCGTGGAGCCTCTCGCACATCGGTCCGTTGACCCGCACGGTGGCGGACGCCGCGCTGATGCTGACCGTCTGCGCCGGCCCCGACGAGCGCGACCAGTACTCGCTGCCCGGCCCGCGCGTGGACTACGTGAAGGCGCTTCGCGGGAACGTCAAGGGGCTGCGCGTCGCGTACACCGACGACCTCGGCTTCGCGGACGCGGTGGACCCGGAGGTGCGCGCGGCGTGCGCGAAGGCGGCCAGGGTATTCCGCGACCTCGGCTGCCGCCTGGAGGACGTGAAGCCAGGCTGGCCATCGCCGCGCGAGGCGTGGGGAGAGATCTTCTGCGGCGGCATCGCCACGCGGATGGCGCCGTACCTCGATCGGCGCGGCGACATCGAGCCCGGGCTCTACCGGATCATCGAGACATCACTCAAGAACGCGCCGACGAAGTACGTGCAGGCGTGGTTCGATCGGCTCGCGTGGTGGGAGCATCCGCGCGCGTTCTTCGCGAAGTACGATCTCCTGCTGACGCCCACGATCGCGTGTCCGCCGTTCCCGGTGGGGCTCGACAATCCGACGGAGATCGCGGGCAAGCCGGTCGACGCGTACGGGTGGATTCCTTTCACGTACCCGTTCAACATGACGGGGCAGCCGGCCTCGTCGGTGCCGTGCGGCTTCACGAAGGACGGCCTTCCGATCGGGCTCCAAATCGTGGGCCGCCGATTCGACGACGCGACCGTGCTGCGGGCCTCGGCGGCCTTCGAGCGCGCCCGTCCGTGGGCCCAACACCGCCCGGTGCTGGACTAGGGGCGCGCCATGGAGCGCCTCCTGTTCATCGTGTCGCAAGGGCGGCGAGAGCTCTACGACTCCCTGCGCGTGGTGCTCGGGCAAGAGCGGGGTGTCGAGGTGATCCTCGACCGGCGCGTCGTCAAGCGTCGCCGCCGGCACGAGGCGCCGCCCGCGATGGAGCGTCGCCGGTTCGGCCGCCGGGGACGTCGCATCGAGGACGCCGAGATCGAGACCCGCGGCTGGACGGTCGTGCGCTTGCCGTAACGCTACGGAGACCCTGTATCCATCGCGCATGTCTAGGACGTTGGACATTGACGTGCGCGCGCTCCCCGGGGACGCTGCCCACGTGCACCTCGCCGAGCTGCTCGTCGCCATGGCCATCTTCGGCGTCGTCTCGGCCGCCGTGTTCACTGTTCTCCAGCAGGGTCTGCACGTCTATAGGGTCGGTGCGTCGCGCGCCGAATCCCAGCAGAGCGCGCGCGTCGCCGTCGAGCGTCTGGCGGGGGAGATCCGGACCGCCGGTCTGGGCCCGTGGCCCGCGACGTTCGCCGCGATTTCGGTCGCCGAGCCGACACTCATCGTCCTGCACCACGACCTCGACGGCGACGGCGTCATCGCCGGCAACGGCGAGACGATCACCTGGCGCCTCACGGGGACGACGCTGCGCCGCGACGCGGGAGGCGGCGCCCAGCCGATTATCGACGGGGTCCGCGGCTTCGAGCTCGGGTACCTCGACGCCGCGGGCGGGCCCACCCAGGTCCCGGACGAGATCCGGACCGTGGTGATCACGGTCGTGACCGAGGCCGCCTGGGATGTGGTCGAGCGCGCCTCGGTGACGGCCTTCTCGACGCGTGTGCGACTTCGAAATCGCTGACGTTCGACAAGTTGATCCTGCCCCGGCTCTAGCCTAGAGGCCCCATCAGGGGGGTCCAAGTGGGAAACCAGACCCCACATGTCGCCTGAACCCTTCCTGGTTCTAATCTCCCTGAAAAATCGTCAGTTTTCCCCTTGACACGACGTTCCAGGAGACGCTAATGTCTCGTCTTAAGTGGGACGAAGTGGGATGAAGTGGAGGAGGCGTTTCGTCGTTCAGGCGTATGTTTA
>Ga0137373_10007920_pt1 | contig 11257 bp, 10 predicted proteins | sample SagtaG_5_FD_104912 | JGI IMG/M metagenome (GOLD analysis project Ga0137373, IMG submission 104912) | Vadose zone soil microbial communities from Sagehorn Ranch, Mendocino, California, USA - Sage1_R_80_16 metaG | ecosystem: Environmental > Terrestrial > Soil > Vadose zone | place: USA...
CCTTCCGCCCTCTACCCGTTCAAGGGGGGCGGGCCGAACGATTACGCCTATATCTTCACCAGCCGTGCCAATCCCGATCACTGGCGTCGCCTCTTGAAGGCGATCGAACGCGAGGACCTGATCGGCGACGCGCGCTACGACACCGGCCCGGCGCGCGGCCAGCGCGCGGCCGAGGTCGATGAGCTGATCGCCGCGTGGACGCGTGAGCATTCCAAGGAAGAGGTGATGAAGGTGATCGGCGACGCGGGGGTGCCGGCCGGAGCGGTGTTCGACACGCTCGAACTGATGAACGACCCCTCGCTCGCCGAGCGCGGCATCATGCAGACGATCCAGCACCCGACCACCGGGGCGGTCAAGATGCCGGGCTGGCCGGTGCGCTTCGACGGCGCGCCGCCAAGGGTCAAGCCGTCGCCGCTCCTGGGCGAGCACAGTGCCGAGGTGCTGAGCGGCTGGCTCGGTATGAGCCCCCAGGAAGTCCAGGCGCTGCGCCAGGACGGTACCGTCTGAATCATGGCGGCGGCCGGTGCCAGCCCCTCACCCGCCGCCGCCATCTTTTGCCTCCTCCCCGAGCCGCGAGCACGATCCGACTCCCCCTTACGTGCCTGAGCAGTGCGGGGAACGAGGTGACGGTGACGGGCCCGCGGACGGGACGACCGCGGCCGGCGGGTGCTCATGCCGGCTACGCTCCCAATCTTGAACCGGAGGCTTAGCTATGCCCATCGGAGGCCAGGAGTGGCTCGCATTAACTTCTGAAGCGACCCTGGAGCCCGATCTCCCCATCTGCGACCCGCACCACCACCTGTGGGAATTTCGGCCCGAACCCGTCCACTATCAACGGTACCTGCTGTCAGACTTGGCCGAGGATCTGAACAGTGGGCACAACGTACGGTCGACCGTGTTCATCGAGGTCAAGGCGCGGTACCGCACCGACGGCCCAGAAGAGATGCGTCCGGTCGGTGAAGTCGAGTTCGTCGAGGGGCTGGCGACGGAAGGCGCCCGCGGTCAGTACGGTCGTGCCCGGATGGCTGCGGCCATCATCGGCTACGCCGACTTGAAACTGGGCGAGCGGGTTGCGCCAGTGCTCGACGCGATGCAGGTCGCCAGCCCCACCCGGTTCCGTGGCGTCCGTCATTCGGTCGGGTGGGATCCCAGTCCGGAGCTGGTGAACCGGGACATCCAAGGGCTGCTGGCCAGCGACAAGTATCGAGCAGGTGCCCGGGAGCTCGCGCGTAGAGGGCTATGCCTGGAGAATTCCCTGTACCACCCACAGTTGCCGGAGCTAGCCCTGTTTGCCCGGGCGGTACCCGATCTCACGATCATCTTGAACCACATCGGCGGTCTGGTGCGGGTCGGCCCGTACGCCCATCGGGATGACGCCGTGCTGCCCGCCTGGCGGCGGGGCATTGCCGCCGCGGCGGCCTGCCCCAATGTGATCATCAAGCTCGGCGGTGTCGGACAGCGCCGGTTCGGCTTTGACTGGGCGGAACGCGAAAAGCCCATCGGCTCGGCAGAGCTGACCCGGGCGCTGTCTCCCCTGATGCAGTATTGCATCGAGCAGTTCGGCCCCGACCGCTGCATGTTCGAGAGCAACTTCCCGGTCGACAAGGTGTCGTACTCGTACAACGTCATCTACAACGCTTTCAAGCGGCTGTCCGAAGGCTATTCGGCCGCCGAGCGGGCGGCGATGTTCCACGACACGGCCGCCCGTGTCTATCGGATCGCCCACTAGATCACCACGAAGGAGCCGGCCATGGCAGAGTTGCCTCGTCTGAACGGCATCATCAAGGCCCTGGAGGAGGGCGGCGTCGCCTTTGTCGGCTCGGCGCCGGCCGATGGGGTCGCGGGCACCAGCGCCCCCTACGACGGCGCGCTCTTCGAGATGGAACACGGCCCCTATGACATACGAGCGCTGCAGGAGGGGCTGCAGAGCATGTTGGATCGCCGCCAGATCGCGCAGCGCGGCATCGCGCCCGCGGTCACCCCCATCGTGCGGATTCCTCCGAACCAGGGACAGACCAACTGGGTCGCCAAACAGGTGCTTGACATCGGTGTCTACGGGATCATCTGGCCCCACGTCGATACGGTCGAGGACGCGTATAACGCCGTCGCCGCCATGCGCTATCCCCGGGTCGATGGCCGCCCGCTGCGCGAGCCCTTCGGCCGTCGCGGCGATGCGCCCCAGCGCGCGGTCACCTACTGGGGCATCACCCAGCAGGAGTATTACGCCCGGGCCGACGTGTGGCCCCTGAACCCCCAGGGCGAGCTGCTCTGCTGCCTGATGATCGAGAGCCCGGAGGGGATCGGCAACTTGCCGAAGATGCTGAAGGAGGTGCCCGGCATCGGCGTCATCTTCACCGGGGAGGGCGACCTCTCCCAGGAGCTGGGCCACCCGCGTCGGTATGACCATCCCGACGTGCTGAAGGGCGTCAAGGAGATCCTGGACATCTGCAAGGCCCACAAGGTGCCGAACGGCTGGTTTCACACCACCCTCGACAATGTCGAGCAGGTGATCCGGGACGGCTATCGGGTCCTCATGGCCCCGTCCTCGCGTAGCTACGCCGTGCTGCACAAGGGCCGCACCGCCGCCGGAAGAGGCTGAGAGCAGATCCTCCGTCAAAAAGCCTTGGTCCCGCCTATGAGCCTGAGATTCACGGCGTCGGGACTCCAATCGATTTGAGTCGCGCGTGAGCACGTGCGGCGCGGGCCTTGAGGCCGTCGTGGTAGGTGCTGGTGTCGGTGCCGGGTAGATTCAAGACCTTGCAGCCGAGCTTCCAGTATTCCTCGATCTGCGCTTCCGTCTCCGCGGAGCCTCTGGCGAGCTTGCCGTGCTTCCTGCAGGTATCCGCTATCGTCCGTACGACTTCCTTGAAGCGCGGGTGATCGAGCTGCAAATGGATCCCAAGGGCCCCGCTCAAGTCGGAGTGGCCGTACGCAATCATGTCTATGCCCTCGACTGCGGCGATCGCGTCGACGTTCTTCAATCCTTCGACCGACTCGATCGACGGGCATAGGATGACGTTCTCGTTCGCCCATGGGGCGTATTCGGTCTGGTAGCGGTTGCCGTAGCTCTTGTAACCGGTATGGGGTCCCATCCCGGACATCCCGCGGCTCCCGACCGGCGGGTACTTGGCCTCGCGCACGATCGCGTGCGCTTCGTCCGCGTTGTCCACACCCGAGATCTGGATGCCCATGATGCCTTGATCCAGCACGAGCGGGATGTGATGAATGAACCCCTTGTGGATGCGCACGATCGGTGACACGTTCGTCGCCGCGAACCACCCCGCGAGATCGGCGATGGTTTCCAGATCGAACGCGCCATGCTCCATGTCGATCATGCAGTAATCGAACCCGGACGATTCGATGATCCGTGGTACGCCTCGCGAGGCAAACTCCTTGAGCCCGGTGCCGAGTGCGGCCCGTCCCTCACGCACGGCTCTGCGTATGCTGTTCTCTTTCACGAGTCACCTCCCGTTGGTATTCTCAGGGAACCGGCAGCTCCCGTCCCGCCTCCGACGACTGCTTGATCGTATCGAGGAAGCGATGCAGGTCGACCGCAGTGTCAAAGGTCGGCAGCCGGCTCTGTTTCTGTCCAGTCCGGATCGCCTCGGCGAACAGGTGATACATCTGCCCGACGTTAAAGGCATCACCGCGGGGAAACTCCGGCGGCAGCCAGACAAAGCGATCGGGGATCGGCATGTCCTTCAACTCGTGGCTGCGCTTTGCCTCCTGCACCCGCAGCATCTCGCCGCGCTGTGACGAGACGTTGCCGGTCGCCACCAATGTCCCTTCGCGTCCGTAGATCGCCATCCGAAAGCCCCCGCCGGCCCACGGGACCGCCGCGACATGCACCGAAGCCACCGCGCCGCTTGCGAGCTTGCCGCTGACCAGTATGTTGTCCGGCGCAGTCACGTCCACCATCTTCTTGGTGTCGGTCTCGTACCATTGTTTGGCCTGGGTCGTGAGCATAGAGGACACGCGTGCGAAGTTGCCCACGACGAAGCGCAGGGCGTCGATGACGTGCCCGTTGGCGATGGTCAGAGGGTTCGCACCGAGGCTCGCGTCCCGCTGCCAGGTGCGGCTGGACGGGCGCTCCAGCGAGCCGTCACGCATACAGTCGGCATGGCAAGACAGCACCTCGCCCACGAAGCCCGCTTCGATCTGCTCCTTCATGTAGAGCAAGGCGGGGCTCACCCGCGATTGCAGGCCGCACGCAGTCTGCAGGTCTTTGGCGCGGGCCAGCGCTGCCAGCTCTTCCGCTTCGGCGGTGGTGCGGCCGAGCGGCCATTCGGTGTAGACGTGCTTGCCGGCTTCGATCGCGGCCTTGGTCGGCTCGTAGTGAGACGGCACGCGCACCACCACGGCCACCGCGTCGATCTCCTTTGATCCCACCATCTCCCGGTAATCGGTGAACGCGAGCTTCGCGCCAAAGGCCTTGCGCGCCGCTTCCGCGGTCTCGCGTCGGGTGGTGCAGACCGCAGTCAGCTCGACATCGGGGCTCGCCAGCAGCGCCGGAAAGTGCGACTGCGAGGCCCAGGTCGAACGAACATTGGCCCCAATGAATCCCAGGCGAATCCTGTTTGCCATGAAACGTCCTCCTCAAAATCAGGGTGGTTGCGTGATCACTCCCTTTTGATCACGCCGCGTCGTTAGATTCCATTCAGATACAATTTTCACGGCAAATCTCCACCGCTTAATTTGCCTGAGCGAGGCCAGGGCCGGGGTGGTTGGAGGATCTGGTACTCGATCCTGCGGCAAGGTGCGGCCCAGTGCTCGGAGTCGTGTTTGCGGGTTGGCCGTCTAGCTGCTCCAGCGGTCGCGCATCACGAACCGCTCCAGCGGCGGCCGACGGTTGGGACCATACTCGCGGTCGGGCCAGCCGAGCGGGATGATCGCCGCGCTCTCGACATGGTCGGGAATGCCAAGGATTTCGTGGATGCGCGCCTTGCGCCGGCGGTGCAGGGTCGTGAGCACCGTTCCGAGCCCGAGGGCCCGCGCCGCCAGCATGAGGTTCTGCACGCTCGGGTAGATCGAGGCACCGGTCTGGAACCCTGCCTGGCCAGAGGCGGGCGTATCGACGCAGGCAACGATCAGCACCGGCGCAGCCGAGAGCGGCTGACGCCCCCCGCCCGCAGAAGGCGGCCTGTCGCGGTAGGCGTCGGCCCGCGCCTCTTCGTACACCTCGCTGATGGCCCGCTTCACCGCCTGGTCGCGGATCACGATGAAGTGCCAGGGCTGGGTATTGGAGCCGGACGGCCCGTGGATCGCGGCGGTCAGGACCTGATTGACGAGCGCATCCGGAACGTCTTCGTCGGTGAAGTTGCGGATCGCGCGCTGGCGGTGAAACAACTCGTGCACGTCGCTGACAGGTTTCATCGTGCGCCTCCCCGGGGCAAGCGTACGACATGTCGCCGTCCGCGGGCATCGCGCTTCGGCGCGGGCAGTAGAACGCGCGTGCGGTAATCCTCGCGACCTGCTCCCCGAAAACTGGTCCACCCCGAATGAGAGTCGGCTCGGCTAGGATGCCCGCGGGGAGGCCCGCGATGAAGCGCAAGCGGTTCACCGAGGAGCAGATCATCGGGATCCTGAAGGAGGCCGAGGCCGGGGCGAAGAGTGCCGACCTCTGCCGGCGCCACGCCATTAGCGAGCAGACGTTCTACCGCTGGAAGGCCAAATACGGCGGGCTCGAAGTGAACGAGGCTCGGCGGCTGCGCACGCTCGAGCACGAGAACAGCCGGCTGAAGCGCCTGGTGGCCGACCTCACGCTCGATAACCAGGCCCTCAGGGAGCTCGTCGGAAAAAAGGTCTGACGCCCGTGGCGCAGCGGACCGCGGTGCGGGCGATCCAGACCAAGTTCCAGCTGAGCGAGCGCCGGGCGTGCGCTCTCGTGGGGCTCGGCCGCTCGACCTGTCGCTACCGGCCGCGGCGGCAGGAGTGGCCAGCGCTGCGCGATCGCCTCCGGGTGCTGGCCGGCGAACGGCGCCGTTTCGGCTATCGACGGCTCCCTGTCTTGCTTCGGCGCGAGGGCTTCACGGTGAATCTCAAGCGCGTCTATCGGCTCTACCCCCAGGAAGGCCTCACCGTGCGTCGGCGCCGCCGGCGGCGCCGCGTGCCTCGCGGCGTCCCCCGGCTGATCGGCTATTCTAGTGAACGGGACGTGAGTACTCGGAGCACCAACCCTGGTTGCACGCCGCGATATCGAAATAAAACGGGTTGGGCACGTTGGTTCGCACATAGCCGATGCTCCCGGCAATTGCGCTACCGTGCAAGCGAACGGTCGTGAACAAGGTGTCGTCGCTGGAATTGAAAACCCGCACCACATACTCCTGAACATACGGAACGACATTCCAATGGAGCGTGCTGCTATAGGGGCATGTGCGAATGTGCATAGGGGGAGGCCCCTCGATACATGTTCCCGCGGAACTTGTAACGCTCAGCCCGGTCGGGATTGAGATAGCCGTCGCGTTATTTACCGCGACCACTTCCGGGCTCCAAGCCCCGCATTGGGCGTCCCTACCCCCTAGGTTCGAGAGACCGGTGTTGCAGGCTCGCACCGAGAATTTATAGAACCCCCAAAACGGAAAGGTGAATGTGTAGGACTGAACATTGACACCCGGTGCCGGGCAATACCAGCCGTCGCCGGTTGCGCCGCCATCAACTGCCGTGCAACCGGCCGGCATTGTTCCCATGCGGGCCGGATCTGCAGATACTGAATCGTACGGCATGACTTTAACGTCATAGCCGTTTTCAGAGGTGGCTCGATCATCCCAATGGATGGTGATCGAGCCAGCGGTTATTTCACCGACTCTGATTCCGTCATAGGGAGTACCGCCGCTTTGAGCCGAAGGCGGGTGAAGACCATCGATGACTTTTTGGGTCAATGACGAATGGGCGCCGGTAAATGGGTCGGCCATCCTGAAGGCTGTTTCAATCTGGAAGCCGTACAGGTTGTAACCGGCTTGGTTGGGGTGCGAGATACCGAAGCTGAGCTGAAAGCCAAAAACTCCCTCCAAAGGGCCGGGGAGCATGTCGAAACCTTGTCTGGCCAGAGCATCGGAGTTGAGGTTTACATATCGACTCGCTGTCGGCACACACAAGCCATGCCCGCGAAAATCGGGTTCGGCAACCACCAGCCACCCCAATCCAAATGGGTTCTTCTCAGCACTATGAGGAGCGGCCACGGCAGTGATCACGGCATTCAGTGCGTCTGGCGCCGTGTTGTTGATCATCAGAGGTTCGCCGCCATCAAGATGGCCTACCGTGTACATCACATCTTTGCTGGTCGGCAAACCCACATCGGCTCCATTTGCCGTCGTGTAATCAGTGGCCTGGCAAAGTATAACGGCTCCGCCGGGGCCGGCAGCTTTGCTCAGCAGCCTCGGCCCCTTGCTCACGAACACCTTGAAGCCCGGCGTCGTGTTCAATCCCCTGGCCACGAGATCCGCATTGAGATCAGCATAACTTTTATGACTCGAGGTTTGATTTGGCACCGTCTGACCCAACAGCCTGTTTGCCCTATCAGAGGCGGGTAGTACCCATATATTGGTTATTTCGTCGGTGAACCCACCGTTCGTCTCGTAAACACTCGTGTCGGTATTCACGGAGCAAGTCGGACAGTAATTGCCGAGCATGCGGGCATAACTGCGATCATCCATGTCGTTGCCGCCAATATGCGCATAGATCGCGTCGAGCTGCCCGCCATTGAGGGTCTTCCATGTGGCGACCCGATCGAATTGCGGTGGCTGCGTTGTCTGAAGGAATTTACCCGGGCCGCCGGATGTATACGGTTGCCCGTTAGGGTCGAATGAACCGTCGGCAATGAGAGGATGATGGGCTTCATAGGAATTTTCCCTTCGGTCGCCCAGACTGCCGATCCACGGCGTATCAATCAGATGTTTTACCTTCGCTCCCGTGCAGGCGACACTCGCCATTTTGAATTGAACTCCCTCAACACCGCCATAGCCATAACGCGCTTTCAATTTGGCGTGGGCCTGTGCCGGGCCCGACGAGTCACTGCGATGGCAGGTGAACCGGTCGTCGTTGTCTTTATCTTTTTGAGACCGATGCGTACCGTCTGCTCCCGTCGATGTCACGGTGTATGTATCAGTGCTCGTCGGCGATCTATCGAACGTATAGGTTCGGTTGAGACTATGCGCATTTGGATTGGCGACTACCGTCGTGGAATGGCCCCAACTCAAGCCGGTGAAATCATCGTGATTTGATGGATGGGCGATGCCGGTCTCAGGGGCACCCTCCCCGGAAGCAAACGAATCGCCAACAGCCGCCCAAACAAATTGGGTGGAGTTAGCGACGGTGGCCCTTAATGAATCGGCGGCCATCGGTGACGGCTTGCCCGCGCATCCCGAAAGGAGGAGCACGGCAATGGCATAGACTGAGCGTCGAGTTTTCCGTAAGGCCAAAGCGCGCATACGATAGCCTCCCCGCGACACTCGAACATCGAGGCTCGGCCGCTGGAACTCAAACTCGAAACACAAAGGCCCTTATCAGACTGACGGGAGAGCCAGGGCACGCCGCACATTGTAGCAATCCACCCGACTGCTCAACCCGGTGATGTTCCCACCGGGCTGCGCGAGACTGGTGACAAGCCCGCTCTCGACAGGTTGGGTAACACCCACCATGACGATGGGAATCGCGGTGGTCGCGCTCTTGGCGTCGATCGCTGCGGGTATAGCAAGCGCCGCGATGACGTCGACTCTGGTGCGGACCAAGTCAGCCGCTAAGCCCGGGAGCCGGTCGAACCTGCCCTCGGCCCATCGGTACTCGATGAGGATGTTCCGGCCTTCTACGTATCCGAATTCACGCAGCCCCTGTCGAAACGAGCCCACGAGTTCAGCGCGAGCGGACAGCGAGGTAGCGTCGAGCAATCCGATCACAGGTACCTTTGCTGTCGCCTGCGCCTCTGCGGCGACCGGCACGGCGAGGAGCGCGACAATGAGAAGCGCGACGAGACCGAGCGCCCTGACTCTCACGGCGCCGTACTCTCTCACGGGAATCAGAACGACCGCAATCGACTCGGCCGTCCGAAAGTTAGGGCTGCACAGTTGTGGCACAATTTCGGGTTCCAGACACTCGCGAGCCAGTCGACCCTGTGCGGCAAGCGCCTGATTTAATGGCGGAGGGCGGGAGATTCGAACTCCCATGCGCCTTGCGGCGCGGTGGATTTCAAGTCCACTGCCTTGCCAGTTGAGGCTAGCCCTCCGTGCTTGAATTACCGTTGTTTACGATACACCAGGCGTCGTTCGCTAAACGATGATGCCAGCCGGGCTAGTTGCGGGCTAGTTCCTGCACGTTTGCTGTCACGAGCCGCTCGACCGCCGCCTGCAGATGACTAGGGCTGAGGTGCGAGTAACGCTGCACCATTCCCAGGGCTTTCCAGCCGCCCAGCTCCTGCACCGTCCGCAGATCCACGCCGGCCATGACGAGCCGGCTGGCGAAGCTGTGGCGGTTACAGTGCCAGGTGTAGCTGACGAGTCGGGTGGAATCCTTCCCTTGTTTTTCAAGAGCCGCTCGAGCCCGCCCGACTGCCTGCGTGAAGGCACGGGCGACCGTGCGATATGCTGCAGCGAAGATCGGCTCCTCAGGATCGTTTGGCCGTTGCCTGCCGGAGCCGAGATCGATTAGCACCGAGCGCACGATACTATTCATCGGTACCTGACGGGCACCCCCGTTCTTGGATCTCCCAACCGTGATGATTCCGCTGAGCAAGTCCGCGTCACGCCAGCAGCGTCAGCGTCGTCGCCGGCGTGCGGGCGGGCCGATCGCCGGGATGAATCGCGTGGCGGCCGCGGGGCTGGCGCCGAATGCTCGCGGAGGAGTGTCCCGGTCGTGGGATCGAGCAGGCGGACGTGGTGGTCGTCCCACTGGACGGCGACCTCGCGCCCGAGCCAGCCCGGCGGCGGGGCGTAGTAGGCGCCGGCGACTTCGACGCAGCCGTCGAGATGCACGGTCCGGGTGCCGTACTGGTAGTAGCGAAACGGTTCGAGGGGCAGCGGGCGCAGGTGGGGCTGCTCCTCGGCAAACATCGCCGCGACCTGGCGCTTGGTGGTGCCGTGGATGCGCGTGTCGGCCCAGCGGGCGTCCCAGCGATCGAGATAGGCCTGCGCCTCCTCCAGACTCTCGAAGCGCAGCCCCTTGAGCGGCGTGGCCTGGGTGTGGCCGACGGCCGACTCGACCTTGCGCTTGCGATTGGCGTGGCGGACCCGACGGGGCAGCGCGACCGCGCCGTAGTGCGTGAGCACATCGCGAAAGAGCGGATTGGGCGTCGGGTCGTAGATGTCCGGCGTGAGCACGCCTTCCTTGAGGTTGTCGAGGACGACGGTGGCGACGGCGCCGCCGAGCCGGCGAAACGCCTCCTCATGGAGTTCGGCCCACCGACGGCTGCTCGACGTGAAGGTGAGCAGACGGATGCTCTTGCGGCTATAGCCGAGGGTGAAGACGAACAGGCGCGTGCGCCGGTACTTGCGCGTGACCGGATGCCGCACCATCGGCCCGTCGCCGTAGTCGACCTGTCCTTCCTCGCCGGGCGCGGTGACGATCACGGGATGGGCATCGGGCGTGCGCTGGCCGCGCAGCTTGACCACGAAGCGGCGCACGCTCGCGTAGCGGGGCGGCGAAGCCGTGGTCATCGACGAGATCCTGCCGGATCGCCATGGCGTTCCGGCCACCGCCCAGGGCGAGCTCGATCAGGTCGCGGTAGGGCTCGCAGGCGCTCGCCGTCGTCGAGCGGCTGGTCGGCGGCGGCCATGGCGAGGGGTCCATGAGACCCGGCGGAAGCGCGACGGGGTCGGTGGACACCTCACTGGCCGGATTTGCCGGGTCGGTGGACACCCCACTGGCCGGGTTTGCCGGCGGCCTGCGCCGGCGGGGCTCGCGGATCGCGATCCCGGCGGCCTGGAGGTACGCGCTGGCGGTCTCGCGCCGGATGCCGGTCGCGTGTTCGATGCGGCGGAGCGGCCATCCGAGCCGCCCCAGGGCGAGGATCTGTTGCTTCTTGTCGTCTCCCAAGATGTTGGCCATCCTGGCGGGGGATCACAGGTCCCGCCGCCGCGTCAACGTCTTGGGGGCATTGCTACCTCACTGGCCGGTTTTCAGGTATCCACGACTGGCCGGTTTTCAGGTGTCCACCGAGGACGGCGCTGTCGAATACGCGTGGCGATCATTTCTCGGCCCCGATATCTCGCCGGGACGGTCATTCTGACGGCGCAGTGTCAAAGAGACGCGGTACACGGGAGGGCGGACG
>Ga0137373_10007924_pt1 | contig 11256 bp, 9 predicted proteins | sample SagtaG_5_FD_104912 | JGI IMG/M metagenome (GOLD analysis project Ga0137373, IMG submission 104912) | Vadose zone soil microbial communities from Sagehorn Ranch, Mendocino, California, USA - Sage1_R_80_16 metaG | ecosystem: Environmental > Terrestrial > Soil > Vadose zone | place: USA: California...
ATCGGCCCCACCGGCCGCCGCGCTGGCGAGCAGTCGATCATCGTCGCGATCGCGGCAAGCGCCCGATCCTTCGACCCGCGGAAGGAGAACGGCCTCGTGTCGCAGCAGCTCGACGAGCCCGGCTCGGTCCGCCGCTGAGATCCGATACTTGCGCGCGATCTTCGGCCGGAGAAGCACGTCGCCGATCTCCTCGATCTGTTCCGGCCCGAGCAGCAGCAAGTAGCCGCGGTCCCTCCACGCATCTACGAGCCGCCTCTGGAGACCTCTGCTGGTCAGCAGGCTGCTGACCAGTTGATTCGTGTCGAGGACGACCTTAAGCAAGCCGCCGCCGCCGTACCTCCTTCACGGCCTGGGCCACGTCTCGCGCAATCTGTCGCTCCGGCACCGCGGGGAGCCGCCGCCGGATGCGATCCAGAACCGCAAACCGAGCCTCGCGCTCCGCCACGATCCGTTGAAACTCTTCGGCACTGATGATCCCAACCATTGGAACCCCGGCTTTTTCCACGAGGACCCGTAGGCCATCCCGCCGCACTTCCTTCATCAACCGCCCCAGCTGCGTTCTCGCCTCCAGGGCGGGAATCGTTTTGATCTTGCCAGCGCTCATTCCGGCCCTCTGTGCAACCCTGATTAATGATACTCAGTTCTGCTCAACAGGCAAGCCGCAAGCGCAAAGCCGGCTGCTCTAGAACCCGAACGGGAACCAGGTCCGCGAGGGCCGAGGCGCGGAGACGCGAGGCGCAGAGCGTCGCTCGCGAATCGGACGCCCCTGCAGGACCAGCCCGATCCGACCAAGGATGACCGCAATCCGCCTAAACATGGTCAGTGCTGCCGCTGCAGATGCTCCCGAAGCTGCCGGAGCGCCTCGGGATCAGCCTTCTGCCGTCGGACCGACTCGCGTAGCAGCGCGACGGCAGCGAACCCTTCCGGCACCATCTTCTGCTCCTCGATCGTCGGAAGCGCCTGCAGAATTTCACATTCTGCTTCTGCCGGTCGGCCAGCTTGCAACAGCGCTTCGCTCAAGAGGAGTCGAGAATAAGCCACGAATGTCGCCATTCCAACTTCGACGTACGCGGTGACTGCGGCCCGGTAGGCGTCGATTGCTCCGGCGAGCACTCCCTGTCTCTCAAGAGACTCTCCGATGACCAGTTTCAATTGTGCAAGTCCCCACCGCATGCCCACGCTTTCGAAGAGAGTCAGCGCTTCTCCCAAGAGACTTGCAGCTTCTCGGTAGTGTTCGTCTGCGGACAACAGTTCGCCGAGATTGCATAAGACAAGGCCGCGAAGCGCGACGTCAGAGGCGAGCGCGGATTCCATTTTCAAGTCTTCAAGTGTCTGCCGCGCGTCTGCGTTTCTCCCAGCTTTCTTGAGGCTCATTGCCTCGAGGAATCGGCTCTTGATCGACTCGCGGCGCATGCCAAGCTGATCAAATGTGACGATCAGCCGAGGAATCAGCCTTAAAACCTTTTCGCACCGACCGCTGTCGAAGTCGAGCGTAAGTTTCGCGTAGCCAACATTCGCCAGATGATAGGGCGCAGTGATTGTCGCTTCGAATCGCTCTTCCGCCCTTTCCAGCCAGATCTCCGCGCTTATCCTGTTCCCCAAGAGCCGATATGTCGATCCAACGTGAAAGGCAAGCTCGCCCATAAGAAAATCGCGTTCGTCAAAAATTCCGAATCGCACGCCTCTGGACGCCAGGCTCTCGTAGAGCTTCCGAGCTCTCTCGTTGAGCAGTCCCGGCGACGCGTCACGGCATTCCCTCATGACTTGACAGACACCGAGACTGTGGTCTCGCAGCGAAGAAAGGCTCTCGACATCCATGGGAAGTTCGTGGATCGCTTGACGCCTGGGCGCCTCCGATCCACACGACGTGCGCAACAAGCCCAAGCGGGGGCGCTCATAACCCAGTGCCGCCCAGCCCTTTTCGGCCAGATGGAACATGAGGTCGGTCCTCTCGCCCGAAGCATCGTCCTGCCAAACGACGCAGGAGAGCAGCCGGAAAATCGCACTTGCCTCGTCGGCCAAATCGGGGCCCGGTAGTGGGTCCAGGTCGGTAACCAGAGCGACGAGGGCATGAAGGACGTCCTTTAGATCCTCGCTGATCACGCCGTCTTGGGCTTGGACCTTTCCGTCGCGTAGCAAACAGCGCAAAGCTGCTGCGCGGCGGAGCGCCTCCTCGCGAGAGAGACCGATCGCGATCTGGCGGCCTCGCGTCACTGCGAGCCAGCTCGGAATCAGAGCGGCGAGATCGCTTTCCGTTGTGCTCACGACTTGTCCTCGAAATCGGCCTCCAAGTCGCCGGCGAAGTCGGAGTAGAGAGGCTCGCCGCTTTCGGGCTGGAAGCCCCACTTCGTCGCGAGCTTTGCCCGACGGGCGGTCTTCCGCTGCAGATTGATCGAAAGATGATCCACAACACCAATCAGCCAGGACCTCGGGTTGCCGTCCGGGTCGAGCTTCACGACGGCCAGCAGGAAGGCTTCCTGGACGATGTCCCGGGCGTCCTCTTTCGATAAGCCATGCTTCCAGGTCGCCCGCCGCACGAGGGGCATGAAGAACCGACGGTGGAACTCCTCGAGCGCCTCGGGCCCCACGACGCGCCGCGGGACAGCCAGACCTTCCCCGGCCGCCGCCCCCCGCGCCGACGTTGTCACCGAAGGCTCTCGTCTGGCTCCATCGAGGAAGTCCTTACTTCTATATTGTCACGAGGCCCAGCCCTTGGTTTCCCGGCTACCCGGCCTGAGGAAAGGCCTAGAACGCGAATGGGAACCAGGCGTGGGCGGGGCGGCGGTGCGGATCAGGAGGAGCGGAGCGCTCGAAGACCTGCGCTAGAAGTCGCGGGGAGAGGAGCTGGCGGAGCCGCGCGGCTAGCTGTGCAAACCAGCGGGACACGGACTAATTCTGCTTCTGGAGGTGTTCGCGGAGTTCGCGGAGGGCGTTCGGGTCTGTCTTGCGGCGCTTCACGGACTCACGCAGAAGGGCAACGGCGGCAAAGCCTTCCGGAACCATCTTCTGTTCCTCGATGGTCGGCAGCGCCTGCAGGATCTCCCACTCGGCTTCGCGGGGGCGGGTGAGGGCGAGCAGCGCCTCAGCAAGAACGACACGAAGATAAGCCGCACGTGTGGCCGCACCCATCTCCAGATAGTCTTCCAACGCTGACCGCAACGAGCTGGCACCCGCGGCCACGTTGCCCTTGTCCCGCAGGAGGCCACCCAGGAACATCTTTAGGTCCGCCCTCGCCATCGATACGCCGCGGTCATGCAAAAGCTCAAGCGACGACTCATAGGCAACTAGGGCTTCGTCAGTTCGCCCTGCGAGATGATGGACACTTCCGATTTCCGAAACCACGTGAGCATGCAGGTCAGGGGACTGACGGAGAGCTGTTATCTGCCGAACAGGGTCTAGTGCCGCGTAAGCCTCCTCCAAGCGACCCATCTGCTTGAGAGACTTCGCTCTCAGAAGCTCGCTCTTGGCAACTTCCAGCGGCATGTCGAGCTTTCTGAAACTCGCCGTGAGCGAGGGGACAAGGTCAAGAACGTCGTCATACCGACCCATCTCGAAGCGGAGGGAGAGGCGAGCATAGGCCACGTTGGCGAGCCCCGCGGCAGGATTAATCGTGTGCCTAAAACCGGCCTCTGCGCGGTCGAGCCATCGGAACGCCTCTTCGCGCTTCCCGAGAAGTCGGCTTGCCGTCCCTGCGATAAAGGCGGTCTCGCCTAGGAAGTAGTCCCGCTCATCGAACAGACCGAACCGCTGGCCCTTGTCTGTCAGCCACCTATAGATGAAGTTCGCCTCATCAAGAGCGAGTGAGGGGTCGGAAGAAAACCGCTCCCGGAGGATTCTCGAAAGAGAGGTCAGAACGTCGGGATTTGACAACGCCGAATTCGTCAGCTCGGCCGGACGTTCAGCCGAATCGACAGACAGATACCTCCCGGCAAACGAGGCAGCTTCCTCGGGAGACATAGCAACTACCTGGTTCCGGGAAGGAAACCGGAGCACTCGAGCGGAACTAGACATCACGGTGGCGAAAGCCCAAGAACTCAAGGTCTTGCGAGAAGTCCCGGGCGACTTCGGTGGGTTCGCGGTCCAAGAGCTTGCTAAGTTTCTCGCCCGCCTCACGAATGCCGGTGCCGATGAGGTATTTCTGATACTCCCTAGCGAACTGACAGCAGGCAACCATCAGAAACGGCCGCGACTGACGAGGCGAGAAGTTTCCCGGTCGCATGCAAAAACGCACGAACCAAACGTAGAGGTCCTTTTCGAGCTCGATAGCTTCGAGTTCCTCCAGATCGTAGTGGCTCACAAGCGCAAGATGAATCAGTCCCAAGGTGTCTTGGAAAACCGATCTGATCTCTAGCTCGAATGGATCGTCCGCCTCTGCCGGGTTGAGCGGGCCGTCAGGTATCTCCATGTCCGTTTCCTTTCGGGAGCTGATGGAGGATACCACGGATCGGGAAGAAAACAACACCCCTCAAGCTCTTCGGAGCTAAGAGGATAAATGCCTCAGTATGAGTGGGTTGAAGCTAGGTTAACCAGGCACGGTGGCAATGAGCTCACTCATGCAGTAATCCTTTCGCCAACGACTCGAGCTAAATGCCCGAGTCAAAAAAAGCAAAGCCGACCGGGCGCCAGCGTTCGCGCGTACGCGAGCGGTGACGAACGGACTCCGCGCTCGAAAAAAGCTGGAGCGCCTAACTCAGTTGTCGACTAACCCACCAAGCCAAAAAACGAAACGGAATGAAGCACGGATATTGGAACACAGATCCAGGGCGGGATGTCAAGAATTCTCCTGGACTAGAGCTTTCCCTGACCTTGTCCTGTACGGAGGGAGAGGGTTCGACCCCCTCACTCTGTCCCAGCGGGGAGGGTGCAAGCCCCTCCCCTGCGGCACGGGGGCCGATGCCTCGCCAGAAGGTCGGCCCTCACCCCAGAGGGGGAAGATCAGCCGTTCTTGACAAGGGCGCGGACGAGGCGGTCCTGGTAGGCGTGGCCGCTGAATTCGTTCACTCGGCCGCCGTTTAGGAGGATGGCGAAGGCGTAGGTCTTGCCGGAGGCGCCCGTGGCGTAGCCGGCCAGCGTGGACACGCTGTTGATGCTGCCAGTCTTGGCCTGGACCCGTCCCGCCATGTCGGGCTCGAGAAGCCTGTGGTGGAGCGTGGAGCCCATCTCGCCGCCGGTCGCGAGGGTGGACCGCCAGGCGCCCCCATAGGGAGCGGCGTTCATCGCGCGCAGGATGGCAACGATGTCGCCCGCCGGCACCCGGTTCTGGGCCGAAAGCCCCGAGCCGTCGTGGATCTGGAAGTGCGAGGCGTCGAGGCCCAGCGCCGCAAAGAACTCGCGCTGCAGCCGAACCGCTGCCTCCCAGGTCCCCTCCCCCGCTTTCTCAGCCGCCATGGTTTTGAAGACCTGCTCGGCGTAGAAGCCCTGGCTGCGCTTGTTCGTCACGGCGAGCGTCGGCACGAGGTCGGACTCCGTCTGCGCGACGAGCTGCCAGACGCCGTCCGGCTTCACGTCCTTTCGCACGAGCTCTCCGGTCACCTGGATTCCCGCGGCTTCGAGACGCTTCTTCAGAGTGTTGCCGAAGAACGCCGGCGGATCGTCGATCGCGATGGGCGTCGTCCAGGAGACCGGCCGAAACGGCACTATGCCGAAAACCTCGATGGCGTCGGAGCCGACCGAGCGCTTGACCCCGACGCTCACTCTTCCTCGCTGCCCTGTCGTGCGTGCCATCGAGACCGCGCGGTAAAGACCGCTCTGGGGCTCGATCGTGATGGCGGCCGGCGTCCCGGGCCCGAGCCCTGGGCCGATCGAGACGTACACGACGTTGTCGTTGTAGGAAAGAGCCGACGTCGGCGCCTGGTACCACTTGTTCTCCTGCCCCGCCGGCCAGTCGGGATGGCGGCCCACGGCGTCGAAGAACGCGCCGTTCAAGATGAGATCGCCTCCCACGCGCACGATGCCGGCCTTCTTCAGACCCTCGGCCCACTTGTCGAAGACAGCGTTGAAATCGTCGTTGTAGAAGCGGCCCGAAATGTTCGGATCGCCGCCGCCCACGACGAGAAGAGAGCCGAGGAGAAAACCGTCCTTGACGTCGCCGCGGCGCCAGAACGTCGTCTTGAACTTGTACTCGGGGCCCAGGTAGTGGAGAGCGGCGGCTGTCGAGAGCATCTTCGAAACGGACGCCAGCGTCTCCGGACGGCTCGGGTTCTTCTCGAAGACGACCTGGCCGCTGTCGAGCTCGGCTATCTGGATGGAGATGCCGGCCGCCGTCGTCGGGGGTCGAAGCGCCGCCTTCTGGATCGCGACCTGGAGGGGCTCGGGCCGGGGCGCGAGCTTCAGTTTCGCGCGGGTGTGCCCGGTCTTCGCCGCGAGCGGAGCCGCGAGGGCAAGAGCGACGAGAATCGCCGCCAGGCGCGCGTTTAACCGGAAAGGTCGCACTTCGAAATTATAATCGAAGTCTTGCGATTCGATGAAGCCTCCAGGGTCTTCGAGGTCTCCGCCCGCGAGCTGGCCGAAGACGAGGGCTTCCGGCGTGTGGGCTTCGATCGCGGGGACGGCTGGCGGCGCTTAGGACTCGGCAGCGAGATCCACGCCCGCGTTCTCGCCGCCCGCTGCGACTCGATGCCGGGCTACCGGTCGGAGGTCCATCTCCAGGCCCGGGTCCCCGTGGAAACCTGGACAGCCGTCCTGACCGGTCGGCTCGACGGCTGCATCGAGCGCGCCGGGGGCCACTGGCTCATCGAGGAGATGAAGTCCACCGACCTCTCCGTCGAGGGCGTGCGGCCCTCCGGCTACGCCTTCGAGCGCGACCGGAGGCAGCTGCTCACCTACTGCTACCTCTGGAGGCGCCTCGGCCATCCCCACGTCGCGGGCGCTCTCGTGTACGTGGACATCCGCACCGGCGAAGAAATCTCGATCGCAATGCCCTACGACGGCGAGACAGCCGACCGCGAGATCGAAGCGCGGCTCCACCGATTCCTGCGGATCTGGCACGCGCTGGAGGCCGCGCGCGGCCGTAAGCGCCAGGCCGCGGCGCGTCTGCCCTTCCCGCACACGGCCCCCCGACCCATCCAGGAAAAGATGGTCGAGGCGATCGGCCGCGCGGTTAGAGAGGGCGAGAACTTGCTCACCGAGGCGCCGACGGGAACCGGCAAGACGGCGGCAGCGCTGCATCCCGCGATGGTCGAGGGGTTGACCTCGGGCCGGCAGGTCGTCTTCTTGACGGCCAAGACTCTCCAGCAGACGATGGCCGTCAACGCCCTCAAGTCCATGAACGAGCGCGCTTTCACGACGCTCCAGATCCGCGCCAAAGAAAAAATGTGCGCCAACGACCAGATCCTCTGCCACGAGGAGTTCTGCCGGTTCGCGAAGGCCTATCCGGAGAAGATGGCGCGATCGGACATCCTCTCGCGCCTGAAGGACAGCTATCCGCACCAGGACCCGGACACCGTCTTCGAGGAGGCGCGCCGCGAGGAGGTCTGCCCCTTCGAGGTGCAGCTCGAGCTCGCCCAGCGCGCCGACGCCATCGTCGCCGACTACAACTACGTCTTCGAGCCCGGCGTCGCGCTACGGCACCTTCAGGAGGAGAACCTCCCCAACGCGATCCTGCTCGTGGATGAAGCGCATAATCTTCCCGACCGCGCCCGGCAGATCTATTCGCCGGAGCTGCTCGAAGAGGACTGGAGGAAGCTCGCAAACGAGCTCGCCCTCCAACCCGGCGAGATCTTCGCCGCGCTCGCCGCATCGGTCGAAGACGTCCTGGCCCTGATGTCGCGCACCGCCGATGAGCTGCCCGAGAGCGACGCGATTGCCGAGGTGAAGCCTCCGGCCGAAGAGCTCTTCGCTCTGCGCGCCGCGTGGGAGCCGAGACTGCTCGCTTATCTGGCCTGGAAAAGGGATTCTCGCCTGGCCTTGCCGGACGATCCGGTGCTCGACGCGCACTACGCGCTCCAGCGCTTCTGCGTGGTGCTCTCGATGCTCGGGCCCGACTTCACCTGCGTGGTCGAGCGGCGGAGCTCCGGCATCCGGCTCGCCTTGATCTGTCTCGATCCCGCCCGGGTCCTCGCGCCCACGTTTGCCGCCGCGCACGCCACGGTGTTTCTCTCGGCCACGCTCTCGCCGATCGAGGCGATGGAGCGCGTGCTCGGCCTCGAGAAGGACCGGACGTCGTCGCTTTCGCTTCCGCCCCCCTTCCCGCCGGAGAACCGCAAGGTGATGATCCTGCCGCAGGTGCGCACGACCTTCGCCGCCCGCGAGAAGAACTACGGGCGCATCGCGGCGCTGGTGGCCGAGATGTCCGGGGCGCACACGGGCAACGACCTCGTCCTCTTTCCCTCCTACAAGTTCCTCTCCGAGGTCGCCGGCGTCATGCCGAGAACGCGCGCGCGCCTGCTCGTCCAGCGGCCGGAGCTGCCCGACTTCGAGCGCCGGCGGATCCTCGAGGCCCTGGCCTCGCCGCCGCCGGAGGGCATCCTGCTCTTCGCCGTGTCGGGCGGCATGTACGCGGAGGGAGTGGATTACCCGGGCGAGCTCCTCTCCGGCGTCTTCGTCGTCTCGCCGGCGCTGCCCCAGGTCTCCTTCGAGCGGGAGCTCTTACGCCGCTACTTCGACGAGCGCGAAGAGGCCGGCTTCGCCTACGCGTACCTGCAGCCGGGGATGACGCGCGTGGTGCAGGCGGCCGGGCGGCTCATCCGCAGCGAAACGGACCGCGGAGTGATCGTCCTGATGTGCCGCCGGTTCGTGGAAGAGGCGTACGCGCGGTACCTGCCGCGCGACTGGTACGACGAATCGCCGATGGAGCTCGTCACCAACAGGCCGGCCGAAGAGATCAGGGAGTTTTTCGAGAAATACGGAGCGACTGAGGACTGAGGACCGAGGACTGAGGACTCAAGGGGATGAAGTCACAATGAAAATTGCCCGCGCGACCGCCGCGTTAGTCCTCAGTCCTCAGTCCCAAGTCCTCCGTCGGAGCTACGGATGACAAACCCCTACGAGAACCCGAAGACGCCGAAGCTCACCGTGGACGCGTGGATCCGGGATCGCAAGGGGCGGCTTCTTCTGATCCAGCGCGGGCGCCCGCCCTTTCAAGGACATTGGGGTCTGCCGGGCGGCTTCTGCGAGTGGGGCGAGACGACCGAAACCTGCTGCGCGCGGGAAGCTCTCGAGGAGACGGGACTGACGGTCGAAGTGGGGCGCCTGCTGGGCGTGTATTCGCGGCCCGACCGCGACCCTCGCGGCCACAACGTGACGGTGCTCTACGAGTGCGCGGCCGTGGCCGGGGAGACGACGGGAGGCGACGACGCGGCCGACGCGCGGTGGTTCGCGCCGCGCGAGATCGCGCGGCTGCCTCTCGCTTTCGACCACGGCGAGATCATTGCGGAGCAGTTTTCGCGTCGGCCCCGACGGCGGGGGGCGGGTCCTTCTCGGCGCGCGCGGCGCGGCGGGCCTCGAGGATCAGCGTCTCGCGGCCGGCGTCGAACTTGACCTTGTGAGCCTCGATGATCCCGACGGCCTCGTCGATCGAGGTCGAGAGGTGGACGAGATCCAGATCTTCGCCGTTGACCAGCCGCCTCGGCACCATTTCCAAACGCATCCAGTCGAGCAGCCCGCCCCACATCTCCCCCATCAGAACCACCGGGCGCTCGGTCATGAAACCCACCTGCAGCAGCTGCCAGACCATGAACAGCTCGAGGGCCGTTCCGATGCCGCCGGGGAAGAGCACGAACGCCTGCGACATGCGCACGAAGTGATGCAGCCGGGAGAAGAACGTGCGATGCGCCGTGACGCTGTCGAGATAAGGGTTCGCCTTTTCGTAGGGAATCGCGATCGTCAGCCCGAAGGACCGGGTTTTTCTGGTCCCGCGCGAGCGCGCCGCGCCCTCGTTGGCCGCCTCCATCAGGCCCGGGCCGCCGCCCGTGACGATGTCGCAGCCGAGCGCGGTCAGCCGCGACGCCATCTCGCGCACGTCCCGGTACTCGGGATCCTCGGCTTTCAGGCGCGCGGAGCCAAAGACCGCCACACGGTAGAAACGGAGCTCGGCGGGATTCAAGGCCTCGAGCTCCTCGATCGTGTCCCAGAGGCGCACGATCGTGCGATCGATGATCTTGCCGACGTCCGGCTCTCGCCGGACCTTCTTCTCGGGTCTGTCCATCGTCAATCGATGGCTTTGAGCGTGGCCGAGAAGGCGCGCGCGAGCAGGCCGTCCTCCGTGACCGCCCAGACCGTGTATTGGTACCAGGTGCCGGGCGCGGCCCCCGGGTCGACGTAGGCGTAACGCATCGATTCCTCGCCCTGACTCGACGCCGGCACGATCTGCGGCCCGGTCCGCGCCACGCGTCCATCGGGCAGGAGCTGCTCGCGGAAGACCGCCCATCCGGCCAGCCGCTCGTGCGAAGCCGTCGTCCAGAGCAGCCGGGATCCTTCGCCGGCGGCATCCGTGCTCGCCGTCAAACCGGTGAACGGAAACTCGGCCACGCGCTCGAAGAACGCGGGCGCCGAGGGAGCCCGGGCCGTGCCCCCCTCGACAACCCAGTCCACGCGCGAAATTCCCGCGAGCGGTATCGTCCGCGTCTCGCCGGGCTCGAGGAAGACCACGTCCGGCGGCAGCTGCGTGTCGCGGTACCGCACGACCGCGGCCGCGAGGCCTCCGTCCGCGGGCCAGGTGACGCGCAGCGCCGCGGATCCCTCGCCGGCCAGATAAGTCCGATGGCGCAGCGCCAGCGGCATCGCCACGGCCGTATCGAAGGCGCCTGCCTGCAAGTCCTCGAGGCCGATGCGCGAAGGATCGGGCTCGGTCTCGAATGTCGCGTAGAGGCGGGCGGAAAAGCGCAGGCCGATCGTTTCCGCTCGCTCCCCGCTCGTCTCGGCGGCGACGCGCTCGGCGGCGAGCAGAATCGGTTCCCGCGTGTCGTGCGCGCGCTCGAACGCGGCACGCAGTCCGGCCGGGCCTCCCCCCGAGCGGGCGATCTCCTCCACGAAGAGGCGGCTCAAGGAAAGCGGCGCGCGGTTCAGGTCGAGCTCGGGCGCGGCAGCGGCGGCGAGCGCCGTCTCCCGCTCGCTCTCGCTTTCCGGCAAGTTTGCCAGGTAATCCGCGACAGCCTCCGTGAAGAAGGACGTGTCGGGCGCCGCGTAGGCCGCGAGCGTCGCGTATGCGAAGAGGCGCGCCACCTCGCGCGCGATCTCGCGGTCTGTGAGTCCGAAGCCGTCGATCTGGATCGCGGGCGCCTGCAGTCGCCCGCTCTGGACCCCGCGCAGGGCGAGACG
>Ga0137373_10007930_pt1 | contig 11252 bp, 10 predicted proteins | sample SagtaG_5_FD_104912 | JGI IMG/M metagenome (GOLD analysis project Ga0137373, IMG submission 104912) | Vadose zone soil microbial communities from Sagehorn Ranch, Mendocino, California, USA - Sage1_R_80_16 metaG | ecosystem: Environmental > Terrestrial > Soil > Vadose zone | place: USA...
GGCCGACAACGGCGCCTTCCGTTCGATCAGCGGCAACTCAGTGAACGAGACGGAGAAGATCATCGAGGACCTGCTGCGGATGGACTATGCCACCTTCACCAACGCCTCGCTCTTCCTGCAGGGCAAAGCCGACTCGTTCACTACCCGGACCCCGGCCGAGCGCAAGCAAGTCCTGGCGGACATCCTCGAGCTGTCCGAGTATGACCGCCTGCAAGAGCGAGCGCGGCGCGAGGTGCAACAGCGCGAGGTGGCCCACCGCGCGCTCGAGTCTGGGCTGCGTGAGGCCGATGCCGAGCTGGAGCGTCGGCCGGGCTACCAGGCCGAGCTCGAGCTGCTCGAGGCCCGGCTTGGGGAGCTGGAGATCCAGATCAAGGTCCGGGACGCCGCCCTTGGCCAGCTCCGCGAGCGAGTCGCCGCGCTGAGCGCCCGCGAACACGAGCTGTCAGAAGCGCTCGAGCGAGTGGTGGGTACCGAGGCCGAAGTCAAGCGGCACGTGGACGAGATTGCCGGGGCCCAGGGCGAGCTGGAGCGCAACCGGGCGATGATCGCCCGCGAGCGCGAGATCGAGAAGGGCCATGCCGAGCTGCTCCAGACTCGGAGGGTTGAGGAGGAGATGAACGCGAAGCTGGCCGACTACGTCCGCCTGGCCGAGGAGCGCAACCGCCTGGAGCGGCACCTCGCGGCCGAACGCTCGCGGCTGGAGGCCGAGCTGGCCAGCGTTGAGCAGCGGAGCGCTCGGGCCGAGGGCGAGGCGGCGCGACTGCGCGAGCACGAGCAGGAAGGCGCCCGGGCGCGCGAGAGTCTCGGTCAGCTCAGGCAGCTGCAGGACCAGCAAGCCGGCCTCGAGCGCAGGTTGGGCTCCATCCGCGAGCAGGTAGCCCAGCTTCGCGGCGCGAATCAGCGCCTGCGCCAAGAGATGCTGGATCTCAAGAGCAAGATCGACGTGCTGCAGGTATCCCCGATCTGTCCGATCTGCCGAAGCAGGCTGGACGAGGCTGGGCGAGCGGCGTTGATCGAGCGCTACAACGGCGACGGAAAGGCCCAAAAGGCCGAGTACCAGCGCAACAACGAACAGGCCGGGCGGCTGGAGGAGGAGGCGCAGCAGCTCGAGGCGCAGCTCCAGCGGCTGGTCGCCGACGTGGCCCAGATGCTGGACGTCGAGCGCCGCCTAGCCGCTGCCGAGCAGGCGGCCCACAACGCTCGGCGAGCCGCTCAAGAGGCCGATGGCTGTCGGACTGAGCAGGAGCGGATCAGGGACGCGCTCCAGCGCGGCAGCCTTGCCGGCCCCGAGCTTCAGGCGCTAGCAGGGGTACGCGAACGCCTCGAGGCGCTCGGCTATGACGAGGCGATTCACCAGCGCATCCGCGTCGACCTTGGCCGTTTGTCGAGCTACGAGGGCCTGAAGCGGGAACTGGACAGCTCCCGCCAGGCACTCGCCTACCAGCAGCAGATCGTCGAGCAGGTCAAGCGTTCGCTGGTCGGCTGGCAGGAGCGGCTGGACCTGGAGTGCCGGCGGGTGGAGGAGCTTCGACGCGAGACGCGGGAGCTGCCGATACTCCGCCAGCAGGCTTGTGAGGCTGAGACGGAGTTGGAGGCGCTTCGGCGTGCCCAGGGCGAAGCGAACCGCGAGCTGGGCGAGGCTCGCCAGCGGCTGGCATACCTCGAGCACCTCGAGCAGCAGCGCCGTGAGCGGCTGCGCCAGATGGAAGACTTGCTTCGCGTGAAGTCACTCTACACCGACCTGGCCGCGGCCTTCGGCAAAAACGGCATCCAGGCCATGATCATCGAGACGGCCATCCCCGAGATCGAGGACGAGGCCAACCGCCTGTTGAGCGGCATGACCGACAGTCGGATGCACGTCAAATTCGAGACTCAGCGCGCGACGCGCGGCGGCGACGGGACGATCGAGACTCTGGACATCCTCATCAACGACGAGCTGGGGCCGCGGCCGTACGAGATGTACTCTGGTGGTGAGTCGTTTCGGGTGAACTTCGCGATCCGCATCGCCCTATCCAAGCTCTTGGCGCGGCGAGCCGGAGTGCGACTTCAAACGTTAGTCATCGATGAGGGATTCGGCAGCCAGGACGAAGATGGGCGTGAGCGGCTGGTGGAGGCGATCCAGAGCGTCGCCGACCAGTTCGCGATGATCCTGGTGATCACCCACATCGACGAGCTCAAGGAGCGGTTTCCGGTTCGAATCGAGGTCCGCAAGACGGCCCTGGGCTCGACGCTGGGGGTGGATTGGGCCGGCTAGCCATGGGCGAGGTTTGTGATTGGCTTGTGATGCCGTTCGCGTTCAAGAATCGGTCCTGGCCGGCTACCCTGGGAGGGCTCTGGTCCCGATAGCCCGCGCGCGGGACGCGATACTGACGCGCTGGAAAACGCGCCTGGTGATGACCGGCCTGGCCCATCGCTCGCTCCGCACGCTGTCCAGCCGCTGCCTCGACACCGCGGCAGGAACAAGTGCGCTTCGCGGGGTAAGGGCTTGAGGCTGTGGAAGGCTCGGCGCTCTAGGGGAAGACGCGCCACCGAGGCTCCCTTGCTCACTAGCCGCGCGCTTCTGGCCGCCGCGGCGCTGCTCGTGGCCGGCGGTCTGGTGTCAGAATGGCAGCCTTCCCTGGCGCGAGCGGCCCCTCCCGAGCGGCCGACGTTGGCGCTCGTCGGCGTCGACGAGGAGATGCCAACCGACGAACCGGCCGACAAGGCTCCGGCTGAGCCGCCCGACCTCGCCGCCGCGCAGCCGGTTGACCCACCGCCAGATTCGCCGGCCGATTCGTCGCCCGCGGTCGGCGCTGATCCGCCGGCCGGGACGGCAACTCCGAGCCCGGGCGCGCCTGATCCGCCAACCCTGGCCGGCTCGGCGGCCCCGGTCCCCACTGCTGGCGGGACGTACGTCGTCCAGGCAGGCGATACGCTCTCCTCGATCGCGCGCCGCGCCAACATCAGCGTTGACGTGCTGGTGGCGGCCAACAATCTCCCCGACCCCGACGCTATCCAACAGGGCCAGGCCCTGACCATACCGCCGCCAAAGGACAGCCCTCCCGCTCCGCAGGTGACGGCCAGCCCCCGACCCGTCCCGGCCCAGACAGCGGTCCCAACGCCGGCGGCCGTGGCGCGGCCGGCGACAGGCGGACCCCCGCCCCCTGCTTTCGGCCCAACGCCTCGGACGACCACACCCGCTACCCCCACCGTGACGCCGGCGCCGGCGTTGGTGTCGACTGCCGCGCCGCTCGTCAAGCCGACCGCCACCGCGACTCCGGCAATGACGATCACCCCCAGTCGGGTCCCTCAACTTGCCTGGCCGATCGCCCTCAAGCCGCCGCTCATCACTATCACCCAGCCGTTCCTGCCCACCCACAGCGGGATCGACATCAGCGCCCCGCTTGGGACGCCGATCAAGGCGGCGGCGGGCGGCGTCGTCAAGCTGGCCGAGAAAGGCGATGGACCCTATGGCTGGAGGATGGTGATCGACCACGGCGACGGCACCAGCACCTGGTACGCTCACATGAGCGCGTTCGCGGTGGGCGAGGGGGATCGGGTCCAGATGGGCCAGGTGATCGGCTCGGTCGGGTCGAGCGGCATGGCCACCGGCCCCCATCTGCATTTCGAGGTGCGGGTCAATAACACGCTGCTCAACCCCCGCCTCGCGCTCCCGTAACCGGCGTTCAACGTTCAACGAAGCGATGGCGGACTCGAAGTTTGGCGGTCGGTTCTCGCGGGCCGGGCACGAGCTGAGCCTGGTGGTCGAGGCGACCGCGCTGGAGAATCAGCGCAAGGAAGCGCGCGCGACGCTCGTGTCGCCGCCCGAGACCACCTTCACCATCACCTGTGACGAGGGGCCATACCTCCAGGGCGACGATACCGCCCCGCCACCTCTCTCGTTGCTCAGCGCTTCGATCGCCTTCTGACTACTGACCCACGTCTCCCTGTACGGGAAGATGCTCAAGCTGAGCCTGAGGGCCGCCCGGGTCCGGGTCACCGCCCGTTTCTGGGGCGAGGGCTCGGTCACGGCAGAGACGGTCCAGACCCACTGCAGCGGCGTCGAGACGTGGCTCGAGCTGGAGTCCGACGAGGATCCGGCCGGGCTGGCAAAGCTCGCTCGCCTGGCCGAGGCCGGCTGCTACGTCATCCAGACCGTCCGCGACCCTACCCCGGTCGAGTATGCCGTCACGCTCAACGGCGCGCCGCTCGATCTCGGGCCCGTGGAGACGGATGGCTAGACGGGCTGCTCCCGAGCTGCATATAGAAACTCGGGGCTCAGGTCGGCGCCATTGGGCCAGACGACCGTCCCAAGCTCGGGGTCGACGGTTGCCTGCGCGAACACCGCCGGGTCTTTCAGCGGCTCAAACATCTCGCCCCACAAGTCAGCCTCGAGGTCGACACGGCGTACAGAGCCGTCGTCGAAGGTGACCTCGATGACGTACGGCCTGATGACCTCTACTCTCACGACGTCAGGTGGCAACAATACCTCCCGTTCTAATCCAGCGGCTCGATCGGCGCGAGCGATCGCTGGGCCTCCGCCCGCCGCCAGTTGTCCAGCGACTCGGGCTGGCGCGTAGCCGCCCACTCCAGAACCAAGCCCTCCGCACGCCTCGGCAGTTTTCCGTGAAGCACTCGAAGCGGTTCGATTCCGACCACGGCCTTGTGCCCACTTTACCTGACGTGAAAGTGAGGCGGACCATGCTCTCGATGGTACATCGCGACTAGGATGCCGTAGAACCTGGATATTGCGGGCAAGCGGCCTCCCAGCCAAGTGTAAATTTGCTCTCGAGCCATGTACCAGTCCACGCCCTAGGAAGCCGCCGACCATGGGACGACGCGAGGCGTTGAAGCTGCTGTCGGCCGCCGCGGTCGGGCTGGTGACCAGCGGGGCCAGGTGGGGGTCCTTTCCGAGCGCGATGGCCCAGTCAAACGATGCGCAGTTGGAGCGTTTTCCCGCCCTCGGCCTGCGGATCGCCAGTCCGCCGGCGGGCTCGGCTCCAGAGCTCGACTTTCGGGCTGACTTCGGCGCGGCCGGCGATGGCGCGCACGATGACGGTCCCGCCTTCATGGCCCTGGCCGCGGCGGTCAACAGCGGCCAGGTGCCGAGTGGCGCGGTCATCTGGCTGCCGTCCGGGACATATCGAGTGCTCGGCAACGAGGCCATAACGTTTCGACGCCCCGTGGTGCTGCGCGGAGCCGGGCCCGCGGAGACCATCCTCCAGATCGAGTACGCCGCCCAGCGGAGTGTCTTCCTGCGCGCCACAGGCGAGGGCATGTACAGCAGCCACACGACCGGCCTGTACAGCGGCGGCCCGGGCCAGAACAGCTATCCGAACGCCCCCTTCTCGGCCGTCCTGGGAACCCCCCGTCGCGGCGACGCCGATGTCGGCGTGGAGCGGCCGGACCTCTTCTCGACGGGCGACCATGTCTACCTGCTGTGCGACGACTATGGCGACGAGGTCGTGTACACGCCGACCAACAGGCGGTCCGAGCATTATTTGCTCAAGCAATACCTGCAGGTGCGCGGGGTGGAAGGCTCGCGGGTCCTGCTCGACACACCGCTCCGCCACGATTTCGCCGGCGCGGCGCCTCGCCTCTATCGCTGGCGGCCGCTGATCGGCTTCGGCGTGGAGCACCTGGCGATCCTCGACCGGAGTGAGATCCCGGACACCGAGCAGACAAACACGTTCAGGGCGGTCCAGCTCAGCGGCGTCATGGATGGCTGGGTCTGGGACGTGCATTTCCTGGACAACACCAGTATCCCGCTGTCGGTCGGTCGGTCGCGACGGGTGGTGGTCCGCCAGGCGCTGTTCGACCGAGCGCGGCACGTGGGCGGTGGCGGCAACGGCTATCTCCCGGAGCTGTATCTGAACGACGACTCACTCGTGGAGCACTGTACGAGCATCGCCGGTCGACACGCGCTGATCTGCAACTGGTCGTGTTGGGGCAACGTCTTTCGCTACAACCGCCTGGTTGGTACGCCGAACACCGAGACCCACGGCGAGTACAGTGTCGAGAACCTGTATCTTCGCAACGACGCGCGCGGCTCGAGGATGGAGATCGGTGGCGGCGGCGACCGCGTACACGCCCACGACGGACCGTATAACGAGCTGCGCGAGAACTACGCGCGTACCCTGCGCGTGCTCAAACCGAACGATCGTGACAATCGCATCGTTGCCAACTGGCATCTCGAGCCGACGGTCGATCTGGGCACTGGCACCTTTCAGGACGCCAACCAGCTCATGCCAGCAGGCTGGGATGCCTTCCCGTTCGCCGCGCTGTGCGGCCATGAGGCGAGCAGCGAGTAGCGAGTAGTGAGTCCTGAGTAAGCCGATGGTCGATGGCCCCTGACCCCTGGCCGTGGCCCCTATCGTCGCAGCTCGCGGACGTTTAGCCAGGTGAGGTACAGGCCGGCGGCCATCATCCCAGACACGGCGATCTGCCAGTAAAACTGATACACCAGCACCAGGGCGGAGACCACCGCCAGCGCGACGGTGATGCCAGATATCAGACGTGCGACCTGGCGGCGAAGGATCGACTCGATGCACACGAACGCGGCCGCCATCGCCAGCATGCCCGGTATGAGGTACTCGCGGGCCCAGATCAGCAAGCAGACCAGCCCGACCAGCATCAGGCCGATGCTCACCGCGGCCCAGCCCTCCACCCAGCGGCTCGACTGCAGGTCGGTGTCGGTGGCCGGCTCCGCCCGTCGGCGGATGTGAGCCCGCGGGTCGTCGGCCACGCCCGCCTCGAGCCGCGCCGCCCGCTCCCCGAGCGCTTCTGCCAGCGCCTGCCCGTGGGCGCGCTCGCTTCGGAGCTGTCCGACCTCAGCGCTGAGTCGTCTGAGTCGCTCCTCGCTAGCCTTGTATCTGGCCTCGAGGTGCGGATGGCCGCGCAGCGCCGCGAGCTCAACGCCGAGCTGGTGCAGCTCGACGCTCTTCGCGGCGACCTCCGCGTCTAGCTCAATCTGGCGGGCGGCCAGCGTGTCACTACGTCGCTCCTGGACCTCCCGTTCGCGCGCGGGTGGGGGGACCTTGTCCAGTCCGGCCCAGCCGACCGGGTCGTACCAGGCCATCCGAATCGAGCCATCTCGATTGAACATCGGACCCGAGGGAGCGTTCTCGCCGGAGAGTGGGTCGCGGGCGTACAGACCCCACAGTCCGCGATACTGGCTGACCCAGGCGGGGACTGGCTCCAGCAACACTGGCTTCCACGGTCGGTCCTGGCCGACGCCGATCCGCACGCCATCGCCGCGAGCGTAGTCGACAAATGGGATCCGAAACGTGTTGAAATGGGAGGCATGCGCGTCGGCGCCGGCCTGCCGGAGCGTCCTCACCCAGAAGGCCCGGACGGCGTTGGCGAGGCGCACCACTAGCGCCAGATGCGGGATGTCGACCTCGGTCAAGTACTCGCCAGGCCTGAAATACGAAGCATGCGAGCCGGCCCCCGCGTACACGACCGGGTGACCCTCATACAGCTCGAGCTCCTCGGAGTCGTCCCAGCGGCGGCGCAGGTCGTCGCCATGAAAGTCGTGCGACGCGTAGGCCACCCACCTGGGCACGGCCTGCCCATCGGGCTCGTGCGACAGGTAGACGGTGATCATCTCCCAGTCGGCCTCGTGGTCGTTGACGCCGTAGAAACCGGAGCGCCAGTCGTTGAAGTAATAGAAGAACCAGTATTGGAGGGCGATCCAGCCGTCGTCGTGGACGACGCGGCCGAAATAAGTGGGCTGGTCATCCTGCTCGCGAAGCTTGCGGAACGTGATGGCCGCGGCTGCGGCGGTCTCACCCGGCACGCGCCCACGCAGGAGCAGGCTCAGGGCAAAGATGGCCGCCAGCAGACGCGAGCCGTAGCCTACTCGGGCCAGGCGGCCGAGCTCGGCCCGGAACCGCTCCTGGTGACCACGCAGCCGTTTGACACCTTGTTCGAGCAAGTAGGCGGTCAACTCGGCGACGTTCAGCGGCTCGATGAGTTTCAGATAGTGCACCGCGCCGAACTCGTCCCGACGCGTCTGACCCAGCGTCTCAAGGCTCAGTCCGGCTTTCCCTACCAACGGCTCATCCCTGCCATCTGGGCGATGGGCCCACAGGCTGCAGGCCTCGACATAGCGGTCGACGTGGGTGGGAAAGAATTCCTCGCCGCGGGTGTATCGCACCACCGGCTCGAACCGCCTCAGCAGCTCCAGGTCTGATGAGCACGGCTGGAGCTGACGCTCAAGCACCTCAGCCACCCGACTTCTCCCGTGGCGCGAACGCTACTCTCACCTCCTGCTGATTGAGCGACAGCACGATGAGAACGCTCATGGCCATCGCCAGATAATCCGCCTCGCCGATCAGATACGAGCCCAGCTCGGTCGCCAGACTTACCCCCTGGAGCGCCATCGCCATCAGCCAGGCCCAGGGCCGTATCCGGAACAGCCCCAGCGCCACGATCAGCGAAAGCGGACCGAGACCCAGGGTGATCAGCAGCAGCAGCGCCTGCGCGGCGGCCTCGCCGGCTGTGGCTGGCAGGTCCAGTCCGCGCAGCCCCTCGCCCGACACGACCAGCCACGCCGCGGCCAACCCGGCGACGCCAATCGCAGCCAAAACCGCTCCCTGGAGCAGGAACAACCAGCCGACGACCGTCACGGCTCGCGGCCGCCGTACCTGCTCCGACCTGACTCTCATCTAGCGAGCCAGTTGACGGCCTGCATCCCCACCCACGACGCCGGGACCAGGCCCATGAAGACTCGATGCCAGCGATGGATCGTCGCGTCCTCGGCGCGGTCCTCCAGCAGCAGCAGCATCGCGGACGACGCGACCACGCCACTGAGCGCCACGATGTTGATGATCATAAAACGGTCCGCGAACGTGAGATAGCCGACCGGCGGTATCGAAGTCGTAAGGTTCACGTAAAAGAGTATCGTGGCCGTCAGAGCCGACGTGCTGATCGTGATCCGATTCACGACCCGACTGGCCTTTGATTCCTCTGTTTGAATCAGCAGCGCGAGAAATCCTGTGAAAAGCATCGCCAGGGCCGGGACCATGACTTTCAATATCACCGACAACGGCGGCTTCTGGATGCGAATAGTGAAGATGTAGCGTGAAAAAGACTGCTTGAACGCCTCGTAATAGTGCTCTTCGACCCTGGCGTCCCAGTTTGGATCCAGGTCCCACCCCGCGATGATCACGTCGCGGTCGATAGCTGTGCCGTCGCGATCGACGGCGTATCGAAGCTGGGCAGATCCGAGCAGCTCGTCTTCTAGCGCGATCGTCAGGGTGTGCTTGTCGAACGGGTATTCGTGGAGGGGAAGATTCTCGTTGAAGGCGGCCTGCACGCGGAAGATCTTGAGAGTCGGGGTGTCGTCCTGCTTTTTGATCGACATCGGGCGACCGTTGGTGAACTCGAAACGCTCTGGGTCGCATGGCTGGTCGCAGCTAAAGACCAAGTAGAAGTCCATGGTGTACGTGCCCGTATTCAGGTCCAGCCTGCCGACGTTGAGCAGCACGATACCGACTTTGACGTCGACGGGCGGCGGCGTGCCCGAGGCAGGCTCGCTCCAGGCCACGCTCGACGCTGCGGCGGCCAGCCACACGCCCGCGACCGCCAACACGAATACTCGACTTAGCAGTCTAAACATCCCCATCGTGGTGCAGCCTGGAAGGCCGCGGATAGAATACTCGGCGATGTCCAGTGGCGCCACGCAGCAGCGATGGGTTTCCGAGCTGCGGGCTCTTCCCAGGCTGGTCCGGGTGGCCCTCGACGACGCGGATGATGCGGCTCTCCGCCGGCGACCTGCCGAGGGTGAGTGGTCAGCGGTCGAGGTGGTCGGCCATCTGATCGACAAGATGGGCGTGTGGACGAGTCGCGTCGAGCGGGTCGCCACTGAGGACCGGCCGTTCCTGGCCAGCTTCGACCAGGACGCGCGGGTGCGCGAGCGGGCCTACCAGTGGTCCGATCCCGCGAGGCTGCTGGAGGATCTGGAGGCTGCGTGTCAGCGCTTCGCCGAGTTGATCGAACGGCTGGCGGAGGCAGCCCTCGAGCGTCAGGGCGTGCACGAAGAGAACGGTCCGATGACCCTGCGGCAGTGCGTGCAGGCGCCGCTCGGGTCGATCGAGGGCCACCTGGCACAGCTCCGCGAGGCCCTTTCCTCGAGCTAGGATGCGCGGGTTGAGGCATGCACAAGACGCGCTGGTGGTGGCTGGCTGATTGGGCCCTCGGGCTGAGCGTACTGGTCGTCGCGCTTGCCACCTTCGGGGGCGCCAGAGCCAAGTTCGATGGCGACGAAGCGGAGTGGATCGGGACGGCCGGTTTCTTCCGGACCCTCTTCGTCGAGCACGACCTGTCGCCCGAGGCCTGGCCCGACAATCACTGGACCCGCACCCAGCCAATGGTCGCCCGCTACGTGATCGGGGCCTGGTTGTGGGCTCGTGGCTACGACCTGACAAGCCTCGACCCCACGTACGACTTCGACCAGACCATCGGCGCCAACCGACGGGCCGGGCATGGCCCGAGCGACGCCTTGCTCGATGAGGCGCGGCTGCCAATGCGTGTTCTCGGAGCGCTGGCCGTCGCGTCGCTCTACCCGACCGTGCGGCGGATGGCCGGACCGGTTGGCGGGCTGGTCGCAGGGCTGCTGGCGATCGGCAGCCCGTATCTTCAGGAGCACTTGATTCGGGCGAAGGGCGATCCTTCCCTGATGTTCTTCCTGTTGGCGGGTCTGCTAGCGGCCGTGGCTGGCTTGACGGGGCTCGAGGGCGGGCGCCGATGGCTCGCCTGGACGCTGGCAGCCGGCGCCCTGCTCGGGCTAGCCGTGGGCAGCAAATTGACCGCGGTGCTCGGCCTGCTGGCAGTGACCTTCGCGGTGCTGATCGGCGTCAGCCTGGGCGTGGTGGCAGCGACTCACCGCAACGGCCCGGCCGACTACGTCAGCCTGATGCTGGCCAGTGTGGGTTCGGCCGTCCCCAGCTTTGCCCTGGGTATCTTCCTGATCTACGTCTTCGCGGTGAAGCTGGACATTCTGCCGGTGCTGGGCTGGGGCAGTCCCAAGCAGGCGGTCCTGCCATTGATCACGTTGGCGGCGCTGCCGACGGTCGCGATCGGTATGGCGTGCTGGACGGTGCCCGCGATTTGTTGAGCTGCGTCACATTGCCGATTCGCGCCGGCGACCAGCGAGTCGCAGCCTACCGTAAGCGAGAAGGCGTGGATCGATGCGCATGCTCGAGCGGGTCTTCGTCGTGTCCCGTGCGCGACATCAGATACGTCGGCGACGCGATTGCATACGACAGGAA
>Ga0137373_10007933_pt1 | contig 11250 bp, 13 predicted proteins | sample SagtaG_5_FD_104912 | JGI IMG/M metagenome (GOLD analysis project Ga0137373, IMG submission 104912) | Vadose zone soil microbial communities from Sagehorn Ranch, Mendocino, California, USA - Sage1_R_80_16 metaG | ecosystem: Environmental > Terrestrial > Soil > Vadose zone | place: USA...
CGGGTGGGGTCTGGGCCGCGCCCGTGGGCGGCGCCTTCGCGGCGCCCGCCCGAGTGGTCGGGGCGGCGCCCGAGGGCTGGGTCTTGGCGGCGCGCGCCCGAGTGGTCGCGGCGGCGCCCGCGGGCTGGGTCTTGGCGGCGCCCGCGGTGGTCCGGGTGGGCGCTTTGCCGGTGCGGGATGCAGTTTTCTCGGCCATGGTCTTGACAGCTTACTTAGTGAGCGCTAACTTCTCAACTAGTTAGCAGTCACTAAGAACCGTTCGGACCAGAGGAACCCCATGTCACTTGCTCCCAAGCTCACCACCAGCCCGAAGCTCCGGCCCGGCGCGAGCGCTGCCAAGCCCCGCACCGGCGCGACCCTCGCGATCGTCTCGCTCGCGCTGTTCATGGTCGTGCTCGACAACCTGGTCGTCACGGTCGCGCTGCCCGCCATCCGCGCGGACCTCGGCGCCACGCTGCAGTCGCTCGAGTGGACGATCAACGCCTATACGCTCGCGTTCGCCGTCAGCCTCATCCCAGGCGCCGCCCTCGGCGATCGCCCGCCGCCCGGCCGCGAGTTCCGGGTGGAACAGATGCCAGACATGGATCATCTCGGGCCAGATCTGCAGGTCGGCCCGGACATCGGCGATGCCGGCCAGCCGGGCGAGCTGCACGGCGTCATCGAGCAGGGTTTCCGCCGCGCCGACCTGGATCAATAACGGCGCCAGGCCATGCAGATCGGCATGGATCGGCGAGGCGAGCGGCGAGCGCGGGTCGGCGCCGCCGAGGTAAAGCCGCGCCATGTCGAGGATGCCGGCCTTCTGCACGGCCGGATCGACCGCCGCCCTGCTGGTCATCGACTCGCCCGAGGCCTCCATATCGACCCAGGGCGAGATGCACCAGCCGCAGGCTGGCGGCGCCAGTCCGGCGTCGCGGATCGCCAGCATCGCCGCGACCACCAGCCCGCCGCCGGCGCTGTCGCCGGCGATCGCCATGCGGTCGCGGCGGAAGCCGCGCGCCAGCAGAAAACGGTAGCCGGCGACGGCATCCTCGACCGCGGCCGGGAACGGGTGCTCGGGGGCGAGCCGGTAATCAAGCGACAATGCCCAGGAGCCCGCGGCCCGACCCGCCTCGGCGACCAGATGGCGGTGGCTGTCGAACGAGCCGATCACATAGCCGCCGCCATGCAGGTATAAGAGCGCGGCGTCGCGGTCGGCGTTGGGGGTCGAGGTCCATTCGGCGCGCACCCCGCCCGCGGTGACCGGCTCGACCACGACATCGCCGGCCAGCCCATAGGCGAGGCCGCGCGCGTCGATGTCCTTGCGCCGCTGGCGGTAATCATCCGAGCGTGGACGGCGCGCCAACTTCGCACGCAACGCCACAATTTCCGGATCGTTCATCTCTCTGCCTCCGCCCTCTGCACCTCGGTCATCGAGCCTATCACTGGCAACGCCGTCGCGTAATTCAAGCGCCGCGCCTGCTCGTGGCGATCCATCGGCGCAGCAGCCCGATCACCACGAGGATAATTCCAATGAGATTGCCGAACCAGGCCAGCAGGCCGAGACCGATCGGGTTCGAATCCGGTTTCAGCAGCGCGACGACGGTAAGCGGCACCCAACACGCTACGATGATCAAAAGGCCGATCTTGATCATCGAGGTGACCGTCGGCCGCAGCACACCTTAACGCGCGTTCGTAGCCGACCTTAACCGCGCGGCGTGATGCTCACGCAAGCGCTCAAACACCTTGCGCGCAGGTACATTCGGCCGTGGATCGGTCAGAGCCTCCTCGATCCGCTGCCGCAGCCAATCGTTCAGCGGCTCGTCGCCACATTGAAGGGCTGTCATTCGGCCGCCTTGATATTCGCGGGCGCTGGGACTGGCCGGCCATCCTCTTCGGCCGCTTCGATCCAGCACGTAATCGCGTCCATGACGCTTTCGACGGCCTGTTGCGGGGTCTCGCCGTCGGACATGCATCCAGGAAGCTCGGGTACCTCGGCAAGCCAACCACCACCCTCATCGAGGCTGAGCGGTCGTAAGCTGATGCGGTAATGGTAGATCATTTCCTTTCCCCGCTCGCGCGATGACGATCGGCTAGGGCGACAAGTGCCTGAATATAAACCGGTTTGACCGGCCGGCGGGCCGGAATCGTCAGCGTTGCTCCGCTATTTGGGCCACGTATCTTGTAATGCGAGCCGCGGCGCGGCGCGGTAGCAATTAGCCCTAATCTTCGGCATAGCCGCTCGATGTCTGCGATCGTCCAATCTGAGCGTGGATTGGCGCGCATCCGCTCCAACAGTTCGTCGTCGCTCATGGGTTATTTCGTCCTCCCGTCCGCAACACGCGCTGGGCGATCGACCAGCGGTGCACTTCGGAGGGGCCGTCATAGATGCGGAACGGGCGGACCTCGCGGAACAGGCGGGCGACGATCGTGTCGTCGGTGATACCGAGCCCGCCCAGGACCTGCATGCTGCGGTCGACCACCCGCCAGATCGCTTCGGAGCAGATCACCTTGGCCATGCTCGACTCATGGCGGGCGCGCTCGCCGCGGTCGAGCAGCCAGGCGGTGTGCCAGATCACCAGTCGGCAGGTATGCAAATCCATCTCGTTGTCGGCCAGCATGAAGCCGACCCCCTCATGCTCGCCGAGCGGCTTGCCGAAGGCCGAGCGGCGCCGCGCGTAATCGGTGGCGATGTCATGGGCGCGGCGGGCGGCGCCGAGCCAGCGCATGCAATGCGTCAGCCTGGCCGGGGCGAGCCGCGCCTGGGCATAGCGGAAGCCCTCGCCGACCCGGCCGAGCACCGCCGTCTCCGGCACCTTCAGCCCGTCGAGGCGGATCACCGCATGGCCGCCGGTCATGTATTGGTCGAGCGTGTCGAGCACCCGCTCGATATGGATGCCGGGCGCGCTCATTGGCGAGAGGAACATCGTCGCGCCGGCCGGGCTGAGCGGGTCGCTTTCAGTGCGCGCCATGATGATCGCCAGCTCGGCGCCGACCGCGCCGGTAATCAGCCATTTGCTGCCGTCGATGACAAAGTCCGAGCCGTCACGCCGCGCCGTGGTCAGCAGCATCGACGGGTCGGCGCCCGCGCCCGGCGCCGGCTCGGTCATCATGAAACAGGAGCGTATCGCGCCGGAAGCCAAGGGCCGCAGCCACTCCTCCTTTTGCCGCTCCTCGGCGACCTGCTCCAACAGATGCATGTTGGCTTCGTCGGGCGCGAAGATGTTCATCGCGATCGTCGCCAACGGCGCATAGCCGGCCGCCTCGAACACCACGGCCTTGCCGCGGTGGTCGAGCCCGAGCCCGCCCCATTCGCACCCGACATGCGGCGACAGCAACCCCGCCGCGCGTGCCAATTCAACCAGCTCGCGGCGGAATTCATCGGTCGGGCCGTGTGGCGTCAGCCGCGGGTCAGCTTCGCGCGGCAGGATTTCGTCACGAACAAAGCGCTCGGTGCGCTCCCTCAACTCGAGCAGCTCGTTGGGAATCGTGAAATCCATCTCCGGCTCCCCCTCCATTGCCCGGCGGAACTATGCACCACGAAAAGAGCGAGCACACGCAACCGGGATGCGGGACGACTCCCTCGGATAGCTCGCCGCCCTCACCACTGGGAGCCTGCTTCTGCAGAAGATTTGCGATCTGTTCGGTTCCCCAGCGCGAATGTTTCCCACCCGACCGGCTGCTTCTGCTGCAAACTTGCAAGTCATCGAAGCTCTCGCTCGTCCGCCAGACATCGCCAAAGGGTCACTGTGGGTAGCAGCTTTCCGTCCGGTTCCGGCGCTTTAGAGTGTCGTGGCGGTCACAGGGCGATACGCTTAAGCTGTGCTCGAGCGAGCGCTATTCGATCACCGCATCGGCGCGGACGAGCAGAGATTCCGGAATGGCGAGGCCCAGTTCCTTCGCAGTCTTGGCGTTGATCACCAACTCGAACTTGGTCGCCTGCTGTACCGGCAGGTCGGCGGGCTTCTCCCCTTTGAGAATGCGATCCACATAGGCTGCGCTCTGGCGATACATGTTCGGAGTATCGACGCCGTAGGAGATCAGACCGCCATCGACGGTCAACGGGCGCCACGATGACATGACCGGTAGGTGATGGCGCGCGGCCAGTGCAAGGATCAGCCGGGCATTGCCCAAGGTGATCGAGTTCGGCACGACGATCAGGCTGCCGTTCGGCTCGGCGGCGAAGGCAGTGATCGCACCCTCTATATCGGCGGCGTCATTGACCGGTGCCGCGGTCACGCGCACCCCGAAGGACGGGGCAGTCGCCTCGATGCCGCTCAATGTCAGCGTTTGCGCCTTGGTCGCCGGATAATAGAGCACCGCCGCCCGTGTGATCCGGGGGGCGATCTCCTTCAATATTTCGATCCACTTTCCGGCGAACCCCGCATCATAGTTTGTAAACCCGGTGAGGTTGCCGCCGGGATGCGCCAGGCTCGCAACCAATCCGGCGGCGACCGGATCGATCGCCACCAGGAATACGACGGGAACGGTGCTGGTCTCCTCGTGCATCCAGAACGCCGGCGAGCCGCCGACCAGGATGACATCCGGCCGTAATGCCAGCATTTCCCGCACCAGGCGCCGATTGGGGTCGGCGTCGACGGCCCAACGGTAGTCGACCCGAAGATTTTGATCCGGGAGCCAGCCGAGTTCGCGCATTCGGGTAACGAACGCAGCGGCGAATTGCTCGCCCTGGTCGCGCGGACCGGCGATCAAAACGCCGACGCGCGGGATCCGGTCGAGCGGCTGCCCCCAGGCCACAAGCGGTGAAGCCACGACTGCGGCGCCGATAATGGAGCTGACGTCGCGCCGTGTCATTCCGCGTAGCGCGATCGTCGGCGATCTAATGCTCACCGGAAGCTGGGCATCGTTGCAGCGGTCTCGGCCGCAGCGCGCATCATCAGGCTGAGGTCGCTGCCCGGCAAGACCAGCCGCACGCCCATGCTGATATAACGCCGCAGCAATGCCTCGTCGGCGATGCCGCCGATGCCGGCGAATTTGCCGTGAGCACGGCAGGCATCGACGACGCTCTGGTAGGCGGCGGCGATGCGTTCGTCGCCGAAGGCGCCGGGGATGCCGAGCTCCATCGCCAGATCGTTGGTGCCGATCAATAGCGCGTCGATGCCGGGCACCGCGGCGATTGCGTCGGCATTGGCGATCGCCGTCGGCGTTTCGAGCATGACGACCACCAGCGTGGCGGCGTTGATCCCGGCGCAGGTGTCGGCGAGGCCCACTCGGGCATAGCCGAAATGCGGCAACCCGCCGGCTACCGAACGGTGCCCGAGCGGCGGGTAGCGCAGGGCCTGGGCGATCTCGCGCGCCTCCTCCGGCGTATCGACATGCGGCATGACGATGCCGAGCCCGCCGCCGTCGAGAAAGCGGGTCGCCATCCACAATTGCCGAGCCGGCACCCGCGCCACCGGCGCGATGCCGGCGCCAAGCGCCGCCACCGCGATCTGCACCGCGGTGTCCAGATCCATCGAATTGTGTTCGAGGTCGAGAAACAGCCAGTCATAGCCGGCGGCCTTCATGATCGGCGCGATGTCGACGGTGCGCGCCTGGCGTAGGATCACGCCGAGCGCCAGCTCCCCCTTGTCGAGCCGGTCAAGCGCCGCGTTGCGCAAACTTGCCGCCATATCTCTCTCCTCCAATAATCCGTCCGCCAATCCTAAGCGCCCCGGCCCGGCGCGTCACGAGACGCTAGGTCGCGCCTCGTTCCTTTCCCTCTGTCCGAGGAGCCCCCACCCGCCCGCCGCTGACGCGGCGGACTCCCTCCCCCGCTGGCGGGGGAGGGTTGGGGTGGGGGCTGTGGCGGAGAGGGAATTTTTCGCGGCGGGATTGTGGCATGATCCGGCCAGAGCTGATGGAGACCGACATGCCCGAGCGGAACCGACAGGTGGTGCTGAAGCGGCGGCCGAGCGGGCTGCCGGTGTCCGAGGATTTCGCGATCGTCGACGCGCCGTTGCCCGAGCCCGGCGCGGGCGAGGTCTTGCTGCGCGGCATCTATCTCTCGCTCGACCCATATATGCGCGGCCGGATCAGTGGGGTGCGCTCCTATGCGAGGCCTACCGAGATCGGCGAGGTCATCGAAGGCCGCGTCGTCGGCCAGGTGGGGCGCTCGAACCACCCCGATTTCCGCGAAGGGGATTTTGCCTCCGGCGGCTATGCCTGGCAGCTCTACAGCGCGGTTCCGGGCAGCGGCCTCCTCAAGCTCGACCCGGCCGAGGCGCCGATCTCGACCGCGCTCGGCGTGCTCGGCATGCCGGGCATGACCGCCTATGTCGGCCTCAGCGACATCGGCCAGCCGAAGGCCGGCGAGACCGTCGTCGTCTCGGCCGCCTCGGGGGCGGTCGGCGCGGTCGCCGGACAGCTGGCGAAGCAGCAGGGCGCACGAGTCGTCGGCATCGCCGGCGGCGCCGACAAATGCCGCTATGTCGGGGAGGAACTCGGCTTCGATGCCGCGGTCGACCACCGCAGCGCCGATCTCGGCGCCGCGCTCGACGCGGCTTGCCCGAAAGGCATCGACGTCTATTTCGAGAATGTCGGCGGCGCGGTGCAGCAGGCGGTGTTTCCGCGGCTCAACGATTTCGGCCGCATGATCATGTGCGGGATGATCGCCGAATACAACGATAAGGAGCCGCGCCCCGGCCCCAATCTCGGCGCCGTTGTGCGCAAGCGGCTGAAGATCCAGGGCTTCATCGTCAGCGATCAGCGCCATCGCTATGGCGAGTTCCGCGCGATGGCGGCGCCCCTGGTGAAGAGCGGCCAGCTCAAATACCGCGAAGATATTGTCGACGGTCTCGACTATGCGCCGGAAGCCTTCATCGGCCTGCTCCAAGGCAGGAATTTCGGCAAGCTGCTGGTGCGCCTCAGCGACGACCCGACGCGATAGAGCAGACGGCTTCGGTCAAGCGCTTGAACGTGGTGCCCCGGCGTTGTTAGGGTAGCCGCGATGACGACAATGATTGCTGAGCTGTACGACGCGCTGCTTGCCGCCGGCTCGCCCGAGGACAAGGCGCGCAAGGCCGCCGAGGCGATGGCCGGCTTCGATGCCTACGAACAGCGCCTCGTCCGCATCGAAACTGACCTATCGGAGTTAAAGCGCGACGTTGCAGACATTAAGCGCGGTCAGGCTAATTTGGAGCGCGATAACCTGCTGATGAAGTGGATGCTGGGTCTCGTCCTGGCGTTTCAGGTCGCGCTCGTCCTCAAGCTGTTCTTGCACTAAATTCAGGCGGCCGCGAAAGGTCTTTACCGGCGCAGCGAGCGATCATCGGCTCCACGTAGCCGCCGCCGCTCTTTGGTCCGGCTCGCGTGATACGTAGTGACGATTGCATCGCCGGCTCTTACCACCCGCTTGCATACCTGAGCGATCAGTTTCTTGGCGTCGCGCTCGAATGCCTGCGCGTCCTTATGCAGGAGAATGGTCCCACTTTCGACCTCGGTCCCGATGCACTCCACAAGCTCCAGATCATCGGGCCGAATGCCGCGCTGTGACGTCCGCAAGATCGCATGGCGCGTCAGATTCGAAGCGCTCATGGCTTCACTTCCATCTTGGAGCGGCAGCTCAACGAGCCGCCCTCGCGCTTGCAGATCCCGCCGGTCATGGAGGAATTGAAGGCGAAGGCGCGCGCCGCGGGCTGATGGAACCTATTCCTGCCGAACGGCACATCGCGTCGGCTTATTCGATCACCTCGTCGGCGCGCAACAGAAGCGATTGGGGAATCGCGATACCGATCGCTTTAGCCGTTCGCCGATTTACCGCCAGATTAAACCGGCTGGGTTGCATGACCGGCAGATCAGCCGCTTTCGTACCCCGCAAAATCCTGTCGAGCAGCGGTGCAAGCAGTCGGCTGGCATCCTCAAAGCGCGGCCCATATCCGGCAAATGCCCCTTCAGCCACCCGCTCCGGCCATTGATAGATTGCCGGTATATGCGCGCCGTTGAGCCGTTCGATCATAACCGGGTGGTGACCGAACAGGATTGGCGAGGCCAGCACGTTGACCGCGCCGACATGCGCCTCCAGCAAAAGATCGAGCGCTCGGTCCACCTCCTCCCGGCTGGCCGCCGTCGCGACGACCGGATCGAGGCCGCGCCGCCTGGCCGCCTCTGCGACCGCGTTGCGGGTAGAGATCGTGGTCGGGTCGGCGAGAATGCCAATACGGGAAGCGCCCGGCACCAACTCGTGTAGCAGCTCTAGCCGCTTAACGTCGAGTTCGCTGGCGAGGATGCTGACCCCGGTGGTGTTGCCGCCGGGTTTGGCCATGCTGGCGACCAGTCCGCTGCCGGCCATATCGTCGGTAATGCCAATGATCGGCACAGCTGGCGCGCCCCGTTGTGCGGCGGCGATCGCCGGGTCACCGGTCGCAACGATCGCTCTAATGTTCTCTGCTACAAGCCGGCTGATCAGCGCCGGCAGCCCCTCATTGCTCCCCTCGGTGTGGACAAGGTGAAACCTGATGTTGCGCTCATCCTGCCAACCCAAGGCGGCCATCTCGTCGAGAAATGGCTTCCAGAAGGCCGGGTTTCGAAGACGGTGAGAATGCCGACCGTTGGAACCTGGACCGGCTGCGCCGCGCCCGGTATCGCCCTCAATAGGATCGCCGCCGCGATTGACGCCCCGAAGCTGCGCCGCTGCATTTACTGACCTCCCCCGGGTGTCTTCTTCGGCCGCCTTCCGGCACCGGTGGTCACTCCATCCTAGCGGCGCCTGCCAGGGCTGAATACTGCGGCCAGACGGCGAAACGGGCGCTAGCGGCGGGCGCGCTTTCTGGTACGGTCCCCGTAAAGCGGCGTGAGTGAGCCAGTGATGACGCGAGGATCAGGATGGATTTCGAGCCTTCGGACAAGGTGAAGCGTCTTCAGACGCAAGTTCGGGAGTTCATGGAGCGCGAAATCTACCCGGCCGAGGCGGTGTTCGAGCGCCAGCTCAACGAGGCGCCGTCGCGCTGGCAGATCCCGCCGGTCATGGAGGAACTGAAGGCGAAGGCGCGGGCGGCCGGGCTGTGGAATTTGTTCTTGCCGGAATCGGAACACGGCGCCGGGCTGACCAATCTCGAATACGCGCCCTTGTGCGAGATCATGGGGCGCTCGCCGATCGCGCCGGAGGCGTTCAACTGCTCGGCGCCCGACACCGGCAACATGGAAACCCTGGTGCGCTATGCCACCAAGGAGCAGCAGGAGCGCTGGCTGAAGCCGCTCCTTGCCGGCGAGATCCGCTCGTCCTTCGCGATGACCGAGCCGGCGGTCGCCTCCTCCGACGCCACCAATATCGAGGCCTCGATCCGCCGCGAGGGCAATTCGAGCTATGTCATCAACGCCCGCAAATGGTGGACCTCGGGCGCGATGGACCCGCGCTGCAAGATCTTCATCCTGATGGGCAAGACCGATCCCGACGCGCCGCGCCACCAGCAGCAATCGATGATCCTGGTGCCGCGCGACACCCCGGGCATCACGATCGTCCGGCCCCTCTCGGTATTCGGCTATGACGATGCGCCGCACGGCCATGCCGAGGTCGAGTTCAAGGATGTGCGGGTGCCGATCGATAATATCCTGCTCGGCGAGGGGCGCGGTTTCGAGATCGCCCAGGGCCGGCTCGGCCCCGGCCGCATCCATCATTGCATGCGCATGATCGGCCTCGCCGAGCGCTCGCTCGAAGCGATGTGCGCTCGGGTCAAGAGCCGGGTCGCCTTCGGCCGGCCGCTGGCCGACCAGGGCGTGATCCGGGAATGGATCGCCGATTCGCGCATGGAGATCGAGCAGGCGCGCCTCTTGACCCTGAAGGCGGCGCATATGATGGACACGGTCGGCAACAAGGCGGCGCAGGCCGAGATCGCGATGATCAAGGTGGTGGCGCCGAAGATGGTGCTGAACGTCATCGACCGGGCGATCCAGGCGCATGGCGGCGGCGGCGTCTCGGCCGATTTCGGCCTCGCCTATGCCTGGGCCCGCTCGCGGGTGATGCGCATCGTCGACGGCCCGGACGAGGTCCACAAGCGCGCGATCGCCCGGGTGGAGCTGCGGAAATGAACTGGATCGCCTCGGTGCGTCCTTCGAGACGGCGCTTCGCGCCTCCACAGACAAATTCACCATCCGACCAGCGCGAGCTGCAACAAAGCCCACTCATCAAGCCATCAAGAAACCGAAGACAATAGCTATGAGAAAGCCTTTTATGGCCGCTGCACTGGTTTGTTCAATCACTTCACAAAGCACCGCTGTCATCTGCCCGAACGGGTCTATCTATGGGTTGATGACCGAGGTGTTAACGAAATATTATGGCAGCCGAGAGGCAGCGACTATTGTTTTGAGCGATCCGAAATACCTTAAAGAGGCGACGGAGGTCGTGTCGCATTTTTCATGCACCGCGCTGCCACAAGGCACAAAAATGGAGGTGAAATGGGATGAAGATGCGATCTTGCCTATTGTTACCTCTCGGCTCCCGGATGGCACGGAAGTCCGTGGCGTTACAACCGAGATAGAGTACACGCCGCCGAGAATATGGGGCGAACCATGTCGATAACCATGGGCGAGCTACCAGTAGTAGCCGATTGGAAACGCGTTCTCATCACGCGCGCGCTCGAAATCCTCCGGCGTCACACATTCGCGGTCAAAATTATCTCTGAATTTTGCGATAGAAAACGGTGGTGCGTTGCGGAAGCGAAGCCAATCTTCATAGGTATCGATTTGACCGTGCCATCTGTACGCAGGAATACTCAACGGAAAACTCATATGGGGCCTCCAAAAGTGTTTGTTTACCTCGGATATTATATGGAAATCGTTTAACGAGTTTCTAGTGGCACTCACGAGGGGTAGGCGAAACTGCGTTCCGAGGAAGGATGACGGGGCTTTATGCGTGGCATTCCGAAAATCTATGTCTTCCTGAGAAGCGGCACGAAATGCCGCTTCTCGAGGCACGCGAGTCGCTGATGCAGCCTTCCCTCGAAGCGGCCGAGCTGATCGACGAGCGGCCGGACGAGCGGCTCGATACAGCGCGGCTCGAACCGTATCTGCGGGCGCATCTTGAAGGCGCGGAAGGCCCGCTCAGCGTGCGGCAGTTCGGCGGCGGCAAGGCCAATCTCACCTACCTGATCCAGTTCCGCAGCCGCGAATTCGTGTTGCGGCGGCCGCCGCTCGGGCCGATCCCGCCTGGCGCGCGCGACATGCGGCGCGAGCACCGGGTACTGTCAGTGCTGCACCGCCGTTATCGGCTCGCGCCCCGCAGCCTGCTTCTTTGCGAGGACGAGAGCATCATCGGCGCCGTGTTCATCATCGAGGAGC
>Ga0137373_10007938_pt1 | contig 11247 bp, 15 predicted proteins | sample SagtaG_5_FD_104912 | JGI IMG/M metagenome (GOLD analysis project Ga0137373, IMG submission 104912) | Vadose zone soil microbial communities from Sagehorn Ranch, Mendocino, California, USA - Sage1_R_80_16 metaG | ecosystem: Environmental > Terrestrial > Soil > Vadose zone | place: USA...
GCCCGGACCGACAAGCGGATCATCCTGTGCCCGCCGCCGATGTAGCGGGCGAGACAAACGAGGACGTGGGTATTCCCGAAGGGGCTCCGCCGGGGTGGGTACCCCTTGCCCCCGTCGCTCCAACATGCCGGATCGTGCTCTCGCCCGATCCGGCGCATGCCAACCCTGCGCCCACGTGGACCTCTTGTGGAGAGGGCTGCACGCAGTTCGAGGTGCCCAACCCAGATACCTGGACCGGGATCAAGCACGCGTTCGGAGCGTCACGAGATGGTGTGCGCTACATCGCGTTCGACAACTATTCGGGCGCGACTGATCAGGTGGAGTCTAAGATCATACGTCTGCCCGACAATACCGTTGTCTTCGACGGGATTCTCTTCGGTCAAAAGAACGGATGCACATTCGTTGTCGATGCGATGTCGTCCGAGGCGGTTCTACTAGAAGGTTTCTACCAAGCGGGGAGCAACGGGCTCGCGGTTCATCTATCGCGGTTCGCGATGAAACCAGGCGAGTCGATGCCCCACCTCGTCTTCGATGCCGACATCATGACGGTTGATGAGCTAAGCACCGTGTCGACCGATCTCTGGGCCGTGGCCTATGCCGGAGGCAGGGCGATGCAATGGCACGATCTCAGCTTTGCGACCGAGGCGAGCCCAGGCTGGAGCACGCCCGATGGCCGCGTCATCACGGGTATGCAGGCAATGGGTTCCACGATCTTCTTCAACACGGTCGCTATCGGTCGCTTCTATGGCACATCGCTGTGGAATCCGACCGACGGGGTCAAGCCGCTCGTCGAGTATCCCTCGATCGACCAGGGAGGCGCCTGCTGCGTGCACACGGATGGCACCGACATGATCTGGTTCGAGGGATCCGGTTGGAAGAAGGAGCTCGGAGACCCGTTCACGGAAGTCTGGGCCACGACATCGCCCTTCGTTACCGCGCCAGCCGCCCTCCAGCCACGCAAGCTCCATCGCGCTTATCAGAATTACCTCACTGGTGGCGCGGGGGTCGTGGGCAGCGGTCTTGCTCTGACGCAGGAAGGTCAGATAGGGTCCGCCGACATACGTCTGGTCCTAACTAGACTGTCGGACGGAGCCGTTCTCGCTATCCCGGCGCTGCCCTCAGGCTACATCTGGGGGAAACCCCTTTACGTCGATCAGACGGAGTTTGCGGTCTGGGTGATGTCCGCAGGCGGTCCCGATCACTTTACGCGACCGATGTCGATTCGACGGCAAACGATCGCAGCACTCGGCCCCTTTCAACAGGCCGATGCGTCAAGATTTGAGCCGGCTCGATAAAGGAGGTAGGTCCTTATGTCGAATCAACGCCTTGCACAACATCAGATAGGGTTTTCTGCTGCACTCGCTACGATCGTGCTCTCGGGATTGCTCGGTTGCGGCAGCGCCGAACCTGCGCCAGCGCGTGACAAGCGTGCGATCACCGAGCTCAATGCCGACTTGTCCAGCATCGTACGGGGCAACAACACGTTTGCTTGGTCGCTCTATCGTGCGGCCGTGAGTAACGGAGGGGACCTCTTTTTCTCGCCGTTCAGCATCTCCGCGGCGTTTGGGATGACTTGGGCGGGAGCAGCGGGCGACACCGCGACGGAAATGCGCAGCGTGCTCGCGATCGGCACCGCCGGGGACGCCACGTATCACAGCGGGTTTGGAGAACTCGTTCGGGATCTCAGTGGTGAACATCCTGGGCGCGGATATCAGCTCTATGTCGCCAACCGGCTTTTCGCGCAGGCACAAGAGCCGTTCAAGCCGGACTTTCTCGCGCTGACGTCGCGCGACTACGGAGCCGGGCTCGGAGAGGTGGACTACGCAAACGCTGCGGAGGCCGCTCGCGTCACCATCAACGATTGGGTCGCGGAGCAGACAAGAGACAGGATCCCGCAGATGCTCGCTGCAGGCACCCTCGACGCCATGACGCGTCTGGTGCTCGCCAATGCCATCTACTTCAAAGGGGACTGGGCGCGACAATTCGATCCCGCCCAGACCCATGCAGCGCCGTTTCGATTGGCGAACGGGGAACAGGTCGACGTCACGATGATGAGGCAGGTTGGCTCCTATCGCGTCGCACACCGCGAGGACGTCAGCCTCATCGAAATCAATTACCAAGACGACGAGGTGTCGATGGTGGTGCTCTTGCCGCCATCTTACGACGCTCTGCCGACACTCGAGGCGGCCGTTGGTACCGATTACGTGGACGCCTTGCTCGCGGAGACGCACGAACAACAAGAGCTGTGGGTGTCTTTACCTCGTTTCGCCTTCTCCGGAGAGCTGCCTCTCACCCAACTTTTGAAGACACTGGGAATGGTGCGTGCTTTCGATGCAATGCAGGCTGACTTCTCGAATGCGCTCGACCCGGCCGTTGCGCCGCTCTTTCTCGCCTTTGCAGTTCACAAGTCGTGGGTGAACGTCGACGAACACGGAACCGAAGCCACTGCCGCGACAGGCACTGAATTTGAACCCGGCTCAGCGCCTCCGTCTTTCGTGGCCAACCATCCCTTCCTCTACTTCATTCGCGATCGGCTGACAGGTTCGATCTTGTTCATCGGCAGGGTCCAGAATCCGCTCAACCCAGGGCCGATCTGAAGCCGACGCCATCTCGGTGCGGTGACGCTCATCCATGGGGTGGATCCATGCGAGCGACGCTCGAATATTCTCCATCAGAAAGGCGCGAGCTTCGCCGTCACGTAGGCCCTGTGGTAGCGTCGTTTTCGCTTGACAACCGCCTCCCGATCCGATTCGCCCGGCCGCCCCCCTGTCGATGCCGCGTGCACATGTGGGCACCGCTGGGGCGAGCATGTGTTTTCGGACAACGACCTGCGCCCGAGATGTCTCTTTAGCCGGCAGCCGGGCTACGTGCGCGTCAAGGACAAGTTCTTCCTTCCCTGTGATTGCAAAGGTTTTGTGCCGCGCCTTCGGGTCGTCCGATGAAAAGGCGACCCTCGAGCGAGAGCGATGCAGGATGGCTATCGCGCATTCGGCTCCGCAAGGAGCGTGACCCCGCGCGCCGCGCGTGCGACCTCGATGCCGATTTCGACAAGGCCCGCTCGCCCGAGGGATCGTTCGGGTGCCTCTACCAAACCCTCTGCCCGTCATGCATGACGATGCTCGCCTACGTGGACGAGGTGCACATCTGCCCGCATGGTCGATTGTGCTTCGTGTTCGCGTGCGAGGACACCTACGAATGGAGCTGCGCTCGCTGCCAGGGTGCATTCGACGAAAGGGAGCGGCTTGGGCGCACGTCGCGCGCCTTGTGGCCCAAGACCCAGCGCAAGGACACCGAGGCCCATCGATGAAACATCGCACCCAGGCCCTGCGCGGACTCGAAGAAGAAACCCGAAAGGCCCGCGAGCGCTTCGAACAAGAGGCCCGCCAGCATCCCGCGATTTGGCAAGCGTACCAGCATCATCTCGGCGACCGGTCGGCTTTCGACCCTGGACCGAAATCGAAAAGCGGCTCGAACAAGCTCCCGAGCTCGTGCGGCTCTGGTCGGACTACCTTCGTCTCAAGGCCGACCTCAAGCACGCTCTTTCGCGGCCGAGCTGGCCCGGGATCGTCGCCCAAAACGATCCGACGCCGCCCAGCGGCAAAAAGAGGGTCGGTTCTTGAGGCGAGGACCCGGGCTCGCGTTCTTCGAAGCTCTGGCGAAAGATCGTCCCTTCGTGTGGGCCGCCTACCAAGCCTGGAAAGACAGCCCGACCGAGACCGAGCGCATGAGCCGAGCTTACGATCTCATGAGCTCGCTCGAAGCTGTCGATCCCGAGCTCGCGCGTGCGTGGCTTGACGTGCTCGAAGAGCTCGGATGGTTCCGATCTGCGAGTCGATCTGCGACCTTGCTGGCTCCACCTGAAGACGAACGGGAAAAGTGACCTCATGAAACCGACCGACGACCCGAACGCAAAAAAGGACATCGTCACCGTGCCGTACAACGGGGGAACGATCACGGGCGCCCGCGAACACATCGAGCGCTACATCCGAATCGTTTCAGAGCAGAAGGCCCTTCGCGCCCGCTGGCCCGAGGACACGCGCGAAGCGCTGACCGTGCTCTGCAAAAAATTCCCGACGCTGCGCGACGCCGACGGTGTCGATCCGTGGAACGTCGATCGCTTCGTCGCGTGGCTGAATGGTCCGGCGCCCGGGCACGGCGCCGCGGTCGCCGGCCGCTTTGTCTTAGGCGTGTGGAACCGCGACACGGACTGGAGCGAGTTTGGCCTGAGACTGCCCGGGAAATTCGATCTGTTCGAGGCCCTGGCGGTTTGCGACAACGCGCATCGGTCTGCCTTCCTCCAGTGGGTCATCGCCCCCTTCTGGCCATGAAGAGCAAACCGCCTCCGGCGAGCCGCGCGAAGCACACCTGCGCACGGTGCGGCCGCCTCTACTCGGTGCGTGACGATGAGGAGAGGCTCGGTTGGGCAGCCGATTGTTGCGCCGATTGTTGGGACGAGGTGGGGCAAGGCCCGGACCATCGCGCATGAAATCAGCATGGATCTCATTGATGGAGTCCAACGCAAACGATGATGATGAGCGCGTCCCCGACGTCGACCGAGGTCGCGATCGCCATGGGCTGCGAACTTGTTCCCCCCGAGCTCGTGGCGTCGGCCAAGAGCTACGCAAAGTCCAATGCTCTCTCTCCAGTCACGCCTGGCCGCTCTACAGGCATCAGTCCGATGGTGGCGCGGCGGGGGGTGCGAAGTGCAATTGGAAATAGGCAGCCTTAGTCCCACCAGCAGAGAACCTGCACTCGACGTCGCCCGTTCACGAAAGCCAACAAGGACTCCGGCACGTGTGTGATGGTGTAAGTAGCTGACTGGCGCACGTGTCGAGGATGCGGGAAGATAGGCGGTGGAGTGGGCCGGGGGATGTCCGACGAACAGATTCACTGCGTGGACTGTGGAGTCGCGGCACCTCCTACGGAAACGAACTACACACTCATTAGTGCGCGATACGGCTGGCGGTCGGTCCGTGTCATCGACCATCATGGACGTAAGAGGCTCGACTGGCGATGTGCGTCCTGCTGGTCCAGGTATCGACCCGTGCCACACGCCCCCGCCGAAGAGCCGATCATGCGCAAGGTGACGATCTATCACCGGCCCGATGGCTCATGGTCACTTGATGCCAAGTCTCACGGCGAGCCGATGGTCGTCGAGCTGTCCGAAGGGTGGCTGCTTGCCAAAGGTCACGCCGGACCCGTCCGCGTTCTCAGTGCTCGACCGGACCAGCTGGGGATGACGATGGAGCAAGCCATCCAGCGGGGCATTGTCAACTTGTCGCACGGCAGCTCGCAGTTCGAGCGAGCGACCCTCACCCGTCTGAAAGCGGCCCCACGGCGTTCGTCCAAATAGGTGGTCGGTCTGCCTGCGGGCAAAGTGTTTTTCCCATAGTCATCGAAGCTACGCAAGAGTACCCTCATTGACCCAAGCCGCCGTAGAGGGGCGCCCGCCCAGCGAAGCGTGATCGGATCAGCCGCATCATCCATGTCTCGCGTGCCATTGTCGGAGTTCATCGATCATCGCGTAGACGACATCACGTGCCATCCGGATGCCCTCTCGCTGCTCGTCAAGTCCGGCGCTCGTGAGCGACTGTTCGAGTTCCGTCAATCGGATGCCGACTTCCTCGAGCAAGAACGTCGTAGCAGTAGGCCACCTGCCACTCTTCACCTCAACGTCCGGATCGTCTTGCATTGGGTCCAGGTTCGGAGCTGGTTGTGATTCGTCGGTCATCGGGTCATCCTCATGCAAGTCGCAGCCAAAGCCAAGGCGACCCGGCTCGACTTGATGCTAGGATCAACCGAGGCCGCTGACGATGCACGCCCATGCTTAGATCCTTCATCGTGGAATGCACACGTGGCATTCGCCGTCCCGCATTCTTGCAGACAGCTGTCGCACCTCGACGCCCCAACTCATCACTGCTAGGCGACAACGCCAGATCCAAGCCAGGGCGGGGAGGGATCTCCCGATCGCTGGTTCCCACTCCTCGTCGCCCTGCAAAAACCGCAGCAAAACTAACAAGTATCTCCCCAATTCAACTTCCACGGGCCACCCCCATCGCGACAGAGAATACACGGTGGCAAGCAAGGCGAAAAGCGCAATTACTTTCCTTGGGGCAATGTGGCCCACGTAGGCTAGTTCGGAGCATGCTGGCCGCTCTCGCGCCCTGCGCCGCCGTGAGATTCGCCGACACGCAGCTATCAGCAGCAGCTGGCCAGAGCCCCTTGGAGTTCAAATGCCACGGCCATTCGAGCCGCCGGTTCTTTGGTATTGCCGAGAATGCGTCGTCGTAGCTCCGCTGGTGTTCGCGCCATACCTTGCCCGGCTGGTGTTCGCGCCACGCCGCAGTTTCGAGCGTCCGTGCGGCGGGCTGCTCCATGAGCGCGAGCAGTCTGCCGAGTCGTTGCGCCCGAAAGCACGAAAGAGGCCTCGGGTTCAAGACTCCTCTTCGTCGGAGCCGCTGCGGCGATTCTTCTGTTCGAGCGCACGCTCGAGTGAAGCGCGGTCCCAGGGCCTTGGCAGAAGCGCATGCGCTTGGCCGACGATGACAGCGTGCTGAAAATCTGGGCGGTCGCGGTTGCACGTCAGGATGCGGCGGACCTCGGGATAGTCAACGGCGATGAGCTCAAGAAGGCTCAGGGCGTCGATCTCTCCGAGATCCGCATCGACAATGGCGGCCTCAACCGAAACGTCGGACGCTTGCAGCCAGGTAATGGCGTCGAGAACGGTCGTGACGACAAAGGGCTCACGCGGAAGATCTTGAAGATCGTGCACCAAGCCTTCGGCTATGTCGGGCGCCTCCCCAATCACCAAGACGACCGAAGATGCGCGAGCCCTCTGTAGGCCACGCGAGACAGCCTCTTGTAGGACGTCCTCGGCTGCCGCCGACAGCTGCGTGAATTTAACTGCAAACACCGAATCTCGACCTCGAATGGCACGACGAATGACCACGGCCTGCACACTGAGTCGCCGGCCCCGGTCATGTTGGAGCCGAAGCAGAAGCTGCACGCGGTCCCCTTGGGTGAGTTTCGCGTCGCCGACGAGCAGCGCGCCCGCGGTTGACAGGTTCTCGAGCAGGTAGGTGCTAACGTATCGATGGGGCGCAAGGACCATGGCCCAACCCATCGTGCAGACACGGGGAACATGTCGTCGGTCGAGTGGATGGGGTCGATTGGAACCCACCAGGGTCTTTCCCTCCGCTTGCAAGACCAGCAGAGAGGCTTCTTGCCATTAACGACTACGTCCCTTTCCGAGCGGAACTTGAGTGGCTCAATACCGGACGCGGGGGGCGTTTCCCTGCCACGACGCAATACCATCTCCTCCGTTTCAGTCAGTGCGATAGAGTCAATCGACGTTCTTCGGCGCGCGCGTTGAAAACGAGACATGAGGCACGGTCGTCTTTAGCTCCCATTTCGCCCGCGAAGCACTTCGCGAACCTTGCGGGTTAGCGAACTGGGCGTGAGCGGCTTCTGAAGGTACGCGACGCCGGAGTCGAGGACGCCGTGCTGGAGGATCGCGTCATCAGTGTAGCCGGACATGAAGAGCACCTTCATCTCTGGGCGCACCGGCGCGAGGCGCTCGACGAGTTGGCGGCCGCTCATCCGCGGCAAGACCACGTCGGTCAGGAGCAGATGAATCTTCGAGCCGTGTTGCTCGCAGATGAGGAGAGCCTCGCCGCCGTTCGAGGCATCCAGCACCACATAGCCATTTCGTCGCAGAATACCTCGAGCGACGGCGCGTACCTGCTCGTCGTCCTCGACCAGCAAGATCGTCTCGCTTCCACGACTCGATTCGGGCGTGGGGCGTTCCGAAGTACGAATCTCGGCTGCCCCGCTCACCCTCGGGAAGTAGATCTTGAACGTCGTCCCCCCGCCGGGCTCGCTGTACACCCAGATGTGACCCCGGCTTTGCTTGACGATGCCGAAGACCGTCGCGAGACCGAGGCCCGTCCCCCTTCCCTTCTCCTTGGTAGTAAAAAATGGCTCGTAAATCCGCGCCTGAGTCTCCTTGTCCATACCGATCCCGGTGTCCGTTGTGGCGAGCATCACGTAGGAGCCGGCCGACACGTCGTGGTGCGCGCGAGCGTAGTCGTCGTCGAGCTCGACGTTGGCAGTTTCGATCGTGAGTTGACCGCCACGTGGCATCGCATCGCGAGCGTTGACGGCGAGGTTCATCATGATCTGCTCAATCTGACCCGCGTCCGCCTTGATGTTCCCGAGGCTTCTTGCGGGAAGAATCGTCAGTTCGATGTCTGCGCCGAGTAACCGCCGGAGCATCTTCTCCATGCCGGCCACGATCTCGTTTAAGTCGAGGTTCTTCGCATCGAGTACCTGCTGGCGGCTGAACGCGAGGAGCTGCTTCGTCAGATCGGCCGCGCGCAAGCCTGCTTTCTTGATCTCGTCCATGTCGACGCGAAGAGGTTCGTCCGGCTTGAGATCGCCACCGATCAGCTCTGCGTAGCTCAAGATCACCGACAAGAGGTTGTTGAAATCGTGCGCCACGCCGCCGGCGAGACGACCAACGGCCTCCATCTTCTGCGCGTGGCGAAGCTGCTCCTCGGTCCTGCGAAGAGCCGCCTCGGCCCGTTCTCGTTCGGCAAGCTCCCGCAAGGCCGACTGCAGGAGTCGGGCGTTGGTGATCGCCAGGGCCGCGTGATCGGCGAGGGCCTGCGCCAAGTCGCGATCGTGCTCGTCGAATGGCGGCGAGCCCGGGGCGAAGCGAACCAACGCGAGCAGACCGATCGATTCCCCCCGCACGCGCAAGGCGACGAGCAGAAGACTGTGGATCCCGATCGTCTCGTACACATGAACGATTTCGGGTGTCGCCGTGGATCGCATTTGCGAAAGGTCGAGCCGAGGCACGAGGACCGCTTCTCCGGTCTCGATGACCCGCCGTGCCGCGCCTTGCTCGCCGACGTTGTGCAGAGCCGACATGTGCGCGCGCAGCTGGGCGAGCACGTCCGCATCGCGCACGCGCTCCTCGACCGGCATATGGATCGCCACTGGGGAGAGCCAGCCGCCCTCCGAGAGAAGACGCACGACGCAGCCGTCCTTGACGACCTCCGCCAGTTTCCGCGCAACGACATCGAGCAGACGCTCGTAGTCCGCCGTCGCTTCGGCAAAGTCACGCAGTACCGCCGATAGAATGCGGAGCCGATCGTCGATGTGTTGGCTCCGATCCGCCGCACTGATCCCGGAGCTCACGTCAACCACCCTACCAATGGACGCCGATGCTTCTCCTCGACCCATGGATCCCACGAAGCTGCTCTCCCCGGGCGCTTTCGATGAACTCTTGCCTCAAGTGTTGCGCGCCATTCGGAGAGGATTACCTGAAAAACAATGCCCATATCACGCCGACGACAATTAACGCACCGATACCAATGCCAGCAGTCCTGAACAGCGCCTTACGCGCCTGGGCGACACCTCGACCCCCAGTGCCAGCACCAGCCTGCGGTTTGCCTTCGACAGGTTCGGCGATCGCGGCTGTCACGGCCGTCGTTGCGGGTGCGGCTTTTGCCGGCGGGCCGCCCCTGAACGAGTCGGGCGCTTCCTTCTCGAACGCCGCCAGCGCAGCTACCACGTGCTCTGGTGGTGGCGGAGTGTTGGTCATAGGACCTGACGCCGGAGGCGGAACATCACCGCCGCTCGAAGGCGCAGAGTCAGCCACCGGCGCCGACGTGGTGCCTTCTGCTCGACGCGAACCGCTTTCCGGTCGCACCGTATCGATGTCAGCCGCTTCCCCCCGCTTCGCGTCCATCCCGGCTTTAGAATATACAACGAACCATCGCGACGGTGCCAGTGTCATCCGCGAGACTGGCAACCGCACCTTTGCGAGGGCGTAAAGAAATATCGGAGAAGGGATTTGTCCGTACAAAGTGCCGGTATCGAGGTCGACCTCGGCCACGCGACACGACCGCGCGAAACTTCAGTGGTACATTGGGCCGCGCCAAAAAAGAGAGCGACGCAAGCACCGGTCAACCGATGAACTCTTTCGAACGTACCCACAGCCGAAGGTGCTTCCCCGAGCTGTCGGAACTTGTGCGCTTCCGGCGATGCGTTTGCCCCTCGTGCATGACGCTGCTCACCTTCGCCGAAGTCGAAGAGGCGCACCATCGCCCGCACGGCAGGTCGTGCCCTGTTCTCGAGCTCGGGGACGACGAAGACGAATGGGCTGCGGCGTGTGGCAGGACGCGTCCTTCGCGCGTGAGCGCCTCGGGCGAGGCCACCCTATCTCGCCGAAAAGGACGCTCGTGCGCGCCCTTGCGGGCGAGCGCAGAGGCAGAGGCTCGCTCGGCTCGCGCAGCGTCGACCGAGCGAGTTAGGAGCTCGCCGATGAAGAGCCGCACCGACGCCCTGCGGGCGCTCGAAGAAGAGACCCGCGAAGCGGCGCCGAGTCCCTCGGGGCCTCGCGCGCGCGACGCAATTCGCCAAGCGTGCGTGCGACGGGCCAACCATGCTGCCCCGCGGTTCGCCATCGACCGACCGAATTTCTGCCTCGCGTTTTCGAGGCGCCATCCGCTTGGCTTCGAGTCCCAAAGCGCGGCTCGCTCAGCGGCTAGCGCTCGCCCGGGGTGTTGGGGTCGGTTCCGTTTTGGGACAACTAGGGGGCCGGAGGCTCGCTGGGAGGACTCGATGGATCCACCGGGTCGGCTGTCGATGGAGGACCTCGGCTCGCGTTCTTCGAAGTTCTTCGAGGCTCTGGCGAAAGATCGCCCTTCGTGTGGTCTGTAGGTCGCGCTCGCCGACCAGGAGCGCAAAGTCGCCACGATCGAACGGTGCTCGCGGCCGTGAGCCAAGCGCACAAGCTCGCGAGGCAGTAAAGGCAATGGCTCTCGAACGACAGCACGGCCGATCACGGCACCGCGAACTCCGGCGCAGCTTGTCCTGAGTTGCCGTCGGGTGCCTTGTCTTTGCCGTTCGTGCCGCCTAGGCCCCTAGCTCCAGCACTGCCCTGTGTCGGCAACGTAGCCTTCGTCGGCATTTCCCCCTTGTAGACGAGACCATACGAAGGACCACCGTTACCACCAGCACCAGCACCACCCGGACCGCCATTGCCTCCGATACCGCCGTGGCCTCCTTTGCCGATCGTTAACCCCCCGTCGCCGGTGTATGCAGCCCCACCTTCGGCGCCGTCCTTGCCGAGCCCTCCCGAACCCCCGCTGCCACCATTGCCGCCTGTTCCGCCGTCCTTTGCCGTGAGCTCGCAGGTATCGAGGAGGAGGCTTGTGCTCATCCACGAAAGGAGCGCGA
>Ga0137373_10007947_pt1 | contig 11240 bp, 9 predicted proteins | sample SagtaG_5_FD_104912 | JGI IMG/M metagenome (GOLD analysis project Ga0137373, IMG submission 104912) | Vadose zone soil microbial communities from Sagehorn Ranch, Mendocino, California, USA - Sage1_R_80_16 metaG | ecosystem: Environmental > Terrestrial > Soil > Vadose zone | place: USA: California...
GGCACAGTCGACAGCCAAGACCGCTTCGAGGGTTTCGAGTTGCTCAAGCCCGCCGATGAGCGCACCACCTGGCTGACAGTGACGCGGTGGCGGGACGAGGCTTTGCTTTGAGGCGTGGCTGTGTTCGCCCGCGTTCGGGCTCGGGCACCGCTCTGGCCGAGCGCAGTGGCGGCAAGGTGCCCGGCACGGTCAGGCGCCTGGGCTCGTTCGTTTACCTGGGCCTTCGGTAAGCGACTCTGCGCTGGTCCGTATGCGCTTTCTGCGGTCAGCGACCACCCCTGTCTTCTGCGATATGGCCGAGTGCGGCCAGGTGCGCGCGGACGTCGTCGGCGTCGGGGACACCGAGGTCGGTGTAAAGCGTCAAGGCGCGCTGCCAGTGCTGGCGGGCCAGGCCGTGCTCGCCTGCCGCGTGGCGAGTGTGAGCGAGACCGGTGTGGGCGCGGGCCTGCTGGTACCGGTCACCGGTCTCGACGGCCAGAGTGAGTGCGGCGGCGTGCTGGGCGCGAGCCTGCTCGGGTTGTCCCGTGGCGTGCAGGTTTTCCCCGATGCGGTTGAGAGCCTCGGCTTCGCCGTCGCGGTTGCCAGTCTCGCGGAAGACGGTGAGAGCCTGCCGCAGATCATCGGCCGCGTGCTCGTAGCGGCCCTGCCGCAGATTAACGACGCCGAGATTGGCTAGTGCGTAGCCTTCGGCGATGCGGTTTCCGGTCTCGCGGAACAGGGTTAGGGCCTGCCGCAGATCGTCGGCCGCCTCCTCGTAGCGGCCCTGGCGCAGGTAGACGACGCCGAGATTGGCCAAAGCGTTAGCTTCGCCGTTGCGACGGCCGGTCTCCAGGTACACGATGAGAGCCTGCCGGTGGCCTTCGGCAGCCTCCTCGTAGTGGCCCTGCCGCCAGCGGACGAGGCCGAGATTACTCAGCGCGTTGGCTTCGCCAACGCGGTTGCCTGTTTCGCGGTAGCGGGTGAGCGCCTGCCGGTGGCGTTCGGCGGCCAGCTCATAGCGGCCCTGCCGCCAATGGACGAGCCCGAGGTGGGTCAGCGTGCGGGCTTCGCCGCCACGGTCACCGGTCTCGCGGAAGAGGGGCAGGGCCCCCCGGTAATGCTCGGCGGCCTGCTCGTAGCGGCCCTGCCGCAGGTGAACGATGCCCAGATTGGCCATGGCGTGGGCTTCGGCGGCGCGGTCACCCGTCTGCCTGGCGGCGTTTCTGGCGTCGGTGTGGATGCTCAGCGCGTCGGGGAGGTAAGCGCGGATATCGAGGTAACGAAACAGGGTAGTGGCCAGCCGGATGGTGAGTCCCGGCCAGCCGTGGGCGGCGGTGTGCGTGCAGACGGCGACCAGGTTCGGTCGTTCGGCATCCAGCCATGCAAAAGCGGCGGCCGGGTCAGCCACCGATGGGGTGGGCGAGTCGGCTGGGGAGATGCGGGGCCGCTGACGCCGTTCGGCTGGGCTCAGAGCGTCCATCGCAGTCGCTGCGGCGGCCAGGTAGTAGTCGAAGAGGCGGGTCAGCGCCGTCCGCCGATCAGCCTCTGAATCTTGAGACTTTGCGAGGTCGCAAGCATAGGCGCGCAGCAAGTCGTGCGTACCGTAGCGGCCGGGGCCGGTCGGATGCATCAGGTGTGCTCGCGCGAGGACGTCCAATGCGAGCTTTGCCCCGTCCACAGTGGTGTTGGTCAGAGCGGCAGCCGCGTAGACGTCCAGGTCCGAGCCCGGGTGCAGGCCGGCAAGCCGGAAGGCGCGGGCAGCGTCAGCGGACACGTGCTTGTACGACCACGAGAACACGACGCGGACCGCTGCGCGGGGATCACCGCCGGCGTCGAGCAGTCGCAGTCGCTGGGCCTGATCGGCCAACTCGCGAACCAGATCCGCAAGCGGAGTCGTGGGGCGTGCGGTGGCCAACTCGGCGGCCACCCGCAGGGCCAGCGGCAGCCGCGCGCATTGAGTGGCGAGGGTGGCGGCGGCCCCGGGTTCGGCTTCCACGCGTTCGCCGATCAGCTTGTGCAGCAGGGTGACCGCGTCCGGGAGGGGCAGCAGGCCCAGGTCCAAGCGGCGGCCGCCATGTAGAGCAACCAGTCCCAGGAGACTATCCCGGCTCGTCACCACCACTGAGCAAGATGGCGTACCAGGCAGCAGCGGGCGGATTTGCTCGACTGAGGCGGCGTTGTCCAACACCACGAGCATCCGCCGCCCGTTGATCTCGGTCCGGTATCTGGCGGCGCGGTCGTCGACATCGAGCGGGATATCCCGCCCGGCCACGCCGAGGTTGGCCAGGAACCGGGCCAAAGCCTTTCCGGCCGGAATCGGCGGGTCCGGGCCATAGCCGCGCAGGTCGACATATAGCTGCCCGTCGGGGAACGCGTCGCGTGCCCGGTGAGCCCACCGCACCGCAAGCGCGGTCTTGCCCACCCCGGCGGTGCCCGCCACCGCGGAGATCACTACGGCGGTGGACTGGTCATCCGCGTCGATGAGCATGCGGTCGAGTTCGTCAAGTTCGTCGTGGCGACCGGTGAAGCCGTGCACGTCGGACGGCAGCTGCGCAGGAACGGGTAGCGGCGCCCAAAGGGACGCCGAGCCCGCCACCGGTCCCTCGCCCCTTAGGGCCGCCGGTCGTTCGCCCTTCAGGATCGCCAGGTGCACGCTCTGCAGTTCCCGCCCCGGTTCGGCGCCAAGCGCTTCTATCAGCCGAGATCGGGCGATGCCGTAACACTCCAAGGCCTCGGCGTCCCGGCCCGCCGCCGCCAGCGCCTGCATCAGTACGCCGATCGGCCGTTCCTTAAGCGGGTGGCCAGCCACCAATTCACGGACTGGGCCGATCACCTCATCGGGCCGACCCATCAGCAGCTCGGCCTGCGCCCACGCCACCGCCGCGTCCAGCCGCTCCTCCTCCCAACTGTCGCGCATCCGGGCTGGCCATTCCCCGGGCAGATCGGCCAGCGGCTCCCCTCGCCACAGGCCTAGGGCCTCTCGCAGCAGCCTGGCCCGCTCGTCATCGGGCCGCTGCCGATCACGGGCGGCTACGGCCAGCTGGCGGAACCTGTGCAGATCCACCTCCTCCGGATCGACCTCCAGCACGTACCCGCCGGACCGCCGGGCCAGCCGCACCGGCTCCTCACCGGCTGCCTCTACCGCCAGCACCCGGCGGATCCGGTTGATGTGCGCGTACAGCGCCGACGCAGCCCCCTCCGGCGCGCGCTCGGACCAGATTCGATCAATGAGCGTGCCCCGAAACACCGGTCTGCCAGCATCGACGGCAAGGGCAGCCAGCACCGCCCGCTGCTGTGGTGGCCCCATCTCCAGGCATCCGTCGGCGGCCCACACCTCCACCGGACCCAGCAGCCGAAACTCCACCACTGCACCTCGATCGAACGACCCGACTCGCGCAGGCAGCCATCAGACCGGCACGCCCGGCAACGCAACAAGAACTTTACAAGGTTCCGACCTAGGTCATTGCGGCAGCATCGACAGGCAGGGAGGATGATCCCGCTGCGTAGCAGCCGAGAATTGAGCGGCTGGCGAATTAGCGTGACTAGAGGTCGCGAAAGCGGGTCGGGCGGTTGCGGGGGTCGCACGATCGGGGGGGCCGCACGAAGGCGGGGGCCGCGCGAAGGCGGGGGTCGCGCGGCCCCCGCTATCAGGTCGCGCCTGATAGCGACCGGAGTCACCGAACCTTTCGAACAACGGCTGCTACGGGCTTGAACGTGCGCAGTCCCGGGGCAGGCTAGGCAGGCGGCCCCGGAAGTTGTCCGAGATGAATACGCTGCCGTGGTCGATCACTGATCGTGTCTTCTCCGCATGCAGCGCGGCACGGGCGCGCAGCACGTTCAGGCAGACCCGGGCGACAATGGTGGTCAGCCAGCCGCCCAGGTTCTCCACTCCGTCGGCCCCGGCGTTGCTGAAGCGGACCCAGGCCTCCTGCACCGCGTCGTCGGCGGCGGGTAGCGAGCCGAGCATCCGGTAGGCCACCGCGCGCAGGTGCCCCCGGTGCTCCTCGAACCGCTCCGCCAGCCAGGCACCCTCGGCCGCCTGTCCGCCCATCGGTCACGTTCCCCTCTCGCGGCGTGTCATTAACAGTGACAAGCCAAACCCGGCCGATGTGACAAGGGAGAGCCGATGCAACCTCGTATCACCAGCCTAGCGATGACCGTGCCCGGCGCCCTGGAGGCCCTGCAGGCGCTCGGGAAGGCGGCAAACCAGGCGGCTAGCCAGGCCGGCCTGCCAGACGCGACGATCAACCTGGCGTGCCTGCGGGCCAGCCAGATCAACGGCTGCGCCGTCTGCCTCGATATGCACACCCGCGCGGCCAAGAAGGCCGGCGAGACCGACGAGCGCCTGGCCACCCTGGCGGCCTGGCGGGACGCCCCCTACTTCACCGAACCCGAGCGGGCCGCCCTGGCCCTGGCCGAGGCCGCCACCCGGCTGGCCGACCGGGCCGACCCGGTGCCCGGCGAAATCTGGGACGAGGCCGCCAAGCACTACGGCGAGCCAGCGCTGGCCGCCCTGGTCACCCACATCGCCGCGATCAACACCTGGAACCGGCTCAACGTCACCACCGGCCAGGTGGCCGGCGAATGGACCGCACAATGGGTGAGCTGAACCACCCGCGCCAACCGCACGCAGACCGGGCAGGGATCCACGGAAACCGGAGCACCGGCTAGCGTGCCGCCCGCCCGTCACATGCCTTTCCTTGCCATACAAGTGGCCCGCAGAACGCGGGCCTCCAGACAACCCAAAGGGAGTCCTGCACATGGCCACATACCTTCCGCCCATTGAGAAGCCACGCGGCCTGCTGCTGAGGATCGTGTATTTCTTCACCCGCCGCCAGGTCGGGAAGGTGATCACGCCGATCACCATCTTCGCCGCGCGCATGCCGTTTGTGTTCATGTAGCTGTCCAAGCTGGACAAGAAGCTGAAGCTGCCGCAGCGAACCGCTGTCCTCATCCGCGAGCAGGTCGCCAGCATCAACACCTGCCTGTTTTGCATGGACGCCGCCCGGTGGTACGCGCTCAGGGAATCGGCGGACAACCGGGCCCGGTTCGACGCGCTGCCGGAGTACCAAACCAGCCCGCTGTTCACCGATACCGAGCGCGCTGCACTGGACTACGCCACCGAACTCACCAGAGACAAGAAGGTCGACGCGGACACGTTCGCGCGGCTGGCGCGCTTCTACAGCGAGCGCGAGATCTGCGACATCGTCTGGCTGGTCGCCAGCGAGCACCTGAACAACATGACCAACATCGGCCTGAACATCGGCTCAGACGGCCTGTGTGAGCTGAGCACCATCCCCAGGACTCGGCAGGCCAGCCACAGCATCGAAGCCTCCATCGGTTAATGCCGGGAAGAAGGCGCGGTGAAACCCCGGATTGAACCCCGGCACAGGGGCTGTCAGCGATGAGCGAAAGCACCTGCCACGACATCCCAAAGAAAAGGAGGGGTAGGTCATGCGAGTCCTGGTCGTTGGAGCCAGCGGTGCGATCGGCACCCGGCTCATCCCTCAGTTGACCGATCGAGGACACGAGGTGATCGGCAGTTCCCGCTCACCCGCCAAAGCCGAACGGCTGCGCGCGCTCGGCGCCGAGCCGATTGTGCTCGACGTCCTGGACGCCAGGGCTGTCCGCCCTGCGGTCGCCGCCGCCCGGCCCGAGGCCATCATCTACCAGGCGACGGCCCTGGCGGATGCGGGCTTTTCCAGGAATCTCGACCGCACCTTCGCCCAGACCAACCCGCTGCGGACCGAGGGCACCGACATCCTGCTGGCCGCCGCCCGCGAGGCGGGCGTGCGCCGGTTCGTCGCTCGGAGCTTCGCCCCCTACCGCTACGCGCGCGATGGCGGGCCGGTCAAGACCGAGGACGACCCGCTCGACTCCGCCCCGCCCGCCACGGCGCGCCAGACCTTTGCCGCGATGAACCACCTCGACCAGGCGGTCACCGGCGTCGGCGGGATCGCGCTCCGCTACGGCGGCTTCTACGGCGATCCCGACGCGCTGATCAAGGCCGTGCGCAAGCGGTACTACCCGATCATCGGCGACGGCGCAGGCGTCATGCCGTTCATCCACCTGCACGACGCCGCCGCCGCGACCGTGCTCGCGCTCGACCACGACGGCCCGGCCGTCTACAACATCACCGACGACGAGCCCGCCCCGGTGCGCGACTGGCTGCCGGTGCTCGCGGACGCGGTCGGCGCCAAGCCGCCCCGCCGCGCCCCCAGCTGGCTCGCGCGGCTGTTTATGGGCGAAGGCCTGGCCATGATGACCGAGTCCCGCGGCGCCTCCAACGCCAAGGCCAAGAAAGAACTCGACTGGACGCTTCGCTACCCAACCTGGCGCCAGGGCTTCCGAGCGGCCTACGCACAGCACTAAGCACAGCGCTACCCCGCTCTGCGCGCCTCAGTTGACGGGCACCGGGGGCGGGCCGTAGCCGTCCCTAACGGCGGATCTACGCGCATGCCGTCACGGCAGATTGACCACGCTCCGTGACCAAATCGCGACGTCCGACCATACCATTCGCCAAGGTCGGCCCGAGCCCGCGCACCCGCACGGCGGCAGCCATTAGATGAGTGAAAAACGTGTGCTCCTCAGCGGCAGACTATTCCCCATGACCACAGACCGCTTCCCGTCGGCGCGCGAGTCCGTCGAGCGCGTTGCAGGTGAACTCGCTTAGTCCACCTACATGGCGTCCGTTACCGCGTGTGTGTATCTGGGACGAAGTGCCCTGGCGTCGTCCTCACCGTCCGCGCGACGCTGGAAGCCACAGCGGAGTCGTCCAGCCGCGTGGCTGACCTGCCGCGTACCCGACTCACCCGCCCGGCTGGGAAACGGTCGGGCTGGAATGGAGGAGTCGTGATCACGACGACCACCGGCGCAGCGGACAACAGCAGCTGCCCGACGCCGGCGGTGTCGGTGGCCAGGATGTTCTGCGACCGGGTCGCGGCGACCCCCAAAGCCGAGGCGTTCCGTTTCCCGACCAACGGTGGCTGGGCGTCGGTGACCTGGGGGCAGACTGAGGAGACGGTCAAGACCACGGCCGCTGGTCTGCTCGCGCTGGGGATCCAGCCCGAGGAGCGGGTGGGGATCGCGAGCGCCACCCGCATCGAGTGGCTATACGCGGATCTCGCGATCATGTGCGCGGGCGCCGCGACGACCGCCGTCTACCCCTCGACGGGTGGCGACGACGTCGCCTTCATCCTGTCCGACAGCGGATCGCGGATCGTCTTCGCCGAGGACGACGCCCAGATCGCCAAGCTACGCGCCCAGAGGGACCACCTGCCCGACCTGCTCTGGGTGGTCACCTTCGACGGCGAGGCGGACGGCGAGTGGGTGCTGAGCCTGGACGACCTGCTGGCCCTGGGGGCCAAGCACCTCGTCGAGAACCCGACCGCGGTCGACGAGGCGGTGGCCGCCGTCCAGCCCGAGCATCTGGCCACGCTGATCTACACGTCGGGGACCACGGGACGGCCGAAGGGCGTGGAACTGCCCCAGCGCTGTTGGACGTACATCGGCGCCGGGGCCGAGGCCATCGACATCCTGTCGCCTAGCGACCTGCAGTACCTCTGGCTGCCGCTGTCGCACTCGTTCGGCAAGATGCTGGAGGCGGTACAGCTGCAGATCGGCTTCCCCACGGCCGTCGACGGCCGCATGGACAAGATCGTGGAGAACCTCGCGGTGGTCCGGCCCACGTTCATGGCGGGTCCCCCGCGGATCTTCGAGAAGGTACACGGGAAGATCGTGCAGACCGTCCAGGAAGAGGGCGGGATCAGGTACCGGCTGTTCACCTGGGCCTTCGGCGTGGGCAACCAGGTCTCGCAGGCCCGGGCCCAGGGCCGTCAACCGAGCCGTGTGCTCCAGGCCCAGCACGCGCTGGCCGACCGTCTGGTGCTGTCGAAGATACGAGCAGGGCTGGGCGGGCGGATCCGCTTCCTCGTCTCGGGCAGCGCGGCCCTGTCGAAGGACGTCGCCACCTGGTTCGACGCCGCCGGGCTGCTGGTGCTCGAGGGCTACGCACTGACCGAGACCAGCGCCGCGGCCTGCATCGTCCGGCCCGAGGACCCGACGTTCGGGGTCGTGGGCCCGCCGCTTGTCGGCACCGAGATCAAGATCGCGGGCGACGGGGAGATCTTCGTGCGGGGTCCCGGGGTGATGCGCGGGTACCACAACCTGCCCGAGGCCACGGCCGAGGTGCTAGGCGCCGACGGGTGGTTCGCCACCGGTGACGTCGGCGAGATCGACGAGGCGGGCCGGCTGCGGATCACGGACCGGAAGAAGGACCTGATCAAGACCTCCGGCGGGAAGTACATCGCGCCGCAGATCATCGAGGTCATGTTCAAGGCGGTCTGTCCGCTGGCCAGCCAGATGCTGGTTCATGCCGACGGCCGCAACTACGCGTCCGCGCTGATCACCCTGGATCCCGAAGCGCTGGCCCAGTGGGGCCGGGCGCAGGGCCTGAGGGCCACCGACTACCCTTCGCTCGCCGGGAACCCCGCGGTCCACACGTACGTGCGGGCCTGCGTCGAGGAGCTCAACGGCCGGCTCAACCGCTGGGAGACCATCAAGGACTTCCGGATCCTCGACCACGACCTCTCGGTCGAACAGGACGAGCTGACGCCCAGCATGAAGGTCAAGCGCAAGGTCATCGAGACGAAATACGAGTCGCTGCTCGACTCGATGTACGACGGACAGTCGCGCGGGTGACCGGCACTGGCGACCATCTAACGACCTGGCGAGATCAGGAGCGCGTCGAGTGACTGAGCGGGTCCGGCTACGTGACGGCACGAACGCCGTCATCCGGCCCCTGCTGCCCACCGACCGAGAAGTCCTCCGGGAGCAGTACGAATACCTTTCGCCGGAATCCCGGTTCCACCGGTTTCTTACGGGAGTCCCCCACCTCACCGAAACGATGCTGGACCGCCTCATCGATGATGTGGACGGCGTCGACCATGTCGCCCTGGCGCTTTTCGGGCTGCCCGAGGATGGCGGCGAGATCCCCGCCGGAGTCGCCAGGATCGTTCGCTACCGGGACCGTCTGGACACGGCCGATGTCGCCGTCACGGTCACCGACGAATGGCAAGGACGAGGCGTTGCCTCGGCGCTGTTGGAGGCTCTCATTCGCCGACGTCCCGAGGGGATCAGGCGGATCATCACCCGGGTTGCTGCGGATAACCCGGCCTCCCTGGCACTGCTGCGTCGCCTAGGCGATCTGACCGTCAGACCGGCAGGCGACGGCTGTCTGGACGTCGTCGTCGACCTTCCCGATCTCTCGTCGACCGCAACGTGACGGCCGAGTAGCGTTCACCATCCTCGACTTGTCTGGATACCGCCCCATGCCGCGAAGGCTCTGGTTACCGAGCGACGCTACACGTTGGGTGATGACCGCCTTCTGCGTTCCGTAGTGGTGCGCATGGATGGGTACCCACCCGGGATACCCGATCGGTCTCGATCAGCACCCCGTCGATGCTCACGTGGCTGTACCCGGCGGCCTTGGCCGCCAACAGCGCCCCATGCAGGCTCGGCACCCGGACGGCGAGCACATCGATACCCTCGTGCAGGTAGTCGTAGCCGGTCGGGCGGAGGCGGCGCGGCTGGCGGTGTTGCGGGAGCGGTCGCGGATCGCGCGGGAGTTCCACGACGTGGTGGCGCACCACCTGTCGTTGATCGTGATCGAGGCGCAGGCCGCGCCGCATCGGGTCGCCGATTTGCCGCCGCAGGTCGGGCAGGCGTTCGCGGCGCTGCGGGATCTGGCCCGGGACGGTCTGAGTGAGATGCGTGGGCTGCTGCGGGTCCTGCGGGATCCGGGGGATGTGGCGGAGCGTGGGCCGCAGCCCGATCTGGCGGCGGTGGCGTCGGTGGTGGATGGTGTGCGGCAGGCCGGGGTACCGGTGGAGTTGTGTGTGCGGGGCGCGGTTGAGTCGGTACCGGCCGGGGTGCAGGTGGCGGGGTTCCGCATCGTGCAGGAGGCGTTGAGCAACGCGGCCCGGCACGGCCGCGGCGCGCCGGTGCGGGTCGAGGTGCAGGTCGCGGGCGGCCGCCTGGCCATTCGGGTGGTCAACGGCCGGCCGCCGGGCGGGGAATCCGGCGCCGGTGCCCGCGCTAGCGGGCCGGAGCCGACCGGGTTGGGGCTGATCGGGATGCGGGAGCGGGCCACGGCGCTGGGTGGGGTGTTTCACGCGGGGGCCGGTGAGGACGGCGGGTTCGCGGTGGAGGCGATACTGCCGATGGATTCGTCGGGCAGCGGCGGGGAGGTTCGATGATCAGGGTTGTGGTGGTCGACGATCAGCCGATTGCCCGTCACGGGCTGGCGACGCTGTTGGGTACGGCCGGGGACATTGAGGTGGTGGGGTTGGCCGGGGACGGTCGGGAGGCGGTCGAGGTGACCCGGCGGCTGGTCCCGGACGTGGTGGTCATGGACATCCGGATGCCGGTGCTCGACGGGTTGGCCGCCACCGCGCAGATCCTCGATGGTAGCGGTGGCAGCGCCGTCAGCGGGTCGCCCGGCCCGCCGCGGATACACGTGTTGACCACGTTCGATCTGGACGAGTATGTGTACGACGCGCTGGCCGCGGGTGCCAGCGGTTTCCTGCTCAAGGACTGCTCAGAACAGGAACTGGTTGCGGCGGTGCGGGTGGTGGCCGCGGGCGACGCGCTCCTGGCTCCGGGTGTCACCCGGCGGCTGATCGCCGATTTCGTCCGGGCCCGCCCGCCGTCTGCGCTGGCCGCCGCGCGGCGGGCGGTTCCCGGCCTGACCCGGCGGGAGACGGAGGTGCTCATGTTGATCGCCCGGGGGCTGTCCAACGCCGAGATCGCCGCGCACCTGGTGATCGCCGAGGAGACCGTCAAGACGCATGTGAGCCGGCTGCTGGCTAAGTTGGGTCTGCGCGACCGGGCGCAGGCCATCGTGGTGGCCTACGACAGCGGGTTGGTCACCGCAACGGCCCAGTCCCGCCACGGTGCCACAGGCAGTAGCTCGTAGGAGCCACCCGGAAAACGGCTCCCAAGCTGGACGCACCCGGCCGGTGTGTCGACCTACCGTCTGGGACATGGCGACCATCGCGATCCGCAACCTCACCAAGCGCTTCGGCGACACCGTCGCGGTCAGCGGACTGAGGATCGACGTACGGGCCGGCGCGGTGACCGGTCTGCTAGGCCCGAACGCCGCCGGCAAGACCACGACACTGCGAATCCTGCTCGGGCTGATCCGCCCCACCAGCGGGACCGCGACCATCGGCGGCCTGCCCTACCACCGGCTGCCCGCACCC
>Ga0137373_10007956_pt1 | contig 11232 bp, 13 predicted proteins | sample SagtaG_5_FD_104912 | JGI IMG/M metagenome (GOLD analysis project Ga0137373, IMG submission 104912) | Vadose zone soil microbial communities from Sagehorn Ranch, Mendocino, California, USA - Sage1_R_80_16 metaG | ecosystem: Environmental > Terrestrial > Soil > Vadose zone | place: USA...
CCTCGGCGGTCGCCAGGTTCACGCGGCATTCCAGGACGCCTGGCTGTTTGAGCAGGGTCTTTTCGACGCGCTGCACGCAGGAACCGCACGTCATACCCGTGACGTCGAGCTGGAGCTCCTTCTCGCGGGTCGTTCCGGCCACCTCGCTACCTCACGAAGCGGGCTACGGCCGAAACGAGTTCCTCGACCTTGCCGTCGCCCTCGCCCCGCTCGAGGCTCTCCCGGACGCAGTGGCGCACGTGGTCATCCAGAAGGCCCACGCCGACCGCCTTCAGGGCTGCCGTCACCGAGTTGAGCTGGGTGAGGATGTCGATGCAGTACTGATCCTCGTCGACCATGCGCTGCAGGCCTCGGACCTGTCCCTCGATGCGCCGCAAACGCGCCTGGAGATCCTTCTTGTTCATCGTGTACCCGTACATTCGAGCCTCCTCGCCAGTAACTGCCCTCACGCGTTCCGGGGCCTTTCCTCCTTCCCCAGGGAGGATACCATAGGGGGGTATGCTTTAACTCGGCCCGGCTGTTTCCTTTCGCGAGGTAGCCTGCCCAGAGCCCCTGGCGAGACCGGCCCGCCTCTCGTCTGCCTGGATTCCTTGCGGCGGGGCGACGGGTGGGAGACCAAGAGGTGCTGGGGGGCATGCGCCGGATCGCTGCGCTTGCACCGGGATCGGGGCATCCGGCGGACAATCGACCGATATGACCCCGAGCGAGCACGCGAGAGGAGGCACCCGAAATGGCTGACAACGAGAGCCCGTCCAGGAAGCGCAGCAGGCCTCCGCCCCCGATCCCGAGCTGAAGCTCCTCTCCGAACCCCTGACCGGACCTGACGCCGCCCCTGGACCCCTCGTCTCGGAAGCCAAACCCGAGCTACTTCACGGTCGCATCGGGCGGCGGCGCGGCCGTCTACCTGACCGGATCGCACATCTGGAACAACTTCCACGACGGCATGGGGCCGGGCTCCGACTGCGCCGAGTCCCCGGAAGAGTTCGACTACGACGCCTACCTCCAGTTCCTGGAGGACCGGGGTCACAACTTCATCCGGCTGTGGCGCTGGGAGCAGTTCAAGTCCCAGGCCGCCGGCGGCGACTTCCACCTCTGCATGACCCCCCAGGCGTGGGCGCGGACCGGGCCGGGAGAGGCATCGGACGGCAAGCCGAAGTTCGACCCTCCGTGGCCACCACCCGATTCTCATGGACTTCGGGATCATCGGCGGCGTGACCCCGCCTGACCCGTTGGCGGGTGACATGTCCTTCGAGTCCTTCGAGACCGCTCGGTACGCGATGGGCGATACGGTGCGCTTTGCGGGAACGGATGAACCTGAGCGCCATGGAGCCTCGCGGAGAGCTCACCTCGACCGGGTACGCGCTGGCGAACGAAGGAGAGGAGTACCTCGTCCTCGAGCCCGCCGAGCCGGGTCATCCGTTCACCGGACGTTGTCCGCGGGCGCCTACGCGGTCGAGTGGTACAGCGTCAACAACCGCCAGACGGTGGTCGCGGACCAGGTGAAGGTCGAGACATCCACGACGATCACCTTCAGCGCCCCGTTTGAAACGGCCGGTCCTGCCGTGTTGTACCTGAAGAGGGTCAGAGGCTGACAGTTTGCTCATCGATCGGCAGTCTCAGACGAAGTGGCGAGCAACGCAGTGGTCCGCGCCAGCGAGTAATCTGACGGCTCCAGGGGTTCGACCTTGACCCTTCGACGGGAACAAAAGTTACCCGCGGCGGAACCTCCCTCAGCCAGGCTGGCGCCTGGCCCGCCATTGATCCCCGATCCGGCACTCACCGACCCGCTGAGAGCGACGACCAATACCCTTGAGCACGGTCTGACTTGACGTACCGTGTGATCAGAGTAGCTTCGTGGCTGGAAACACAGGGGAAGGAGAGGACATGTCAAAGGAAGACGTTGAACGCATCGACGACCAAGGGATGGCAGCCTGGGACACTCACGACGCCCAGGCATTCGCTAACATCTTCGCCGACGATTTCGTCGTGAACGACGTGGCGACGCCCGAGGCGATCACGGAGAAGGATGGGGTTCGCGCGTATGCGCAGGCGTGGTTCACCGCGTTCCCGGACATGTCGGTGAAGCAGACGAATCGGGTCGTCTCCGACGACGCCGTGGCCGCCGAGCTTCAGTTCACCGGCACGAACAGCGGCCCGATGATGATGGCCGGTAAGGAGATCCCGCCCACCGGGAAGACCGTGATCGGCCGGGGAACCTACTTCGCTCGCGTGCGGGATGGGAAGGTGGTCGAGTTCAACTCGTATCCCGACATCGCCGGGATGATGGTGCAGCTGGGCTTCATGCCCGCGATGTGACGAAAGCGTCCAGCTGTACACGCGGCAGTGCGCCGGAGGGGTGACGGGTCCTCGGCCGAGTTCGCACCGCCTCAGAGGCCGTCGTGTGGCGGTCGATTGGCTTGCCAGGTGCTACTGGGGTGGCTCCCCCGCTTGGACCTGGCGCATCCCAGTGGCGGTCGCTGCGGGCCTCAGGATCATCCGAGTGATCCTGCAGGACGACGACTCGAGACCGCTCGGTCGACGTCCGCTGCAGTGTCGTGCTTCAGGCCGGCGGCTGTCCCGAGCCTCCTCCTTCAACGAACAGCGGTGCCGTGCCGGCCCGCTCCCAGACGGAAGATTGGTATCTCATGAGCACGGTCAACCCGGCGGCGGCGAACAGCACGCCCGAAGGGAGCCCCGCAGCCAACGAATGACCGGCGGCGATGGCCGTCACCAGCCCAGCTATTGTGCCGGCGAGCACGGACGTGACCACGGCCACCATTCCTGCCACCGTCCGGAATCCCCGCCAGCTCCCCCGCCACAACCCTTGGACCTGGAGCCGCTCGGCGGGAGGGACGCTGAGCAGATAAGGGGTGAGCTCCGGCGCGTGATCGAAGTAGTAGCTGCGAAGCCGTGCGATCCGTCGGGCGTAGTCGAGGTCCTCGATCCCCGACTGCAGGACGCGCTCGAAGGTCACGAGCCCCACGAACGCCAGGGTGGGAAGCACGACGAGGGCGAACGCGTAGAAGGCGGTGCCGAGCCGGGCGGCGGTCGCCACCAGCCCGAGCGCGACCAGGCCAGCGCTCACGGATGTGAGAAACATGGTCGCCCGGCCGGTTGACTCGGCGATCGTGGCGGCGCGGGCGCCCTGGAGGGTGAAGTGCTCCGTGGTGATGAAGGTAACGGCGGCTGGGTGCGGATCCACGTCGGTCCCGCCGGTCGTCGTGGGTGGCTCGTCGGTCATGGCGAGATGCCTCCTCGTGAGGTTCAGGCCAAACGTAGCACCGCGATTCCTCGGAACTGACCGGCCGGGATCTGGCGAGCGCGCATCTGATACGAGCCCGCCCTTCACGGTGGCTGCCCCCCGGATGGACGGCGGCACCCTGATCGCTCCATCATCCGTAGATGAATGTCCCTCAAAGCGGGATCTTCGCCCTCGGGACGGCATCGCACGCCTACTTGGAGTTCGATGTGATCGACGAAGGAGCTGGGCGCGCACTTCTGACGGCCGTAGCCGGACTGCGCGAGCCTCGCACCACCATGGGTGGCGTCAACCTCGTGGCCGGGTTCCGCCCCGAGCTCTGGCGAGCGCTCGTTCCCGATAACGCGCCGGAAATGGAAGACTTCAATCGTGACCTGGTCGGCCCGGACGGCTACACCATGCCGGCGACGCAGCACGACGCTGTGCTCTGGCTCTCCGGCGGTGCGTACGATGTCGTGTTCGACGTTGCGCGCGGCGCGATCGCCGAGCTCGGCTCGGTGGCGTCGGTGGCCGAGGAGACCTCGAGCTGGCCATACCGCCACGATCGCGACCTCACCGGGTTCATCGACGGGACCGAGAACCCGAGCCTGATCGACGCCCCGGACGTCGCCCTGATCCCGGAGGGAAGCCCGGGAGCTGGCGGCACGATCCTGCTGCTCCAGAAGTGGAGCCACGACGCGGCGGCGTGGGAGTCGCTGCCGGTCGCCCGACAGGAGCAGGCGATGGGCCGCACCAAGCTCGACAGCGTGGAGCTCGAGGACAGCCCACCCGAGTCTCACGTCGGGCGGACCGATCAGGACCAGTTCGGCAAAATCTTCCGACGCAACATGCCGTATGGGACCGTGACCGACCACGGGACCATGTTCGTTGGCTTCGGCGCCGAACAGCGCCGGCTCGCCTCGATGCTCGAGAGCATGGCCGGGCTGGTCGACGGCACCCGAGATGCCCTGACCTACTACACCAAGCCCGTGACCGGCGCCTATTACTTCATTCCGTCAACAGAGGCCCTGCGCCAATGCATCGGCCGGTAGAGCTAGCTGGACTTTTGCCCGACTGAACGCCTTACCTCCCGTATCGCAGCCGCCTTTCGGCCTGGTCGCCGCAGGTAGATTGGGCGAATGAACCTGTGGCGACGCCGTCGCGGGTCGGGGAGGAAATGGAGAATCGGGCGACGCTCTGGGAAAGAGAGAGGCTCAGCGACCACTTACGTGTGCTCTGGCCGAAGTCTGAGAGTCCTGCCTCCTGTGGCCGGTTTCCTGGGGCTCTCCACTACGCTGAGTATCCGCACGAACGAGGGCCCACACAGACCGAGCTGCCGGCCTTGGTTGGGTTCGTTCGCCTATCGGTCCGCCTCCGCTGAGCAGAAATCGCAGAGCACTTGGGGAGGGAGGCCGGTGAACCTGGGAGGTCTACCGCTCCCTTCGAGCGATGACGTGGATGTCGATGTTCGACGCCCTTCTGGATCAGGCTGTTGACGAAGGAACCCCGCAGCAGCTCCTGCCAGCGAGAGCGAAGGGACTCCCCCACCAGGATCTGGGTGACGTGCTTCTGGTAGGCGAACGAGAGCACTGCTTCCACGGGACCCTCGGCCTCGAGGATCTGGAACTCGCCCCCCAAGGTCTTGAGAAAGGCGTTGAGCCGCACCCGTCCACTCTCCCGTTCCCGCTTCTGCTGCGGCGGGTCTAATTGGCGACTCGATACGTGAGGTGGGTGACGCCAGGGGCGTTGACGACTCGGAGGAGGTCCAACTCGACGCTCCCCGGGTCGAGACCGTCCAGCAGGCGGACGCCGCGACCGAGCACGACGTCGAGAGCGCGGCTGCAACCTTCGTCATGGTGTCTCCTTCCAGCGGTGTGCGGCAGACGACGTTACACGCCGCGGCGGTGGACGCGCCGTGGACGACGGCCCAATGCGGTGGGCCTCCCGAAGTCTGCGTTTCCCGCCGAGACCATGGCCCGCGTCGCGGCGGAAAATATCGATTCGCAGATCAGGGGTAAGGACCCGACAAAGGAAGAGAGCTTCGGCGACATCCCCGTGGTGTGCAACCAACTGTGGCCTGGGCGCGGCCTGGGTAACAGCCCGGTAGGAGCTAGGGGGCAAGAAAAGGGCCTGTGACCAGGCAGTCACGGTCCAAGTCTCAGCTCAGATTGCGGCGCGGGGGGCTAGCGAGGCGACCGGATCCCGATCAGGCCCAGCAGCTGGACGACCTCCTCCCTTTGCTGGACATAGATGCTGCGATCCTCGCAGAGGCCTCCTTCCGAGAGCTGTTGCCTGCTCTCGACGTTCTGTTTTTCCTTTCTTCGCCATGGGTCCCCTTCAGGGGGCCCATGGCGCCTCCAGGACTTCGTACATGGGGGGACGAGACAGCCGATTCGCGTGACAGGTCAGGTACCGGGGCTCGGGAGCCGGCCGTGCGCGCACGACTATCGCCACCCACCGGCCGCTGGCTAGGAACGTGATACGAACCCGGCCATCAGCCTCGTTTTGCCGGTCCACGAGCGAGACCGCGTCGATCCCTACAAGGTCGAACCGTCGACGGACGAAGTGCTCCGCGGCTTGCACATCGAACGGATAGCAGGACCGCCCCCGATAGTGGTCCAGGGATAGCCGGCCTTCCATGTAGCCTCGGCCCACGGCCTCGGCCTCCTGTGGCCCCACTCGCCCGAAGTAGGTGCCATGGGGAAAGCAGACCAGGTTCCCGGCAAAGCGATCGCCTCCGATGTGGGAGCACTCCCAGACGGTCCGGCTCAAGCTCCGCGTAAGCGCAGCAGCGAGAGGCCGGCCTCGCTCGGCGCAGCACGGATCGCGCCGCCCGTTCGTGCAGGCGAGGAACAGGGGGCCATCGTCGATCCGCCCGATGTGCGGCGCGTGCCCGTCCGCCATGGGTTCGAGGCCCAGATCCAACAGGTCTCCCGGGCTGGCCAGCATGAGGCTCTCCATCCACGGACGGTCCGGTCCGGTGTGAGCCAGGTAGCAGTGGTGCTGACCCGGCTGGCGGGGGCCGCTCGGCTTGCGGATGAGTACGACGCGGATCCGAAGGTCGCGATATCGGCGCCACATTGCCCGGGCCTGCTCCGCGGGGATCCGGCTGTCCAGCAGCGCCGTGTGTCCCCAGGCCCCCGGCTGCTCCAGGAGGATCCAGTTGGCGACCGTGGAGGCGGTGCCGTGCATCGGCTCGGCTAGAGCGAGCGATCGCGCCGAGCAGCGAGCAGGATCAGCCCTCAAGGTCCGGCTCGACCGTGAGAACCCCCTCGCGGATCAGTCGGCGCACCAGGACCAGGCGGCTGGACCCGTCCAGGAAAGGACTCAGGTCGCCGACGGTGAAGGCCGCCCGCAGCGCCACGAACCGCATGACGGGGACGGCCCGCGCCGGCATGCGGAGCTCTCTATCCCCCAGATACACGAACAGCCGCCCATCCCGTTCCGCAAGCTCGCAGAGGGACCCCCGGACCCGGGACACCCGAGTCTGGTCCGTCACCGAGCCTGCCTCCAGCAACCCTCGCAAGGAGCCGGCCAACAACGGGGGCCGCGTGGTCAGGAATCGCTCGATCATCTCGCCGGCAATCTCGGCCGCGTCCAGCTTCTCCAGACACCGCCTGATCTCGGTCAGGCGATCGGCCACCTGAGGGGAAAGGGAATCCAGGCTCCGATGCCAGCCCGCGGGCATCCGCTCCCGGAAGGCGTCCTCCCCTTCCGCGCGGGCAAAGGCGTCTCGAACGAGATCGACCCACGTCTGGACGTGGATCCCGATGGTGAGATGCCCCGAGACGGTCTCCTGGGCCCGGGCGGCATGGGCGGTGCCCTCCGGGATGTACAGGCAGTCGCCCGGCCGCAACTCGATGGAAAGCGCCAAGGGCACGGACTCTGCCTCCTTGGGGTCGGGACGCGCCCCTCGTTCCCATACTTCCCAGTGCTTGCGACCGAATGCCTGGAGCACGAACACGTCATGGGAGTCCTCGTGCGGGGCGAAACCCTGCGAGCCGGGCGGGGTGACGTACGCGTTCACCTGGGCTGGATGGCCCAATTCCGTCTCCAGATCCCGGCAGAAGTGAGCGACGGGCTCCCAGAACCGATGCATCCCCTGCAGGACGATGGTCGCCCCGTCGGCGAAAAGCTGGAAGACCCGGGCGGGGTCGGCGATGCCTGTTACATGGGTCGAGCCGATCCGTCCGGACCTGGTGTACGAGGAGGCGGGCAGGCTTGCCCCGTCCTTGACCAGGCGAAACGCGGGGGTCCGGAGTCCGAACGAGGAGACCATCCGGTCCACGTCGTCGAAAGTCAGCAAGTCCTCGAACCCGTCGCCGGTCGCACGATAGTAGGGCCGGCGTCCCCACGTGTCGGCCAGGAAGGCCCCCGCGTCTCCGACGCAGCGTTCGAGAACCATGGGGCGCGGCCTGGCCACAGCCGTGGTGAACGCCCTCCTACGACGCGGAGTCCGTGGTGTCGACGCCGTCGGCCGTGTCCTTGCTGTCCGTGGTGTCTGCGGTGTCGGCAGCATCTTCGGTGTCGGTACCATCCGTGCTGTCGGCCGTGTCCTCGCTGTCGGTGTCGACGTCGTCGCTGTCCGCTGTATCGGTCTCGTCGGCATCCTCCGCCCGATCGAGGACTCGGGCGGACGTTCCGGCCACCCTTGGACGGATCGTCTCGATGTCTTCGTCAGTAAGCTCGGTGGGCTTGGTGGGTTCCATCCCGACACCTCCTCTGACTCGGGGGGTCCGCGGCGTTCCTGCCAAGGTCGTCCAGCGGCCCCAACATGATGAGAGCTTCATTCCCGCCGGCCAGGCCTCCAACCCGCAGGCGGTCTCGACCAGATACAAGACCAAGCGTGGGGAGGGTGCAACTCATTTGCCAGCCCGTACCGGTTGCAGTTCGCTACTCTGTCGCCACTTAGACCGCAAAAGTCGATTCAGCGGTCTTGGTGCTCTGCTTTCTCCCCATCTTGTTTCCGTTCGCTGAACGATGCCATCGGGATGCTGCGGCGGTGAACATAGCGATTGCAGGTTCACGTCTTGATCCCCGAACCATTATTGGGAGGCCTAACGCTGGGGGTCGAGCGTCGTTCGCAGCAGGCGACTCGATCACCGGCGCCGCTTACCGCGAGCCGCTCACATCACACGCGCATGGGCCCGGACGGCGCCGGAGCAAAGTCGCTCATCGGTCGAGAGCGCGTGCGCTCAGGCCTGCGGCGAAGGAGTCGACGCCCGGCGTCGACGTGCGGCCGCGGCCGCCCGGACCTCCTCAAGCGGAAGCCGCGCCTGCTCGCACAACGTGGCGAGGTCGAAGTAGATCGTCTCGCCGGCCATGAGCCCCTGGCTGAACGGGACGACGTTGGCGAACGGCACGGCGAAAGTGCCCCTGCCCGGAGCGATCCCCAGCCAATCCCCCCGACTGGTCCCACGGAGGGTCCCCCATACAGCGATGACGTCGTCGCCAACGGCCATGCCCTCGTCCTCCGGCGCCAGATCCGGGAAAGCCGTGAAGAACTGCAGCTCGTAGGCTGCTCGGACCGCGTCCCGCCCCTCGCTCCGGAGCCCGAGTGGCACCGTCTCGAGGAAGGGGTCCGCGACGAAGGTCTCGAGGATGGCGTCGATGTCGCGCGCCGCTTCCGCTCTTCGGTGAGCCTCGAAGAGACGAAGCATTTCGTTTCGGTCCATGGGTCATTCTCCTTCCATCCGCACACCGGTCGCGAGCTCGCTCATGCTACCGTGGCTAAGAAGCCGTTTCTAAATGAAAGACGCGGCCAGCCGGCTGAGGAGACCTGGATCCTGTCCTTTGCGACAGCCCTCGGCCTCTTGCCCGGCCGATCAAGGCCCAAACCGCGGACCTTTACTGGAACTGCCCGCATGGGAAGTCCCGCGAAAGTGGTAGTCATGCCCTTGACAGGCGAGAAGAAGCATCAAGAGGTGGGCACGGTCCGCGAGCCGAGGGTGGGGATCAAGCTTTCCCAAGGAACGAACGGAGGATGGTGGCGACGGCCTTCGGCTGGTCAAGCTATGGCATGTGGCCGGCGTCGTCGATGATGGTGAGCGTGGCCTCGGGCATGCGCCGACTGAACTCTGCCCCGATCGAAGGTCGAAGCCTGGCCGTCCTGGTCGCCCCACAAGAACAAGGTAGGGACCTGGAGCTGAACGATGTCCTCGCCCATCCACAGTCCTCGGCGCAGCCCGCGCAGCGATGTGACCGCGTGCAGCATGGTGCGCGAGGTGAGCGCGGTTCCCGGGAGCGCTCTTCCAATCCATCGTGGCCTCAGACTCATCCCCGTATCGTGGAGCCGGGCCCTCGCTTCACCGACCGAACTTTGCTTCCTGGGGGCGAGCGGGTCACCTTCAGTCTCGCCGGGGCTCCCCATACCGGCACAGAGGCGGCGCTGGGTACTCGTCGCGCCCCATCAGGACCGCGATGCCGCCGTGGGCCAAGGCTTACTCGGTCAGCCTGCGACCCGGTGCCGCCCTTACCCTCCGACAGCTCCTGGACCACACCAGCGGATTACCGAACTACTTTTTGCAGCCCTCGATCCTGGACGCGGTATGGCACGGGGGCGGTCGGCGGCGGTTCACACCTCTCGATCTCGTGAACCTGGCGGTGGCCAGAGAGCCGCGTCGTCGCCGCCAGGGACAGCCCGCACGTACACCGACACCGGGTTCGTGCTCGCCGGCCTCATCATCGAATCGCTCGCCCGCCGGCCGCTCCACGAGGCGTAACGCGATCTGGTGCTCGACCCGGCCGGCATGGCTGACACATGGCTGGAGAGCAGCGGTGAGGCACCCCGCCGCCGCGATATCGCGTCCCACGACCTCGACGGGCAGGACATCACCGACATGGATCCGACGGTCGATTGGGCCGGCGGTGGGCTGGTGAGCAACGCAGCGGACCTCGCCGCGTTTCTCCGAGCGCTCCCTCGGGGCCAGCTGGTAAGCACCCGTTCTTGGAACGAGATGACTCGATGGCAACCCGGTCCAGAGGGCTATTAGGACGACTTCGGCCTTGGACTCGGTCGTCACCGCTTCCCGGCGGCCCAGGTCGTCGGCCACCACGGGATCTGGGGCGCATTTGCGTTCTGGTCTCCCGAGCTCGACACCATCGTCACCGGCACCGTGAACACGGGGAAGGTGGACCGTCGCCCACTGCTCGGTGCCGTCGTGCGGGCGCTCACCGACTGAACACGCCGGCGCAGCGGCCACCCGGTCGTAGAGGGCTCGTTCGTAGGACGCAAAGGGCGTCACTCGGCATGGTCTGGCACGGCTTCGAAAAGCTTCACGGGGCGGGCGATGCCTTTCAGCTCGAACTCGCCCACCTCGACCACCTGGAAACCCTTCGGCGAGACGCTGCGGACGAGGTCCTCGCCGACGAATACCTGCCCGGCCCCGGCTTGCGACGCGATCCGGGCGGCGATGTTCACCGTCCGGCCGAAGTAATCGCCCTCGTCGTAGATCATCGGTCCCGCGTTCACGCCGATGTGGGCTGGTGGGAGGCCGCGCGGGCGGACACCCTCGACGATCTCGAGGGATGCTCTGACCGCGTCGGCCGGATCGCGGAAGTGGAAGTGGACCCCATCGCCGAGCATCTTCACCACCTCGCCCCGGTGCTGCGCCGCAATCTCGCTCACAAGCTGCGCAAGCGTCAGCGAAACCTCGGCTGCCACCTCGTCCCCGGCCTCCTCGGTCAGCCTCGTGTAGCCGGAGAGGTCGGCGAACACGGCCGCCTCGACGCCCCGAGGTGACCTCTGACGTATCCCGGCCTCCTCGAGCGCCGTCTCAACGTGCTCGAACTGGTGCTCAGTGAAGAAGGCCTCGGCGTGACGCCGAAACAACCAGCCCAGCATCTGCTCGCCCGAGTGGCCCATCCGGACCCCGACCTCGCGGAGGGCGGCTTCGAACGCCTCGTTGTCGCGGAGGCCGCGGCGTCGGAACGGCTGTTCGATCGTGTGGTGGAAATAGTGGGTCTGGAACTGAGCCACGCGCCGCGCACTGTCG
>Ga0137373_10007958_pt1 | contig 11227 bp, 9 predicted proteins | sample SagtaG_5_FD_104912 | JGI IMG/M metagenome (GOLD analysis project Ga0137373, IMG submission 104912) | Vadose zone soil microbial communities from Sagehorn Ranch, Mendocino, California, USA - Sage1_R_80_16 metaG | ecosystem: Environmental > Terrestrial > Soil > Vadose zone | place: USA: California...
CGACCAGCGGCGCTACCGCATCATCGCCCTGATCCGCCACGTCATCGAAACCGCCACCGGACAACCACCACGAGCCCAGATCTGGCCGCCAACCTGGTACCGTCGCAACGACGGCCGAACCCTAAACCAAATCGCCGACCCACTCCCATAGCCTCAACCGAACCTGAACGCGCCGGCATCATCAGAGGGTCCACGCGGTCCGCGGCAGGGGCGCAGTGCCGCTTCGCGGCTTCTAAATACTGGTGCCACGGCCGGCGCGAGGACGAGCGAGCCCGTGCGCACGGCCGTGTGTGAACGTTGGACGTGAGCCGCTGTATCCGGCGGGCTTGGTGCAGGTGCAGGGTGGACGGGATCGTCTGGCCGTGGACTTCCGTCGGGTGGGTGGCTCGCGGCTAGTCGGGCGGTGCCGGCCGCCGGGTTTCGCGCGGTGACCGGTGATCCAGTTGAGGGTGTCAGTGGGGAAGGCTTGATCGTCATCGGCGCTGCGGCTGACCGGGTGTCGGCGGTGTACCGGCCGGTCGTGGCCGACTGCACTGCGGCACTGGAGAAGGCCTTCGGTGGCCGGCTGCATTGGTTGTACTTGTACGGCGGCGCACCACCCGCAGTGGGCCGGCGTCGCCCACCTCGCGGTCGGCCGGTGCGCCGAGCCCGGCACGCCGGCCGTCGAAGACGTCCACCACCTGCTGGACCTTGGCGACTGGTTGGCTACCCGCCGATGACCGAACCAGGCCCGCAGGACCGCAACCGGCACCAGATCCGCCGTTTGATCCCGGTCCCATCCGCCGTCGCCGCACGATGCTGCACGCGAACAACCGTCACGGCCCGCGGCCAGATCCAGGCCCTTCCTGAGTCGGGCGCCCTGGCCTCGGGCATCTCGTCGCAGCGGAGCGTGCTCAATGATCCGCGGCCATGATCGCGAATCGGCGTCCGCACTTGACCGCGCACCAACCGAGTGGCCGCTTGTCGCGCGGTGCGGTCGGTGTTGCTTTCGTCCGCACATGTCACCCGCTGTCGTACTCGTCGTGGCGACGGAACCAGTTGAGAGGGGCGTCGGGGGTGCGTGCCTCGTTGCGCCCTCGCGGTGCCCGGTCGAGCCACTGGTACATGCCCCAGAGACCGTCGAGCCCGCGTGCATAGGTCGAGTAGGTGTGGTAGACCACGCCGTCGTCGAGCGCGAACGCGCTCATCCCGGGAGCCTCCTGTGTGTAGGTCGCCCAGTCGGTGCCGGTCGTGGCCGCCCACTCGGCGAGCGGCCGCTGGTCGCCGGCCTGCGCAGACGACCTCAAGTCGAACGTGCGGAAGTTGTACTCGCCGACTCCGGACTGCTGCTGCTCCTGGCTGTAGCCGGCCTGGAAGTGGTGGTTGAAGTCGCTGCGGTATGACGACGCCCACGGGAAGCTCCACCCCATCCGCCGCTTGTACGCCTGCAGTTTCGGCAGCGGAGCCCGCGACACCGCCCAGAGCATCACGTCATGGTTGGCCAGGTGGACGGCGAACCCGTTGAAGCCGTCCGCGATCGCCGAGCAGGCCGGACAGCCGGCCGTGTACTCGGGCCCGAACATGAAGTGGTAGACGAGCAGTTGCGAACGCCCGCTGAACAGATCGGCGAGGGACGCGGCGCCCTGGTCGGTGTCGAAGACGTACTCGGTGTCGATGCGAACCCACGGGAGCTGCTGCCGCCACCGGGCGAGTTCGTCGCTGCGGCGGGTCAGCTCCTTCTCGGCCTCGAGCAGCTCCAGCCGCGCCGCAAGCCACTCGTCACGGGTACCGACCTGGTGATCGGTCATTGTTACTCCCTTCTTGTGCTCACGTCTCACATCGGTGCCGTGAATCCGGGCACCGACATGGGCGCGATGAGGATCAGGAATCCCAGTCCGACCATCGCCACCGCCAGCGGCACATCGATGGCAGCTTTCCCGGGCAGCAGCTTCTGGGCGAGGACGACGACGGCGATCACCGACATCCAGGTGACGCTCATGACGCCCAGCGCCAGCAGCATCAGCATCAGTCCGATGCTCGAGCCGACGCAGCAGAGCCCGAACTCGAACCCAGAACGGACGCTCTGCCGGCAGCGCCGGCGGAAGTGCCGCTTGAGCGGCGTGAACTCATAGACACCTGCCGCGACCGCGACCGCGCCGGCGACGAAAAACCCGTGCGGCCGGTACACCGCATACACCGCGACGCCCACGACCGTCCAGACCGCAAGGTACGACCCGACGAACAGCGGTACGGCGCGCACACGACCGCTGGCATGCGCGCCCCGCAAGACCGCCGGGGCCGCGCCCGGCAGCATCATCGCCGCCATCATCGACACCCACACGGCGATGAAGAACCCGAACGAACCGAGCCCGGTGGCAGCGCCCATGTCGTCCATTCCGTTCATCTGCCGGACCGCGACGACCCAGGATGCGGCGGCCAGCCCGAGCGTCGCCGTCAGCGCGGCCGCCGCCGCGGCCGTGCTACCTCTCGTCACCGCGGCGGGGCATAGGGCCGGCGTCGTATCCGTCCGGTGCCGGACCGCGGCGGTGCCGCCCCCGATCTGTCTGGAACCGCATCCTCGAATGTTGCTGATCGCGTCGAGGGCTTCCGTCGGGTTCGTGTCCACGGCGAAAGCGGAGCTGGATCGGTGATCAGGCATGGTGCCCTCGGGCTTCCTCGAATGGGGTTGTGGTGGGCTCGCGAGCGGACCGGTCGAGGTGCTTGGTCAACGCCTCGAGCGGGCGGTCCCAGTCGCGGGCCAGCGCGGCCAGGAACTGCTGGGCCACCTGCATCGGCGCCGAACGAAGCCGGTAGCGCACCCGGCGCCGCTCGCCCGGTTCGGCGCTCACCAGGCCGACCTCGGCCAGCAGGGCCAGGTGTTTGGCGATCGCCTGCCGGGTGACCGGCAGGCGATCGGCCAGATCCGTGGCCGTGGCCGGGCCCGCTGCGGCCAGCGCGGCCAGGATGGCGCGGCGGGTCGGATCGGCCAGCGCAGCAAAGACCCGCTCGGCGATCGCCTCAATCTCAGGCGGCATCGAGGTAGCTGACCAGTTCGCCCAGCTCGCCCGCCCACCCCTTGGTGTTGCCGTCGTACGCCGTGCGGTAGGCCTCGTCCGGCAGCTGGGCGAAGCCGCTCTCGACGACCGTGAGCCGCGTGCCGGCGCCGACCGGTTCGAGGGTGAACTCGACGTAGGTACGGCGCGGATCGTCCTTGGGCAGCCCGTAGATCTGCCAGGTGAACCCGAACACCGTCGGCTCCTCCACCCGTTCTACCCGCATGTCGACCGTGAACCCGTCGGTCCAGCTCATCCGGGCCGACCCACCCGGGCGCAGGTCGATCATCGCCTCGTTGCCGAACCAGGCGGCCAGCCCCCCGGCCGTGGTCAGCGCCGCCCACACCTCGCCCGGCGGGTGAGCGAGCTCCACCCTCCGCTCGATGCGATCAGGAAAACCCATGACGCCTCCACCGTAGCAACCGATCGGTTGCTACCATATGGCAACCAGCTGGTTGCGTCAACAGCGCTGGTCGACAGGTCGCCCGTCCTGCGCCCAACCCCCACGGCCGGCTCCTCCCACCGGCCACTTCCCGGACCCGCGGCTCAGACGCTGCCGGCACCCGCCGCCCGCTCGAACCCCACCGGGCCCGGCAGCTGCGACACCGCGCCGACGCGCCCGAGGCGTGAACGGCAGCGCCCTACGGAACGACGTTGACGCCGACCAAGCGTCGGCGCACCCTGCCCGCGGCCGAGACCGGCCGTTGACACAGAGGGGAGCCATGGTCGCGCGGTAGCGCGCTCCGCGGCATGTGAGTGAATCGGGCCAGTGGTCGGGCGGAGGCTCGCACCGTCGCTGGCCGGCGAACTCCGGCTTCGTTCATTCCCTGGTGACAACCGCTGGCTGCTACGGGGAGACCAAGAACTGGCCATGGATCGGGTGTCGGGGTTCCGGACGAGGCCTGCGGGAAGGCAGATCTGAGGCCGACGGGTGCGGGTTCACGGGTGTTGAACGGCAGCGCGAGTTCCGGCTTGCCCCGGTGGCGGGTTGATGTCGGCAGGCGGGACGGCGTGGGGGTCATCGAGCGGTGGTGGAATCCGCGGCCGAGTGGGTAGATCGCCGCCCCGGGTCGGGACAGGCCGCCGACTCCAGGGCGACGCCGACCGCTGTGTCAGGGCTCAGCGTTAACGGAGGAGTGGTTCGTCGTTCGTGTCCAGCGGGTGTGGTCCACTATGGTGCCGGGGCGGGTGGTTTGGAGAGTTCGGAGGGGTGGATGGGGTCGTCGGGGCCGTCTCGGATGGATGCTGGGGGGCGGGCCGGCGCTGGTGGCTTTGACTACCAGCACCGGGTGGCCGCGTGGTTCGCCGTTCGGGTGCTTGCCGGCGCGGCCGCTCCTTCGGTTGTTGAGTTGTGGGCGGGGAGTCTCAGTCGGGTTGATTGTGAGACCGGGGAGCCGGTCGATGACGCCCGGGTTGTTCCTGTTCAAGGTCCAGTTCTGGTTGTGCAGGCCAAACGAACGATCACTCTGTCGGGTACGGCTGGCAGTGAGCTGGCGAAGACGATGGACCAGTTCGTCAGCCAGCATCTGCTCGATGGTCACACTAGGGACCGGCTTGTCCTTGTGATCGGCCCGGACGGGAGCGGGCGGGTGAGGAGGGATCTGGCTGCGGTGCTGCGCAAGGTTCGGGGGGCAGGCGAGGGTACGGCGGTGGAGGATCTTCCGTTCAGCGGAGCCGAGACACGCGCCTACCGGATCCTGGCGGGGCATGTGGATCGGGCCTGGTTGGCGCGTAACGGCGGGACGCCGAGCGACGGCGAGCGGCGTCGCCTTCTCCGGCAGTGTTACGTGCTTGTCCTGGATGTTGAACCCGACGGCGTTGATGAACGAGAAGCCCGCCAACTGCTCCGCACCGCGGTGGTCGCCGATCCGCAGCGCGCGGATTCGGCCTGGCAGGCGATCCTGGAGCGCTATGCACGGCTCGCCGCGGACGGCTCGGGCGCCGACCAACGACAGCTACAGGAGATGCTTACCTCGCGCGGCGTCGCGCTCCGAACTGTCCTCGATTACCACCCGGATGTTGCCCGCCTGGCGGCCGCGACCGGGAATGCGCTCGGGAGCCTGGAGGCATCACTCACCACCATTCCGGGTCCCGGGCGGCAGCGCATCGCTGTACGACGCTCCTCGGTGGAGGCGTTGGTTCAGCGGGGCCAGGACGAGTCGTTCCTCCTCGTCGGCGAGCCCGGTATCGGCAAGACCGTTGCCATGCATGACCTAGCCAAGCGTGCGACACAGGGAAGCAAGCCGGTGCTGTTCCTACCGGTGGGAACCATCGCTGGGGCCAGTCTCGGCGAACTGCGAAACGAACTCGGGCTGCAGCACGACCTGATCGAGGTGCTCGAGCAGTGGTCGCCGGGCACTGGTGGCATCGTGGTCATCGACGCGTTGGACGCGGCCCGCAATGATCCCCAAGCGGACCTGTGGCGATCGGTCATAGACGCGGTCCGCGTCCGGTTCCCGAGCTGGCGGGTCGTCGCATCCGTGCGCACCTGGGATTTGAACCACTCGCCCCGTCTGAACGCGCAGTTCGCCGGCCATGTGATCCACCTGGACGACCTCGAAGACGGAGAACTTGCCCAGGTGGCCGCCGCGTGGCCCGAACTCGGAGTCCTGCTGCACACGGCGCCGGAGGACCTCCTCACGCTTCTTCGTAACCCGTTCAACCTCCGGTTGGCCGCCGAGCTGCTCCTGAGCGGCACCCCCGTGGGGGAACTGCGGCAGGTTCGTGACCGGCTGGAGTTGCTGCACCGTTACTGGGAACAGCGGGTCAGCGACCAACCCGGTGGATACGCCCGCCATGAACTCCTCACACGGGTGTGTGACTACGCCGTTCGGCATCGAGTACTGACGGTTCCGGTGAGCCAGATTCTGACCGGAGACACCGCCGCGGCCGAGCACCTTGAGGTGCTGCTGTCCCGGTCCGTGCTCGCCGAGTCCGCTGCACTGCCAGGCGGTCCGGCTACCGGGCCGGTGCGGTTCGCCCACCATGTGCTCTTTGACTACGCCGTCGCCGTCACCATCTTCGCGGCGATCACGACCGCCCTTCAGGTGCGGCTGCGCGACGACCCTGACCTGGTGTTGTTCGCCCGTCCGAGCATCGACATGCACCTGGAGCGGCTGTGGGCCGCGGGCCCGAGCGGCTTCTTCGAGGTGGGCTTGGCCATCGTGGCGGACCCGGCGCTGCCTCGTCTCGCCACCGTGGCCGTCGCCGAGGCGGCTGCGCGTAGGACGGTACGGGCCGCGGACCTCGAGGCGCTTCTTGACCCGATCATCGCGGGCAACGCGTCCCCGGGGGCGGAGCGCCTTCTCAGGTACCTCGCCGTCGCGGTCGTCATCGACCGAGACGACGCTGTACAGCCCGATCCGGGCGTCTGGCCGGCCGTCGCGGAGCGGCTGTCAGCGAACACCGCCGCGACCGAGCTGCCGCTGCGTCTCCTGCTCGGCAGTCTCCTCCAGCGGCGAGGCCAGCTCGACCCGGCGGATCTGGCACGGTGCGGGCACGCGGCACGCAGACTCCTGGACCACCACTGGACGCTGCCGCCGGCTGCGACAACACGGTTCGCGATCGAGGCCGTCATCGCCACCGCCGACAGCGACCCAGCTGCCACCGAAGCCCTCCTGCGTCGAGCCCTGCAGAGTGAGCAGATGACCGGCCGCGCGTACAACGACCTGCGCTGGCTGACCCAGGGCGTTCCCCAGCTTGTCGGCACTGTTCCGGGACTGGTCGAGGAACTCTACGTGGTGGCGATGGCGTATGAGGAGACCTCAACCGAACCAACGCCGCTACCACTTGGCCGCATCCTGCCGATGTCCTCCACCCGCCGCCAGGACGTCGACGGCGCCCGGTTGGACCTGGTACGCCACTATGCGACCTTCCTTGAACGCAGTCCCCACGCCGCCGTAGCCGCCCTCGCGAGGCTGATCGGCGGCGAGGACGGCGATGCTCGCATCTTCCAGGCGATCGTGCAGGGCTCCTCCGTGTCCATTGCCCGGGACGGCTCCCACGTCTGGGACTGTCGAGATCTCGCCAACGGGCACGACACCCTCAGCCTCCTCAACACCTTCGAAGACCACCTTGCCGACCACGCGCGCGAGCCGCTCATGGCCGCGGTCTTCGACGCTCTCGCCGCCGAGCCCCGGCCCGCGGCAGTGTGGAGACGGGTCCTCGCTGCTGGTGCCCGCAACCCGCTCGTCGCGGACCGCCTCCTACCGCTGGATGAGACCTTCACGCAGCTCCTGGACCTCGACCTCGAGGACCCCCTCGCCCAACTGATCGCGGCTCGTTATCCCGAGCGGCCCGTAGCGGAGCGGGCGCGACTGGAAACCGCGATCACCGCGCTGAAGCCGGAACCCGGCGACGACGGTTCGCTGGAATGGTCTCGAGCCGATCGACGGTACCGCGGGTTCCTCTACGCGCTCGATCCAGCGGCGATCGTCAATCCGGACGTTGCCGCAGAACTCGCCGCGACGACACCGCCGCCCCCCGCCTGCCCCATGTGATCGGCGCAGGTGAACCATATCCGGGCGCCGAACGGAACGAGGGCGCGCTGCACAATGACGTCGACCGTGCGATCTGGCCACTCGTGGAGCCTGTCAAGCAGTTCACCGACTCGCACCTCAACGACGTGCCCTCGCTGGAAGCGGTCGAGCACAGCCTGTCCGAGGTACTGGGGCTCCGCGAGGCGCTGAACACCCGCGATGTGTCGCCCGAGTCGCGTGAACTCGCGGACACCGCGGTGGCCGGCGCCGTCGAAAGGTGGACCCGCCGGACGGACCTGCCGGCCGAAGCGCTCACCTTCGCCAGCACCGTACTGCTCGACCTACGTTCCCACCCGCTGCCAACGCCCACCGCAGACGAAGAAACTGACGGGATCACATTCATCCCGTCCGGGCCGCGGAGCGACGTCGCACGCGGCCTGCTCCAACTCGTACGGCACCCCGGCACCTACCAACCGCAGATCCTCGCCGCCATCCAGGCACTGGCCGACGACCCCGTGATGTGGGTGCGCTACTCCATCGCCAGAGGCCTCCCACTACTGCGACAAGCCGACCCGGACAGCATGTGGACCCTCCTCCGCCGCATCGCCGACCACGACACCAGCGACCACGTCCTCTACGGTGCCGTGCGCTCAGCCTGGGCTCTCCGCGACGACCTGGGCCAGGCTGTCGATGTGATCTCCGACGTTGCGGCCCGAGTGACACCAACCGAACAGCGGGGCTCGGCGTTCGAGGCCTGCACCGAGGCCGCCGGACTCCTCTGGGTCCTCAACGGACACCCGGCTGCCCACGCCCTTCTCGAACGGTTGACCGACCTTCAATACGGAGCCGATGCGCTGGCCGCGCTCCTTCATGAGATCCGGAGCGCCGGAACACTAACCACTGACGATGACGCCATCCGCGGCAGGGCAGTCGACCTCTGCCAACTACTCACCAATGTCGGCGCCGCCGCTGTCGGCGACCTCAACGCCATAGGGCCCCACCTGACCGAGGAGGAGAAGAACCGCATCAGCACCGGTATCAAGCTCCTCGACGCCGTCGCCGCGCAGCTGTACTATGCCTCCGGCGCCTTCGACGCGAGCCAAGGTCCCGACGGCACCGCGCCGACACCTGCCCAAGTCCGACTATTCGACGAGACCAGCCAGATGGTTGTCCAACTCGGATCCGCACCCGTGGCTCAGATCACCCACCACCTCATCGAGATGCTCGGGCACACACTCGACGAACGACCCAAAGCCACACTACTTACCGTACGAGACATCATCCTAACTGGCGGCCAGGCCGGCGGGTACCAGGAAGACAAGCTCGCCCTCGATACGACCGCGAGCCTCGTAAGACGAATACTCGCAGATCACCGCGGAATCCTGCAGGCGCCGGAGTGCCTCACCGCACTCCGTGAAATCCTCGACATATTCGTCGACGCCGGCTGGCCCGACGCGCACCGCCTCGCCTTCGGACTCGAACACATCTTCCGGTAACGGACGACATGGAAAACACAAGCCTAGCCTGCCTGGCCGGCACCAGCCGGTCATGATCAACAACCTGAAAGGTGGCACACGTCGGGTAGGGCGGCGCCGTGCTGAAGGCGCTAGGCCTCAGGCGGATTGGCCTGATAGGCGTGAAAGCCGAGGCCGGGACGGAGCGTCCCGTCGATCGCCGCGTCGATGATGCGCTGGACAGTCTCCCGGACATGGGCGGGTGCCCCACTCAGGTTGGCTTTGATCGCGTTGTCCGGCATGTCGAGGATCTGCTCGGTTTGAGCGACCAGTTCGGGCATTGCGTCGAGCGCAGTGGCGATGGCCTGGAGGTTGTCCTGCCAGCCGGCTCGGAGCCTGCCGACGACCCACGGGACCATGATCATGACGATGTCGGGGTGCTCGTCCAGGTGCTGCAACCCGGACATTCCGGCGTAGTTGTCGTCATCGAACAAGACGGCCATCAAGCGGGCCATGAGCGGCAGCCATCGAAACAGGGCTATGACAAGCCGCCGGGCCGTGTTCAGTTCGGCGTTGCTGGCGGTGTGGACAGCGTGCAGCAGGTTCGGGAAGGCAACGACATCGACGGCGTCGAAGAGCGCCTCGGCGGGGCCGGTCAGCCACGGCCCGGCGTCGTAGACATGGTGGCGTCGGCCGTTGGGGGCGACGCCCAGGACCCGTTCAACCGTGGTGGCGTCCTCGGTCGTGACATCGGTGCGGTCGCCGAGGACGAACATGCGCAGGATCAGTTCCACGGCGCGGGCCCGGTCGGCGGCCCTCACCCGGCCGCGGCGAGGCAGGGACGAGGGCCCCCGTTTGGCAGCGAACTCACCTGAGAGGAGGCGGAGAGCCTGCGTGCGGTCGGTGGCCTGCTGGAGATCAAGGCCGTGCTGTCCGGCCCGAGCGGCGATCTCCCGTTCCAGCAGCGCAAGCATCGCCTGCATGCCATCGACGAGTGACTCGCGGACTGTGCCGGGCGGAACCGGGAAGCCATCCAACCAGAGCAGAACGCGCAGCGTCCTGGAATCCTTGGTGTGCTCCCGCCAGCCCAGCAGCGCGAGTAGCTGCTGCTCCGCGCCCACCGGGTAGGTCCACACCGGCGCCCGCCCCCGGTACCCGGCGCGCGCGGGCCGGGGCAGCAGAGACTGGCCGCGGAAGGTCTCCAACATCCGTGCCGTGACCTGGTAGCCGGCCTCGCTGGCGATCCGAACGAGCGTGCCGCTGTCGAGCTCGACGACTGCGTCCGCCTGATGGTTCATGTTCCACATCGTAACTGCGAGTACTCCCAGTCGGTACGCCGTTAACTAGCGAGCAGCCGCGAGTTCTCCCAGGCAGGAAGCCCTCAACATGCATCCGGCCCCAGGTGCCTTGCGAAGGGCTCATCCAGGGTGTTCCGCTGGAGATCAGCGGCTTACAGTCGCGGACTCAAGAACTCCCAGCGAGGAGAGGGTAATGCCATGAAGAAGATCGTCGCCGGTATCGGTGGCTGGCTTGCCGCCGCGGCCGCCAAGGACTGGGCGCTCCAGCAAGGCCTCAACGAAGAAGCCGCATCCCTGCTGTCCTGGATCGCAGGCGCCGCTACCTCCAAAGCCATCCTGCGCGCCTAAGTCGGTGTCCAACCGATTCGTCTGCCGGCGCAGGTTGCTGAGGGTGGCGCGGAGGTGACCGCCCGACTGGTAGGGCACCGAGCGCACGGTCGGCGTCTATGGGCGGGCGATGGCCCGACAGCGGCATGTGAGTGAGATCAACTTCGGACGGAAGAGATGGCCGTGGTGGGCATCGGGGACAGCGCCAGAGGGCACCGCCGGGGTGGGCGACTCGCCGCCGCCGGCCACAATCTGATGACCAGCCGCGCGCTCACGAGGCCGACGCCCGCTGGCAACTGCTCGACAAAGGACGGCGTGTCGATCGAGGGCGTGCAGCATGGGGACAGCCGAGCAGGCCTTGCAGGGCTGGGGTCAAAGTTGTGTGATTGCGTGTTTGACCTGGCCGGATAGGTGCGGCTGAACATCCTGATCGTTTCGTGGTAGACAGTCGGGTGTGTCGTTGGCTGGTCTTGAGGTGCGGCTGGTTGCTCCTGGTGAGGTGGGTGGCTTCAACATGTTGCTGGCCGCTCATCACTACTTGGGTGCGCATGGTTCGGGTCGGCTGTTGCGGTATGTGGCGTGCCTGGGTGGACAGCCGGTGGTGCTGGCGACGTTCGGGTCGGCGGCGTTTAAGTGCC